>Ga0209039_10003236_pt1 | contig 12896 bp, 6 predicted proteins | sample BogFormECP12_OM1_FD_188238 | JGI IMG/M metagenome (GOLD analysis project Ga0209039, IMG submission 188238) | Bog forest soil microbial communities from Calvert Island, British Columbia, Canada - ECP12_OM1 (SPAdes) (version 2) | ecosystem: Environmental > Aquatic > Freshwater > Wetlands > Bog ...
TGGGGCAGCGCCTCTGGCATCTCGGAGACGTTCCACGCCCAAGCCGCGAGGAAGGCTGCTCCCTCGTTGATCTGGTCGGGAATTACTTTGTCAAAGGTGTCGGTCTGGCTGTGATGAGCCGCGCCGTAGCCGGCCGGAAGTTGAATACAGAAATATGCCGGTACGCCCTTGTTGAGGAACGGCACGTGATCCGACGCGCCGAAATATCTTGTGCTGAGCGGCTGCAGGTCGAAGACCTCCTGTAGCGGCTGATAGATTTCGTGCATCAGGTCGGCGGTCTCCCACAAATTGTCGAGCGAGATGCTGAACACCTTGCCGGTCCCGGTGTCGTGGACGAGGATGGCATCCATTTGCGGAATCTCGGCTGCGTGGTTCTTAAGGAAGGTATTGGCGCCGATGCCGCCCTGCTCTTCGCCGGTGAAGAGGATGAAGGTGATGGTGCGCTTCGGCATCCAGCCCAGCGCTTTCAAGGTGCGCGCGGCTTCGAGCGTCGCCATGGCGCCGGTGCCGTTGTCGAGCGCGCCCTGGCCAAGGTCCCAGGAGTCGAGGTGTCCGCCGACGATGACCCGCTCGTCGGGATGCTCGCTGCCCTTGATCTCGGCGACGGTGATCGAAGTGGGCACAGGTTTGTCGCTGAAGGTCTCGGGCAGATTGGCTTTCATGGTCACCGGACCCGCCAGCAGCAGTCGATAGAGGAGGTCGTAATCCTCATGGGTGAGGAACGCCATCGGCGCCTCGCTCGCGGAGTAGTTGCGAAAGCCGCCAGTCATGTTGAAGAGGCTGTCGGTCTTGCCGCTGTCCATCAACATGAGCGCAGGCCGCTCGGCTGCAACCCGGTCGAGGATCTGCAAGCGGGCGCGATAGCCACCGTCGGGGGCCGGGATTCCTCGCGGAGGAGGAATGACCGCGTCGTAGGCGTTCTCGGGATTGGCCTCTTCCTTTGACAGGTCAGCCGGCTTGCGCATCATCACGATCGCGCCTTTGAGCCTGCCCTTGTACTGGTCGATGTCCGACGGGTTTCTTATATCGAGGAGCACCACGTTGCCGGTGATTTCGCCGGGCGTCGCCTTGCTCCAACCGAAGCCGCGAATGCTGACGCGCTGTTGGATTGGGCTGGTAATCTCTGCCGTCTCGAGACCGCGCGTCCAGGAGTGCGCGACTTTCGTCGTCTCCAGATGAGCATCGACGCCATAGTCTTTGAAGCGCTTGAGGGTCCAGTCGCTGGCCGCCTGCATTTGCGGAGATCCGGTGAGACGCGGGCCGATCTGCGTCGTCAGGTATTCCAGGTTCTTGACCAGCTCAGAATGGGCCTTCACTTCAGCGGCAATTTTCTGGTCGGCATCCTCCATGGCCTTGCGATAGGCGGCACGTTGCTCGGCAGTTCGTTGCGGAGCTTGTGGAGTGTTGTCAGGAGATTGCGCCAGCAACAGGCTGCTGAACAGAACTACGGTGACGTACGCCAGCCAGGGGCGACGGAGTCGAATCATTGCACCATCCTCGGAGAGAGAAGCGGGAAGGTCAATCATATCGGCTGGTGACCGATTTGTGCGAATCCACGCGTCCCAGGATGCGAAGTTGAATATCTGGTTAATTCGTTATAGGTACGAAAATGGGTACAGCTTGCAGAGAGTGGGTGGTAAACTACGGCAACAGCCGTAATGGAACTATTACTTAATTTGGTCTGGTTGACACTTGCGGCCGGTACGTTGCTTGCCTTTGTGCGCGGTCGGCGCGGGTCCGCCAGTAGGATGCAGGTTTCGTGCCGCCAGTCGCTACTGGCGCTGGCGTGCGTGGTGGTGTTGCTGTTTCCTATTGTTTCGGCCAGTGACGACTTGCATCCCGCGCAAGCTGTGTTGGAAGAGGCGACGAAGAGGATTCAACTCGCGGTTGCACCGCTTCATTCCGTGCCAACCAGCGCTCCGCTCTTTATGCTGCCGGCGGTGCAAGCGCTTAGCATGATGGCGGCCCTCGTTGTTTTACGGCCGCTGGATTTTCTGGCTCCCAGCACGGGCGTGCTTGACCGCGCAATCGCCTGGTCGGCTGGACGCGCTCCTCCCTCCCGCTGGAACTGAGTCGGCGCAGAAGCGCCCGCCTGAGAGGCGCTAAGCATTTACAAGTTCCTCATCACAGGGCTGTACTCATGGCAGCGGAGAATTCCGCTCGTCCCAACCAGTTATAGCCGGGCCCGGAAGAGAGCTATTTGGAATGAAGAGCCATATTACTCAGCGCAGTCGATGTCCGGCGCGGACCGGAGCAGTGTTGCCGTTGCTGCTTGCCGTTGCGCTGTTCTCTGCCTGTTCGAAGACCAAGGCAGAGCCGTCGGCGGGCACGGTCGTGGTAACCAATACCGACCCCGACGTTTTCACCATGCAGAACCCGGGGCAGTTCCCGCTGGCCACGGTGGAAGTCCGCAAGGTAAGCGACGAGGTGCATGTCAACGGCGTAATCGCACCGGACGTGAATCGCTCGGTCCCGGTGGTATCGCTGGGAGGCGGCCGGGTGGTCGAGATCAAAGCAAAGCTGGGCGATTACGTGCAAAAAGGACAGGTGCTGCTGCTGATTAACAGCCCTGACCTTTCGGGTGCCTTCACCGACTACCAGAAAGCCAAAGCCGACGAGCAACTGGCTGACAAGCAACTGGCGCGCGCCAAGCTGCTCTACGACAAGGGCGCTATCGCTCTAGCCGATCTGGAAAATGCGGAGGACGTGCACGCCAAGGCCACCGCCGACTTGAACGCCGCAATCCAGCACGTGCGCGTACTGGGCGGTGATATTAACAGTCCCTCTCCGTTGCTGCCCTTGCGCGCGCCGATCTCCGGGACCATCGTCGATCAACAGATCACTGGTGGAACGGGGGTACGTTCGCTCGACAACCAGCCGGCGCTGTTTACCATTGCAGATCTTTCAACCGTGTGGGTGATTTGCGATGTGTACCAGGACATGCTGCCGCGAGTACACGTGGGCGACATCGCCGAAATCAACATCAATGGTTACGACGAGAAGTTTCCCGGCAAGGTGATCAACATCAGCCAGGTGCTGGACCCGACGACGCGCACCGCGAAGGTGCGGATCGAATTGCCCAATCCCAAAGGTGTGATGCGCGCGGGCATGTTTGTCACCGCTACGTTTCGGGCCGAACATCCGGTGGACCGCATTGTCGTGCCGGCGTCGGCGGTCGTCCATCTGCACGATAAGGACTGGGTCTTTGTTCCAGCCGGCGGAAACCAGTTCCGGCGCGTGGCGGTGCAGCTTGGGCAGCAGGAAAAGGACGGAACGCAACAGGTCATCAGTGGACTGAAACAGGGCGACCAGGTCGTGACCAATGCGTTGCAATTTTCCAGCGCAGCGGAGGAATAGAGCGGCATGATCAGGTACCTGGTTGATTTTGCGCTGCACCACCGCATCCTCGTGCTGGCGATGGGCGTGCTGCTGTTCATCTGGGGAATCATTTCGTTCCACAACCTGCCTATCGAAGCGTATCCCGACGTAGCTGATAAGTACGTATGGGTGATCACGCAATGGCCGGGGCGCGCGGCGGAAGAGGTCGAGCAGCAGGTCACCATTCCTATTGAGACGCAGTTGAATGGGGTTGGACATCTCACCCATCTGCGTTCGACCTCGCTGGCGGGACTGTCGTTCATTACCGTTCTGTTCGACGATGAATCCGACAATCTGCAGAACCGGCAGCAGGTACTGGAAAAGCTGACACTGGTTAATCTGCCGCCCGGCCTCAATCCGCAGATCGGTCCGGACTTCAGCCCCGCGGGGCAAATCTACTTCTATACCCTGCAAAGCACGAACCCGCAGTACGACATCATGGACTTGAAGGCGCTGCAGGACTGGGTGGTCTTCAAACACCTGATGTCGGTGCCCAACGTCGCGTCGGTTTCCATCTTTGGCGGCGAGACGCGTGAGTACCAGGTGCAGGTGGATCCCGACAAGCTGGTTTCATACGGGCTTTCGATGGCACAGGTGGAGCAGGCGCTGGCGGCGAACAACTTGAACGGCGGTGGGAGCTTCATCGAGAAAGGACAGCAAGCTTACAACGTTCGCGCCATCGGCCTCATGCAGAACACCGACGATATTGGAGCGACGGTGTTGAAGGCGCAAAACGGCACTCCGGTGCGCATCCGGGACATTGCCGTCGTGACCGTTGGGCCGAAGATTCGGCTCGGCCGTCTGGGAAAAGCTATTCGCCACGCGGACGGGAAGGTGGTTGATAACGCAGATGTGGTTGAAGGTATCGTGCAGATGCGTAAGGGAGCGGAGGCCGAGGCGGTCCTGCGCGACATCGACATCAAAGTTGACTTCCTCAACAAGCATGTCCTCCCGCCCGGCGTGAAGATTGTGCCGCACATTGACCGTGACGACCTGGTCCACCTGACCACGCACACCGTGCTGCACAATCTCACCGAAGGCATCCTGCTGGTCGTTCTTGTGCTGTTCTTTTTCCTGGGGAATGTACGATCGGCCCTCATCGTTGCCGTCACCATTCCCTTTTCGTTGTTCTTTGCGGCCATCTTGCTGGACCTGCGCCACATCCCCGCCAATCTGCTCTCCCTGGGCGCGCTTGATTTCGGCATGATCGTGGAAGGTACTGCGGTAATGGTTGAGAACATCCAGCGACACCTGGAGAACCGCAAGGAATCGAGTACCACGATTGAGGAGAACATCCGCTCAGCAGCCCACGAAGTGCAGCGCCCGGTTTTCTATGCGATCGCGATCATTATCATCACGTACCTGCCTATCTTCACTTTGCAGAGAGTGGAAGGCCGGTTGTTCAAGCCCATGGCGTGGACGGTCGCCTTCGCTTTGCTCGGCGCGCTGGTTTTTTCCATTCTGCTGGCGCCGGTATTGTCGAGTCTGCTCTTTCGCAAAGGAGTAAAGGCCTGGGAGAACCCCGTCGTGGGGTGGATCACGGCGCGCTACGAACAGACGCTGGAATGGATACTGGTGCGACGCATGGTCGCCCTGGGCCTGGCCCTCTTCGTGTTTGCCTTGACCACCTATCTCAGCTTCGGAGGCGTCATCGGCTCGGAGTTCCTGCCGCACCTGGACGAAGGCTCGATCTGGGCGCGCGGAACGCTGTCTCCCAGCACCGGTCCCACTGAGGGACAGCGCGTCATGGATCAGGCGCGGCTCATCTTTGCGAGCTTTCCCGAGGTGACACAGGTCGTGTCGCAGGTGGGCCGCTCCGACGATGGAACGGATGCGACGGGTTTCTTCAACACCGAATACTTCGTTGACTTGAAGCCACGCGACCAGTGGCGACCGCAATTTCGCGGCAGGAAAGAGTTACTTATCGAGGCCATGGACAAAGAGGTGGAGAAGATTCCCGGCGTGGAGTGGGGATTTTCGCAGCCCATTGCCGACAACATGGAGGAGGCGGTCAGCGGCGTCAAAGGCGAGCTCGCGGTGAAGATCTTCGGCTCTGATCTGCACGACCTGGAACAAAAGGGCGAAGAAATCATGGCCGCGATGAAAGGCGTACCCGGGGTTGCCGACCTTGGACTGTTTCGCGTGCTGGGCCAGCCCAATGTTGATATCAAGATCAATCGCGCTAAAGCCGACCGTTACGGTATCAACGTGTCGGATGTGCAGGATGCCATCCAGACCGCCGTTGGCGGGAATCCGGTGAGCCAGATCCTGATCGGAGAGCAGCGCTTCGACCTGGTGCCGCGCTATCAGGAACAGTACCGCAAGAGCGTTGACGACATCGCGAACATCCGCCTCCTGGCTCCCAACGGTGAGCGCGTCTCTCTGGGCGAGCTGTGCGACATCACAGTGGACAACGGCGCTTCGATGATCTATCGCGAAGGTAACCAGCGCTACATCGCCATCAAGTACAGTGTGCGGGGCCGCGACCTGGGTAGCACCGTCGAGGAGGCCATGACCAAGGTGAATCGCGAGGTCAAGCTGCCGCAGGGATACACGCTGGACTGGGCCGGAGAGTACGAAAGCCAAAAGCGCGCCAACCATCGGCTCGCGCTCGTCATACCGCTAACGATCCTGGTCATCATGCTGGTGCTGTATTCGATGTTCCGGTCTTTCAAGTGGGGCTTTTTGGTTTTATTGAACCTCGGCTTGGCGCCGATAGGTGGCCTTCTGGCGCTGCTGATCACGGGTACGCACTTCAGCGTATCCACCGGAGTAGGCCTGCTGGCGCTGTTCGGCGTTTCGGTGCAGACAGGCGTCATCATGATCGAGTACATCAATCAGTTGCGCGGGCGCGGTTACAGCCTGCACGAGGCCGTCACCCTGGGGGCCACGCGCCGCCTGCGACCTATCATGATGACCATGCTGGTAGCGTCGTTAGGCCTGATTCCGGCGGCCTTGTCGCACGGCATCGGCTCCGATTCGCAGCGTCCTTTTGCCATTGTGATCGTCGGCGGATTGCTGACGGAACTGGCCCTGAGCCTCTTGCTGTTGCCGGCCTTCTACGCGTGGATGGCCGGGCCGAAGGACGTGCTGCCCGAAGAGGCAGAGGCGGTCACAGAATGAGGAACTTCTTCTTGCGCAGGTTTTATTGCATTCCGATTATCCAGACCGGTGTGCTGGCATTGGCACTACCGGCTGCGCTGTGGGGACAAGCGCCGAACCCGCCGCGAGCTTTGCCGCCAGCCCCTGGCACGACACAAGTGCCCGGCATTCCTAAACTGCCGACGCCTGCACTGCAACCGCCGTCGGTTGTCATCACCATCGAGCAGGCCATCGATTTCGCTAAGAGGAACAATCCCACCCTGCAAGCTAACCGGACATTGATCTACCAGAATAGGGAGCAGGAGGTCACAGCCAACCTAAGGCCCAATCCGGTGCTGACAGTGGATGCGCAGTTTCTGCCTATCTTCACTCCAGATATGTTCACTTCGAACTACATCAACTACAACGCGGAATTCGACGCGGGCATCGCCTATCTCTTTGAGCGCGGAAAGAAGCGTCAACATCGGCTGCAGGCGGCCAGAGATCAGACGGCTGTGACCGAGGCGCAGGTTACAGATGCGGAACGTACTACCGTCGAGAGTGCGGCACAGGAATTTATCACCGCGTTGCTCGCGAAGTCGAACCTTGAGTTCGCAGAGCAGTTCCTGCAGAGTTATGAGCACAGCGTAGGCATTAGCCAGGAGCAGTTCAAGGCCGGCGGACTCAGCAAGTCTGATCTACTGAAGATCCAGTTGCAGACCCTGCAGTTCCAGACCGATGTAACCGCCGCCCGTATCGCGCGCGTGCAGGCGCTCGGATCTCTTCGCCAGTTGATGGGGTTCGGTTCCGTTCCTCGCGACTATGATGTGGCCGGCGATCTCGCCTACAGGCCGATTACCCTGAAACTGGAGGATTTGCAGGCGCGCGCGCTGAAGTTGCGGCCTGACCTGCAGGCGGCGGAGCGCAGCGTCGAGGCGGCCAAGAGCCAGATCGGGCTGGCCAAGGCGAACGCGAAACAGGACGTCACCTTTACCTTCGACTACAGCCACGTGAACGCTTCCAATAATGGCTCCTTCTTTTTCAGCATCCCGTTACCCATCTTCAATCGCAACCAGGGCGAGGTGGCACGGACCTATTTCGCGCTGACGCAATCCCAGTTTCAACAGAGCGCCGCAGAGCAGCAGGTGCTGACGGATGTCAGAAACGCCTACGAGGCGCTACTTAACGGCGAAGAAGTGGTGCAGTTGTACGAAAAAGGCTACCTGCAACAGGCGCAGCAGTCGCTGGACATCACCCAGTTCTCGTATCAGCATGGCGCGGCCTCGCTGCTGGACTTTCTGGATGCTGAACGGACTTACCGCGCGACTGAGCTGAGCTATCGCCAGGCCCTCGCCACTTATATGAATGCTGTGGAGCAGTTGCGGCAAGCCGTGGGAACGAGAGACCTGCAATAAGTTCTCTCCGAAGCGAACGCCCACCCAAGCGGCCGCGCTTTTTCCTGTATCCTTAAATTCTCTACATGCGAGAGAACGGCCCCCTCAAACCAAGACACGCTCGCCTTTCGGCGGCATTGGCTTTCGTTCTTATTCTTGTGCTGCTGCTCGGCACAGGCTGGAGCCAGAGCACGCCTGCGCAGCCGGCAACTCCTCCGCCGCCGCAGTCGCCCAATCAGCCCGCGACTCCGGCGCAATCTTCAAATCCGCCGCCGCCGAATTCTTCCGGCACGACGCAAGTTCCGGGCGCGGGCGTCAGCGTGCAGGAGCAGCCGCCGGGAAGTACTTCGCAAGAACCGCAGCAGCCGCAGGCCGAAACCCGCATCACCAAGGCGCAGGCCAAAGAGCTCTTCCGGTCTGTGGACGTGATTTTGAACTTCGCCAGCCGGGAGACTGGGCTGCCGATCAAAAGCGATGTCAAACGGCATCTCATCACGCGCGAGTCGATGGAGAAATACGTTGACAAGCGCATGAAGGACGACAAAGATGCGCAACGGCTGGAACAATCGCGGCTGGTGCTGGAAAAGTTCGGTCTGTTGCCTAAGGGCTACGATCTGCACAGCGAATTCCTTCGCCTGTTGGCCGAGCAGGTTGCCGCCTATTACGATCCCAAAACAAAGAGCGTGAACCTGCTCGACTGGGTGCCACCGGACACGCAGAAGCCCGTGCTGGCGCATGAGTTGACGCACGCGCTGCAAGACCAGAAGGTCGGCCTGGAGAAATGGGAGCGGGCCGGCGCCAAGGACGACAATCCGCTGCCTGATCCGCAGGAATATGTCGTGGAAGAAGCACAGGCTGCGCGCCAGTGCGTGGCCGAGGGGCAGGCGATGGTTGTCCTGTTTGATTACACGCTGGCGCCGATGGGCAAGGACGTGGTGTCGGCGCCGGAGATCGTTGACGCCATGCGTGCAGGCATGGCTGACAGCAAGGATTCGCCGGTATTTGCGGCCGCGCCCATGTTTCTTCGCGAGTCGCTGATGATGCCTTACACCTTTGGCACCGACTTTGTGCGCACCGTGCTCACCGAGAAGGGCAAAGACGCGGCTTATGGCGGCATGCTGGAGCATCCTCCAGTGGACACGCGTCAGGTCATGCAGCCTGAAACCTACCTGCTCAACCAGGCAGTCGCGCCGCTGGAGATTCCTGATCTTGACAAGCTGGTGGCGCCCGGCTATCAGCGTTTCGACTTCGGCGGAATGGGCGAGTTTGATGTGTACTTGCTGGCGAAGCAATATGGCGGCGACGATGCACCCCCGAATTACTATCCGCACTGGCGCGGGGGATATTACTTTGCCGCCCATGCCAAGACTGCGCCGAAAGACCAGATTGCGATGCTGTACTTCTCGCGCTGGGACTCGCCCGAATCGGCGCGCAATTTTGCCAAGCTATACGCCGACTATCTGCCCAAGCGCTACAAGAACGTTGGCTGGGTTGTGGCATGTCCGGCAGCATCGGCCGGTCCGGGGTGCAGTCATGAAGAAGCCACGACGGAGCAGGGAAAGGTGGTCATGGAATTCCATGGCAACGATCTGCTCATTATGGAAGGCTATGAGGATGGCGTGATGGGGCGCGTGCGCGACGTTTTGTTGGGCGGCATGTCTCTGCCGGCGTCGGCAATTAAGACTGGCAAATAGAACGGCATTTCACTGCGTGTTGGGCAACATGCCGGCGAAGGAAGTCCTCTCCGGCATTCGAAGGATGTGGGGTGTGATGACGACCATCAATTCGTCATCCATGCCGTTCTTGTTGTGCAGCGAGGCTCCATAGGTAACTCCCGGAACGGTGCTAAGGAACGGATAGCCGCCCAGGCTGAGCGCATCGGCGCTCGTGAGCAGTCCGGTCACCACGCTGGACTCACCGTCCTTTACAGTGATGATGCCGTTATATTCGCGATTGTTGATGATAGGAATGCCGTTCACGGTTTGCGTCCCCAGCGAACGAAACGCCAGTTCCAGCTTGAGAGTAATGTCCCGCGCAGCGTGAATTTGAGGCGTGGCCTTCAGGACGAGTCCCAGGTCCTCAAAATTGAAGGAAGGAAAAGGTGCTATGTAACTCGCGTTGCCGATGACTTGCGAGATGGCCGGCGAGTTGTAGATAGGCGCGAAAGTTGCATTCACAATCGGGTAACGTTCACCGACCTTGAGCGTGGCAGGATTGTTCTGTCCCGCTCGCAGGGTGACGTGTGTGAGGCTTCGCAGGGTGGACTCATTCAGGTTCAAGGTAGGGGTGATGCCGGCTCCCCCGGTGGTCAGGCCGAATAGCGTGTGGCCGCCGCCGAAAGTTGCGAACGGCTGCGTCAGGATCGAGGTGGACTGGTTCTGCAACTGGCCCAGTAGGGCCTGGACGGCCTGAGAATTCGCCTGGTTGATGCCGCCCGAGGCAATCAACTGATTGATAGTGTTCTGCGCGTTTTGACCGAGACTCGCGATTAACGATTCGACTAACGCTTTGTTAATATTGAACATCGTCAAATGGCTGGGCCATGCGATTCCCATCTGTCGCAACAGGCTGGCGCTGACCTCGTACACCCGCATCTCCAGCAGCACTTCGGCAGTTCCGCCGCTGAGGCTTTCCAGCAGGCGGGCCGCGGCCTCCACCACCGGTTGCTCGGCGCGGATGGTGATGGTTGATTGTGACTTTTGCGCTGCGATGTAATGCAGGTTAAGCAGCACGCGCAGCGCGTTTGTCATCTCGTTGAGCTGCTGCTCCGAACTGACGTCAGGCAGATAGAAGGTGCGCAACGACATGCGCTCGAAGCTGCGCCGGTTCTCCACCGTGTCCGCCACGAACAGCATCTGCCGGGAAGAGAGCGGCACCCAGAAGGTCTTGGTGACCTGGGTCGCGGCCTCCATCGCAGTTGCGAAGGTCACGTCATCAATGTCAAATCGGACCCGCCGCTGCTGCAGGGAGCTGTCGAACTCCGGAACGACGCCGTAGGCCTGCGCCACTTGGGTCAGCATCCCGCGGGAATCGCCGCGAAAATGAAAATCGTGGTGCGCCGTCGAAGGCATCAGGTCGATGGGCGTGGACTGCTCCACCACTCGCATGCTGTGGCTCAAGGGCTCGACTTCGTCCGGCATGGAGTCGAGCAGCCGCTGTATCGCAAACTCGTTCGTCGGATCATACGCGGCGGCGCGCCGGAACTCGCCCATGGCGACAATCTCTTTGTTTTCCAGCATGGCCTTGTTGCCGCGCTCCAGCGCCTCCATCACCAACTGCTGGCGCGTGAACTCGCGGGCCGTGATGTAGTCCACGTTACGGGGGCAAAGCTCCGCGGCCTTCTCGAACTTGTCGTATGCCTGGTCCAGCTTGCCGGCGGACTTGAGCTTCATTCCTTGCTTGAAGGCGCGTGCGGCCTGGGCGCGTTCCTTCGGGGTCTCCATGATGACGACCGACGTGCCGGGCGGCATGGTGGAAGGAACTTCGCCCGCCTGGGCCGGAGGTTGCTGCGAAGGCGCTTCAGATGACGGCTGAGTTGGAATCGGAGATTGAGTTGGCTGTGCTGCTGTTGTGGTTGGTACGCTTTGCGACGTTTGTGAGTCTGGAACAGCGGGCTGCTGAGCAGCCAGGAACGTGGCCGCGGCCAGCGAGAGTAACGTCACCGCAAAAAAGCGCATCAGTGCTGAGATTGTAAGCCAGTGCGGAGGTGGTTGTCCTCTTCTTGCATTCAGCGCACACTGGAAAAGTGACGGCGGAAACCCTTCCAAAGACAAAAGGGACAATGACCTCCATCAGATTCTCAGCGAACAATGAGGTACGACGGTATTGGTCGGACGACGTGTAGCTTGTTTTCTTGATATTCTGATATAAGGAAATGGATTGTCGGGGACTGACTGGAAAGAATTATGACCGATATCTTCATCAGCTATACCAAGGAGGATCAACCAGTTGCCAAACGCCTCGCCGATGCGCTACTCGAAGACGGTTGGAAAGTCTTTTGGGCCCGCGGTATTGAGGCCGGGGCCGAGTGGAATAACGAAGTCCAACGAGCCTTGCACGAAGCCCGTTGTGTACTCGTCCTATGGTCCGCCGCCTCTTCGAAATCATTCTGGGTGCGTGGCGAAGCGGCGGATGCTTTCGAGAGGGACTCATATGTTCCATTGCGGCTCGACGAGGCTGAGCCGCCCCGGCTGTTCCGTCATGTGCAAGCTCTATCAATCGGCAAGTGGATTGAGCAAAGAGATGCCGATACATTGAAGCGATTAAAGTCCGCTATCGCGTCACGGATTGGCAAGTTGCCAATGTACGGAAATCTTGAACCAGTTGCTGACGGACAGCCTGTGACAGATGAGCACCTCCACTTAGTACACAGCTGCTGGCGAGTTGATAAAAAGACGGAATTCGGATTCATGCCTTACCAGATCCACTTGATTGTCTACGGACACGCTACCGCGCTAGCCCGCATCGAGTCGGTAGAATACCGCCTTCCAAACTACCCAAAAGGATATGACTGCCAACAAGGAGGCCCACGGGAACGCCTGTTCGAATTGATGGAGCTTGCCAACGGCTTTTCAATTGCTCAGGCGCACGTACGCCTCCGCTCCCAACCACCCGGCCATTCAAACTCTTTGCGGCTATCGCGGTTTATCAACATGAGTGAAAGCGGCCCGCGCCTCATTGACGACTTTATTCGCAGACAAGCATCGAGCACACAATGACTTATTCGTCCAACCAATCGTTGCGCTCGATACGATGAGGGCTAATCCTGGTGTTGGTGGGTAGCAAACATAAAACAAGACGGAGCGTAAAAGCCCCGTCTTGGTCTGTACCTGTTTTTCTCTGTGCCTCTGTGGTGACAACTACGCCGTCACGTACCTGCCGGTCTCCAGCACGCGGCTGGCAATTTTCTCCTGCAATGCGATCACGTTCAGAGGTTCATGTTTGGCCAGGCGGCGGACAATCGCCATCTGGGTGCGCAGCATGTCGCCTTCGGCCACGGCCGCAACGACTTTCTTTGCCGCGGCTTCCAGCTTGGTAAATGCG
>Ga0209039_10003237_pt1 | contig 12893 bp, 9 predicted proteins | sample BogFormECP12_OM1_FD_188238 | JGI IMG/M metagenome (GOLD analysis project Ga0209039, IMG submission 188238) | Bog forest soil microbial communities from Calvert Island, British Columbia, Canada - ECP12_OM1 (SPAdes) (version 2) | ecosystem: Environmental > Aquatic > Freshwater > Wetlands > Bog ...
CCTCAACGGCGGTCTGGAAGGCCGCCGCGTTGGCCCGGGAAGGATTCTTGAATCCGCTGACCTTGCGCACGAATTGCAGGGCGGCTCCCCGGACCTCGTCCGCGGTGGCGGGCGGTTCAAAATTGTAAAGGGTCTTGATGTTCCGGCACATTCTCTTGGCCTCGCTCTCTACCGCCCCGCCGGTTCGTGGATCCGCAGGGGCTCAGCGGTTAGGAGCCTGCGGCGGGCCTTCAGCTCGAAGGGGACCGGCTTTTTCATTTTAATCTCCAGCTGCATCGTAAGCTCGTTTCAGCCACGCCAGCAATTCGGCGTCCATTTGTTTTGGTTCGCGGATGCGCAGGCGATGGGTGACCATGTTGTTCCAGCGGCCGGCGGCCTCGAACCGTCCGTCTGGCGCTACCCCCTTGAGCTTGATGCCGATATCCAAATGTTCCGCTGCGGATGGCTGCACAATGCCGAATTTATGGCTGCCGCGCAGCAGACTGATGTAGCTGTTCGTGGGCGCCACCCGGACATCGGCTCCGAAGCGGACGAGTTTTTTCACCAGGGCATCGTAATCCTTGCGCCATTTTTCCTTGGAGCCAGCGAAAAGCCTGGCGATGCGCTCATCCGGCGTGACCTGGCGCGCCTGCGGATGGGCCAGCAATTGGGCGATCACGTTGGCGTGGCCGTGCCCCAGGCTGAAATCCAACTTGAGCCAGGCCATGAGCTCGGGGTATCGGGTCAGGCCTTTTTGGGCGGCCAGCTTGCGAAAGTCATCGGGGGTCTTCCCGGTCTTTTGCTGGATGGTATCGAGATAGGCTTGATAGGTCATGGTTTTTCTCCTTGGGTCAGGGACGCGATCAGCGGATTCTTTCCAGGCGAATGAGCTCACCCGATCTCTGTTATGGGCGCATCCAGGAACGCGGTGACCATGGCGGCGAGCGAGGGATGGGTGAGGATGTCATAATGGGTCATGCCCGGTAGAACAGCGAGTCGTGCCCCCGGCCTCCCGGACCCGTCCAGGCCGGCGTCCCGCACTCCGCCTCCGAGCCGTGTGAAGAATTCCAGGGTGTGTGCCGGGCGGACGGCGTCCGCATCGGCGCTGACCAGCATCACCGGCGATCGGATCGCCGCTACCTCCTGCGACCAGTCAAAGTCCTGCCGGAGCAGGTTCCCCAGCTTTTCAAAGAGCACCGGCCATTCCACATCCGGATAGAGCGGGTAGAGAGGGGACTGATCCATGAACCTGGCTCTCTCGGAGCCCATCTGCGCCATGTCCGCCAGGACCTCGGGAAAGAAACCCTGGCGCTGGAAAGGGGTCGAGATGAGCACGAGCTTGCGAATGCGGTCCGGGTGCCGGAGGATGGTTTGCAGGGCGACCTCGCCTCCCAGCGAATAACCCAGCAGGTCGGCCTGGTCGAGCTTGAGATGCTGGAGGAGCGCGGCGACATCATCGGCCATCGCCTCGAATCTCAGGGAGCGATCGATATCCCGGGTCCGTCCATGGCCCTGCAGATGGACGGCGATGACCCGCCTCTTTTCGGCGAGGACCGGCAGGACGGGGTCGAACATTTCGCTGGCACCGACCCCGCCGTGCAGCAGGACCAGGGGGAGGCCCGCCCCGTGGTCTTCGTAATAGATCCGCAGCCCGTTCACGGTCGCATAGTGGCCGGGTCCGTCTTTCCGAGTTGTTTTTAAGGGGGTTTTGCTTTTGGCCATCAGGCTCTCTCCGTTTCTATGACCCTGGATCCGTTGGCTGATAGGTGAGCAACACGTTCCCCGATCGAAACTCCTTGGTTTTCAGGAGTTTCAGGGGCTGTCTCTCCAGCAGGCCATGAAACATGGATTTTCCGCTGCCCAGAATGACGGGATTGACCATCAGGCGGAATTCGTCGATCAGGCCGTGCTGGACCAGGGTGAGGGACAGGTCGGAGCTGCCGAGGACGAGCAGGTCCCTGCCCGGCTCTTTTTTGATCTTCTGGACCTCGTCCGGAACATTTCCCCTGACCAGGCGGGTGTTCTGCCAGGCGGCGCTCGCCAGGGTCTTCGAAAAAACGACCTTCGGGGTGCGGTTCATCTTGCCGGCCGTGATCGGATCGTTCGCCGCCGCGGCCGGGGTGGGCCAGTAGGCCGCCATGAGCTCATAGGTCAATCGGCCGAACAGGAGGGTGTCCACGCCGTCCAGCTGGGCATTGGCAAATTCATTGAATTCCTCGTCCACCACGTGCCAATCGATAACGTGGTTGGGCCCTTCGAAATAGCCATCCAGCGTCACCATATTGAAGAGAATGACCTTTCTCATCGAACCTCCAGATCGAAACGTTCGGGTAATTCCATGACGATCATGGAGAAGAATATCCACCTTGGATCGATCATCTGGATCGTTATGGATCTGCTAACGCCCAAAATAGGAGTGGGAGGGCATGCAGAAGGCTTGGCAGCGAAGAACGCTCGAGGCTGGAATTAGGTCTGAAAATGGCAACGCATCCCACCCGGCCAGTGCACGCTGGGTTGGGCCATCCCGAGCCTGCCAGGACGCTGGCTCAGGAAGGGTTAATTGATGATTTCTTATGACTCACTTGATAAACGGCGAGGATTTTGCCTGAGCCTTGCCATGAACGCGTGTGGATGAGTTTAAGCGAGATGGGCGGGCGACCTTCGAATAGCGATGTACCTTCGCCGCCGATCAGTGGAAAAATCGTAATATGCAGCTCGTCCACCAGATCATGAACCAACAGGTCGTTCCAGAGCAGGCGGCTCATGATCACGAGAATGTCTTTGCCAGATTGCCTTTTGAGCGCGGCAATTTCCGTGTACGCCTCCGCTCGTTTAATGATGCGCGTATTTTCCCAGGGGGCTAACTCTGCGGGGATCAGATGATCTGAAATAACGATTTTCTCAATGGACTTGAAGAGTGCCGCAGTTTCATGTCGGATTTCGGTGGCATGGGGGTCATTGGGCACACCCGTCCAATACTCTTTGTTAGCTAAAAATGAATTGCGACTCAACAGCAGGAAATCCGCCCCACGCACCAATTCAACATTATAGAAATCGAAAATATCGTCATGGGCATAGTCTTCGTGATAGTAGTCAAAGAGCGAGTTGATGCTTCTGTCCTTCCCCTCATATAGGCCGTCCAGGGTGACAAAGTTGCTGACGATAAGTTTGCGCACGATGTTTCTCCTTAAAAGAAATAAGGTCAGTTGACGGTGTTGAAGGGATTGCCGAAGCTCATGAAAATCGCATCGATGTGAGTAAATCCGATTTCTATCTATCCCGTCTGGAGTACGACAAGACCACCGGTCTTGGTTATGGGATATTATAAACCGTAATTATCTAATTATAAAGTTTCTTCTGATCGCAAGGATGCGGCCATCGCGCGGCACACCTTGCAGATCCTGGAGGGGCTGAAGGAGGGCGAGCGATGATGGAAAGGTTCCCGGCACGGCGGCCTCGGAGCAGGTTTGATTGCGGCCGAAAATTCCCCCTCCCACCCTACCCATTAAGTCTCAATACCCTGTACAATAAGTCCATGCCATCCTTTCCACACGAACCTCGAGCGAAGGAGGGGGTATGAAAAAACTTCCCGTGCTGCATCTCCCGATCCGGACCCTGGCCCTCGCCGGCCTGTCCTTCCTGCTGCTGAACGCCTGCACCCTGTCGCTCGTGAACATCCCGACCAACCTGTCCACCCTCTTCCCTCCCACGGCTACCCCGGCCTACCCGCTTCCCCCCACTGCCACCCCCCAGCCCTCGGCCGCGCTGACCTTCCAGGTTGCGCTGCCTGCACCCCTGGCTGCAGGGGAGAACCTGGTGTTGAGCGTGGTGGACGAGGTGACCGGCCTGGGGTTGAACCCGGTCAATTACCCGATGCAGCAGAGCCAGGATGCCGAGCATTACATGGCCAGCATCCCGTTCGCCTTGAACAGCGTGGTCAAGTACCGCTATCTCCTTCAGGGCGCCCTGCCCACCGCGGAGGTCGACTCGGCCGGTAACCCTGTGCGCTACCGCATGGTGTCTGTGACCAGCCCCGCCACCGTGCAGGATGTGGTCGCAGCCTGGAGCGGCAGCCCGTTTTCGGGTTCGACCGGACGCCTGACCGGACAGGTCCTGAATGCCTCCAGCGGCGCCGGCATTCCTGATATCCTGATCGCCGCGGGCGGGGAGCAGACCCTGACCGATTCGAACGGCACCTTCTTCCTGGAGGGACTTCCGGCCGGCACGGAAAACCTGGTGGCGTATGCCCTGGACGGGATGTATCAGACCTTCCAGCAGGGCGCCCGGGTGGAAGCCGGTCAGTTGACCCCGGTCAAGATCTCCCTCGCTCCGGCAGCCCTGGTGAACGTCACCTTTACGGTGATCGTTCCCCAGAACACACTGCAGGGCGTGCCCGTCCGGCTGGCCGGGAACCTGCTCCAGCTGGGAAACACCTTCGGCGACCTGAACGGCGGCATGAACACCGTCGCCACGCGCATGCCGATGCTGTCGCCCATGCCGGACGGCCGCTATACCCTCACCCTGCCCCTGCCGGTGGGGGCGGACATCCGCTATAAATATACCCTCGGGGATGGTTTCTGGAACGCCGAGCACGAGCTGGACGGATCGTTCACCCTGCGCGAGCTCGTGGTACCCGCGACCCAGGACCCGGTCCAGGTCCAGGACCTGGTCCACACCTGGCAGGCAGGGCCCTCGTCCCCGATCCTCTTTGAGGCCAGTGTCCCCGCCGCGACCCCGGTTTCCGACATCGTTTCCATCGAGTTCAATCCGTATGGCTGGACCGAACCGATCCCGATGTGGCCGCGCGGCAATAACCAGTGGGTTTACCAGCTATATGGTCCCCTGAACATCCTGGGCGGTTTTGAATACCGCTACTGCCGGAATGATCAATGCGGCCTGGCCGACGATCAGGCCAGCGCAGGAGGTACCCCTGGACGGCCGGTATCGACCAGCCTGACCGCCCAGGATATGCAGGATACGGTCAACGCCTGGACCTGGCTGCAGAATTCAGCCTCCGGGAACGTGGTCGGCCTGCAGGTGAATGCCCGCTCCGCCGGCTTTTTTGCCGGGGTCGAGTTCCAAACGGGTTATGATCCGACCTGGCAGGCCTGGGAGCCCCTGGCCATCCAGAACGTCCAGGCTTTGCACGCCAACTGGCTGGTGCTCACCCCCACCTGGACCTATCATTCCGCCTCGCCGCTCGTCTTCTCCCCTCTTCCCGGGCATGACCCGCTCTGGTCGGACAGCACGCAGATGATCACCAGCGCCCGGGCGGCGAACCTCAGCGTGGCCCTCTTCCCGCAGCCCGCCTTCCCGGGTACTGCCGCGGATTGGTGGAGCGCGGCGCCGCGCACAGCCGACTGGTGGGCCAGCTGGTTCGATCGCTACCAGGCTTTTGTCGATTATCATGCCGACCTGGCCGCAAAAACCGGCGCCCAGACCCTGATCCTGGGCGGGGACTGGCTCACGCCTGCCCTGCCGGGCGGCCGCCTTGCCAACGGGGGCGATTCAGGGGTGCCCGCCGACGCCGCGGCGCGCTGGGCGGCGATCCTGGCGGATGTGCGCGGCCGCTACAAGGGCAGCCTGTTCTGGGCCCTGTCCTACCCGGGAGGCCTCGCCTCCGCCCCGAGCTTTTTGAACACGCTGGATGGGGTCTACCTGCTCTGGTCCGCCCCCCTGGCGACCACCTCCCAGCCGAATGTGGACGATCTGCACGCGCAAGCGGGGAAGCTCCTGGACAGCGATATCCAGCCCTTCCAGGCGAGCTTGCAGAAACCGCTCATCCTGGCGGTCGCCTATCCGTCGGCGGACGCGGCCGCGCAGACGTCCTTTTCCTCCGCCGAGCTGGTGAGCCCCGGGGTGAAAGGTGCGGCAGTCAACCTGAGCGCGCAGGCGGACCTCTACCAGGCCCTGCTCATGGCGGTCAATGAACGCTCCTGGATCAGCGGGCTGGTCAGCCGCGCCTACTACCCGCCCGCCGTCCTCCAGGATGCCTCCGCTTCGGTGCATGGCAAGCCGGCCGCGGACCTGCTGTGGTACTGGTTCCCGCGCTTCCTGGGGATTACCACTCCCTGACCGGGTCCGGCCCGTCCATTGCCTCCCTGAAGGGAATCAAAAACGGTCTCCTCGAAGAAGCGAGGGGACCGTTTTTCTTTTGGATCGTTCCGGGTCCTCAATTGACCCCGGCCTTGCTCTGCTGCTTCAGCCTTTTGCCCTCGCTCCTTACCTTCCAACCCTCCACCAGGGCCGGAACGACCGAGATCAGGACGATGATCACGATCACCACCGAGAAGTGGTTCTGCACCCAGGCATTGTTGCCCAGGGTGTAGCCGCCGGTCAGGAAGATGGCCACCCAGAGGAGACCCCCGGTCACATCCCAGCGGATGAATTGCCCGTAGGGCATTTCGCTGATCCCGGTCACGAAGGGTACAAAAGTGCGGATGATCGGGACGAAACGACCCAGGATGATCGCCATACCGCCGTGCTTCTCGAAGAAGGCATGGGCGCGGTCCATGTACTCCTTCTTGATCCACTTGATCTCGCCGGTGAAGGCGCGCTCGCCGATGGCATGGCCGATCCAGTAATTGGTCGAATCGCCCCCGATCGCCGCGGCAGCAAAGATCAGGTACAGGGCGAAGACATTCAGGGAGCCGGCCGGGGCCAGGGCGCCCGCGGCAAAGATGAGCGAATCGCCGGGCAGGAAGGGGGTGATGACGAACCCGGTCTCCATGAAAATGATTAAGAAGAGCAGGGCGTAGGTCCAGGTGCCATATGCCGCAAGGATGCCTTTCAGGTAGACATTGACGTGCAGGACGAAATCGATCGCTTTAAGGATGAAATGCATAGAACTCCTCGGTTGGCCCAAACTTGGGCGGCTGGATTATACATCAATTTCCGGGGCGCCGGATTCCGGAGCAGCCCTCGCCGGGCGGAGGGCACGGTTCGCAACCGGCAGGGCGATCACAACCAGGAGAAGCACGAGACCCAGCAGCCCCACTCCGGCCAGGATCAGGAGCAGCGAGGGCAGGTCGAACTGTCCTTTTTGCATCGTCCAGCGCAGCCCGCCGTACACGGCCAGTACGACCGACCCGTTCCAGAGGCCGTGCAGGAATACGGCCCCCAGGTAGGCGACACCCAGCCGCCACCAGCCCTTTCCCAATCGGGCGGAGGCGATCCCCCAGCCGACGAGGCCGCTTGCCGTGATGTGCATCAGGGAGCTGGCGGCGCGCCCGGCCATGCCCACTCCCCAGAGCTGGGAGAAGCCGCTGGCAGCCGTCACGCCTTCCAGCAGGGCGAATCCCGCCCCGCACAAAATCCCCAGGGCAAAGCCTTCGGAGGGAGCCCGGAGATTCCTGCCGAGCAGCCAGAGCGCGGCAGGTTTCGCGGCTTCCTCGATGAGCGGACCGATGCCGGAGGCGAAGGCCAGGACCGCCAGCACGACGAGCGGGTTGGTCAGGTAGGGAGCGAGAACTCCCAGCGCGGTCTGCATATCGCCGGCATGCGTGATCTGGGTCTGCAGCTGATGCTCCAGGCCCTGCCACTCGGGATGGGCGAGCAGGGCCGCCCAACCCACCAGGGCGGCTGCTCCCACCACCAGATACTCCGCCACGAGGGCCAGGACCGTGCTGCCGGCCATGGCCAGGCTGAACACGGCCCAGAGGCGCCTCACCGAACCGGTCGGCAGGCCCCCCAGGCCGATCCACACCAGAAAGGCGATCGGCAAAACCACCCCCAGCGGGAAGAACACCGCCAGCACGACCCAGCCATAAGCAAACCGGGTCGACAGGAGGCTGCCGGCGATGGCGAGCACGAGCCAGGCAGCCCCGAGGACCCCTGCCTGCCAGAACCGGATGGGTGGGATCGTCCGGGCGGGCAAGGTCCCGCCGCGGAGCAGCCGCACGCTCAAGACGATCACCGGGACGAGCAGCAGGGCACAATAGACCATGCTGACGGCATCCAGGACGTTCCCGGCCAGGTCCGAGGAAGCATGAGCCGCGGTTGGAGAATAAGCCGAGGCCACGCTCCAGATCAAATAGCCGCCCCGGCCGAGCAGCCCCAGGATCCCCAGGGCGGCAAAGACGATCAGCAGAATCGATTTCCATTGGTTCGGGAGTTTTGCACTCACGCCGGGTCTACCTTTCCAGGATGGTGACCGAGGTGAGGGCGTCCCCGGGAGGCAGGTACTGGCCGGGGGTGGGGTCGCGGGCGGTCAGCTCGCCCAGGATGTCCATCCCGGAGAGCACCTGACCGAAGATGGTGTAGGCTCCGTCCATCTGCGGTTCGGCGGCCAGGGTGATCAGGAACTGGCTGCCGTTCGTGTTCGTACCGGTGTTGACCATGGCCACGACTCCCGGCTGGTTGAAGGCGAGCCCGCCAGGCAACTCGGTCTGGAACAGGTAACCCGGGTTTCCGAGACCCGTGCCGCTCGGATCCCCGGTCTGCACCAGGACGCCCGGCACGACCCGCTGGAAGGTGTTGTTGTCATACCAGCCGGAGCGCGCCAGGAACACAAAATTATTCACGGCCAGGGGGGCCTTGTCGGGGTACAGCTGGATGACAATATCCCCTTTGCGTGTATGCAAAGTGGCCAGAATCTGTTTTAAGGGGTCGATGGCCATCGGCGGACAGACACTGAACTGCTTCTTGACCAGGGCCAGGAGCCTCACGACCTGGTCCAATCCGCCGAAGTCGACCTGGCCGTTATACGGGGTATCGCTGTTGATGAAAACGAGGGGGAGGGACTGCGCCGTACCGGAGGTGGAGGCGGCGACCGCCGTCGCTTCCGGGCCCTGGAAATCGCTCAGGAATCGATTCCCATTCAGGCCCAGGCCGGCTGCTTGCTGGGCGGCCCAGGCCGGAAATGCGCTCGGCTCGAGAGGGGACCACTCGGCCTGTTTTTCGAAGAGCAGGTCGTGCATCTCCCAGAACTTGCCCTGCAGACCGGCTGCATCCACGGCCTGGATCGCCAGGCCGGCCTTGTCATCCTGGGCGAGCGGGTAGTCCCGGTAGATCAGGCGGACATCGTCCGGATGGGCTTGAACGATCTGCTTGAGCACCCGGGCCACATACGCGCAGGCCGGGCACTGGTAGTCGCTGAAGACCAGGATGGTGACGGCCGCATCAGAAGGCCCCAGGCTGTGGACATTCCCTGCGCCGGGCGCGGCCAGGGTGGCGATCTGGGTCGCCAGGACCGCCCCGGCCGAGGACGACTGGTTCAGGACCAGGCAGGGCATGGTCGAGGGCATGGCGGAAGGAGCCTCTGCAGAGGTGGGGGTCAGTACGGGAGCCAGGGTCGCCGAAGCTGGAGGAGGGACTTGGGCGCACGCGGAGGCGGCGAGGAGCAGAAGAAGGAACAGGATTTTTCTCATTGGCGCTCACCTGGACACGGCTGCCTGCAGCTGCTGGAAGGAGCTCATCGCCCCAATGGTGTTGAGGAAATCGGCGAGCGTTTTGCTGCGGGCCCGCAGCTCCCGCACCGCCGGGCCGACGGGGTCCTCACCCGCCGCGCCGCCGGGGACGTCCTCGTAGGCCCCGTAGAAGGCGAAATAAGCCTGGTTCAATTTACGGATCGGGTAGCCGTTGTCCCAGAAGATCTGGCGGCGCTGGTTCATGTAGGCTTCCGCGGCATCGATCTTGCCGGCGGCGAGCAGGGCGTCGACATGGACCCGGGTCGTATGCATTTCGGCGCGGAAATCAAACGGGACGACCGGGATGGCCTTGGGGCCGACCGGCCCGGAAGGCAGGCTGACGGGGATATCGACAACCCCGGCCGATAGTTCGGGATAATAACGTTTCCGCACGATGGCGGAGATCTCCCCGCCGGAGATATCCGCGGTGGTTTCGTTCATCGAGCGCACCTCCGGGCTCGAATCGTAGTTCAGGCCCAGAGGGCGCAGCGTCAGCCAGTTGTGGGTCCATTCGTGGGAGATGGTGTCGCTGAGCCAGTTCAGGTCGGTGACCTGCTCGACCATGGTCGGATAGGTGGCGATGCCGCCCACGGGGGTGACCAGGGAGGAGACGTTCAGCGCCTGGTCCACCTGGTCTTCGAGGCCGGACTGCCGGTCCACGGCGAGGCCCGGCACCAGGGAGACGGCTGCGTCTTCCTGGATCTTGTTCCGCGGCGAAACCACCAGGTCATCGGGCAGTGGCGTGATGTGGAAGAGGACCGGAGGAAGCACCTGGCCTCCGAAGGCCAGGCCTTCCCCGGCGATGACCGTGCTGACCTCCGACTCCAGGATGGACTCTGCCATCGGCCCGAGGAGTTCCTCCCGGGCGTCGAGCTTCGCCAGGTCGGTCCTCAGGCTCAGCGAGGCGGAGACGGGATCGTGGATGGAGGGGTTGGAATAGATCAGGTTCAGCTGGCCTTCATCGTTCTGGATCTGGCCCACCAGGCTGACGTAATCCGTCACGATCCGGTGGCGTGCGGACGGATCGAAATAGCCGGGGGTGTCCAGGGCCGCCTGGGACAGTTTGACGCCCAGGGCGTCGAGGGTCCAGGTGACGAAGTCGAATTCGATCGGACGGGTGAAGCGGCGGACGCGATCGGTTTCGGCCGGCGCCAGGCCGGTCGATCCCCCCAAAAAAGCAGCGGCGAGGACGAGCAGCAGCGCAATTTCCACGGTTCGGACCGAACGATAAACCCAGATCATGGGGGGATTATAACCAGATTTTCAGCGGCCCGGAGCCCTGCCTGGGCAGGCTCGAACCGGGTGGATGACGGCACAGAGCTTGATCCTTTCATCCCGGGTTTGCAGGGTGGTCATTTTTGCGTATAGAGAAAAGTCTCTTGTCTTTCTGCTTTATACCCGTTAGAATTAATGAAGATCGTCGGGAATATTGACCCAGGAACCCACGTTTAAAATTCCCGCGGAGCCCGGACGGAACATGCATCGAACGTTGGATTTCCGAGTGTGGAAAGCCTTGCCCGTCATCCTGTTGTTGGGCTCTGTCCTGATCAGTGTAGGGGGTGGTCCTGTTTCCACGAACACCGCCTCCAATCTGCAGGACCTCGGGTCCATCGCTTCATCCGGGATCCGTGACTTCAGGCCGGTTTCGTCCGATGAGGGCTGGTTATTGCTCGCCAACCAGCTGTACTGGACCTCGGACGCAGGCGACAGCTGGCGGGAGATCACGCCTCCCGGATCCCAGTCTGCGGCCATTGCTGCCGTCGATTTTCTCGATCCTTCCCGCGGCTGGGCCATTCTCACCTCCCTGGCGGGCGGCGATCCGGTCTACCGCCTGGAGGCGACCGTCGATAACGGGCGCACCTGGCAGTCCCGGGACCTGACCCTCTTCGCCAGCGGCGACCCGGCAGCATTTTCCCAGGATGTCTTCATGCAGTGGCGGGACGACCACACGGGGTGGCTCGTCATTCAAGAGGCCACGGGGGTCAACTTCAGCGTGGGCACCTTGTTCCGGACCACGGATGGCGGGCGGACCTGGGCGAGGCGGACCCTGCCCATCGGTGCACCCGTCGTTTTCATCACCAGTTCGGTCGGCTGGGTGGCCGGCGGAGCGGCCGGGAACGAGCTGTACCTCACCCAGGACGGCGGCCTGACCTGGCAGGCCCAGGCGGTGCGCCCGGCCTCCCTGCAGGCGGGGGCGCGCTGGACCTACCTGACCCCCACCTTCTCGGACATCCGCCACGGCCTGCTGCCGGTCGAGGTCACCAGCGGCGGCCTCACCCGGGTGGACTTCTACACGACCGAGGACGGAGGATCGTCCTGGAACCTGGAAGAGAGCCAGAACCTCGCCTCGAGCGGGGCGCTGGGCGCGTCCTTGCCTCTCTCGGTCCTCGATCCGGATCATCTGCTGCTCGTGGACCCTACCACCGCCTCTCTCTTCCGGAAGACGGGCCCGCAGCAGTACTCCACCCTGGAGAGCGCGGACGGCCTTTCGGGGGGGATCGTGAGCCTGCACATGGCCACCGCGGAAGTGGGCTGGGTTTTGCAAAGCGGGGGGGATTGCAGTCACGCCATTGATGCCACCTGCACGCAGACGTCCCGCCTGATGGGGACCCGGGATGCGGGTCGAACCTGGGCCCTGCTCGGCAGCGGCGGGATCCATTCACCTGCGCTGGCTTCGGCCCAGGGGTCTCAGGCCGGAAACGGACTTGCCCTGGTGATCAGCTACCGAAATGCGCCGGCGGAGAGCACCGGCCCGTTGGCCGGCGCCGGCTTTGATGAATGCGAGATCGGGACTCTCAGCCAGCTGCAATCCTGGTGGAATTCCGGGCCCTACGCCTCGGTCAACCTGTATATCGGCGGATCGGCGCGCGCCTGTCCCAATACAGCCCTGACGCCGTATTACGTGAACCAGATGCACCAGCAGGGCTGGAAGTTCGTCCCGACCTGGGTGGGTCCCCAGGCCCCCTGCACGAGCTTCGCTTCGCGGATGAGCTCGGACACCACGACCGCATATAACCAGGGGATCAGCCAGGCCGATGCCGCCCTGGCCGCAGCCGCCAGCCTGGGACTGACCGATCCTGCTGGGACCAGCGCCGTCATCTATTATGACCTTGAATCCTACAACACTGGTCTTTCCAGCTGCCGCACGGCGGTCCAGTCCTTCATGAACGGCTGGGTGAGGGAGCTGAACGCGAAGTCGGATCTGGCGGGCGTCTACGGATCCCCCTGCTCCTCCGCCCTGACCGACTTCCTGAGCAATCATTATGTCCCCGACGCGATCTGGATCGCCCGCTGGAATCTCAACTATTATTCCAGCTCCGCAACCGTGTGGGGAGGCTCCTGCATCTCGGACAGCGATTGGGCCAACCACCAGCGCATCCGCCAGTATGCCGGGGATCATGACGAGACCTGGGGCGGGGTCACCATGGTGGTCGACAGCGATGTCCTGGACGGCATCGTGGCGATCCCCTACCAGGGCACGGGTCCGACCAGCCCCCCCGCCCCGCC
>Ga0209039_10003239_pt1 | contig 12885 bp, 10 predicted proteins | sample BogFormECP12_OM1_FD_188238 | JGI IMG/M metagenome (GOLD analysis project Ga0209039, IMG submission 188238) | Bog forest soil microbial communities from Calvert Island, British Columbia, Canada - ECP12_OM1 (SPAdes) (version 2) | ecosystem: Environmental > Aquatic > Freshwater > Wetlands > Bog ...
AATCCGTTTTCGGTATCAGCGGGCCGGCAAGTGCAGTTGGCGGCACTGAAGGCCCTAAGTGAACAGCATTGCGGCTAGGCGGCTCTTCCTCCGAGCCGCGGTCGCCGGCTGAAAGCTGGCCGCAGCCAGGATTGGCTGCCTCACGCGCTGTTTAACAAGCGTTACGATGAGGGTGCTATGAACCAGAAGCGAGATATATCCCGGCGAAGATTCCTCCCGGCGGGCGTGGTTGCGGCCGGGGCGGGCGGCGCCAGCCTGTTCGGACAAGCGCCGGCAGTCCGTAGAGCGCCCCAATACCCGGTTTTCGCGACGGTGGATGTGCTGGTGGCGGGTGGCGGCCCAGCCGGCATCGGGGCGGCTCTGGGAGCGGCCCGCGCGGGCGCCAGGACCCTGCTGGTCGAGAACCACTCCTTCTTCGGCGGCGTCGCGGCATGGGCCATGGGAATGCCCATCAACCAGGTGCGTCCCGGCGGCAAGCCGCGCTCGGCCGTCCACGAACTGCTGATTCGCAAGCTGACGGCCTACGGCGACCAGGCGGTCGCGATGGGCACGCATGAGATGTGGTGCAACGTCGAGTACCTGAAGGTTGCCATTCTGGATGCCTTGGACGAAGCCGGCGTGCCCTACCTGGTGCACGTGCGCGCGGCCGATGCCCTGGTGGAGCGCAACCGCGTGACCGGCGTGGCGATCTCTACCAAGCGCGGATTGATGGCCGTGCGCGCCAAGTGTGTGGTGGATTGCACGGGCGACGCCGACGTGGCGTACTACGCCGGGGCGGAAACCATGACGGAGCGCGAGAACCTCATGCCCATGACGCTCTCCGTGGCCTTGACCAATATCGATAAGGCCAACGTTCGGGTGGCCGACGTCGAACGGTCGATTCGCGGCGCCAGGAAGAAGTACCCGCTGATTCCATCGGGGTTCCTCGAGATCCGGCCGATTGCCCACAGCGGCAGTTGGTACATCAATCACTCCGGGACCGCGGATATGGGTCGGTTGGACGCCACCGATCCGGAGCAGCGGACCAGGGCCGAATGCGCCAGCCGGCGCCAGGCGCTCCAAATGGTCCAGGCCCTTCGCGAATCCGATAACCCGGCTGTCCGCCAGATCGAGTGGATTGCCAGCGGGCCGCAGGTAGGCGTGCGGGAGACCCGCCGCGTCAAAGGCCTGTACGTCGTCACCGAAGAGGACGCCCAAAAGGGACGGGCTTTTGAGGATGCCATCGCCTGGCGCAGCGGTTTCCTGGACCCGGGGGGACAGGTCGGAGCCCAGTTCACGCGGATGAAGATCCACGACGTGCCGTACCGGGCCATCGTGCCGGAGAAGCTCGATGGTTTGTTGATGGCCGGGCGATGCATTTCCGCCACGCACACGGGCGCCGCCGCCGGGAAGAGCATGGGCAACTGCATGGCGACCGGCCACGCGGCGGGAGTAGCGGCCGCCTTGTCGGCCGGCAAGGGCATTCTGCCGCGCGATTTGAAGGTGTCCGAGATCCAGGCCAAGCTCCGCGCCGATGGCGTGAGTTTCGACGTGGGCGACCGGGACCAGAAAAACCTGTAGCGGGTGGGGCATGCTTTAGCTGCCGGCGCCAGTGGATACTGGCTCTTGGAAGCAGTGAATGCTGTTACGATGCCAGAGAACATGGGAGACCCGATCCGTCTAAAGAAGGGTATACATGCAGTCGGCATCCGCAGTTCCCTGACGCCCGGACGTACCAATCGGGTATTCTCCACCCTCGACGGCGCGCCACTGAAAGCTTTGGAGAAATACCCGCTGGACGTTTTGGAGATCGGCCGCAATTTGCCGCACGGTTGGGATGGCGGATATTTTCCCGCCGAGCACCGGATTACGGTGCTGCCATCGGTTTCCGCGCGAACGGTACGGACATGCTTTCGTGCCTGGATCAATCGATTTTGTGACGAGCGCGGCGAAGTCGGAAACCGGAGCGATTCAACGCAACCTGGTGCATGAAGTTGGCCACCTGCTTTTGGAGCGAGAGTCGCGGGATTTGAAAAACTACGTGAAATCGACATTCCGCCGGAACCGGGCTGTGGCGATCAGCCAGTACGGCAGCGGAACTCTAGAGAGTTCTTTGCTGAAGCATGGACCGCCTATGTTTTTGAGCGGGAGGCGCTGCGCGCGCACAGCCAGAAGGTGTATTCTAAGAGGCCGGACTCCTATGACGCAAGAAGCCCAAGCAAAGCTCGAACAACTTTCCGATGAGGTCGAACAATTGGAAGAAAGCGGCGGTTGGAATCTGAAGCAATTTCGCAGGCTTTATTCGGCCGCTCTAGCGGCGTGCGGGGGTGACGAACGGCAATTGGAGTTCTTCGGCCCATTTATGCTGGATCGCGAGTACCTTGAAGTTGCGCTAAGTCTGAGTCGAGAGTTCCGTTCGGCGGCCTGACGGATCACTCCTTTATCCCCGGCATCTCGATGGCTTCATCCGGCATGGACGATCCGCCTCGCGCGCGATCATTGGTTTTCGCATCTCCGAAGAAGGCGTCCAAATTGACGATCCGTCGCCCTTTGTTCTCGCGAGCCAGCTTCACTCAGTCGCTGCTTGCGCGAAGTAGTATCATAGCGGCTGATGAGACCACTCCTTTCTCGCGGAACCCCGCTCGCGCTCGTCCTGCTGGCTCTTCTCGCCGCGTCCGCCGCGGTGCTGGCCGCACAGCAACGCTTCTACCTTCACGACAAAGATACCCTGTTGTTCTATGGCGACAGCATCACCGAACAGCGCCTCTACACCACGTTCGTCGAGACCTTTGTCCTGACCCGGTATCCGCAGCTCAACGTGCGGTTCGTGAACTCCGCGTGGGGCGGCGAGAACGCTCCCGGCGGCAACGGCGGGAGCGCCGACGTGCGCCTGACGCGCGACGTGCTTCCCTACAAACCCACGGTGATGACCGTGATGTTGGGGATGAACGACGGCGGCTACATCGCCTTCGACGAGGAGCGCTTCAAACGCTACACCGCCGGCATGGAGCATATCCTGCAAGTGGTGAAGGATGCCTTCCCCAACCTCCGGGTGACTCTGTTGGAGCCTTCGCCCTACGACGATGTCACCGTGGAACCGCAGTTTCCAGGCGGATACAACGGCGTCCTGGTTCGGTACGGGCAGTATGTCGGGGAATTGGGGCGGAGGAACCAGATGCTGGTGGCCGACCTGAACGCCCCGGTTGTGGAGATGCTGAAGAAGGCCAACGCTCTCGACCCGGCCGGCGCGAAGGCCCTCATCCCGGGCCGCATCCATCCCTCGTCCGGAGGGCACCTGGTGATGGCGGAGGCGCTACTGAAGGCCTGGGGCGCGTCGCCGCTGGTGTCGGCGGTGGAGATCGACGCTGCGTCGAAGCAGGTAGCCAAGGCCGAGAACACCGAGGTCACCGGACTGACTGTGGGTGGGTCCATTTCGTGGTCGCAGAAGGATGCGGCCCTGCCCATGCTGGTCAGTTTGCGGGACCGGTCATTGCCCATAGGTCCCCGGCGGGGCGCTGCGACCATGGACCTGGCTCTGAAGTCCTCCGATTTCATGGAGGCGCTGAACCAGGAGACGCTGCGCGTCCGCGGCCTCGAAGGGGCCAAGTACACTTTGAAGATCAACGGAAACGTGGTCGGCTCGTTCAGCCGCGAGCAGCTTGCCGAGGGCCTCAACCTGGCGGGGCTGCAGACCCCCATGGCGAAACAGGCGCTCAGCGTCCACCTGCTCACCCTGAAACGGGGCGATGTTCACGAAATGCGGTGGAAGCAACTTCAGGTGGCTTTGCAAAACGACAACTTGAGCCGGTTGCCCGCCGTCCTGGAAGGTCTGGATGCCATGGACGAGGAGTTGGCCATACGGCAGAGGGCGGCCGCGCAGCCGGTCGCCTGCTCGTATGAACTAATCCCCGAGTAGCGCAGCCTCTCAGGCCGTCTCCGCACTCATGCGGAGACTCTTTGTGGCGCCCTTCTACCGCGCGAATGCAATTCCCAGCCCGGTCGTGTAGAGCCAGTCATTGCTCTTGCGGCCCGGCACCGGGTTGCTCAGATACCGGTCGCTCAGCGCCAGATTCCACGACAGCCACTTCCTCACCTTGGTGGCGAGGCCGAGATCGAAGTTCACGCGGTATGCGCCCGTGTCCGAAAGATTATTAAACATTCGAAAGCTCTGGGTGAACGAAGTGGCGCCGGTCAGCTTTAGAGTGTATTCGTCGCCCCAGAACGCTTCCGCCGCGTTCCTTATCAAGGGTGTGCTGAAACTGGAATGGTTATAGTCGGCGCCGCCGAGGATGTTCAGTATGCTGTGTTCATTCTTGACCGCGTGGAACCCGAAACCGCCGCCAATGACAAACCGCAGATCCAGACTCTGGAACTTGTCGTACTCGTAGTCGTTGAAGACATTCACAAACAGGCGCGGGCTTACGTTGTGGTCATAGCCGATTCCGCCGCGAACCGCCTGGGCGGTGCCGGCATTCTTGCCATTGACCAGGGCCGAGGCCTTGACCGAGTTGAAATAGAGTGAAATCTTGTCCGTGTTCGTGACCCGCGCCGCGTTGACAGCCGTCGTGAAGGTCAACGTTTGCGCGTTGCCTTCGGTACCGGCCCAACCGAGGCTGCCACTGCCGGACCAAAGCTGAAACAAGCCCGGATTCAGCATCCGCTCATAGGCCTTCTGTTCGCCTGCGTCGCGGATGGCGGCGACTTCGCCCGGGCTCACGTCCACCTTCGTATCCTTGGTCGCGATTTCCACTTTCCCGTCGCTGGGGGCCACCGTGCCCAACAAGGTCTTCCCGTCTTTGAGAACCACATTGACCGGCTGATCCGATTGAACTGACGCGACCTTATCCCAGGGAGCGGTGACGACTCCGAAGTTGTCGGTTTTGATGGTGATCGTCTTGCCGTCCTGCTTGACGATGGCGCCGGTGACGCGATCGCCGTTCTTCATGACTACCTGGTCCGCCCAGGCGGCGGTCAAGAGCACGCCCGCGGACACCACTAACCGGAGCAGGTTCATTGCCTCGCAGCCTCCGGCGAGCTCAGTTGAGAGGTGCAGTGGGGGCAGCGGGTGGCGGCGATGGGGATTGCCGTGCAGCAGAATGGGCAATCCTTGGTGGTGGGCGCCGCCGGCGCGGGCGCGGGCTTCTTCTGCAGCTTGCTGGCTTGCCGTACGGCCACGAAGATCACAAACGCGACGATCAGGAAGTTGATCACCGTATTGAGAAACTGTCCGTACGCGATGACCGGCGCCGCGGCGGCTTTGGCGGCCGCCAGCGTCGGATAGGACTGGCCGTTCAGACTGATGAACAGGTCCTTGAAATCCACATGGCCCAGAGCCAGGCCTATGGGAGGCATCACAATGTCATTCACCATCGAGGTGACGATGGCGCCGAAAGCGGCGCCGATGATCACGGCCACGGCCAGGTCGAGCACGTTGCCGCGCATGACGAATGCTTTGAAGTCCTTTAACATTTTTCCGATTCCCCCATCACCAGCGGGTAAACGATCCCCGCGATTGCAGCTCCCACAATCGGCGCCAGCCAGAACAGCCAGAGCTGCTCCACCGCCCAGCCACCGACGAACAGCGCCGGACCCGTGCTGCGCGCGGGGTTCACCGACGTATTCGTCACCGGAATTCCGACCAGGTGAATCAGCGTCAAGCCCAGGCCAATGGCGATGGGCGCGAACCCCTGGGGAGCGCGCCGGTCCGTGGCGCCGAGGATAATCATCAGGAAAAAGAACGTCAGGACCACTTCCGCCACCAGGCATGCCATCAACGAGTACCCGCCGGGTGAATGCGCGCCGTAACCATTGGAGGCGAATCCGCCGGCGAGATCGAATCCCGCTTTGCCGCTGGCGATCACGAACAGAACCGCCGCCGCGGCGATGGCTCCCGCCACCTGCGCCACCACATAGGCCGGCAGGTTCGAAGCCGGAAACCGTTTGCCGACCACCAGCCCCACCGAAACCGCCGGGTTCAAGTGGCAACCCGACACGTGGCCGATGGCGAACGCCATGGTTAGGACGGTGAGCCCGAAGGCCAGAGCCACGCCCAGATAGCCAATGCCGACATTGGGAATTGCGGCCGCGAGAACAGCACTGCCGCACCCCCCGAAGACCAGCCAAAACGTACCGATGAACTCCGCTATCGCCCTTTTGCTCAAAGGCATAAAAACCCTCCTTCTCGGGATCATCCGCCCTCCACGCCTGCCATTTCGGGTTGCGCGGTTCGGGTATCGAGAACTATGATAAACCTGTTGGGCGCGCGAGGCCACCCAAATTATGCGGATCGCTTCTTTTGTACGTAATGCGGCACTGCTGATGGCGGTGACCGGCATTCCTGTTGTGGCACAACAGAGCACGGGTTATTTGAAGACGAAGGTCGATCCAGGCCGGGCCGGAGTCTTCATCGACGGCAAGTACGTCGGGCCGGCCGGGAATTTTGGCGTTGGCAGGAAATACGCGGTCGCTGCCGGCGAACATGAAGTCAGGCTGTCCGAGCCGCGTTACGAAGATGTGGTGACGAAGGTTACGGTACAAGCGGGAAAGACCGCCCAACTGGCTCAAACCATGAAAGCGCTCCCGCTCGCCAAACCGCCCTTCGGCCGCCTGCGCACCGTCTCTCCCGATAAGTTCGCGGCGGTTTACGTGAACGGCAAGTTCATGGGCCACGCTGGAGAGTTCAACAACTCGGTGCAGGGTCTCCTGCTGAACCCCGGCGCGTACGCGGTCAAGATCGTTCCCGTCAGCGGTGGAGAAGGGCACGAAGAGCAAGTCAAGATCGAAGCGGACAAGGTGACCATCGTCCAGGCGAAGTAGTGATTGCGGGCGTGGCGATCCTTTAACGCATCGCGCGGGGCATCAGAAATGCGCCTGATTGTCGTCTGAAATTACCCGATGCCGAGGCGGTGGAAGGCGTCCTGGGAACGGCCCAGGCGACCTGATAAGCGCGAGATAGCCGTCCGTGGCCGTCAAGGGGAAAGGGTTGAAGGTGCCGCTGTCGGGTTGAGTCTGTGCGCCAGTGCCGCTGCTCCCGGCAACGTAAGTCAATCGGCCGGGTCCCGCGACAACACTTGGAGCCGCTCCAGCGTAAAGGTGCGATGAGAGCATCAAAGCGGATCCGGCAGGATTGAACACGGACAGGAACGAAGCGAATTGACGGACCGGTGGAGCGGGTTCGAAACTTGAAACCGGCGGAAAATCGGCGGAATCCGTTTCTCCAGTGACATAAACCCGGCCGAAAGCATCCAGCGCGATGCTGGTCGGGTGGTCAAAACAGGACCCGCCGAGCAACGTCGAGAAGAGCGCGGCCTTGCCATCCGGGCTGAGCTTGACTACGAAGACATCGTCCACGAGCCATTCGGCAAGCGTGCCGATCGTCCCAGTGGCGATCGTGAATGCAGGATACGGGCAACCCGCGGCGAAGGATGTCTGATACGCACTCGCCGTAACGGGGAAATCCGCGGCGCTGGTATAGCCGGTGACATAAGCGTTTCCTCCGTCGTCCACGGCAACCGCGACACCGTTATCGTGCTCGCCCTCGTCGGAACCGGGCGTCGGTGCGGCTCGCGCTCCTCCGAAGAAGGTCGAGTAGATCACCTGGCCGGACGGAGTGAGTTTGAGGACGAAGACCTTGGGTGACTGGAGGCTGGCATCGCCGCCGTGGAACGCGCCGGAAGTAATCGGGAAGCTGCCATAATTCGACCCCACCAGCGTAATATTCCCCGAAGAATCGATGGCGATGCCTTTACCGTTTGCATCGAACGTCCCGTTGACATTGGTGGAGTACAGCAGCCTGGCAGCGGATGGATCGAATTCGGTCAGGAATCCGGCAGCCGGAAACGGGAGACTTGCCGGTGGTGCGGTGGTGAATGGAAAGTCGGTAGATGTCCAGGAGCCGATCAGCCATGGATTTCCTCGGGGGGCAACGGCGATTCCTAAGCCGGCATCGTTGTTGGATCCCCCCAGGTAGGTCGCCGCCAGCAGTTTGCCATCATTCGAGAATTTCGCCGTGAATGCATTGGTTTCTCCCTCGAGCGTGTTCTGAAATGAACCTGGGGTGGCGGGCAGGTCATACGAGGAAGTGCTGCCGGTAATCCAAATGTTGCCGGCGGCATCGAGCGCGATGCCCTGCCCGGTATCGTTTCCCATGCCGCCGAAATAGGTCGAGAAGACGAGGGTTTTGCCGTCGGGGAGGAACTTGGCCAGGAATGCGTCGGAAGTTATCGGAGCGGTCGCGTAAACCAGGGCGCCGGAGGAGGGCGCGAATACGGGCTGAATCTGGCGAGAAGCGTTCGTGGGACGCCAGGTTTGGCCGCTATCGGTGCTTCGAAACTCCCCGGCTAGCATAATTTGCGGGTTCGCCGGATCCACGGTCGGAGGGCCGCCTTGGCCGGCGGGAAACTGGTAAGACATCCAGGTGGCGCCGCCATCGCTGCTCCTCCAGAACTGGAGAGCGGCGCCGCCAGTGGTGTTGGGCGGAGCAACCGCATACAAGCGCCCTGAGACCGCCGGGTCGGGGACTACACAGCAACCGCTAAACGGAGTGTTCAACTGGGTCCAGGTCGCGCCGCCGTCCATGCTTTTCTGGATGCCGATGCGAGAATTCGCATACGCCGGTCCATAAAGAATTCCCGGCGCTAACGGATCGAACGAGAAGTGCAGACCTCCGCCGGTAACGGACGTGCCCTGCGGCCACAGCGTGTTCAAGGGCGACCACGAGCCCGCTCCGTTCGTGGATACATAACCGCCGATGCCCGCCCAGGCGTAGAGAACGTTCGGGTGAAACGGATCGATGGTGACGGAGTCGATGAAAAGCGGCGCCGGGAGGCCCTGGCTCGCATTCGCCCAGGTTTGTCCGCCGTCGATGCTCTTGAACACGCCCCCGTTTACCGTGGCACTCGCGTAAATGGTCGCGGATTGCTGCGGGTCGATAGCGAGGGAGCTAATGCTGCTTTGGGAGAAAGCGAGGGCGATGGCGGCGCAATGGAACTGATGGCCGCCATCTGTGCTCTTGCAGACACTATTTCCGGAAGCTGTGTAGACGACCTGGCTGTTCGTGGGGTCGACCGCGATCGCCAGCGGCTGCAGCGGAGTGGAAGAAGGGTACAGCGTCCCCAGGGCCTTCCAGGTAGCGCCGGCATCGGTGCTGAAGATCAGTTGCGTCCCGCTGTTTGCACCCTGAAAAGCATTGCGAAGCGGAAGGTCGAAAGAGAACGTCGTACCCACGACGTAAACGTTTCCGGCGGAATCTACCGCGGCGGCGTTGATGCCGTCATTGCCGGAACCTCCGAAAGTGAGGTCCGTGTGCGTACCTTGGGCGAATCCCGGAGAGATGGTTAACCAGGCCAGGAGAATCACCCGCAAGGGCATACAGCCATACTCCCACAAAGCGTATTTCGGCGCTCTAATTCTTGGCCGCGTTGACGTAGTAGAGGTCCGTCGCCACTTCGAATTGGTCCTTGGGGACCGGTGTCTCCATGGTCTGCCAGGCGGTTGTGGGTCGAATGACCTGCCAGTGGTCTTTCGTTCCCACGCGCACCGGCATGGCGAACGCCGCCTCATCGGCCTTCCAGCGATAGGAGACTGTCCCCTTGGCGTCGTCGAACGTCAGCTCCAGGGTTGGCAGCGCGGTGTGGCGCAGGTACTGATCGAAGACCGGCGTCAGGTTCATTCCGGTCTTCCGGTTGAAGTATTCGACCACATCCTCGGTCATGATGTTCCGATATTTGAAGTGCTGGTAGTAGCCGCGGATGAGCGCCCACCAGCGGCGGTCGTCGTCCACCACGCTCCGCAGCGTATTAAGGAACAGCGCGCCTTTGAAGTACATGTCCTGCGGCGGAGTGGCGTTTACGCCGCGCGCGGCGATGATCGGTAGGGCGTTCCTGACTTTCGACTTGTACCCGTTGGTGTACTTCAGGCCATCCTCGCGCCCCCACATGTATTCGACGTAGAGGCATTCGAGATAGGTGGCCCAGGCTTCGTGGATCCACATATCGGACTGGTCCGCGGCGGTGATGCTGTTGCCGAACCACTCGTGCGCGCTTTCGTGGATGATGATGAAGTCGAACCTCGGGCTGATGCCGACGCCGTTCCAGTCGCGCTCCAGGTAGCCGTTCGCGAAGTGGTTGCCATAGGTCACCGCGCTCTGGTGCTCCATGCCGGAGTAGGGCGCTTCGATCAGCTTGTAGCCGTCCTTCGGGAACGGATACTCGCCAAAGTAGTGCTGGTAGGCCTCGAGCATACCCTTGGCCTGCGCGAATTGCTTCTTGGCCTTCTCCAGGTCTTCGGGCAGCGCGTAGAAATCCAGCGGCAGGTCGCCGAACCGGTCGGCGAAGTGCTGGTAGTTGCCGATGTTGAGCGAGACGTCGTAGTTGTTGATGGGGTAGTGGACCCGCCAATCCCAGCGCGTGTATCCGTCGCCGAGGTCGGTCTTGCCCATGAACTTCCCGTTGGAGACGTCCACCAGACCGTTGGGAATGGCGACGCTGATCCGCATGTTCTCCACCTCGTCGCGCCACTGGTCCTTGTTGGGCCACCACAGGCTGGCGCCGATGCCTTCGCAGGCGGTGTTAATCCACGGATGCCCGGAGGGATCTTTGCGGAAAGCGATGCCCCCGAACCGGCCCGTCTCGACCGGGTTCCCCGAGTAGTAGAAGTCGATGGTGTACACCCGGCCGGCGCGGAGCGTCTCCGGGAAGTCCACGAAGACCGCGCCGGAGTCGCGCTGGTGCTGGAGCGCGGTTGAGCCGAGGAGAATCTTGTCGATTTTGAGCGCTTCATGCAAATCGAGCTGGATGCGCGTATCGTCCTTGAGCATCTTGAAGCGGATGGTGTTCTTGCCGCCGATGAACTTCTTTTCGGGGTCGACGCGGATGTCGAGATGGTAGTAGAGCAGATCGTTGTTGGCGCGATACGGCCCGTACTCGCCGCGCAGGATGTCGGCGTGCGTGGGGGCCTGCGCCGCGCACGTCCAGCTAAAGAGAACGCAAAGCGCGATCATCGCCCGCAAGCGGGCGATGGGCAAGCTAAAGCATGCCCCACCACTTCCGGAATCAGCCTGCCTTGGTGGGGCATGCTTTAGCTTGCCCATTTTTTCACAGCTTCCGGACACCACGAACACCGCCGCGGCCTACAGGTAATTCGCGCCGCCGCACATGCCGGCGTTGCCACATTGCCCGGCGTTCGGGCAGGAAGGCGGCCTCGGCGGCTCCGGCCGATTCATGCCGGTGGCGTGCGCGGCAAAGGTGGAAAGCTCCTGCTTCAGATGTTTCTGGCCGCAGGAAGGGCACTCAATCTCCGATGCGCCGTTGCTCCGGCGCACCAGCTTCTCGAACTCGGTCCCGCAATCTTCGCAACGGTATTCGTAAATCGGCATGGCTATCTATTCCATTATAAGGGTACAGATGCGATCCATCACGCCGCGCACCTCGGCCGCGCGCCCGTTGTAATTGTTCACCAGGATGGAAAAGGCCACCCAGCCTCCGTCCGGCCGCTCAATATAGCCCGAAAGCGCGCTGACATGCGCCAGCGAGCCGGTCTTGGCATGCACTCGTCCAGCCACGGCGCTCTCTCCGAAACGCGCGCTCAGCGTTCCATCCTGGCCGCCCACCGGCAGCAGCGAGATCCAGTTGTCGCGCGCGGGCGAGGCGTACATGTAGCGCAACAGCTTGACCACCGTGGCGGGCGTCACCAGGTTGAGGCGCGCCAGCCCCGAACCGTCCGCCAGGTTGTATGCCTCGGGGTCGATGCCGGCCTCGGCCAGGAACGCTTGCATCTCCGCGATGCCGGCTTCGAGGCTGCCCAGGTTGCGGCGGGCGCGCCCCACCGCCCGCAGAGCCAGCTCGGCGTGCAGGTTCTGGCTGGCCTTGTCCGTGATCCGCAGGTCCTCGATCAACGGCGCCGATACCCGCCGCGCCAGTTCGACGCCCGAAACGGCGGCCGGCGGCGCGGCCGCCTGAGTGAGGTCCGGTGTCTCGCTTGGAAAGGCGTGCAGCGCCATATCGCGGCCGCCGACGGAGACGCCGCGTTCTTCGAGCGCCTGGCGCAGGGCCTGGGCGGCGTACAGGGCCGGATCTTCGATGGCCAGCACCAGGTCTTCGCCGCGGTCGCGCAGCGGAACGGATCCCCACAGCCGCAGTTGCAGGCTGCCGGGGTCGCGGCGGAAATGGATGCTTCGCTCGCCGCCCACAGCCACGGTGCGGACGCGGTTATCCACCCGGTAATACTCCAGCGGCGGGTTCCAGGCCAGCGCGGCCGGGTCGCCCTCACGCGCGCCGGGGTGGACGGAGAGGGTCGCGGCGTTGTCGTTGATGGTGAGGGCCGAGACTGGCGCGCCGTACTCGTATTGCGGATCGTCGATGGCCCAGCCCTCCGCGAATGGCTGCCATAGGTACCAGGTATCGTCGCCGGCGATGCCGCCATCGACGCGCTTCACGCCGCGCGCGGCCACTTGGTCCGCCAGGTCCTCGATGGCCGCCAGCGGATTGCCGGTCACGGGGCCCATGCGATAGGGGATGGCGCGCGCCGACAGGTTGGGATCTCCGCCGCCCACAAGCTGCAGGGCGCCGCGGATACGGCCCTCGGCGTCGGGCGGGCTATCGGCGACGACGCGCGTCTGGAAGGTGGCCTCCGGTCCCAACCGCGTGAGCGTCAGGGCCGTAGTGAACAGCTTGGTGTTCGAAGCCGGGACAAAGAAGCGCTCGGGGTTCAGCTCGTAGAGCGTCTTGCCGCTGCCCAGATCCACAATCTGGATTCCCCAGAACGCCGTCCGGCTCGCCGCCGACGCCCCCAGCAGCCTTTCGATGTTCTCCGGCAGCGACGCCGCGGACAACTGTAACGCAATAGCGAATAGAAGGGCGACTCCCCGGCCCCTGGCCCCCGGCCCCTGGCCCCCGTCTGCCCCCCGGC
>Ga0209039_10003241_pt1 | contig 12883 bp, 12 predicted proteins | sample BogFormECP12_OM1_FD_188238 | JGI IMG/M metagenome (GOLD analysis project Ga0209039, IMG submission 188238) | Bog forest soil microbial communities from Calvert Island, British Columbia, Canada - ECP12_OM1 (SPAdes) (version 2) | ecosystem: Environmental > Aquatic > Freshwater > Wetlands > Bog ...
CCGGTCGACGATTGTAGTGACAAAAACTAGCCGAGCTGGCCCTTAACCAACTGATAGCATACGCATCCCCCTCAAAAAGTGCGGAAAATGGGTTAATGTGAGGCAAAGTGGAACCCAGGTGGATCGTATCGAAAGCCAGGACGAACTTTACCAGAGGGTCGCGGAGGAGTATGGCGCGGCTCTCGCCCGGATGGCCTATGCCTACGAAGCCGATCCGGACCTGCGGCGCGACCTCTCGCAGGAGATCCATCTGGCGTTGTGGCGCAGCTTGGGGAAGTTCAATGGACGGTGCTCCCTTCGAACCTGGATCTACCGTGTTGCGCATAACGCGGCGACGTCGCACGTCATTCGGCAAACCAAAGGTAAAAGGAATGTACCGGCCTTTCTGACTTTGGAAGAGGCCGAGGTTCAGGCCGGTCGCGAAAACGTCGAAACCTCCGCGGACCGTAGCCAGGCGCTGGCGCGTTTGTTCGCGCTGATCCAGCGGCTCGATCCTCCCGACCGCCAGGTGATTCTGGCGTATCTGGAAGATCTGGACGCGGAATCGATTGCGGAGATAACGGGACTGTCCGTGGTGAATGTCTGGAGCAAGATCCATCGGATTAAGGTTGTGTTGGTCCGCCAATTTCATCGAGGAGGCCGAAATGTTCTGTGACGATTTGCCCGACGATCTCAAAATTCTTTGGAAGGAGGCCGGTACGGACCGACCTATGTTTTCTCCGGATGGGCTTCGTAAGAATGCGGAAAGAATGCAGGCACGGCGGCGTAGAGCCGACATCTTCCTGCGTGTATGCATGTCGTCTTTTGTGGCATACTTCGCGCTATGCTTCTTTCTTTTACACGACACCATGACGCGGATCGGGTCGATCCTGGGGGTTTTCGGATTTGGGTACTGGCTGGTTCGCCTGGTGGTGGAGCGGGGGCGAACCATACCCGATTTGGGCGAGACCGACGCCGTTCGCTTCTACCGGGCTGAACTGGAGCGCGCTCGCGACTCTCATCGCCGGACGATGTGGCGGTGGCTGATCCTGCCACCGCCTTTTATCCTTTTCAACCTCTTTTTTGCGCGGATCTACGAAACACGCTGGCCGTTCATAGCGATGTTTATGTGGTTCTCTTGCGCGCTCCTGCTGGCGGTGTTCGTAATTTTGGTACCGCTGATGTATCGCAGGGGGGCGCGGAAATATCAGAGCCGAATCGACGCCCTGGATGCGGCCGTCGGGAGCACTGCACCGTAGCGTATTAAGGGAGCGGTTGCTTAGCCCCAGGCGCCGCCCCAAGTGGTCTTGCGGGCGGCGCGGAAGGCCTCGCGGTCGCGGTGGGGCACGCGCACGGTTCGCACGCCAGCCGGCGCGCAAGTTTCCAACTCGATCAGGCCGGGGCGCTGGCGCGGGCGCCGGATGATGCGCGAGGCGGGCAGGTCCACCGCCAAGCGCGCCACGGCGACGTAGCTGAACTTCTCGTCCTCGTAACCCAGCTCCGCATCTTTGATGCGGCGGTGGATGGACGAGCGCTCCACGCGCGCCGCGAAATGGCACCAGTCGGGCGCGGCCAGGGGGCACGGCGTTGCGGCGGGACAGGGCGCCACCATGCAGGCGCCGGCTTCGAGGAATTCCTCGCGCACTTTGAGAATGAGAGCATACCCGCGCGGCGTGCCGGGTTCGATGGCCACCAGCGCCACGCGTGCGGCTTGCCATAGGCGCGCCGCCAAGGGTTCGGCGATTTCGCCCAGCGAGTAAGCGGCGATCACCAGGTCGTGCGGCGGAAGGGCTTTCAGGCGCGCGACGTCTTCCAGCATGATGGCGGCCTCGGGCAGCCACTGGCCGGCGGCGGCGGCCAGCGCGGAATCGCGCTCCACCATGGTGATGGTCCGGGTCTCCGGAAAACACTCGCGCGCGGCCAGCGAGGCTGCGCCGGCTCCGGCTCCGATGTCGAGCACGCTCGAGATAGAGCGCGCCCCCAGGCGCTCGCGCAACTCGCGCAGCACGGCGTGAGCGGCGGCGAAGGTGGCCGGCATGCGGGTGACCAGGTAGGCGGCGGTACGGGCGGGGTCGGGCTGGCGCGCGGCGCGGGCTTCGCGGTAAGCCGCCGACATCGCCGACGCGGCGTCCTTGACCGCCTGAAACCCCACGGTCTCGGCCTGCTCTTCGATCATGCGCCTGACAGGGTCCGGCAGTTGCACACTTCCATCATGCACTGGAACTTCTTCGGGGATGCGGTGTCTATTCGGGTGGAGCACGGAAAGGAGGCAACACAATGTTCGAGCTAGAAACGGTTTCCAGCGGTTTTGGCACGAAGCGGTTGTGGAACACCTGTCTGGGTTTCACGGGAGAAGCGCTGTTGGTGGCATGCGCGGCACTGGCGCCGCTGGTCTCGCCGCCGGCTCTTCCGCATTCGCAGGCGATTATGGCGTGGCTTCTTCCGGCCACGCCGCCACCCCCGCCAGTCCGCGGGGATGCCGCCAAAGCGCGTCCCGCGCGTCCGCCGGTGGAGCGGCTGCAAAGCATGCCGGGGCGGATCATAGAGCCCACGAAGGTTCCCGCAACGGCGGCAATCATCGTCGATGAGCCGCTTGCAACCGCGGGTTACGGCGTTCCAGGAGGCATCGCGGGTGGCGAGCGGAATGGCGTTCCCGGCGGGGTGTTCACGAGTATTCCGGACCTTGCGCCACCGGCGCCGGTTGTCGAAGCGGCGCCTGCCGCGGCGCTGAATCCCCCGCCCATGGCGCCCAGGCAGGTCACGGTTGGCGGCAGGGTGAAAATGGCCCGGCTGATCCATCAAGTGGAGCCGCTGTATCCGCCACTGGCACGGCAGATGCGTGTCTCAGGTGTGGTGGAACTGGTGGGAATCATCGGCACCAGTGGCCGCATCCGCGAACTGAAGCTGCTGAGCGGCAGCCCGTTGCTGGCGCACGCCGCGCTTGAGGCGGTCCGCCAGTGGGTCTACGAACCCACGCTACTGAACGGCGAACCCGTGGAGTTGGTCGCCACCATCAGCGTCATTTTCCGCTTGAACTGAATGGGCGGACGCCCCGCTTTCTATGCCGGAGAACCGGAACCGTGATGGTGACCGACGCTGGGGCGCTGAATACCGGCCCGTCGTTCACCACCAACTGGAATGTGTAGCTGCCGGCCACTGTCGGGATAAAGGTGGGCATCATAGTGGTGGCGTCGCCGCTCCCCAGCGTGACCGCCGGTCCCGCGGTCTGCGTCCAGGCAAAACCCAGCGTCCACCACGCCGGCAACTGAGGCGTGGTGCTGGCGGCGTCCTGGCTCCCGGAACCGTCGAGAGTCACCAGGCTTCCCAAATGAACGATGCGGCTCGGGCCGGGGTTGGCTACAGGCAGATTCGGATTGCCAACAGTGATGGTGACAGTCTTGGTCTCCGGTAACACGCCGTCGCTCACGATGAATTGCACCTGGTATACACCGGCCTGGGAGGGCGTCCAGGTAAACACTCGTGAATCGAAGCTCGCGCCGCTCGGCAGGACGCCAGTGGAATAGGTCAGACCCGTTTGGGCAGCCGCTGTTTCACTGCCCGAGGCGGGACTGTAAGCCTGCACCGTAAACTGCAACTGCTGTCCTACCGTAGCGCTATAAAAACGGCTCGGGGCGGCAGTGCCGAAAAATGGCCGATGAACCGTCACCGGCAAGGGATAACTTGCATTGGCGACACTATATGTGTATGGATGGGCTGTGCTCGGAACCGTCGGATACGCGTACAGGTTATCCGTGGGCGTACCCGGCGCCGGGCGATTGACGGTGACCAGTTGCACAGGCAAGCCCGGCGGCAACGTCACATTCGCAACGGTATCGGTTGAATACGGCTGGTATTGAACATACTCCAACTCCGTCGGCCTCTTTTTGGTATTCGTTACCTCCACGAAAACCGGAACGCCGGATGCGACCTCTGCCGTGAGGTCCTCGAACACCGAGTTGGCGACATCGTCCAACACAACCGCGGGACGTGTATCCGCCGCCAGGAAGCTGAGACTCACGTTGCTTACGGTCAGGCCCGTGACATGCCGGGCCCAGATACCGTATGCGGGCAGAGGACCAAACATGACGTTTTCGGGATACAGGAAGGGCAACTCCGGGATGTTGTAGGGATCTTGAGCCCATCCTCCCGTTCCGTTGTTCGCGGCGGGGTCCCAACCGATCCGCGGAAGCCATCCTTCGTTGGAGGAACGGCCGAACCAGTCAATCGTTGTAGAAGTCGCGGAGGAGCCGTTGCCGGTGTATGCATAGTAATTCCAGGCCGTGAACAGATACCGATTCTCGGCCGCCTGCTGCACTGTCAGACCGCCCCGATACTGTACCGTGATATTACTGAGGCTCACATCGTGGATCGGGTGGCCCTCCAGACCGGCGAGAATGATGGGGTAGCGCGGGTCCGCATCCGTAACAGTCAGGTTGCCGATGCTGATATTGCCGACATCCGCGAAGCTGCCGTTGCCTTGTGCTCCGGGGCCGATCGCGTCGGCATCCGCGGGATTCGTCTTACATCCGGCACAGGTCTGATATGAGTTTAGATTGGTCGGAACCGTTTGCGAGACGATGCTCCCTATGTTAGTCTCGCCGCCAATTGGAACCGAGAGATTCTGGGTGTACGAGGGAGAGTACCGTCCTGCGGGGAAGTACCCATACTGAGCCGGCAGATTGGGAAGGACATAGAGGGTGTTGTCCAGGCGGACGTTGTTAATGGGGCTCACGGTCTGGCTGATGTCGATACCGGTGACCGGCGTGCGTCCGCGGTCGCCGAGCCGAATGAATATCGGCGTGTAGACATCGTTCATCGTGGAATCGGTAAATACGATGTTCTTGAGCACCGCGCCATCCACCGATTCGAGGGCCAAGCCGGCGCAACGCTGGAATGTAATATTCCGGATCGTAACGGTATCGAAACCGCCGGTCGCTTCGGTGCCTAGTTTGACGCGTCCGGTGATGGGTTCAAGCTGTCCCTCCGCATAGGCTCCACTGAGCACGCTCCCCGCCTCGTAACCACTGACGGTATCGTTTTCAACCAGCACGTTCCTGGTGGGTGAAAATGTGCCGAGAGCGAAGGAGGCCTTCAGAACAATCGCGTCATCGTTAATAGAATTAAATACCGAATTTCTGACGGTCACGTTCTGGGAGTTATCGATGTCGATCGCATCGCGGTCGGTATCGATAATGATCCCGTCGATTGTCCAGTTATTCACGCCGGTGCCGAGAACGCCGAAATGTCCTCCGTTCTTGATGGCAAAGTCGCGAAAGATAATGTTGGTGCAGTTCTTGAGTGCGATGGCCTTGTTGGCCGGTCCCGCGGTCCCGGGGAGGTTTCTCGTGGTGACTTCGGCCACGTCGGTGACTACCAGGACCTGGACCGTGTTGCCGGTGACGTCGATATAGCTTCCGTCAATCAGGCCCGGGCCGGAGATCATGATATTTTGCAGGCCAATGCCCCAAATCAGACTGTTTTGCCAGTGGCTGTGGCCCTCGTCCTGAAGACCCACGTAGTGGTTCACCTCGGGGGCGTCGTAGTAGCCTCCATCCTGGCCCGGGCCAGTTCCCTGTATAGCCGCCTGGATGATTGAATTCCTCGATTCAAAATGCAGGCCGACGTTGCTCTGTAGATGAATACTGTAGGTCTTAAAGGTTCCGGCCGGTATCAGAACTGTTCCACCCCCGGCTGCGGCGGCTGCGGCGATGGCGTTGTTGATTGCCGCCTGATTCGTCAGCGCCGTTGCGCCCGGCGCCGCGCCATACGCCGTAATATCGAAGAACGGTCCTTGGGGCTCGGGAAGAACGGTCACGCCGCTGCCCGTCGCGAGCGGAATCTGAGCATTAGCGGAAACGACGGAGCCGAAGAACAGACCGGCGCCGATCAGTAGTATTTGGGAAACCACGTGCCAACGGCTTGAGCCGGATGTTTCGATCATTTTTCGCTTGAACTGAAGGAGAAGAAGCCACTCACGTTCTCCCACAGCAATTGCCGGAAGCTCTTGTCCAGGTACGAGCGGATGGACACGTAGCACTCGTCGCACTGGTTCTGGCTGGTGAATTCGCGAATCATGCGCGTGCGCTCTTCGAGCGGGTAGCGATGAAACTGCATGGAGCACGGCTGCAAGGCGCCATCCGCCGTCACCACCAGGAAGCGCAGGCCGGCCTTGCAGCCGGGGGTCCCGTTGTTGGCGAAGTAGCGGCGCGTGGCTTCGAGCGTGCTAGGCGAGTTGACGATCCAGTTGGTCTGGTCGCGGCGCGCCTCCACGCGGTCCAGTTGCGCGTTCAATTGCACAAGCTGTTCGGGCGTGTTGAGGAAGTATTCCCGACAGCCGGTGCGCCGCGCCGAGTAGGCGCTGTAGCACAGGTTGACGCCCCACTCGCGGGCCTTGTCCGCAATGGCGCCGATCTCGCCCACGTTCTCGCTGGTGATGCAACTGTTGAGCACGATGTCGTCGTGCCCCAGCTTCGCCAGGCGTGGAACCAGGTCCTCGAGATGCCGGTAGAGGCCCGGATAGGCGCGGAAACCGTCATGCCGCTCGTCGGGGAAATCCAGGCTGACGGAGAATTGGTCGATGCCCGCCCCGCGCAGCGCCAGGTACTTCTCCTGGGTCATGAGCGACCAGTTGGAAACCAGGATAGTGTACGGCAGCTTCGACCCGCCTTTGATGTTGCGGACAATCTCGACCACGTCGTCGCGCAGCAGCGGCTCGCCGCCCGAGACCTGCACCACGCAGGGGCGGAGCGCCTCCATATAACGGCGGTATTCGGCGGGCTTCAGATTGCGCGATTCATCGCGCGGCCCGCCGTGGTCGCAGTGCTTGCAGTAGCAGGTGCAGGCGTCCGTCACCTCGAACGAAACCACGATGGGGCGTTCGGCGATCCAGTTGAGCGACCCTCGCCCGATAATCCGCAGCGATTCGATAAGGGGGACCTTGCGCAAACGATAAGCCTCGAAGAAAAACGATGGTAACATGGCGAGCCGCGGGGCTGCTGGCGATCTCGGGCAGCCCGACCCAATTCTCGTCGGCGTACTCGGTTTGATCGTCCGGGACCCGGAGACGGCTTTCCGTGGTCCGCTCTAAATCCTCTTCCCGTCGGATGCATGCTTCTTCGGTCGGCGGGGCGCGGCTGTGCTGCTCGAAGGCGTTCATACTTCTGGTATGGATAAGCTGCTTATTTAAACTGGAGAGGAATTGCATCAAATTCATACCATAGGACTATGGCTACCCAGAACGCTCAGCGGTGAGCGAACACCTGGCGCCGATTGGAAGGAAGGCCGGAGAGGCCAGGTTCGCGCCATGCTGAGCGAATAGGAGCGGAAGGCTATCGCCGCTAAAGGCTTGGCCGCCGGAGGAAAGCGGGAAGAGAAAGAAGTAAAAGGAGGCATTTATGAAACTCGCTGTTCTTATTGCAGCATCGTTCGCTGTCCTCGCGCCTGCTGCATCTGCTCAGATGAACTGCATCGGGCAAGGCATACCGACCCAGGCGCCTCCCATATGCCCGAACCACGTTGCGGAGTGCCTGTGCAACTCGGACGGAATCGACTGCCATTTAGTGTGGACTTGCCAGCCCTGGCCGGCCCCGGCGCCGCAGAAAACCACCCAGCCTGCTGCGAGTACTCCCCCGAAACAGAGTCCACTCGGCGGTTTGCTGCAAGGGATTATTCAGGGGCGCCAGTTGAGGCAACAGAGAGAGCAGCAGCAGCAATCACGACAGCAACAACAATCACGGACCGCGGCTGTGGCTAGACAGCGAGAGGACGACGCCTCCTACATGACAGCCGGTGCCTTCAACGGGCGCATTTGGGTGAGGTTCACTCCAGCGATGAAGTCCGCTTTCGTTACCGGCTTCATGGAGGCCGTCAAAGCGTCGCTTTCCGATGAGGACCGACGGCGCTACGTCGGGAAGGGGGACGTTGGGGAAAGGGTTGGGGACCTGGACCGACTTTACGAGGATGCGGGGGACCGGGATATGCCGATCTGGCTAGCCATCCATTGGATCAACTTACGGGGCAGCGAAACGCCCGAGGATCAGCTGTCAAAGGTTTTGGAGGACGAGGGAATTTGGGGCCCGATCACGCCCGAGAAGCCCTGACCATGCAGACTCTGGTTGAAGCGTAGAAGAAGGAAGGCAGCGAGGTGATACTCCGCGTCCTGTGGTGGTTGGAATCAGTGGTGTACTTTCCGCACACCTGGGTCACGTTCGTGACGCTGCTGATTTTGCTCCCAATGCTGATTTTCGGGGCCTCCCGGCCGTGGGGAGCGGCTGCGCTGTACTACGCGTCGATCTATTGGGGTGTCCTCCTCTGGGTCCAGTCGTGTATCTACGTACTCGGCGCCCTCGGCCCGGTGTGGTTCATCGTGGGCGTCCTTCTAGCGGGCATCGGAGTGGTTCCTATCGCATGGGTTGGCACGCTGGTTCACGGGGACTGGACGAACTGGAAGTGGTTGTCGCTGGACCTGGTTTGGGTCTTCGGGACGAGGCTGCTGGCAATCAGGTGCTCCATGGAGCGAGCGAAGAGGGCATGATGCTGGCGTGGCAGGTGGCGGGAAGGAAGGCTCCGAGCCTTGCCGGTGCCTGAAGAGGGCAAGTATACACCCCGCCGTTTTTTCGTTTTCTGTTTGACCGTTACTGCGGCATGTTTGCGACCGGGTTCTGCTCTCCTCCGCCGCTTCTGTTATTCGGCGTCAATTCGAAAACGTGGTACGATTACGCCAAATGGACGAAGCGCCTCCCGTGTACAAGGGCGTAAAGATCCAACCGCGACCGATAGAACTACAGGCGGGTGGATGGAAGGCAGATTTCACGCTGATTGAAGACATCGAATCAGAAACCATCGTTAGGCCATACTATGGCCAGCGCACCTTCCCAACTCGGGAAGACGCCATCAGCGCCGCGCTCGAATCCGCGCGGCGGGAAATCAACAAGGCGCATTAGCGAGTTCAACGCACCTTTCAGGCACTGGCTGGATTTTTCTTGATGCTGTTTGTTCAATCTGCTATAGTCGGGATATGAGCATCGATGAACGGTTGGAGCGCCTGACGGGCGTAGTGGAATCCTTGGCCGCCAGTGTAGTTGCGCGTGACGACCAGATCGACGCGCATACCCGGCAGATCGGGGCGCTGATCGAGGTGGCGGCCCGCCACCAAAAGCAGATCGACGCCCTCGTGGAGAGCACCGCCAACCTCGAGAAGCAATGGCAGGCGTATATCCGCCGGTTGCCTCGCAACTAGCCATAGCCCGGCTGATCGGCGCCCCCTGCGACTCGGCCCGGCCGGCCCGGTGGGCCCTCCTAACGCTGTTTGTTCGATCTGCTATAGTGGGGGCATGACGATCGAAGAACGGCTGGCGGCGGTGGAACGGGATCTGATCCATCAGCGAGAGATGCAGCGGTTGCGCGAGGTCAACGACACGCTGACCAGCACGCGCGTGGGGATGGTGGAGGATCAACTCGCACAAACGGAAAGGATCTTGCCGAAGCTGCGGAATGCGATGAAGGAGTTGGAAGAGGCGTCGATTGTCACGGGCGAGTTGCTGGCGCGGCAAGGCGGAGTACTCAAGGGACATGGGCAATGGCTGGAGGAGCTGACCCAGGCACAGATGAAGACAGAGGAGCGTTTTCGCGAGACTGGCGACCGTATCGACAAGTTGGTCTCGGCCATTGGCGAGTTGATCCGCGGGAACGCCAATACCGGGCGCCACGAGAGCTAGCCATGGCCCGGCTGCTCACCCGCCGTGCCGCCCGCAGGATGGCAGCCGCCCGCAAGATCCACCGCGGCGGCCGGCCGCGCAAGCCCACACCGTGCCCCAAGTGCGGCGCCCCGTGCGACTCGGCGCGAAAGGCCCTGGGGCATTGCTGAGCGCCCCTGCGTTATTCTCGAAGCATGTCCGGCGACCATGCCCTCATCCAAATCGTGGATGCCGCCCTCGCCGAGGCCGCGCGTAAGAGCGGGCCGTGGCTGGTCTGCCGCCCCGGCTGCACGGAATGCTGCATGGGGCCTTTCCCCATCACCCAGCTTGACGCTCGGCGGCTGCGCGAGGGTCTGGCCGAATTGGAATCGCGCGACCGCCAGTGCGCCGCCCGTGTCCGCGAACGGGCGCACCAGGCGGTAGCCCAAACCGCCACGGATGACGACCCCTGTCCGGCGCTCGACCCGGCCACTGGCACGTGCGACCTCTACGCGGCGCGCCCCATTACCTGCCGCATCTTCGGTCCGCCAGTGCGCTACGGCTCCGACGCCGTGGGCATCTGCGAGTTGTGCTACAGGGGCGCCAGCGACGAAGAAATTGCGGCTTGCCAGGTGGAGATCGATCCGGAGCTGGAATCCCAATTGTCGAATGAAGTCGAGGAAAGCACCGGCGTGCGCGGCGAGACCTCGGTGGCTTTCGCGCTGGCCGCGGCAAGCGAGGCTGCCCCGCGTTAGAATCGTCTGCGTGACGACGATTCGCACTTTGACTCTGGTGGCTTTCGCGGCCTGTGCGCTCGCGCAGCCCAAACCGACCCTTACCCCCGCCGACTACGGCAAATGGGAAACGCTGGGCGCCGGCACGCTCTCGCCGGATGGCAAATGGCTGGCTTACGAGATCCGCCGCAGCGGCGGCAACAACGAATTGCAGGTCTCGGCCACGGGGGCGCCCTCCGGGCCCGGCAAGACGCACGTGCTGGCCTTCTGTTCCGGTGCGGCGTTTTCCTCCGACTCCCGCTGGCTGGCGTGCCTGGGTACGGTCTCGGAAACCGAGCAGGACCGCGCGCGCAAAGCCGGCCGGCCCGTCCAGGACAAGCTGAATGTGCTCGACCTGGGCAACGGCGAGATCGCCAAGGTGGATGATGTGCAGTCCCTGGCGTTTGCGGGCGTTGGCCCCTACCTGGCGTTTCGCAAATATCCTCCGGCGGGCGCCGGGGTGCCCTTGGGGCGCGGCGCGGACGCGGCCGCCGCCGGCGGGGCGCCCTCAGGGCCCGGCGGGCGTGGCGGGCGCGGCAGCGGCACGCCGGACGCGGCGGATGCCGAGCGCGACCCCGCCGGCGCCATCCTGCTGGTGCGCGACCTCTCCACCGGTGTCGACACCACTTTCGGCAACGTCACCAGCTACTCCTGGCAGGACAAGGGCAGCAATCTCGCCATGGCCATCGGCGTGGACGGCCGCACCGGCAACGCCATCCAGGTCTTCGATCCGCGTTCCGGCTCGCTCAAAGTGTTGGACTCCGCAGCCGCGCTCTACACCGCGCTCACCTGGCGCAAGGAATCCGCCGACCTGGCGGCTCTACGCTCGCTCAAGCAGGATGGCTACGAGGGCGAGAGCTACACCGTGCTGGCTTGGAAGAACCTGGGCGAGAGACGCTCCACCCAAGTGGATGCGCCCAAACGTATCGCGCCCTCGCGCGCCCCGCAGTGGTCCGAGGACGGGTCCACGGTGTACGTCGGCATCGCCGAGTGGCCCACCAAGATCGAGGTGAAGAAGTCCGACGAAGATCCCGCCACGGTGGAAGTCTGGCACTGGCGGGATGTCAATGTGATCAGCGAGCAGAAGCTGACCGCGGCGCGCGACCGCGACCGCAACGCGCCGGCGGCGTGGCACCTGGCCACCGGCAAACTGGCGCCGCTTTCCACCAACGTCAAGGAAGACGTGCGGCTGCCGCGGACCGGCGGGCGCGCGCTGGCGCTCGATGGCGTGCCCTACCAGAACGACGCCATGTTTGGCCGCGATTTCGCGGACGTCTACAAGATCGACATCGGCACCGGCGCCCGCGCCGAGGTGGCCAAACACCTCACGCCGCCCGTCGAGTTCAGCCCCGGCGGCCGCTACGCCCTGAATTTCAAGGAAGGCGATTTCTGGATCTACGATCTGGAATCGGGCGCCGCGCGCGACATCACCAAGGACTCGAAAATCGTTTTCACCAACCAGGAGAACGACTACCCCGTCAGCCAGAAGCCTTCCTACGGCGTGGCCGGCTGGACCAAGGACGACCGCAGCGCGATCGTCTACGATTCGTACGACCTGTGGGAGATCTTTCCCGATGGCGCCAAACCGAAGCGTCTCACCGACGGCAGCGCGGAGGAAGTGCGCCATCGCTACGTCCGCACCACCCCCGGCACGGGCGGCGGCGGGCGTGGAGGGCGCGGCGGGCGCGGCGGCGCTGGGGCCAACGAACCCATCGACCTCGCCAAGCCCATCTACCTCAGCCTGGAAGGCCGCTGGACCAAGAAGACCGGTTACGCCATCCTGCGCGATGGCAAGACGGAGCGCGCGATTTTTCTGGACAGGGGCGTGACCGGCATCGAAAAAGCCAAGGACGCCGATACTTTCGTTTATCAAGCCGGCGCATGGGACGATTCTCCCAACTTCTTCGCTGCCGGCGCGGATCTGAAGAACGCCACGCGTGTCAGCGACACCAATCCATTCGCCTCGCAGTACGCCTGGGGGCGGGCGGAGTTGATCGACTACAAGAATTCCCATGGCGACCGCCTGCAGGGCGCGCTCTACTACCCGGCCAACTACGAGAAGGGCAAGCAGTATCCGCTCATCGTGCAGATCTACGAAATCGAGAGCAACCAGCTTCACAACTGGACGGCGCCCTCGGAGCGCGCCACTTACAACGCCGCGGTGTGGACCCAGCACGGCTATTTCGTTTTGCGCCCGGATATCGTCTTCAAACCGCGCGACCCGGGAGTCTCGGCGCTGGATTGCGTCACGTCGGCGGTGAAGAAGGCGATCGGAAGCGGCCTGATCGACGCCCGGCACATCGGCCTCACCGGCCATTCCTGGGGCGGATACGAGACCACCTTCATTCTGACGCACAGCGACCTGTTCGCCGCGGGCGCGGTGGGCGGAGCGCTGACCAACCTCTCCTCCAGCGTCGGCGAGATTTACTGGAACACCGGCGCACCGGAAACCAACCA
>Ga0209039_10003242_pt1 | contig 12883 bp, 9 predicted proteins | sample BogFormECP12_OM1_FD_188238 | JGI IMG/M metagenome (GOLD analysis project Ga0209039, IMG submission 188238) | Bog forest soil microbial communities from Calvert Island, British Columbia, Canada - ECP12_OM1 (SPAdes) (version 2) | ecosystem: Environmental > Aquatic > Freshwater > Wetlands > Bog ...
ATCTAATGATGGCTTTTGGTCAGCTTGATCAGAAAAACATTCTTGAACTTGGTAGCGGTTTAGGCCGTTTTTCAATTTATCTTGCAAAGCAAGGGGCTCACATTACAGGTGTAGATATTGGTGCCGATCTAGTTTTAAGTGCAAGGGCTTTGGCGCTGGTCAATCGTATTGATTGTGCATTTGAACAATGCAATATTGTGGAGCTTCCTTATGCAAATGGTTCTTTTGATGTTGTTTTTGGTATCTCTATACTTCATCACTTTCCTCAGACCGATGTAGTTGTGGCCATGCGAGAGACATCTAGGGTATTGAGAGAGAATGGAATTGCTATTTTTGTTGAGCCTGTTGAGAACAGTGTTCTTTTCAATACTTTGCAAAATTTGATTCCCTTAGGGAAGCCGGACGAATGGGGATATCGGCCATCCATTCTGAATCGAAAAGCATGGAAAAGATATGTAAATGATTTGGACGACCGAGATATGACCACCCAAGAATTAAGGCTTATAGGAAAAGATTTATTTTCTAGGACACAAATTCAAAGTTATGGTTTTCTCATTCGCCTTCAACGGTTGACTGGTTTCAAATATCGTAATCAGCTCATCACTTTGGATAAATTCCTTTTCACATATTTTCCACCTATTCGTTTCTATGCTCAAATGGCACTTGCAAAATACAGTAAAAGTAATCTGGTACCTTGAATGACAGATTATCCTTTTGTTTCTCTTATCTTACCTGTACGCAACGAATCTGCTTACATTGAAAGTGGATTGAGCGCTATTCTGAATCAAGATTACTCAGGTGAGATGGAAGTCTTGGTCTCCGATGGTATGTCCACCGATAACACCCGCCAGATCATTGCTCAGATAATAAGTAAGCATCCGGAAGTTGATATTCGTGTGTTGGATAATCCCGACCAGATTGTTCCAACCGGAATCAACATTGCCTTGGAACAGGCCAAAGGTGAGATTATCATTCGTGTGGATGGACACACCATCGTCGCACCTGATTATGTGAGTCAGTGTGTAATTGCTTTACAGAAATCTGGTGCGGATAATGTCGGCGGGTGTATGAATGCCATTGGTTCAAATCCTTTTGGCAAAGCGGTGGCCTTGGCGACCAGTGCTCCTTTTGGAATTGGGAATGGACATTTTCATTATTCTGATAAGGAAGAATGGGTGGATACGGTCTACATGGGCGCCTGGCCGCGGCGTGTTTTCAATAAGATCGATTTGTTTGATGAAGAACTCGTGCGCGATCAGGATGACGAATTTAATTATCGCTTGCGCTCTGCGGGTGGAAAAATTCTGCTTTGCCCAAAAATTATATCAGAATACACTGTGCGTGATTCTCCTTTCTCGCTTTGGCGTCAATATTTTCAGTATGGTTATTGGAAAGTCCGTGTTCTTCAAAAACATCCTGGGCAAATGAGTTTTCGGCAATTCATTCCTCCTTTATTTGTCCTGGGATGGTTGGTTTCCTCGGCTGCGGGGTTCCTATTCCCGCCGCAAGGGTATTATCTGCTGGCCACTGTAGGCAGTACTTATGTAGTGTCTAATCTAGCCGCTTCAGTGTGGGCGGCTGCTCGCCGGGATTGGCGAGCGGCTTTCCTGCTTCCTTCTGTTTTTGCTATTTTGCATGTGGGATACGGCACGGGTTTCTTGGTTGGGATGTTCAAATTCTGGAATCGTTGGGATGACAAACTTGGCAAGGTACCTAACTTCTTCCATGAACCTGCCAGATGATCTCGCTCCCCTGCGCTATGAGTACGCGAGCCGCGAACTTCGTCTCGCCGGGAGTGACATTTATTCCTGGTTTAACATTGCCAGTCTTTTTGCAATCCAGCAGCGGCAACGTGCAGTCTTATCCGCTTTGAGAGTGGCTGGGATTACCTCGCTCGACCATTTGCATATCCTAGAGATGGGGTGCGGTGCTAGGGGGTGTTGGCCGAATTTCTTGCCTTCGGCGCCGCGCCCCGAAATTTGTGTGGCGTGGACCTGCTCCCCGACTGGTTGTCTATTGCCCACGAACGATTCCCTGGCATTTGCTTTACCAGTGCGATGGAAGTCACCTGCCTTTTCAGGATCATTCCTTCGACCTTGTTCTGCAATATACGGCCCTTTCATCCATTCTAGATGCAGACGTCCGGCGCGATACATGTCTGGATATGTTACGCGTCATGCGTCCGTCTGCCTTGATTCTCTCCTATGATTTCTGGCTCAACCCCACCAACCCACAAACGCACGGTATTTGTCCTGCGGAGCTCAAGCGGCTATTTCCAAATTGCCAATATGAATTCTATCGTATTACTCTCGCGCCACCACTCGCTCGCAAATTGGTGCCCATCTCTTGGGGTTTGTCCCTATTTCTCGAAAGTCTGAGGATCTTCAACTCCCATTACCTTGTTGCCATCTATCCCCGCCGCTGATTACTGCTCTTCTCTTCCTTTCTCATTTCCTATAATCATCCCTGATTCGATCCTCCGAAGATAATAATTTCCGCACAAATTCAGCCCTCGCCGACACCTGTTCACCGTTCCAACGTCAAGCATTAACTTAAAATGGATTACCCACAAGACAAAGAATTTACAATACCCAATATAAAGCCTTTCCCATTCTGGGCTTGGTGCGGTCATCTCTTAAAGCGGAACTTCGATATAACCGCTTCTGCGCTCGGATTGTTGATTCTTTCTCCCCTATTTCTTATTATAGCTGGCCTGATTAAGAGCGAATCGCCAGGTCCGGTCTTTTATCGCGGTCCGCGTCTTGGCCGAGACGGTAAGCCGTTTCGCATCCTGAAGTTCCGTACCATGTACGAAAAAACCGAGAGTTACGAGGGCCCGAGGGTCACCGCACATGATGATGGTCGGATTACCCCGTTTGGAAAATGGCTTCGTGCCACAAAGCTTAACGAACTGCCTCAACTTTTGAATGTTTTGAAAGGCGAAATGAGCATGGTTGGTCCAAGGCCCGAAGACCTTCAAATTGCCGGAACTTGGCCAGCCACCATGCGGACTGAGATTCTATCCGTGCGTCCGGGCATTACCAGCCCGGCCTCCATCATCTACCGTGATGAAGAGAAAATGCTCAAGTCCGCCAGCGTGATGGATGATTATCTGAAAGACATCCTGCCCGATAAACTTCGGCTTGATCAACTCTACGTACGAAATCGCAACTTTCTATCTGACTTGGATATCATCTTCATGACCTTCCTGGCTCTCCTCCCAATATTGCGGCAAAATCCCATCCCGACCGAGACGCTCTACAATGGATTTTTATACCGACTCACACGGCGCTACTTCTCTTGGTTCATCGTAGATATCCTGATCTCATTTACAGCGGTTACGTTGGCTGGCGTCATTTGGCGGATGGGCGAACCGCTCAATCTGGGACTCGAAGACTCCATCGCGGTTGCGGTCGGCATTGCGCTGATCTTCAGTTGTGTCAACGCAATTCTGGGCCTTGGGCGTGTGTGGTGGCGTTATGCTCAACCTGCCTACGCATTTGACTTGGCTCTCTCCAGTGGAATCTCCACGCTTCTCATCGCGACGTTGGATTGGCACTGGCCGAGGGGCCCTTTTCTTCCGTTAGATATGCTGCTATTGACCGGTCTACTGGCTTTCATCGGTTTCGTATCCGTCCGCTATCGCGAACGTTTGCTCACGGGCCTGGCCATGCGCTGGTTTTCGCACCGCGGGAATAAAGCTGGGATGAGAGAACGCGTATTGATCGTTGGGGCAGGGGAATGTGGTTTGTTGGGAGCCTGGCTGCTTCAAAGAAGTAACTTTTCGTCCGCGTTTTCGATTGTCGGCATGGTGGATGATGACCCACATAAGGAAGGCTTGACAATTGATGGTCACCGCATCTTTGGTCTGACGCGTCGCATTCCGGAACTTGTTCAACAACAGGATATTGGCGTGATCCTGTTCGCGATTGAGGAGATCCAGCCCGACGAGCAGGCCCGCATCCTGAACCTTTGCAGGCAAATGAAGACACGGATTGTGCTGGTCCCCGACTTACTTTCCATCTTTCGCGAGCGCCTTTCTCAATCGTCCACAAACATGGCTTGATCATATCTGCATCTAAAGCTCATTATAAGTACTTCGTAAGTACATTACCTTTCTGTCCTGATGACTTCATTTTCCCAGTTTTCTGTTGACCCCTATTTATGATGGATAGTTTCTGGAAAGATCGAAAAGTTCTTGTTACCGGTGCAGGCGGTTTCATCGGCAGCCAGTTAGTCGAATCCTTGCTTGCTCAAGGTGCATACGTAAGAGCCTTCGTGCGTTATAACTCGCGCGGCGATCCAGGTCTGCTGCGCCTGCTTCCGCAGGAACTTATGTCTACAGTCGAATTGATTGCTGGTGATGTGCGCGATATGCAGGCGATTCAGACAGCTGTAAAAGGTTGTGAGTTTGTTTTTCACTTGGGAGCTTTAATCTCTATTCCGTACTCTTATCGTCATCCCGCCGAAGTGGCCGAGACGAACTTCATGGGGACCTTGAATGTCTTGTTGGCTTGCCGGGAATTTGAGGTAAAGAGACTGATCCACACCTCCACCAGCGAAGTGTATGGCACTGCCTTGCATGTGCCGGTTGATGAAGGACATCCGCTTCAAGGCCAGTCGCCATATTCTGCTAGCAAGATCGGCGCGGATAAACTAGCCGAAAGTTTCTATTGTTCTTATAGTCTACCGGTGACCACTGTTCGCCCATTCAATACATTTGGCCCGCGTCAGTCGGCTCGTGCCGTCATTCCGGCCATTATTACACAAACGCTGACGCTGAGCACGATTCATCTCGGCAATTTGGATGCGCGTCGTGACTTCACTTATGTTGACGATACAATCACCGGATTCCTAAAGGCGGCGCAAGCTGAGGATGTAGAGGGCAAAACGTTCAATTTAGGAACGGGGCGGGAGATTCACATCAGTGATTTGGCGCGGCTCGTGGTTGAGAAAGTTTCGCGTCCGGTCAAGATCGTGGTGGATTCTGAACGTCTGCGGCCGGAAAAATCGGAAGTTCAGCGGTTGCTTTCCGATAACAGCTTAGCGAGGAAGCTATTGGGCTGGCAACCGGCCGTTTCGTTGGAGCAGGGCTTGGACAAGACCATTGCCTGGGTGAGTTCGCATCTCGATCTATATCGCCCGGGACGGTACGAATTTTGAAGGAAGGATGTTTATGAAAGCTGTTGTTTTAGCGGGTGGCCGTGGAACACGTTTGGCTCCCTACACTCATATTTTACCGAAACCGCTAATGCCCATCGGCGAGATGCCGATTTTAGAAGTGTTATTGAGGCAGATGAAGCAAGCCGGGATCGACGATGTAGTCATAACTATTGGACATCTTGCGGCCTTGTTGCGTTCTTATTTTGGAGATGGTGAGCGCTGGAAATTAAATATTTCGTACAGTTACGAGGATTCGCCGCTGGGCACTGCTGGACCACTTTCGATGGTCAAGGGGTTAAGTCAGACCTTCCTTGTTGCCAATGGAGATGTGCTGACTACTTTAGACCTCAAAAAGCTGGTAGCCTTCCACAAACAAAAAGGCGCCGCCGCCACCATCGCAGTCCATCGCCGTCAGGTGAAGATTGACTTGGGAGTTGTTCAATGGAACGGAAACGACTTTTTGGCAGGGTATATCGAGAAACCGACTTATGACTATACCGTTAGCATGGGAATTTATGTTTTCGAGCCAAGTGTCCTTGCTCAGATTCCGGTTGGGAAATATTTGGATTTCCCGGATCTGATTCTCAAGCTAATTGCCGCCGGTGAGAAAGTAGCTGGTTATGTTTTTGATGGGTATTGGATGGATCTAGGCCGCCCCGACGATTATCAGCAAGCGAACCAGGATTTTTGTAGCATGATGAAGCAATTTCTTCCGGAGGATTGAATATGGAATGGCGCATACCGTTGGCAGATATTGATTTTGGAAAGGAAGAGGAAGCCGCCGTATTGGAGGTCGTACACAACCGTTGGTTGAGTATGGGGGAAATCACGCAGAATTTCGAACAGGAATTTGCAGGCTTCATCGGTGCTAAACATACCCTGGCAGTAACGAACGCTACAGCGGCTCTGCATCTGGCTTGCGCGGCCTCGGGTTTAGGGCGGGGCGATGAAGTAATCGTTCCCTCCCTAACCTTTGTGGCCACTGCCAATGCTGCGCGTTATACCGGTGCCACGCCGGTGTTTGCCGATGTCGAAAGTCTGGATTGGCTGACCATTTCACCTGCTTCGATTGAATCCTGTATAACTGATAAAACGCGCGCCATCCTGGTTATGCACTATGCCGGTTTTGCCTGCGATATGCCCGCCATAATGGAGATCGCCCGCCGCTATAATTTGATCGTTTTGGAAGACTCTGCGCATGCTATTGGTTCAGAATTGGATGGTCGAAAGCTTGGAACGTGGGGCAGCATCGGTTGCTATAGTTTTTTCTCCAACAAGAACATGACCACCGGTGAAGGAGGAATGCTGGCAACGGATGATGATACTCTTGCCGAGCGCCTGCGCGTTTTGCGTTCCCATGGTATGACATCGCTTAGCTGGGATCGACATCAGGGCCATGCCTGGAGCTATGATGTAGTAGATTTGGGCTACAACTATCGTATTGATGAAATGCGATCAGCGCTGGGCAGAGTTCAACTTACTAAAATTCAATTCAACAATCAACGCCGGGCCCAGCTGACTCGCCTCTACCGCGACCTGTTAAATGAACTTGTGCCACAAGTGAAGATGCCATTTGGAGCAGATCGAGGAATATCGTGTTGTCACATCCTGCCAATCTTGCTGCCTTTGGGAATAGATCGCCTCCAGTTTATGGAACAGATGAAAGAGCGCGGGATTCAAACCAGCATCCATTATCCCCCTATTCATAGGTTTCAGATTTATCAAAAAGTGTGGCAACAGCGAGGCGTGCCTTTGCCTTTGACCGAAGAGATCACCACACGCGAAGTTACCCTGCCACTCTATCCAGGCATGCAGGAGGAACAAGTGAAATGGGTCGCCGAGGCTGTTCGAGGATCTTTAGAGGAATTGAGATAATGGCTCATCATTACCAAACACAGGAGTAATTAAATGGAACTAAGAAATTTTCTTACGATTTTCCGCCGTTGGGTTTGGCTGCTGACCTTGGGGTTAGTGTTAGGTGCAGCAGGCGGCTATTTTGGTAGCCGCTACCAGACTCCGTTATATCAGGCATCCACACGCTTGATGGTGATCCAGGCCTCCCAAAGCCAGAACGGTGACCCCATGGGTGTGAATGGGCAACAGGTAACCCAGTCCTATATTCAGTTGTTGACCACCCAGCCGATCCTGGATGAAGCCTCATCACATCTAGGTTATTCGATTGACGCCAAGCAATTGAACGTTCAACAAGTGGACACAACGCAAGTCATCCAGTTGACTGTGAAAGATAGCAGCCCGACCCACGCCGCAGAGATTGCCAACACACTGGTCACTTCTTTGATTAGTCAGAATGAAAACCTAGAATCTGGTCGTTATACAACCACGGAGCAAAGTCTGCAGACTCAGATTGAACAAGTGCAGGCACAGATCGCGTCTCTTCAAGCCACCATCAGTGACATTTCGACGGCTACGGTTGCAGATCAGATCAATCAAGTGCAGGCGCAAATTAACTCCCTGCAGACTCAGATCAATGCCCTGACCACCCAATACAAGGCCTTAAAACAGCAATGGCAAACATCAGACACACAGACACAGGAACAAAGCATTCAGGCGCAAATCACCCAACTGCAGACAGTTCAGACTTCATACCAACAGGTTTATTCCAGCTTGGTTGTGCAAGGTCAGCCGGTTACCAGTGCTGTGAATAGCAATTCGACGCGCTTAGCGCAACTGCAGTCCACGCTTAGTCAGTACCAGCAAGTCTATGTGAATGATTTAAACAACCTAGAATCGGTCAAGCTGGCTGGCCTTCAAAATACGCCCAATGTAGTTCAGATCGAGGCAGCTGCTGTGCCAAACAACCCGGTGCAGCCGCTCCCTGTTATCGATAGCCTGGAGGCGGCCCTCGTTGGGTTGATGCTAGCGGGCGGAATTGGGTTTCTGATCGAGTATCTGGATAATACGATCAAGACCGTCGAAGAGGTAGAGAAGGTTCTCGGTCTGCCAGTGATTGGTTATATCGCTGAGATACAGTATTCCAAAGGCCGTCGTGTAGTGCCATATGTGATGTCCGAGCCGCGTTCACCTGTTTCAGAGGCTTTCCGATTGCTGCGAACGAACCTGGAGTTTTCCAGTGTGGACAAACCGTTGCGAAAAATCCTAGTCACCAGTGCTGGTCCAAATGAAGGCAAGAGTACGATTGCTACCAATTTGGCAGTGATCATGGCTCAGGGAGGCAAGCGGGTTCTTTTGATAGATGCCGATATGCGAAAACCTAGCATCCATCGTCTGCTTGGACTCCAGAACAATGTGGGACTGAGTGATCTGTTCCGTGGAAAGTTGGCAGATAACGCGGTCATCCAGAGATGTCCAGGCCAGACAGGTGTATCCGTCATCACCAGCGGGAGACTGGCGCCTAATCCAGCCGAACTTCTGGCGTCGGCTAGGATGGAACAAATCTTGACTGATATGCTTGGGCAGACCGATATCCTCATCATGGATGGCCCTCCATCCTTAGTGGCTGATGTCCAAGTTCTGGCATCTAAGGTTGACGGTGTACTGGTGGTGATCCAACCCGGACACACCCCAGCCGATGAGGCACAGGCCATGTTCGAACAGTTGAGCCGCGCAGGTGCTCACATGGTGGGGGTTGTCTTCAACCGTATTCCGCGTAACCGATTCTATTATTACGGTGGATATCGTCATTACTCGCCTTATTACAACCGGGGCTACAATTATTCCTATGCGTCCGAGGGCGATCACAACCGCAAAGACCCTTCCGCGACAATCAAACCAGTGCCAGTGCTTCCGCAGTTCGAGGTTAGTATGAATCTGAATGGTAGGGAGAAGCATAAATAATCAATGATGACTGATCAAATGATCTTGCTGCGTGCATTGGTGCCTTATGAGTAGTAATGGTTTTTCACTCCTTAAAGAATCGATAAATCAATCATATTGTCCTCATCTCAAATTGAGGAATGATCCAGACACTTCACTCGCATTCCCCTCAGTCTGGAACTACTGTTTTAGAGCAGTGCCGCCTTCCTCGGTGCGGATGAAATACCAGACTGAAGTTTGTCAGACCGAACACTTTATCGAATGCCCTGTTTACCAAAAAGCAACGAGCGCAGCTCTGCCACGGGAACTGCGTAGCAGACAAAGTGCATCGAACGCCGAACTCAGAAGAATATGGTGGCTCTCCTTGTTTATGTTGCTTCTGTTATTGGCCCTGACACTTTTTGGGGGTGAGGAATTTCACTTTTTTCCTAGAATAAATCTCTTACAAACCTTTGGCTCAAAATCAGCTGTGTCCAATCTTTATATATTCCAAACCTTGACGCCATCTCCGACAACCAGCTCGTGGTCTGTAACCATTTCGGCGTTAGTTTCTCCAGGCCCAGAACTTCAAAATAGATTGACGCAAACGCCAATTGTTGCGGGTGTTTGGGCTTTCTCTCCCAGTACAGGTATGTGCGGTTATCCACGAGATACCCCTATTGGAACGGATCAAAAATTTATTATTCATAGGGTTGCGGGCGAAGAGAGTCTGAATGGTTACGAGATCACCTACCGGACATCTGCTAGGGCTATCCTGGCCATCAACCACGGCTTGCAGACTCCGATTCCATCAAATATTGTTATTGTGATTCCATTGGACCAAACCGACCCCTACGGCCTTCCCCTCTTTGAGACTTACTTGGCCGTGGAGCCCAACAGTTCCCTCGAAGCTCTTTCTGCAAAACTGGGCGTGGACTCTCAGGCATTGGCACACTACAACAATCTTCCACAGCCTTGCAAGGCTTTTTCAGGGTGGTTGCTTGTCCCGCTGCCAACGCCCACTCCATAGTTTAGATACGGATCTTATGCCTTCTATCCTTTTCCTATGTAAAGCCAACCAATTTCGGTCACCAATTGCTGCCGCTTGTTTTAAACAGACCCTGGTGAAGAACAGCTGTCCCGGTGCATGGAAAGTGCATAGTGCGGGGACGTGGGCTATTTCTGATTTACATGCACCAGCGGAGGCAGTCCGGGCCGCCTCTACAATTGGCGTTGATTTAAGTTCTCATCGTACCAAGAGCATCGTACCTTCGCTTTTAGAAACTTATGATCTAATTCTAGTTATGGAAAGCGGCCAAAGAGAGGCCCTGCTTGTTGAGTTTCCTAATCTGCGAAATCGGGTATATCTCCTTTCTGAAGCCGTTGACGCCATACCCTATGATATTCCTGATATGCAATCGCAGCAGCAAAGAGCAGAAGAGATTGCCAGGGAGTTGTCCGATTTGATCAACCGAGGCTTTTTAAAGATCTGCCAATTGGCTTCCTCCCGATCCGGAATTCAACCGCAAAGTCGTACTTTGTGAATCTGGTTTTGAACGGCAAACAATTGGATGCGGCGATCATCTTTCAGCTCCGCACTGGTTGGGCGATCATCCTTTGAAGAGAAGTCGCTTGGTCGAGGCAACGGTCAAAAACTTTGCTGAGTTGGCAGAAAAGAAGAAAGATCAGCAATTGATTGCCATGATCATGGAATTCTTCGCACATAGGATGCCCCTTTTTTTAACGCTATTGATTTATGAAACACCGGGGCCATTTTCCCTGCGTGAAGGATGAAGATTGATTGATTTTGCTATCCAGTTGTTTGTATACCGCGATTGGGTGGCGTGCCCTTTGGAAAAAAAGTAGATCATTACCTGATGGTTAGGAAAGGGCCGGAGGGGAAGCCCGTAAGCACACTCAGTGATCGGCAACGAAATGAAATTAAAAGGTTTGCCGGATATTATCGTGAAATAGGATGCATACTTCCGGAGGAGTGAATTGGAACTTGCGAATGGAAAACCCGGCGCTGACCATTCAGTCCAGCGCACGCGTGGAAACGGGGGCAAACGGATTGTTGTTGTAATTTGCTGCCTGCTTCTGGTCTTTTCCTGTTTTACAGGATGGAAAGCCTATCGAATCTATGGTCTTCTCCAAAATGTGCGTGGTGATATTTCAAGTATGGAATACAACATACCTTCTACTGCAAGTATGAACGGCTTGGAACAATTAACCCTCTCACTGCCCAAGCTGGATCAGGACTTGGCCTCACTGAAAACCGAGGTGCAGCCGTGGTTGTGGTTGGGTCCCTTCCTCCGCTGGGCACCCCGTTATGGCGGCGACCTTTCCGAGGCAAGTGATCTGCTGGATTTGGCACAGCATTTGTCAGCTTCCGCGCAGGATGCAGGTCAAGCTCTTGAGCCCGTATTGGAGGCGACCTCCAACCCTTCCGCTGCTTCTTCCGCATCCGGTCTGTCTGATTTGGTTAATCAGTTGTCCAATGAACAGCCGCTCTTGTTGGAAGCTCAAGCAGAATTTCAGCAGTCGCAAAATGCGCGCGGACAGTTGGATATTAATATACTTTCTCCCTCCCTAAGGAATTTAATCACGCAAAAACTTGATCCCGGCATGATTTCTATGGGAGATGGACTCTCGCTTGCAATTTCTCTTCCGGCAGTTCTGGGAGCAGGGCCGGCCGGTCCCCAAACCTATCTGCTCCTTGTTCAAAATGAAGATGAATTGCGACCTACGGGTGGCTTCATTACCGCAGTAGGGAAACTTGTTTTGGATCACGGTCATCTGGTTGATTTATCCTTTGAAGACTCGGGTAACTTGGACAACTGGTCCATGCCCTACCCTATGGCGCCCTGGCAGCTGAGCCAGTATATGGACAGTCCTGTTTTGATTTTGCGGGATGCCAACTGGTTTCCGGATTTTCCGACTTCGGTTTTATATGTGAAAGAGTTGTACGCTTATAGCCACCCGATCGCTGTGAACGGCGTCATCGGTTTTGACCAGCAGTTGTTGATCATGCTTTTGCAAACCATGGGTCCATTAGATATAGCTGGAGTTCCTTATCCAATCACGGCGGACAATGTTGCGGGGTATATGCGGGCCTCCAAATCACCTGATGTGGGGCAAGAACTCTCTCCAGGAGGGGATTATAAGGATTTTATCCGCACCATTGCATTGGCCATGGTACAAAAGGTCTTAACGGATAACCCCAGCGAGTGGCGTTCCCTATCGCAGACGCTTCTTAAAGCCTTGGATCAGCGTCATCTCGTATTGCAGATGGATAACCCCGACCTGGAATCTGTACTAGTGCGCCGACGTTGGGATGGGGCCTTGCACTCGAGCGGCGGCGATTTCCTTACAGTCATAGATTCGAATGTGGGTTTCAACAAAACCAGCTCTGTGGTCGCGACCAGTCTGATGTATGACGTAGACTTAACCGATCTTTCGGCGCCGGTGTCGAATCTGCTAGTAAGTCATACCAACCGTGCTTTGGCGGATATTCCTTGCACTCCAAGAGGAGGAATAGAGATCACCTTGGAGGAGTATTATCCGATCGATCGCTGCTATTGGGATTACATGCGAGTCTATACGCTCCAAGGCGCCAGTTTGACGTCCGCTACAGCGCAGAGCATCCCAGCCTACTGGATGATTCTGGATCAGGCGCTTCCTCCGCAGGTTGATTTGCTGGATGAAGGTGAGCCGGGCTTGCAGGGATTTGGCACGATGCTGGTTGTCCCGGGTGGGCAGACTATCAATACCACGATGCAATTTGCGCTTCCCGCTTCCCGAATCCTAAGGGAGGACAGTGCCGCACACACCCTTGAATATGACCTGACGGTTAGAAAACAACCAGGGACCCTCGCCATTCCACTTTCACTGCGCATTCACTTGCCGAACAATGCCATTTTGATATCGGTGTCGCCGGGCGGAGTCA
>Ga0209039_10003243_pt1 | contig 12878 bp, 15 predicted proteins | sample BogFormECP12_OM1_FD_188238 | JGI IMG/M metagenome (GOLD analysis project Ga0209039, IMG submission 188238) | Bog forest soil microbial communities from Calvert Island, British Columbia, Canada - ECP12_OM1 (SPAdes) (version 2) | ecosystem: Environmental > Aquatic > Freshwater > Wetlands > Bog ...
GGCGAAATCAATCCCGCGTTGCTCGATCAGCTTGGCGCCCGACTCGTCTCCGAATCCGTCCCGCACCATGCTTACGACCTGCTCCTGGGTAAAGGGCTTTTGCTGCGCCCAAGCAGAGAGGGCAAAGACCAACCCCGTCGCCAGAATGAGAAATGTCAGTGTTTTGCGGAATCTCATTGCCACCTCGCGCACTTCGCGTGGACTGAGAAAAATCGATGGGGGGATTATACCGAAAATGGGCAAGCGTGGCGCGAACCTGATACGTAGCGCGGACCCCCGCTTTTGGGGTCCGCGGTTCTTCCCTAACAAAAACCACAAATTGCAAAGACCGACGCCTGCCCTCGGGTACAGGAGCGCGAGTCGAGGGAAGAACCGCAGACCTCAAAAGGCGGATGCGCTACACTTGCTCGTTCTTGCCGCGCACCCGGCGGCGTCAGCACCGCGGCGGCACACGCAACGTAGGGCCGAACGGCGTTCGGCCTCGGCCCAGCGCTGCTGGGCCCTACGTTCTTCTGTTGCGCCCGCAGGGACAGCGTCAGAATCACGGATATGACGAGGAGAGGGATGGTCACGACCGGTCGAGGCCGCATCGGCACCTCCCGTGAGCGGGAATCACGACAATGATGTGTGGGCATTCTACCACGGGAAGATCACGCATTCTGGTTCCTGGTGGCCCCGTTTGATTTAGAGGCGGCATTACGCCGCCACATGGCGAGGTAAACTCGCCGCTACGGCATGCAATTGACACCCAAAGCATGTTGTACTATTGGGTTGACAGGGAGAGGTGGCAAAACTAGAGTGACAATAGGAACTGAAGGAGAGCGCAGCCTATGACCGGAATCCAGTTCGTAACCGATGAGAAGGGCCGTAAGGTGGCCGTTCAAATCAACCTAAAAAAATACGGCGCGGTGCTGGAGGATTTTTGGGACGGGTTGATTTCGGAATCGCGCCGCAACGAAAAGGGGATACCGCTGGAAACGATCAAAGCGGACCTCGTAAGGCGCGGACGGCTGCGTGAGTAGTTATTCCATTGAGGTTAAACCTTCGGCACGGAAGGAACTGGAAGCGCTCCCGGACAAGGTGCTGGCCCGTGCCCTTAAGAAAATGTACTCTCTCGGCGATACACCACGGCCCGCAGGATGCAAAAAGTTGAAAGGCTACAAAGATCAGTGGCGCGTCCAGGTGGGTGATTGGCGCGTGGTGTACATCATCGACGACGCGGCAAAACTTATTAGTGTCACGCGCATAGGGCACCGGCGCGAGGTGTACGTACGCTGACGGGCGCGATCTCCTTTCCATTGACAATGACGCCGCCGGGGGCGAAATCAATCCCGCGCCGCTCGATCAGCTTGGCGCCGGACTCGTCTCCGAATCCATCCCGCACCATGTTGCTGACCTGCTCCTGGGTAAAGGGCTTTTGTTGCGCCCGCGCGGGCAGGGCGGGCATTGCGGCGGCACACGCAACGTAGGGCCGAACAGCGTTCGGCCTCGGCCCAGCGCTGCTGGGCCCTACGTTCTTCTGCTGCGCCCCGGCAAACGGGGCAACGATCAACCCCGTCGCCAGAATGAGAAAAGTCAGCGTTTTGGGGAATCTCATGGCCATCTCGCGCGGCGGTTGGGGACTGACGAAGATCGAGATTCTACTCCCAACCAGGGGAATTGGTACCGTCACCGCAGAGGCGAGGAGACGAAGAGGAAAAGGTCTGCCAGGTGGAGTGGCGCGCCAATCCCGGCAAATGCAGAACTGAGCGCCCCGGGGCCCGGCGTCACCTCGGCATAGCTCACTGCGGTTGAAGTCGGAATCCGAGCTGCGCCCCGGCTCTCCGCATGCGATCATCAAGACTCAGGAGTTCCACGCCGGGTACCACGGAACGCACGGCCAATGCCGACGCCAGGTGAATCGCGTCAAGGGTGCGGACGGGCTCGGCGGGAAATGGATACCTCGCCCGGTCCAGAATGTCCGCACTGACTCGCCACAAGTGCCAGAGGGCGGCGGCGGCATTCAGGTGCGCGCGTCGATCGGCGGCCGTGGCTTCATCGATTTCTCCGAGCGTGACGGCACGAATTAGCACGCGATCGCACTCGACGAGAGTAAGATCGGAGGCCGTCACCAACTCGGCGCGCCGGAGCGCCTTGCGCACCGGGCCGCCGCCTTCTTCCCCCAGCAGCCATGCGAGCACGGCGCTGGACTCCGCATAAAGCTTCACCGGGCGCCACGCTCCTCACTGAGGAGCTCCGTAACTCGATGTCGCTTGAGGAGCCGTGGGAGCTTGGGATACACCTCCGCCTTATTTGACGCGCCCAGCGTGATTTGTCCGCGCCGCGCAAGCGCCGCCAGCCCCCAAGGGACGCCCTCCGCATCCCTCCCTTGGCCTGGCGGAATGAGTTCTGCGACCACGTCCCCGCGATCCGTCACCAACACACCCTCGCCGGACCGGACTTCCCGAACGTACTCGCTCAAACGGTTCTTCAATTCCCGCAGGCCCACGCTTTTCATGACTTCAATGTAGCTCGGTGACGCTACATTGTCAAGGCCGCCTTGTGGCGTTTGGCGGCGGGCGATTACCGGTAGAGGCATGGGCGCCTCCGACGAACTTACAGACCCTGGCATTGGCCAGCATTCTCGGGCATGTTTGGGCTATCCACAATGCGGGGCATCCTCCTGCCCGCATCCTCGGTGAAGCGGGAATACACGGGCATGCCGTCGCTTCTCCAGTGGATTAGCGCGCTGTCCAACCGCCGTCAATCAGCAGGATGTGGCCGGTGATGAGCGAAGCCGCGGGCGAGGCCAGGAAGACCACGGCTCCCGCGACCTCCCGCGGCTCGCCGATGCGATGCAAGGCCGCGATGCGCTCCACGGTGTCGGCGCGGAAGGCTGGGTCGGAGAGCGCTTCCTCGGTGCCCGGGGTAAAGATAAACGTGGGCGCCACGGCATTCACTCGGATGTTGTACTTGCCCCATTCGACGGCGAGGCATTTGGTGAGGTGGGCAATGGCGGCTTTGTTCAGGCAATAGACCGATTCCGTGGGCAAGGCCGCGAACCCGGCCTGCGAACTCATATTGACGATGCAACCGCGCATTTGGCGCCGCATGACGCGTTCGGCAGCCTGGCAGGCGAAAAAAGTGGACTTGGCGTTCCAGGCGATGGTCCGGTCGAATTCGTCCTCGGTCACATCCTCGGCAAGGTTGTTCCATCCCCCGCCGGCATTGTTGACCAGAATATCCAGCCGCCCGAAGCGCGCGACCACCGCGTCGATGGCGCTGGATATTTGATCCAGGCGGGTCACATCCATTTGCAGCAGCATAACCTGGCGGCCCAGCGCGACAATTTCCGACGCAAGGTCTCCGCCCGTCGCCACATCGCGCAGCCCCAGGGCCACGTCGGCTCCTGCCTGCGCCAGCTCGAGAGAAATGGCGCGTCCCAAACCACGCGCGGCGCCCGTCACCAGGGCCACTTGGCCGGTCAAATCAAATTGCGAAAGGGTTTTCATCACGCCTCCGTTGAGGTTAATTTCACTGTGCGGGGGTCATGGTAGGGCGGGATGGTGGGAAGTGTCAAGCGAGGGAGGCGTTCGGCGTTCGGTCAAGATTCCGTTAAAGTCCGATGGGCTTCGAACAGACCCCTCACCTGCTCTCCTCCGTCGGGCACCCTCTCCCGTGGGAGAGGGCTGTGATGTTGATTTCTCCGCGTCTCCCTTGGGGGGAGAGGGTTCAGCACCGGGAATCGCTCAACCCAAAAAACTCAGCGCCCCCGCCATCGACGGCGTGGTAGTCCCGGAATTCCAACCGAGCCCCGTGAGATCCTTTGAGAGCGTCGAATAGGCCGTTTGCGCGGCCGACAGATTCCCGGATACAAGGGCTGTTCCTAAGCTGCTGAACAGTTGCGACAACATACTGCGCGAGGAGGAGTTGGTGGTCTGCGAACTATCCCCCGCATGGTGATGGTGGTGATGACCTTGGCCGGCTTGCTCCACATCCTGCTGAAGGGCTGTGTAAGCTTGCTGCGCGGCCGTCACGTTTCCGGATTGCAACGCCGACCCCAAGGCACTAAAAGCCTGGGCCAGGGGGCTGTTGCTTTGCTGCGGGCTCGAAATGTTCTGGGTCAATGAGCTGAAATCCGATTGGGCTTGGGTGAGGTTTCCCGCCTGGAGGTCCTGCCCCAGTTGTTGAAACTCACTTTGAATCTTCTGAGCCCTTGCCTGCCACATTTGCAAACTTTGACTCAAGGAACTGCTTGACGAAACGCCAGATACGGACATTGTCCACCTCGAATTGATTTTGGATTTTAGATTGGCGATTCTCGATTAATGACCGTGTGCGGCGGCTCTCGCTTCAATCCAAAATCGGAAATCCAAAATCCAAAATAGCTTTGGCTCCATGCTGCCGGGAAAGCCCACTCGCAAGCTTCGGTTGCGGCCATTCCTCCGCGGTCGCCACCATCCTGCCGGCGGTGCTGGACCCTGCTTTCGCATCCTTCTCGCTGCAACTGGCACTCCGTCCGCGCCTTTTCGGGAGCAGCTTGTAACTACTTGGGCATGAGAGCCTTGGCGGGCAGGCTTGCCGGGCAAGGGAATGCACTCCCGCCTGGATGGGCAATAACGGCCCACGCCAGCGCCCGAAACGGGGAAACTTTTGCCTGCCCTGAAGAGGACTGATTAAGAGGTTTTCTCCGCAGATTCCCATGAGCCTGCGGCTCGCCACCGTAAATGAAACTGCGCGAAGCGCCTTGACTGCGGCGGCGCGGAGGCGCAGAGATATGAAAGCAAGAGCCTTTTCCCTATCAAAGGAAGAACCCACAGTCAGAACTGCACTGACTGTGGCTACCGCTTTCTCGATTTTGGCTGGCGGCGCCTCAACCTATTTCGTAGCCGGAGCTGCTGCCACCACAGGCGCCTTGCGCCCCGCATCCAGATGGTCATAGTTGAGCACGGCATTAAGCAGGAGCATGAAGCTGCCCTGTGTTTCCTGTCGCCACATGGGGTTGTTGGCAAACAGGACCACGTGGCCCCGACCGAGAGGCACGTCGATGATCGCAGGAGCCCCAGCCAGCTCCGAGCCTCCTGCCAGCATGCCGCTGATCCACAAATCTTTCTCGTCGGCGAAGCGCAGAACGACCCGCGGATAAAGCGCCAAGGGCGGAATCGCGCTGCTGTAGAACGCGCGGAATTGTGGGTCGATGTAAAGCTCCTTTTCCGCACGGCTGCGCTGCGGCGGCGGCTCCGGCCGCGTCCAACTGCGCCCTTGCGGTATGTCCGGATCGGTTGTGGAACCGCGTCCGCTGGGACGCTTCGCGCCCTGATCCTCGTCCAAGGGGCTGCCACCACCGGGCAAGGAAACTTTGAAGACGGGCTCTTGGTTGAAGTACACGCCCACGGATTCGTCATAGCCGTAGGCAATCGGGCTTTTGGCGTCCTCGACATTGGCGCGGAAGATTGCTCCGCGCGCCTGAAGCTGAGGCGTAGGCGTGATGGTGACGGAATCCGTCAAACCCAGTTCCACGGGTAATTGCGTGCTCGGGCCAATCGGAATAAACAACCCGCCTTCTTCAATGAATTGTTTCAGGTGGGCAACGCCTTCAAAACCCAGCCCACCCCGGATGTCGGGAGATTCGTCGATGCCTCCCCAGTTCGGCGTAACCGCGGATTTTCGCCACGGAAGGGGGCCAGCATCCGTGCCGTCGGGCAAGGTACGCTTGGGAAAGCCGGCCAGGAGTTCGCGCAAATCGGAAAAAGTAGGTGGGAAGAGGATCACGTCAAATTTTTCGCGCAGGTTCGGAGTGGTGCGCACCACCGTGTCCGAAATATACGTGTAGGGCACGCCGGTTTCTTCGAGCCCCAGGCGAAACCACCCTTCATTTTGCGTATCTGTCCAAGTGTGCAAAAGCGCCAGGCGCGGCACGGCGAGTTCGTGGCGCGCCACCGTGGGCTCTTGCCCGGCGCTTACGACCTCGATGCTTAGCTCACGCGCGGCTTGCTCGAGCCGCGCTTCCAAATCGGGCGAGTTGGCGCCTACCGGCAGAATAAACGAGCCCGCGGCGAATTTCCTCTCCGCGGCGTCAAACGGTTCCTCGGCGGCGAAAATCTTCGCGTCTTTCAGGCGATACCGCAAACCCGCGAGATTCGGCTCGCCATTCGCTTGAATGATGTAGCACTTGACCTCGGGGGATTTGCCCTTGACCGCGGGGGAGCCACGACACCGGCGTTGCTATTACGCGCAGGTACGTCAAGCAGCGTCATGGGCGCCTTCAAGACGGCCGCGTCGGTGATACGCAGAGTCTTGACGTTGCGCAGCGGCCCCAGCGTCCATCCGGTGTCATCATAGGGATGCGGGTCGGAAGTCGAGTAGTACTGCGTGTCCAAAAGCATGTCGGCAATACGGCTGTAAGGCTGATCCATGCGGATGATGTAGCTTCCCAGCGGAATCTTCGTGGTTTTTGTCTCTTCCTTCTTCGCATTGGCTTGGTCTTTTGATTTGTCGGCCGTCTCGCCGGCCATTTCGGTCTTGGCCTTGTCCGCAGGCTTCACGTCGTTCTTGGGTTCGCTTTCGGCGGCCTTCGGCGGCGCCATGACCACTTCCTTGACTTCAAAGTCCTGCTCGAGCTTGTGTACTTCCGCGCCCTGCCGTTGCAACAGATTGGCAAGCTGCGCGGCGAGCGCCGGGCGGCGCCCGTCATTTAAGATGGCCCATGCCGCCGGGCCCTCCGTGGTCGCCTTGGCGACGGAGCGTTGGCTCTTGAGATAGAAATTGCGGAGAAACTCCTGTGGATGCTGGGCCATGTAGTCGAGACCCAGAATCAAACCGCTCTCCTGAAGGTTCGTGTTGTTGCGCAGCGACCACTTCACTTTGGCCAGCGGCGGATTCGGCCGGTACCACGCGCGGGAGGTTTGCGACGCGGGCAGCGTGCGCTCCTCGGTCTCCGGATACAAATTACCAAAGGTTTCGTAAAAGCGGCCGATGGAGTTGTGCCCGTTGGCGACGTAAAACATATAGTTGGGCGCCCAGCCATCATAGAAGCCCTGCGTCCACACGCCCACGACGCCACGTTCCGTAAGTTGCTCGATCTCGTAGTACGCCATCTTCTGCCACTCGCTGACGACGATGGGGTCCAGCCAGGCGTTGTAGGGGCCGGTGCCGGTCGAGATGTACAAGTAAGGAATGGACTCGTGCAGATCGTGCAGCACCTGCGGATGCCAGTCGAGGAAATTCTTCATCGCGACTTGCGAGAGCTTGAGTCCCATGGCGATGGAATCCCGGTTGTTGTCGTGCTGAACGTAGTGTCCCCAATAGACCAAGTCGGGCTGCGGCTTGTCGGGATTGGCCTTCCGGTAGTTCGCCCAGTCCACGGCGCGGTCGTGGCCGTCCACTTCCAGGATCGGAGTGATGAGGAACACCACATTCTTCCGGACTCTTTGCATCAGCGGCGTATCCTCCACGGCAAGGCGGTAGGCCAACTCCATGAGCATTTCCGGCGACCCGGTTTCCGGCGAGTGAATCGAGCCGGAGGCCCAGTAGATCGGCTTGCCCGAGGAAATGAGCTGTTGGGCCTCGGCATCGGAGATCTTGCGGGGGTCCGCGAGCTTGGCGGTGATTTCCCGCAGGCGGTCGAGCTGCGAGATGTTGGCTTCGTCGCTTACGGCCACGAGCAGGAAGTCACGTCCTTCTTCGGATTTGCCGACGCGAAAAACCTTCACGCGTGGAGAGGCCTTGGCGAGTTCGTCATAGTAATGTCCTTCGAGTAGGTGAGAACATCTGGAGCCCCGATGATGTGCCCGAGAATCTTCTCCGGCGTCGGAACCGTCGCGGAGGCGGGAAGATGATCCACCAGATTGGTGAGAAAGAAGGGCTCGGTCGTGTATTCGCGAATCTTTTTCGTATAGCCCTCATCATTCGGCGAGTCACTTTGAGCGTTCACAGAAATCCCGGAGAGACCTAAAAGCAACGCCGCGACGGCCACCAAGCCTAGCCCCGGCCACAAACTCTGAACCTTCGCGACAAATGCACACTTGGATTTCCGCCGATTCATCATAGTTCCCTCACTGTTTTTTCTGGTTCGCCAGAAGAGACTCCTCAAGCGGCATGTCACCTTCGCTGCAACGTACGTTGAAGCAGGGTTTCTCTTCTTGACTTCGAAAACCGCAGCCATTGTACGCCCATTCCGCCTTCTCGCGACGGTATGGAACGATATTCATCCGGTCAATTCCCAAGACGGAAGGGACGGCAAGCCGTCCCCCTACGGCGAAAGGCTTTCTTGAAATCGGGGTCCAGGATAACGTGGTTTGTACAGCGAGATAATCCGAATTTTCATGGGCCGGCCATCAAAACCACGGCGCGGTGGAAAAGCCGCCCCGATAAATCGGGGCGCTACATCTCTTCTCGCGTGCTCTCCCATGCGCCTTTCCCGACCCCGACAAGAAAAGCGGCGAACCGATGCCCGTCCTTACTTTTGCTTTTGCGTTTTGCCGTTTGCTTTTTGACTTGCCTCTGACGGTTCTGGCAGGTTGATGGCGCGTTGTGTGCCGACCTGAAGGTCGGCGCAAAGTAAGCCGCGCATGCCTCCTTTGGGACCAAGGGCGTCCCGTCCAGCGGAGCGGTCATCGCAGACCCCTTAATCCGCGAATTGAGGTATGCTGAATGGTGAGGGCGAGGATGAATGCCATCGTGCAAGAGAGGATCAAGGATCTGGTGACGCTGTGCAGGGACCGCGGCGTGCGCCGCCTCGCTCTGTTTGGCTCGGCGGCGAGCGGCGGGTTCGACCCGGCGTCCAGCGACCTCGATTTCCTGGTCGAGTTCCAGCCGGTGCGACCCGCTCAGCATTCCGACAATTACTTTGGACTGCAAGAAGACCTGGAGCGGCTTTTTGGTGTGCCGGTTGAGTTGGTCGAGCCCGGCCCGATTCACAATCCCTATTTTCAGCAGGCCATCGAAAAAACCCAAGTACAGCTTTATGTTGCCGCTTGAAGTACGCAAGTACCTGTTCGATATCGCTCAGGCATGTGACCTGCTCACTCAGTTCACCAGCGGGAAAACCTTTACGAACTACACGGCTGACGCTCTCCTGCGGTCTGCGGTGGAGCGACAGTTCGAGATAATTGGGGAAGCCCTTAATCAGGCCCTCCACTTGTACCCTGACCTCTCCCACCGGGTTAGCGACTCCCGCCGGATCGTCGCTTTTCGCAACCGGCTGATCTATGGGTACGCTTTCGTGTCCGATGAGGTGGTTTGGGGAGTCCTTGAGACAAATCTGCCCACCCTGCGCCGCGAGGTGCAATCGCTTCTGGATGAACCGTAGCAAGCGCAGCGCGAACCTGGGTTGGAGGCCCGCGGCTTTCAGCCTCAAACACCCACTCCCTCCCGCTTGCGGAGTTTGCGGACGTCCTCGTGGTCGACGACGGGTTCCCGGTCACACTCGACGGCCAGGACGGTGACCGGGCGGTCGGGCGCCTCGATGGGCAGGCCCGTGAACCTCACGTATTGATCGCCCTGCTCGAAGGTCACGGGTTTGCCGGAAGCGAAGAGGCGCGCCGATTTCACTTTGGCGCGCAGCCCGCCGATGGCCACCACGCTGGGCGGATTGAAGAATTCCAGCCCGTTTGACGCCGGCGTTTCTCCCGGCCAGTGGTAGATATGCACGTACAGGGTATTACCTTTTCGGGTATAATTTGCGTAGATGTGCCAGTCTGATTGGCAGGGATCCGATTGGTAAATCGTCGGGCCGTTCTTGTCCATCCACTCGCCCACCTCCGTCAGGATGCGAACCGATTCCTCGGGAACCGAGCCGTCGGGCTTGGGGCCGATATTCAACAGGAAATTTCCCGTGTCGTGCGCGCAGGTGGAGAGATTGCGCACGATGGTCTCCGGAGATTTCCAGTCGGTGTCGGCCTTGTGGTATCCCCAACTTTCGTTCATGGTCATGCAGGTTTCCCAAGCCCGGCCGGCTTTGGCAGGATTGATTTCCTGTTCCGGCGTGGTGAAATCCCCCGGCAGGCCGTTGCGGTTGTTGACAATGATGTCGGGCTGCAACTCGAACACCATCTTGTTCATCTTCTCGGATTCCCACTGTTCCGGACTGAGCGGCCAATCGACGTCGTACCAGAGGACGTCAATCTTTCCGTATTGGGTCAGGAGCTCGCGGATCAAGCCGTGGGTGTATTCCACGAAGCGCGCGCGCGCCGCCTCATCGGTCAAGCATCGCGCGCCGTCGGGGTGGTGCCAATCCATCAAGGAATAATAAAAGCCCACGCGCAAGCCTTCCCCGCGCGCCGCTTCCACAAACTCCGCCACCAGATCGCGGCCGCACGCCTGCTTGGGAGCGCAATAGTTGGTGAGCTTGGTGTCGAATTGGCAGAAGCCTTCATGATGCTTGGTGGTCATCACCATGTACTTCTGGCCGGCGCGTTTGGCGAGCTTCGCCCACTCGCGCGCGGCGTGGGGCTGGGGGGTGAAGTGCTTCGCCAATTGCTGGTATTGCGCCACGGGAATACCCTCCACCTCCATGGCCCACTCGTGCTGGCCGATGACGGAATAAAGGCCCCAGTGGATGAACATGCCGAATCTCGCTTCGTGCCACCACTTCATCCGCCGCTTGCGGCTGGCTTCCTCCTCCGCACTCGCCGGGCCCCCGCCCGCGGGCTCCGCTCCCCATACCGCGTTGTTACCCCAGTGCCGGACACTCGCCGCCGAACCCGCCAGGGCAGTGGCGCCGGTCCCCAACAACCGCAAGTGGTCACGTCTAGACATTTTCGCTGGACTCATCTGGTTTGGACTCCTTTGTGTCATCTGGTCGCACGGCAGCGCACGCTGTGCGCAATTCCCGCCCCGCGCCACGTCAAGAAAATACGCCAATTCGCGCCTGGGTTCAAATGATTTAGTGAACGGATCAGGATTTGAAGGAAAGAACTTCGCAGCCGGGGGCATCAACTTCCAGGATCCACATCCCCACCCATACGCGCCAAAGGTCGGTAATCCGCAGCACCCCGATCGCTTCGCTATGCTTGGGGATGAGGGGAACCATGCCTTCCGCAAACACGTTGTTGCCCGCGTTGGGGGGATTGCGCAATCGGATCTTTACATTTTGGGCGTCCTGGTCGCCGAGATTAATCAGGTAGGCCCGCATCGTCTTCGGCTCGGCCATTGTTCCCATCCCATTCTCGTTGTAGTTGGGCTGCACGAAGCTGGGGGACACCACCAACGTCGGTTTCTCATAGCGGCGGGAAAACGTCCGGGCGAGATCACGAACCTCGGCGGGCAGCCCGGAACCGTTGGTTGGAAAATGGAAGAAACGCGAGCACAAGGCGTCGGCGGCGGTGAGCAATTCGGGGGTGCCGCTGTAAAATCCTACCCCCGGCGATTCGGGAGCGATCAGGCGAATGAAACGAATCTGCTGCTCGAGCTCTTCTTTCGTTTCAGCCCAGTTCTCGCCGGGTTTGCCGCCCTTTCCCACTCCGAGTACCATGATCGTCTTCGGCAAGAGGCCATACTTCCGCGCCGACCACACCTGGCTGGCGATCCACCAATACTGCCGCTGGCTGTGGACGTAGCTTTCCAACATGACGAGGTCGGCGACGTCGCGGTAAGCCTCCGCCAAAACTTGCGGGATCGGCCCGCGCATATCCCAGACCGCCAGGGCCAAGTCCGGTTTCTTAAGCTTCGTCTGGCGGAGAATCTGCGCGGATTTTTCATCCATCTGGCCGCCATAGTCGAAGCCGAACTCATCAATCATCACCATCGGCTGCGGGTTTCCGCCGTAGTCCTGTCCCGTCAGGTTATCCACGGCTGTGTCCATGGGCGAGCGCAACAAGTCGAACCACGTATGGCCGACTCCCGTCACCACTCCCCGCGAGCGCCAATACTTCCAGTCGCCGGGGTTTACCGGGCCAGCCAGCGTTACCGAGTGCATTTGCTTGAGATCGAAGTCCTTGGCGGGACTGTAAGTGAAAGCAATTACCTTGTTCAAGCCCAAGACCTTGGTCTTCGCGTGTCGGGCGGCGTGAAGCCGAACGGCCAACGCCCCGCCCGCCGCGGCCACCAACAGAATCCCAGCAATAACCCGATGCATCGAGGATGGTTTCATCATGATAAGCCTGCCGTATATGATCTCCCTGAAGCGCGATATCATTGTGGCCCGGCGGCGCGGGAATGTCTAGACGCCTCTCAGGTAGTGACTCGAACCGGGTACGGCGGCAGCCAGAATTCGATATACCGAGCCACCGTCCAATTCGATCGGCCCGCGTGCGGCGTCGCTTGGGAAGAGGGGTTCCACCCGCGGCCCGAACTCGTGGTAGCATGGGCAATGCACGCGTCATGCGGGGGTGGCGGAACTGGTAGACGCAAGGGACTTAAAATCCCTCGGTCCGCAAGGACTGTGCGGGTTCGATTCCCGCCCTCCGCACCATTCTTTTCTTATAGTTATAATAGCCTGTCCAGACCCGCTCCCAGGCTCTTCCACGCCACCGGGTTACGATTTGGGTAAAAGCCGCTCGATCCTTTCGACCGCGGTGCCGAGATTTGCCCCGCTCGGGTGGTGTTTTCCACACGGGTGTACTCCGTGGGCGCCTCACCATCGGAATCGATCGAGCGTTGCGCCTCGGCGGTACCCAGCAAACGAAACCGTTCCGCGAAGTCACCTTCTTTCGCTGCCGCCTCCAGTCTTTCAATCTGCTGGAGGGCGTGAGCTTTGATTTCAAGTTCAATCGAGTCCTCGGGCGCGTGTTCGACCAGCGTGTAGCTCGACTTGAATTGGAGGTCGCGCGAGACGTCCCGGATTCCGAGAACGATGGGGCCGCGGTATACATGCGCCTGTCGATCTCCCAAGAGCGACCGGACGGAACGCACCAGGCTGCCGCGGTACTCGGGCTTAACGGCGGATTTGGGCAGAATGA
>Ga0209039_10003244_pt1 | contig 12862 bp, 8 predicted proteins | sample BogFormECP12_OM1_FD_188238 | JGI IMG/M metagenome (GOLD analysis project Ga0209039, IMG submission 188238) | Bog forest soil microbial communities from Calvert Island, British Columbia, Canada - ECP12_OM1 (SPAdes) (version 2) | ecosystem: Environmental > Aquatic > Freshwater > Wetlands > Bog ...
CTCTAAAGTCATCGGCTTGACAGCCGCGCCTCGCGTCTTCATACTCACAGGTTTTGCGGGTACCTAATGACTCATCAGAAATTGGAGGGCAACAAACTCGGATGAAGCTGCCGGCTGTTTTCCTCGGAATTCTCCTCATCGCTGCGCGTCCATACACCTTCAGTCAACAACTCGAAAATCAGATCGTGATTCGTGCGAACGCTGTGCCGTCGGCGACGGCCGCAACCAGGCCCACATATCTCAACGGCTATCGCTCGTCGCTCAACGGACAAACGATCGAATATCACTCGTCGGACCCGGATGCGGATTCGGCTTTGCTGGTGCGGGCGCAGACCATCGCGCATTCGATTTCGTGGCAAAGCGATCCGATGCCCGCGGCGGCCGATGGCTATGCGCAGTTCATCTGGCTGGCGGGACTTGAGTGTGCCGGCTTTCAGGGGGAACCAGAGAGTCATCAGTTCGACTTTCTGATCAATGGTCAGCGCTGGTTCACGTTCAAGAACGCGAAAGACGAGACGGCGAAGAACTGGAAGGTCTCGGGCAAGGATGGTGCGGAATTATCGTTTGCGGCGAGCATCACGGACAAGAACGGCGATCTGTTCGGCTACATGGTGCTGAAAGTCCCTGCGAAGGATTTCGACCCCGGTAAGCCGTTGACTCTGGAAGTGGACGGAGACAACTCCGGCAGTGCGGACTGGTACATGACGTTTCAGCACCCGTTCAATTTTGTGCCACGGATGCGGGCCGAACCTGCGCTGATCCGGGATGGCGGCCGCGCCTCTCAAGTTCTGCGCCTTAGTCTCGATAACTTGGCGGAAGGACAGACGCTTGAAGTTCTCGCGCCGAATCACGAACTGATTCGGTCGGCGCTCAAGATTGGGGCGAACATTTTTCAGCTGCCGATTCAGGCCGCGACTTCAGCGATGACGTGGACGGTGCGGTTCGAGATGAACGGCCGGCTCGTGGAGACCAGCACGGTCGAGGTGACGCCCGTTAAGAAGCGTGACATTTATTTGCTCTCGTACTCGCACAACGACATCGGATACACGGATCTGCAGGCGGACGTCGAGCGAAAACAGTGGGACAACCTTGAGGTGGCGATGCGGCTCATCCGCGAGACGCGGGACTATCCCGCCGATGCCCGCTACAAGTGGAACATGGAAACGATCTGGGCGCTGGAAAGCTGGCTGAAGAAGGCTTCCCTGGCCCAGCGGGAAGAATTTCTCGCCGACGTCCGAGCGGGCAGCATCGGACTCAGCGCACTTTACGCCAACATGCTGACGGGCCTGGCCAATTCGGTAGAGATGAGTCACTTCTACGATTTTGCCCGCAGCCTGCGACGGGATTATCAAGTTCCGATGACGACGGCGGTAACGTCGGACGTCCCCGGTTTCAGTTGGGGAATTGTTTCGGCAATGGCCCAGAGCGGAGTGAAGTATTTCGCCACGGCACCGAACTCAGGCGACCGCACCGGATACGTGATCGAGGCATGGGGCGACAAGCCCTTCTATTGGGCGTCGCAGTCGGGCCAAGAAAAAGTTCTGACATGGATGGCGGGCGCCAGCTATTCCAGTTTTCACGAGGGCGCGTTGAGCAACCTGGGCGACGAAAAGATTTTGAAGCTGGTGCGCAAGCTGGACGACGCGTCGTATCCGTACGATATGGTTCAACTGCCATACACTCTGGGTGATAACGGCGCGCCCGATGCGACGCTCTCTGACTTTGTCAGGCGCTGGAACGAACGCTACGTCACGCCGCGGCTCATTGTGGCCACGCACGAACAGATGTTTGAGGAATTCGAAAAGCGCTACGGTGCGGCGTTGCCGGTTGTGAAAGGAGACTTCACGCCCTACTGGGAGGACGGCGCGGCTTCGACGGCATACGAGACTGCATTGAGCCGGGCGGCGGTGGATCGGTTGATCGAGGGGCAGGCGTTGTGGGCGATGCTGTCGCCAGAGTCGTATCCGGCGGAAGAGTATGACGAGGCATGGCGCAAAATAACTTTCTTTGACGAGCACACCTGGGGCGCACACAACAGCATCGAGGAGCCAGACCTGCCCTTCGTCAAACAGCAGTGGGAGTTCAAGCGCAAATTCGCCGTGGACGCGGATCGCGAATCCCATGCTTTGCTGGCGAAAGTTCTGCACTCACCCCCAGAGACGTCCAAAACGAAGACAGCGATTGTTGTATACAACTCCAACTCATGGCCGCGGACTGACGTCGTGTTTCTCGCGCCGGAGATGAGTGCCGCCGGAAATCATGTGGTGGATGCGAACGGGCGCGAGGTGCCTTCGCAGCGCCTTTCTACCGGCGAACTGGCAGTGATGGCGGAAAACCTGGGGCCATTTTCTGCCGAGCGTCTGTATGTGGAAGAAGGCGCAGCGTACCGCAAAAGCGGCGCCAAGGTGCAAGGCAACACGCTGGAGAACGAGTTTCTCGCGGTTACGATCAATCCGCAGACGGGCGCCATCGATAATCTGAAATGGAAAAAGAATGGAGTTGATCTCGTCGACAAGACGCGAGCCGTCGGCCTGAACCAGTATCTGTATGTTCCGGGCATGGACCCGGGAAAAGAGCAGCACCTATCAAATGTCCGGGTGCGAGTGAAGGAGCCGGGAGATCTTGTGGTGTCGTTGTTAGTCGAAGCAGACGGGCCGGGAGAAAAGCAGTATTCGAGCGAGATCCGGCTGTTTGCGGGCATTGACCGCGTGGACCTGATCACGAATCTCGACAAGAAGTCGGTCCGCGAGAAGGAGGGCGTCCATATTGCGTTTCCGTTTGCGGTGCCGGGAGGGCAGTTGCGCTACGACGTGGCGGATGGGATTGTGCGGCCGGAAACGGATCAACTGGCGGGCGCGTGCAAGAATTTCTTCTCTGTCGAGAGCTGGGTGGACGTTTCAAACCGCGAGTACGGCGTGACGTGGGCCACAGCGAATGCTCCGCTGATCGAGGTCGGAACTATAACAGCGGAGCTGCCGTGGATGAAGACGATCCAGCCGTCGTCCACGTTTTACTCCTATGTGATGAACAACTACTGGCATACTAATTACAAAGCGGATCAGGAAGGACCGGTGAGCTTCGCGTACTCGATTCTTCCGCACGGCGCGTTTAGCCCCAGCGATGCGGCGAAATTCGGCATGGAACGGCGGCAGCCACTGATCGCGACTGTAGCGGCCACTTCCACGCCGCCTGCGTCGCTGCTGCGTCTCTCCTCGACAGACGCGATCATTTCTTCGTTAAAACCGACAACAGACGGAAAAAGCTTGCTGGTATATCTCTACAATCCAACGGGGAAGGGCCAGAAGGTAAGCTTACAATCGAGCACCGGAGCCGCGATGTCGAGCAGGGCCAGCGATGCGGATGGAACAGCAGGCGAAGAATCCCTTAATTTCGAGATTGCGCCGTTTGGAAGCGCGTATCGATTGGTCAAACGGGTCGGGCGCTAGACTCTCTGCACATCAATGCCCCGCTCCAGAAATGGCGCGATCGCCTTGTCGGAGGCGCGGGTGTCGGTGATCAGCACGTGAATATCGGAAATGGGACAGATCAGGGCAGGTGTGACGATGCCGATCTTGCTCGAGTCCGCCACCACGACCGTCTGCTTGGCCTGCTGAATCATGGAACGAAACGTCAGTCCTTCTTCGGGTTCGATCAGCGTGAGGCCGCGGGCGACATCGATTCCGCAGGCGCTCACGAACACGCGATCCATGTAAATATCGCGCAACGAAGACATCGCCACCTGGCCCACCAGGGAGAATGAGCCGGCCCACTGCACGAAACCTCCGGTGACAAAGGTTCTCAGGCCGGGGCAATTGCTCAACTCCATAGCGATGTTGATAGCGTTGGTGATGACGCGGATGTTGTGGCGATTGCGCAGATTCCGCGCCACGTGCGTCGTGGTTGTGCCGGCGGTAAATCCGACCGTCTCATTTTCCTGAATCAGTTCAGCGGCGGCGAGGCCGATTCGCCGTTTTTCGGCGGTGCGATGCTGCTCGCGATTCTGAAACAAGGAGTCGTAACGAAAGGGTTCGTAGAGCAGCGGCTCGACCAATGTGGCTCCGCCGTGGGTGCGACGGACCAGGCCTTTGCCTTCGAGCTTGGCCAGATCGCGGCGCACGCTGGCCGCGGACGCGCCCAGTCCAGCGATCAACTCGTCGAGTGAAACGCTGCCCTTGTGGCGAAGTTCCCGCAAGATCTGATCGACCCGGTTCGGCGCTTTCATGTTCGGATGGTCCTCACGCTGGGACAAACTCCACGACTTGCAACTGCACGCTCCCGCGCCATTTTCTCGAAGGCAGAGTGTACAACAAGGCGTTGGACGCCGGCACTTAAAGTGTGCAAAAACGTGCAACTAGGGCACAGAAATGATCGTAACATGGCAAAACACTCATTTTGCGCTTGGTTTGCACCATCGGCAAAACCGCATCGGGGACGTCAACTGGCTGATTCCAACCTTTCCCTTGCGCAGGACAAAACTCCAGATCCGCATTCACGGGTGAAGACTCTCCCTTCGGATTGACGGTGGCAACTACGCAGAATTACCGGACGAACAAGAAGGTCTGGCTGGACGGATTCCCTCTTTACTTCAACTGGCTCTCGAATTCGGCGCAGGCATCGGATGTGAGTCCGGCTTCAAGTTCGCAGCATTACTCCTACTTCGACTCGACGGGAATGTTCTACGACTGCAAGATCGCCTCCGAGAACAACAGCCTGACCTCGGTTAGCCGCGGCTGCCAGCCGGACAAAGGTAAAGACTAAGGACTAGGGCTCGCGACCGACCAAAAACCTCTCTCCGAGGGGGCCCGGAACTGGGAAACCGGGCCCGTGTTGTACCTCTTCCCGGCCCGGCGATTGTGGACGAAGCCTCTCCACCTGCGCACTCTGGGTGTCTGTATACCGTTCGGTAGAGCAGGCAAATGATTGAATTGGCCTAAAACGATCAATTTTGCTTGACAGTGGTTGGGGGGTCTGCTTATCGTCGGGGCGTAATAGACAGTGAGGGAATCCGTGTCAGTTTCCCAATTTCAAGGCGGAAGGTAGGAAAGTTATGAACAACGCGTGTCGTTGGCCCAAGCTCATCGCGTACTCGGCTTTGCTGTTGGTCCTTTCACTTGCCACGATGCCCGCGCACGGTCAGAACTCCCAGGGAACGATTCTGGGACACGTCCAGGATGCGACCGGGGCAGCCGTGTCAGGAGCCAAGGTGACCGCCAGGAATGTGAACACCGGCGTCACAAATGAGTTCACCACCAACAGCGTGGGCGACTACGTCCTCGTCAACATGATTCCCGGCACCTACGAAGTCAAGGTCGAGGACAGCGGCTTCAAGACCGAGGTGAGCGGGAATCTGATTCTGGAAGTAGACCAGACGCTGCGGCAGAACTTCAGCCTGCAGGTTGGCCAAGTCAAGGAAGTGATGACGATCACGGCCGACGCCCAGATGGTGCAGACCGACAATACGACTATAGGCAACGTGCTCGATCAGAAAACGATCGAAGAGCTTCCCTCAAGCGGGCGGGACTTCAACAACCTTCTGGGACTAGTCGCGGGCGCGGGCAACGTCAGCGGAGGATCGCAGGTTTATTGGGCGAATCACGGACTCAATAGCAGCTTCACTGAGGTCAGCCTCAACGGCGAGCGGCCCGAATCCGTCAATTTCATGATCGACGGCGTGGCTGATACGGACAGCTTCTTCGCGACTTCGTCGGCGATCCCCTCTGAGTTCGCCATCCAGGAATTCAAGGTGCAGAGTGGGCTGTACTCGGCTGAATACGGACAGGGCGCCGGCCAGGTCAACGTCGCCATTAAGTCGGGAACCAACCAGTGGCACGCGCAGGCCTATGATTATCTGCAGAACGACATGTTCAATCCGCGGAGCCCGCTGGCCGAGGAGCAACATCTCTACGAAGGCGGTGCGATCCCACAGGTCACCCCTTGGAAACAGAATCAGTTCGGCGGCACGCTGGGCGGTCCGCTCAAGATACCCGGCCTGTATAACGGACAAAACAAGACGTTCTGGTTCTTCGCCTACGACGGCGGCCGGCGGCACTGGGTACCGAGTAACGAAAGTGCGATACAAGTTCCGACGGACAAGGAACGTACCGGTGATTTCTCCGACTGGCCCTATCCGCTCTATGACCCGACTACTACGGTGTGCAATCCCAACTGCGATGCCACGACGCGCACGCAGTTCATGGGATCAGGCAGCCAGCCGAACGTGATTCCATCTGCGGAAATCAATGCGATGGGTCAGAAGCTGGCAAATCTGTTTCCCCTGCCCAACATCAATTGCACGCTGCCCTGTGGCAACTACTTGATCCCGCTTCACAACTCCATCACCACCAACAACGAGACCTTCCGGGTTGACGAGAATCTTGGCGACAAGGACCGTCTCTATTTTACTGGCAACGTGCGCCGCGACGATGAGCCTCACCCCAGCATGGTGCCCTACTCAGGCTCCAAAAACTCCACCAGCGCGCAGCTCTTTGCTTTGAACTGGGAGCGGACCATCAGTTCAACCGTCATCAACACTGCGCGCATTGGCTATAACCACCTCTTCTTTGGCACTGCCTCCGAAACCGCTTATGGACCCAATCTGCAGGCGAATCTCGGGTTCGTCAACGCTCCCGAGACGCCTGCCTTTTATGGAATTCCGAACATCGGTGTCAATCAGAACTACAATGGCATGGGCAACGGCAACAACGGAACCTTCACCAAGAGCGGAACCTACGAGTTCGTCGACAATCTGAAGATGATCCGGGGCAAACACTCCATCACACTGGGTGTGGATGTCCGCCGCCTGCGGGAGTTCGAGACAGACAACTACCTGGGAACTGGCAACATCGGGTTTAACGGCCAGTACAGTGCAAATTGCAATCGTGGCGCCAATGGTTGCAATCTGGGATCCCTGGGGACGGGCTTCGGAAACTCCGTGGCCGACTTGTTGTTGAGCGATCCGAGCAGCATTTCTGGCCCATTCCCCCTGGGCGTGGATTATCTGCACACCGTCGGCACGAACCTGAATCTGTTCGCGCAGGACGACATCCGCGTCACTTCACGTCTCACCGTAAATCTGGGCTTGCGCTACGAGTTGCCTCCTGCGTTCCACAGCATCAACAACAGCGGCTGGGGCTTCGATCCGGCGAATGGTGGGAGCCTCGACTGGGTGAGCAAGAGCTTCGTGCAGGGGATTTACTCGCTGGCGGCGGCGCAGACGCCTCCGGTTACGGTGAATCCGGCCTTCCTTAACTGCTGTATCCAGAACTCTCTGGTCCCGCAAGACAAGAAGGACTTCGCTCCGCGAATTGGTCTCTCGTGGAGGCCGTTTACCACGGATCGTTTCGTGGTCCGCGCCGGTTATGGAATCTTCTACGAAACCTACGAGCGGTACTACGATCAGGTCCAGAACTATGACGACAACAGCTTGCAGACACTCCTGCCTGCCAGCTACCCGACCGGCGGCGAAGTCGGCAACGAGCAGCAGTCGCTCGGGCCTCGTCTCAATCAGTTGTGGTCTGCGCCGATTAACGGCATCGGAGGAGAGGGGGCCGGTCAAGGGACTGGAGTATTTCTGCTTCCCTCGTGGGATAGCGTGGACTTTGTGGGCGTTGACTACATCCTGAACCAAGTCAACTGGCCCAAGAATCACAACCCCTATAGCGAGCAGTGGACGCTAGATACGCAATTCGCAGTAACCCCGACCTTGCTGCTGGACGTTGGCTATGTGGGATCGCATGGCCTGCGTCTGTCAACCTATTATCCATTCAATGCCGCAGTTCCACCCAACGTCACAACCGACGCGTGCAATTACCTGTTCGACGCGTCCCAGGCAACCGGGGGCAACGCTGCCTGTGCGACCGATCCCAATTTCCAGCCCATTGACAAGCGCGTCCCGTATCCCAACCTCATCTCGATGATGTACGCCAATGCCAACATTCTCAACTCCAATTACAACTCTCTCCAGGTTCAATTGCGGCAGCGTTTCAACCACGGGCTGACGTACAACGTCTCCTACACGTGGTCGAAATCCCTGGATGAGTTCTCGGGTCAAAACGTCTCGGGAGTAGCCTTCTCGGTCCAGAATCCATACGACATCAGGGCCGACCGTGGCCCGTCGAGCTTCAACCAGCCGAACCGCCTCACTGCGAACGGGAGTTGGGAACTGCCGGTGGGTAAAGGCAAGCGCTGGTCGCTGGGGCCGGCCAATTGGGTTCTGGGCGGATGGAAAGCGAGCGGCATCTACACCATCACATCCGGTCGCTCGTTGACCGCGTACGGATGTTCAGTGTGCGGTCCCGATGAGATGGGGCTCGGTGTGTTTGGCACCTTCGCCAGCCGGTACCGGCCGAATCAATCCGCAGATCCGAATAGCGGCTTCACCAGAAGCTTTACGCAATGGTTCAATACCAGCGTTTTTTCGCTGGCGCCGCAGGGCACTTACGGCAACGAAGGCAAGGGTGAGTTGCGTGGGCCGTATTTCGAGGATCTCGACTTGAGCTTCGCGAAACAGTTCCCCATCACAGAGAGACAGCACATACAGGTGCGATTCGAAATGTTCAATGCCGGCTCCCCCTGGCACCATGGCGCATGGTTCCCCGACGGCGGCGTGACCGACCTGACGTTCGGATCGCTGGTTCCTCACCAGAGTTCGGCTGATCTGGTCACGCCCTCGCAATGGGCGCATGACAACCTCTGGCAGGGACATACGATTCAGTTGAGCGCGGTGTACTCCTTCTGACCTGCTTGTTAGGCTACTGGAGCGCCCGTTCACGATGTGGACGGGCGCCTCCCGGAGCTTGGACCTATGAACAATTCCGTCCTTGTCGAGATTTGCGTTGATTCCGCCGAGTCTGCCCTCGCCGCCGAACGCGGCGGTGCGCAGCGGATAGAACTGTGCGGCGACCTCGTCGAGGGCGGCATCACTCCGAGCGCGGGACTGATCGAGAACGTGCGGCAGAAGCTGCACGTCAGTTTGCACGTGATGATTCGCCCACGAGGCGGCGATTTCTGCTATTCGGTGGACGAATTCGAAAGTATGAAGCGGGATGTGCTTACTGCGAAACAGCTTGGGGCTGACGGAGTCGTTTTCGGCGTTCTCAAAGAGAACGGACGAGTCGACACGGCCCGGACCAGCTGTCTGGTGGAGATGGCCCATCCCATGAGCACTACGTTCCATCGCGCATTCGACATGTCGGCAGATCTCAACCATGCTCTGGAAGACATTGCCGGCGCCGGCGTTCACCGCGTTCTGACTTCGGGTGGCGAGCAAAACGCCGAAGACGGCATCGCGACGATCAGCGGTCTGGTTACGGCTGCTCTGGATCGCATTGCAATCATGGTGGGCGGTGGAATCCGGGAAACCAACGTACGGCGGATCATCGCCGAGACCGGCGCGCGCGAGATTCATGCCAACGTGGGACATTCTGTTCCGAGTCCAATGCTTTACCGCAATAGTAAGATCTCGCTGGGCGCGATCGAAGGCCGTGAATATCAGCGGGTGGTCGTGCTCCACGATCGAGTGCGACGTTTGCTGGACGCTGCGTCAAACGGAACGCACGCCTGACAAACCCGCGGCTCACGTTCGAACTGAACTCCGCAAGTTGTGACCGCCCGATCTCGCGAACTACGCACAAAACCCCTCTCGCTGGAAGAGAGTCAGGAGAGACAGACCATGCAAACGGATTCGGTTTCAAGGCGATCGTTTCTGAAACATCTCGGTGCCGGAGCGGCAGCAGCGACGTATCCACTACACGCAATGAGCGTCGACAACGCGGCGATTCCCCAGGCCGCGGCCGCGCAGAGTTCCCCGGAACAGAATAAGGAAGCGTCCACGCGGACACAACGAATGGCTTGGTGGCATGAGGCTAAATTCGGCATGTTCATCCACTGGGGACTCTACAGCGTGGTTGGCCAGCATGAGTGGGCGATGGAAGTCGAAGGGATTCCGATTTCGCAATATGAGTTGCTGGCGAAGCACTTTAATCCCAAGCCGAACGCGGCGCGCGAGTGGGCCAGGCTGGCGCGGCGCGCGGGGCAGAAGTACATGGTGATGACCACCAAGCACCACGAGGGTTTCTGCCACTTCGACAGCAAGCTCACTGACTATTGCGCCCCGCGCCAGGAGCCGGGGCGGGATCTGGTTCGTGAATTTGTCGACGCCGCGCGGGCGGAGGGACTGCGCGTGGGTTTCTATTATTCGCTCATGGACTGGCATCATCCCGACGGCGCCCGCTGTCAGACGGACGAGGCGGCACGCAAGCGCTTTGTCGCCTACACGCACGGCCTTGTCCGCGAGTTGATGACAAATTACGGCAAGATCGACATCCTTTGGTATGACGTGGACTGGCCGTTGAGCCCCGAGCAGTGGGAATCGGAGCGCATGAACCAAATGGTGTTCGAACTCCAGCCCGAAATCATCGTGAATAACCGCAATGGGCTGCCGGGAGATTTTTCTACGCCCGAGCAGGAAGTTGCGGCGGCCGAGAAAGGGCGCGCCTGGGAAACCTGCATGACCATGAACGAAAGCTGGGGCTTCAACCGGGGCGACGACAGTTGGAAGTCCGCCAAGGAGATTGTCGGTAATTTAGCGAATTGCGCCCGTGGCGGGGGAAACTACCTGTTGAATATCGGTCCCAGGCCGGATGGGTCGGTGCCCTCAGAATCAGTCGAAGTTCTCGAAACCGTTGGTAAATGGCTCGACACGAATGGCAAGGCGATTTACGGCACCGAGCGTGGATCGTATAGCTGGAACTCCAACGCAAACTACACGCGGCGTGGTAACACGCTCTACGTCCACCAGCTCTATTGGCCGTCAGACACGCCTGCGGCTCAGTGGCTGCCGTTTTTTCAGCCCCCAACCGTGGTTGCCATCGGCGGATTGAAGACAAAGGCGAAGGCGGTGCGCCTGCTGAAAACGGGTCAGAACGTTTCGTTTGTGCAAGATGAATTCTCGTTGCGGCTGACGGGTCTGCCCGAGCAGGCGCCGGACTATCCCACAACGGTCTTCGAAGTGGAGTGCGAAGGCGAACCGGTGATCGACCACGACGCCATCCGGTCACAATGGCCGCGGTAAGAAGCGGGCGTCTGTGGTTCGCGCTCACGAGTTGGCGGAACCGTTCCGCCTCTCTTAAAACTTCAGCTTCATGGCGAACTGCAATTGGCGCGCTCCGGTCGTGCCGTCGTGGTTGGCGCCAGCACGATCTCGTGGTTTTACGAAGGCTAGGTGTTCGCCTCGGGGCTTGTTGCAAATCGGACTGCCCATTGCTGCATCAGAGAGCAGCGTGTCCGTTTTCGTGAAGTCGAACAGCGCCGGAATCTGGGAAGATGCGTTTGGTGAGCTGCTCCCGAATCTGTCTCCGGCGGCCTTCGAGGCAACATTCTTCGCATTTTCCGGTACAAACTTCGGCACCGCGTCTACTGCGTAGCTAAGCCATTCGCCCACCATGATCTTCTGGTCCACCGGCTTCCAGTCCGCCTGGCCTTCTTCCAGACCGTCATGAGTTAGGACGTACGTCAGCAGACCCTGCTGCAGGTAGTCATACTCGTGCGCCACTTCGTCCGACTGGCTGGCGGCCAGCACGCGAATGCGCTTGTCGTAAGCGAGTTGTCCTAGACCCCGGCTGCCCAACGGACCGGGCTTGAATTCACCCGCCTGCACACTTGCAGCCGAAAAGCATGCGTCCAGAATCAGCGTCATCTGCCCGGCATCGATCGGCCGCAGCCAGTTGGCCAACTCGTCGGCAGAGATTGCAGTCTTCAAAAGTGCGTCATCCACTGCGCGGCAGGAACCTTGAATATCGGAGGGCAAGATATAGAACTCTCCGCCTTTGGCCGAGTAGCCATGCCCGGAGAAGCTCATGAAGAACACATCATCCGGCGTGGCCTGCGCGGCAATCGCCGCCAGCTGCTTGCGGATCGCATCCTTCCCGGCGGCCGTCACGTTGCCACCTTCGGCAGACTCCAACTTCACCGGCTGCACATCGTACCCTTGTTTCGTGAGCCGCTCAGTCAACTCCGCGCTCATCTTTTCCGCGTCGTTGACCGAGTAACTGAGCTCGCAGCGGCTGGCCGCGTAATGGTTAACACCAATCTGCAGCAGAAAAGCCCGTGGCTTCATCGCCGACTTCGGGGCAACAACCTCTGGTTCGTACTCCAGTGGTTGATCAGATCAGTCTCTTAGAGAGTAACAAGCTACAGACTTGTTCAGGGAACATGGTTTCGAGGCCCATGAGACAGGCGAATGCCTGGCGATTCTGTGGCTGAAAGTGGTCAATCGGGACCTCGCGCAACGGGCAAATCGGGTTAGCGGCTGACTGCTTGCCTAGCGGACAGTCGGCGTTTTCGGAGTGTTTCTCCATGGGAAGGTATCGACAGTGGCGAATGCATGGCGATCTTTTGTTCGCGTTCGTACCTGCGTGATTCCCCCATACCGCTAATCTCACAAAGTGCCAAGCGCCTGATCGCTACCGGGCACAAGAGTCAAGGCAAGGATCAGCACATTCCGGTTGTCCGGCAGGCTGACGCTGCGGACTACCTTGTTCCTGTCGAGCGTGAAGGAGTAGGCGTAGGCATGGAATGTGCGGCCATCCTTCGATCCGTCTGCGGTCAGGCGATAGGGCGTGCTCACCGCCACCGACTCGCCGGGAAAGATCCTGGGTGCAACCCAGTCACTCAGGCTCTGCGTGAAGGAAGAAGATGTGCCGTCGGCGTAGGTGACTGTGAAGGTCTGCAGTTCCTGCTCGCCGTTGACAGCGGTCGCGAGGATTTTGAGGCTGGTGAACTTGCCGGCCGGGAGGGCGACCGTTTGGCTCGTAACCGCATCAGGCGCATTGGCCGGTCCGAGTTTGAATACGACGCCGTCTCC
>Ga0209039_10003245_pt1 | contig 12855 bp, 13 predicted proteins | sample BogFormECP12_OM1_FD_188238 | JGI IMG/M metagenome (GOLD analysis project Ga0209039, IMG submission 188238) | Bog forest soil microbial communities from Calvert Island, British Columbia, Canada - ECP12_OM1 (SPAdes) (version 2) | ecosystem: Environmental > Aquatic > Freshwater > Wetlands > Bog ...
GCTTTGGATCGCTGAAAGGATTTCTGGCCATGGTGCGCGGGACTTTCAGCAAATATCGCGACCCGCATGCCATGAAGCTGTTGAATGATTTTGCTTCGCAACAGGCAGCGCAGCACGTCAATCTTGTGCAGATCGCCGAACCCGCTCACGCTCTGGAGGAGACCCGCGTATGACCGCTGAAGTGCAGAAATACACGCTGGAACAGGTCGAAGCGCTGGAGCTGGCTCCCGGCACGGAGCACGAAAACCTGGAAGGCTGGGTTCCCGCATTGGCCACCGACGAAGACCTGCGCCAGGCCCTCGAAAAGGCGCTCGACTATCGCGGCGACGTGACGCTGACGCTTAAAAACGGCGAACGCATTGAGGCATTTATCTTCAATTGCCATAGCGGCGCCACGCTGGCTGAATCCTGGGTGCAGTACTACACGCCGGCTGCTCCGGAGAAGCGCAAAGTAGGCTACGCCGATATTGCCCGCATTGAGTTCAGCGGCAAGGACCGCGCCGCCGGAAAGCACTGGGAGGACTGGGTGAAGGCATACAACGCAAAGAAGGCCGCGGGCGAGACGAATATTGCGCTTGCGCCGGAGGCACTGGAGTAGAAACAGTCGTTAGTGATCAGCTTTAAGGAACCTCTGCATAAGCCGATGTTTTGAAAGTGCACGACAAAAGGGCATATTGAAAATACATAACTTATTGATTTTTCAATGGGCAGAATAGGCAAGATAGGCAAGATAGGCCGGATAGGCATATCGTTAGCACAAATTAGCACAAAAATTTCCGGCTACGCTGCACCCCATTGAATCTGAGGTGGCTGCGTGACACGCTTTGTATCAGGGCACGGCTTCAGTCGTGCCGCAAAGGCAGCAAAATGAACGCGGGCTTTAGCCCCTGAGGGAATGTTGGACAGGAGCAGGTGGCCGAAGGCGTCTACGCCTGGACGGCTAGTCCTTGCAGATTATTTCCCCTTACGGCGTATCATCAAAGCCATCACAAAATGCTCCCGATCCTTGGCAACTGAAAACCGACCGCTGACGTAGAAAAACACATCTTTTTGCCTCCGACGCTTCCGCAACCCGCTCATAAACCATGAGTTAGCTCCGCAAAAAGAGAAAAATGCAACAAAAGTTTTCCCCATATCGCCCCACAGAATCACAGTTCAAATCAGATAACCTTCCTTGGATCAACAACATAACCAAGCCTATCGGGCGATCAAAGAGCGAAACCAAGGCGCGGGAATTGCACCTCGAGTGGTGCAGATCCGGGCCGTCTTCTCCTGAACCAGACGCATTGTTCCGCAGACTTTGCTTCTCCTTCGTGTGGGGCCCGCGCAGTCGATGCTGAAAGGTAGAATCAGTCAAGGAAGCAGGGCATGAAAATCTTTCTCACAGGAGCGACGGGATTTATAGGCCACCATGTAGCTCGGGCATTGGTCGCTGATGGAGCAAAGCTGCGCCTCCTCGTTCGCAAGTCGAGCAACCTCGGCAACCTCGAAGGGACCACGGGCGAGATGCACGTGGGCGACCTGAGTGAACCCGAGTCGCTCAAGCCCGCACTCGTCGGTTGCGATGCCGTGGTTCACGTGGCCGCCGATTACCGGCTCTGGATTCCCGACCCGGCTGCGATGTACAAGGCCAATGTGGACGGCACGCGCGAGCTGCTGCGGTTGGCGCGCGAGGCTAAGGTCAAGCGCTTTGTCTACACCTCCAGCGTGGCCACCATGCACTTCCGCACGGACGGCATGGTCATCAACGAGGACACGCCAGTCTCGCTGGCCGACATGGTCGGCCACTACAAGTGTTCCAAATTTCTCGCCGAACAGGAAGCCATCAAGGCCGCGCAATCTGGTCAGCGGGTCATCATACTCAACCCGACTACGCCCATCGGCCCCAACGACGCCAAACCCACGCCCACCGGCCGCATCTTCGTAGACTTTCTCAACGGCAAATTTCCCGCTTACGTGGATACCGGATTGAATCTCGTCGATGTTTCGGAAGTCGCTCGCGCGCACGTCTCCGCGCTTGCCAAGGGCCAATCCGGCCATCGCTACATCCTGGGCGGCGAAAACCTCACCCTCAAGCAGATTCTCGACAAGATGGCGGCGATCACCGGCCTCAAATCGCCCACGGTAAAGATTCCCTTTGCCGTCGCGGCGACCTATGCGTTTTTTGAGGAGTGGATCACTGGGCGCATCCGCGGACGAGAGCCGCGCGCCACGCTGGAAGAAGTACGCATGGGCCGCAAGAAGATGTACGCCAGCAGCGCCCACGCGCAGCAGGAACTGGGCTTCCGCATCCTGCCCGTCAATCCTGCGATGAAGGCGGCAATTGAGTGGTTCAGGGCGCATGGGTACGCGCCGTGATTGATTCTCATAATGAAGCGTTGACCTAATACGACAATGCGTTGAATTGGGAGATGAAGATGCGAAAACTGGTCCGAATTCTCTTGATGATTGTGGGCGTTCTTATCTTGTCAGTCGGAGTATGGGAGTTGCTGTACCACAACGCAGATAAGAAGGATTTGCGGTACATAGGATGGAAACTTGGTATTTATCCATTGGACCCGGATAGCGCGCTTGAAACAATGGCCGGGGATGGTCACCGTGACGACCTGGTAATTGGGAAAACCGAGGCCGAGCTGATCAAGAAATTCGGTTATGTGACCCCAATGAGCCAAGCTGACGAATACAACGATTATTGCTACAGGACTTCTGGCCGCCCCTTGCAGCCCGCGTTGATCCTCAGAAAAAGCGGTTGGATGGTACTGATGAAAGACGGCCGCGCCGAAGAGCTTGTTCTGTTCAAAGGCTGTTGATCGAGGATTTCGCACATATGACCCGCATCGCCATCATCGCTGCCATGCCCGCCGAACTCAAACCGCTAACGCGCGGCTGGCGGCACTCGCGCTCGAACGGCGTCGATCTCTGGAGAAGGCGCTTTGACGATGGTGAGTGGGTTGCTGCCTGCGCTGGAGCAGGCGTAGATGCGGCGACGAGGGCATTTGCCGAGGTTGAAAAACTCGGCCCCATCACAACCGTTCTTTCTACGGGATGGGCCGGAGCTTTGCGCGAGGAACTTGCCCCGGGTGAGGCCTTTGACGTCTCCGTTGTTATCGACGCCCGCACCGGGGAGCGGTTTGTCGCCGCCAGTCCTCCCAATGATTGCTGGCTGGTGACCAGCTCACGCGTCGCCGATGCGACGGAGAAGAAGCGCTTGGCATCCACCTACGAAGCTGCCCTGGTTGACATGGAGGCAGCCGGAATTGCCCGCATTGCAAAGATGCGTGGCATCCCGTTTTATTGCATCAAGGGAATCAGCGATGGCTACAGCGACCAATTACCTGATTTCAATAGATTTATCTCACCCGGCGGTCAGTTCAAACTAGCCCGGTTTATAGTTTTTGCCCTGCTTCGTCCCTGGTACTGGCCCCCACTCATCCGGATGGGAGAAAATAGCAGGGAGGCTGCCCGCAACATCGCGCAGTCGTTGCTCGATTTTCTGGATGAACTGAATGAACAAGGGCCCGCAAGCACGCGCAATGGCAACCCAAATCACCAACGCTGAACTCCGGATCAAGTCGAGTCTTCAAGCCACCATGCGGGCCGTGGTTTATCGGGGCGTCAACGATCTGCGCATAGAGTCTGTGCCTGTTCCGCAGATCGGTCCCGGCGAGTTGCTGGTCAAAATCGCCACTTGCGGCATCTGCGGCACGGACCTCAAAAAGATTCACACCGGCTCGCACCGTCCGCCGCGCATCTTCGGCCATGAGATGGCCGGAACCATCGTTGCGGTGGGCGAGGGCGTGACGAAGTTTGCCGTTGGCGAGCGGGTGATGGTTTTTCATCACGTGCCCTGCGGCCAGTGCTACTACTGTCGCAAGCAGACGCCGGCGCAGTGCGCGGTCTACAAGAAGGTGGGTGCAACGGCCGGCATGGAGCCCTCCGGCGGCGGCTTTGCGGAGTACATCCGCGTGATGGACTGGATCGTCGCGATGGGCGGTGTGGTGCGGATACCCGAGGGCGTGCCCTTTGAGCAGGCGGCCTTTATCGAGCCGGTAAACACCGTCCTGAAGGCTGTGAAGCTGCTTAACTTGGCGGCCGACGAAACTGCACTGGTGATTGGACAGGGCCCCATTGGTGTGATGCTGGCCGCTCTTTCGCGCCGTACCGGGGCTCGCGTGCTCACCTCCGATTTATACCCAGAGCGCCACGCTATCGCCGCGAAGTTCGGTTTGCACGAACCTATCGACGCGGAAAAGGTCATCGAGCGCAGTATGGCAGCAACTGAAGGCCGCGGCGCGGATGCCGTTCTTCTGGCCGTGGGCGGCAAGGCGCTGATACAGACCGCCATGGATACGGTGCGGCCCGGCGGCAAGGTGATGCTCTTTGCCCAGACGCAGCATGAAGAAGCCATATTTGACCCAGGAGCGGTTTGTATGGACGAGAAGACCCTGCTCGGTTCATACTCTGCTTCTACATCGATTCAACATGAAGTTGAAGAGCTGGTCCTGGACGGCTATCGCAAGGGATTTGATCTGACGCAACTTATCTCGCACCGCTTTCCGTTGGAAGAGGCGGTGAAGGCCATTGAGGTCGCTTCTCACCCCCAGGCAGACTCGATGAAGATTATGATTGAACCTGTGCCGGGCGGTGGAGCTAAATAGGAGGAGTCTAGTGGCGAATAAAGTAAAGGCCGTGATCCTCCGGGGCCGTAAGACCGTCGAGACTGTTGTCGAAGAAAGCCGCAAGAGAGTCGAGAACGTCATCGAGGGAGGCCTGAATACAGTCGAGACGGTCGTTGAGGTAGGCCTGAATACGGTCGAGACAGTGGTCGTCGAGGGCCGCAAGAAGGTCGAATCCGCCGTCCACCAAGGCCGCGTGACCGTCGAGAACGTGCTTCTTCACCGCAGCAGCACCATGCAGGCCGCGGTCCTCCACGGGCGCGAGGATATACGCATTGAGCACGTGCCGGTTCCCCAGGCGGGGCCCGGTGAGCTGATCGTCAGCGTGGGCGCGGCGCTCACATGCGGCACAGACCTGAAGGTCTTCCGCCGGGGCTATCATGCGCGCATGATCGTGCCCCCGGCCCTGTTTGGTCATGAGCAGGCGGGAACGGTGGTCGAGGCCGGCGAGGGTGTCGCAGGTTTTGCATCCGGCGACCGCGTAGTCGCGCTCAACTCTGCCCCCTGCGGCCAGTGTTATTTCTGCGCTCACGGCCAGGAGAACCTCTGCGACGATCTGCTCTTCAACAACGGCGCCTATGCCGAGTTCATTCGCATCCCGGCCCGCATCGTGGCCAAGAATACGCTGCATGTACCGGATCATGTGCCGCTGGAGCACGCAGCGCTGACTGAGCCGCTGGCCTGCGCGGTGCATGGCTTTGAGGACTCGCGCCCTCACCCCGGCGACACCGTGGCCGTTATTGGCGGCGGCCCGCTGGGACTGATGATTCTTCATGTGGCTGCATTAGCCGGCTGCAAAGTCATTGCCATCGTCAAGCACGACGGTCAAGTGGAAGCAGCGCGCCAGTTGGGAGCGGCCCACGTGGTGCAGACTTCCAGCATCCGCAAAGCCATCAGCGAAACCCGCGTGCTTACCGAGAAAAATCGCGGCGTAGACATCGCCATCGAGGCCGTCGGCGTGCCTGAGGCCTGGGAAGAAGCTGTCGAAATGGTACGCAAGGGCGGGACGGTGAACTTCTTTGGCGGATGCGCCCTGGGCACGCACGTCTCGCTTGACACCAATCGCATTCACTATTCTGACATTACCCTGCGCGCCACCTTCCACCACACACCGGCCATCTGCCGTGAGGCGCTCGATCTGATTGCCAGCGGCCGCTTTCAGTCAGAGGCTTTCATCACCGGCCACGCTCACCTCTACGAACTCAACCGCGTCTTTGAGAAGATGATGAAGCGCGGCAGCGAGATCAAGACCGCCATTGTGCCCTGAGACCAAGTTATGACGACGGAAGCTGTGGGAATGAATAACGATTTGCCGGACAGGGAAGCGCTGCTTCAGGAGGTATTGATCGCCCGCGGCTGGGCTGCGCTGCCAGCCTCCTATCGCATTCCCCCGGTTGCGCCCCCGCTCGACGAAGCGCGCGCCTGGTGCAAGCGGCTGGCCGAATCGCACTACGAAAACTTTCATGTTGCCTCGTGGTTTCTGCCCCGGGATCTGCGCCCCCATTTTTACTCCATCTACGCCTACTGCCGAGTCTCCGACGATCTGGGCGACGAGGTAGGCGACCCCGAGCAGGCTCTTGCCCTGCTAGATTTGTGGGGGCGCGAACTCGATGCCTGCTACGAGGGCCGCGCGCGTCACCCGGTCTTTGTAGCGTTGTCCGAGACCATACGCGAGTGCTTCATTCCCAAGGAACCCTTTGCCGATCTGCTGGTCGCATTTCGTCAGGACCAGGTCGTCACTCGCTACGAGACCATCGAAGACGTACTGGCTTACTGCCGATACTCGGCCAATCCCGTAGGCCGCCTGGTGCTCTATGTCTGCGGCGAATCGAGTGAAGAAAACTTCCGCCTCTCTGACTTCACCTGTACCGCGCTGCAACTGGCCAACTTCTGGCAGGATGTGCGCGAGGATTACATCAAGGGCCGCATCTATATTCCGCAGAATGATATGGAGGTCTTTCGCGTAAGCGAGGAGCAGATTGCCGAAAGCGTCGCCACTCCCGAGTTTCGCGGTCTGATGCGCTGCGAGGTCGATCATGCGCGGGAACTCTTCGAGCAGGGAATGCCGCTGATCGGCAGGGTCCACCGCGACCTGGCGCTCGACCTGGACCTGTTCAGCCGCGGCGGGATGGAGATTCTGCGTGCCATCGAGCGGCAGGGTTACGACGTGCTCAGCTCCCGGCCTGCAATCTCCAAGAGCAGGAAACTGGCTCTGCTGTTGCACGCCGTCAGCGGCAAGCTGTTGCCCTTTATGCGCCTCGGCAGCCGGAGTTGAAGGAAAACAGCTTGATGCAGTCCCACCTATCCGACGAAGATGCGCCCAGTTGCCCCGCGATGGACAGGGCCTATGCCGCATGTCGCGCAATCGCCCGCCGAGAGGCGAAGAACTTCTACTACGCCTTTGTCGCGCTACCCGCACCGCGCCGCAACGCAATCTGCGCCATTTACGCTTTTATGCGCAAGGCCGACGACCTGGCCGACGACGAGACTCTACCGCGTGACGAACGGCAGCGCCGTTTGAATGCCTGGCTGGATCAGTGGCACGCTTTCTGCGCGGGCGGCGATAGTTGCGATCCCCTTTTTTTCGCAGTCCTTGACGCGACCGCGCGCTTCAAGATTCCGCTCTCTTTGCTCGATGAGTTAGTCGCCGGCGTGACTATGGACCTGGACCGGGCCGCAACGAACGCGCCAGACACTTACGCCACATTCGCTGACCTCTATCGCTACTGTTATCTGGTGGCCTCGGTTGTGGGTCTGGTCTGTATTCGCATCTTCGGTTACACCGATTCCCGCGCCGAGAAGCTGGCTGAAGAGACCGGCATCGCCTTCCAGCTCACTAACATTCTGCGCGACGTGGCCGAGGATGCGGGACGCAATCGCGTCTATCTGCCGCTCGAGGATTTAGAAGCCCACAAAGTTTCACTGGACGCCCTACTGCATCGAGCACCCGGCACTCCGCCAACGACTAGCGAACGCGCATTGCTCGCCGCCATTGCGCGGCGCGCGCGGGTCTTTTACTGGTCGGCCCAGGAGTTATTGCCCCTGATCGACATCGAGAGCCGTCCAGCCTTGTGGGTGCTGGTCACGATCTATCACGGACTGCTCAAGCGCATTGAGCGCGCCGATTACGATGTGTTTTCGCGACGCGCAAGTGTGCCGTCGCTGCAGAAGCTCGGTATTCTAGGCATAGGTCTAGCACGCATGGCGTGGGCGCGGCTTTCTATTTGATTGGGGCTTATCTTTGATTCGTTCGTCGCATAATACGCAGAAGACTGTCACAGTCATCGGTGGCGGCGTGGCCGGCATGAGTGCGGCCTGCGCGCTGGCCGAGGCCGGCTTTCGCGTGCAACTGGTAGAGCAGCGTGGCTACCTGGGCGGGCGGGCCAGCTCCTATCTGCATCCGGGAGTTGGTGAGGTCATCGACAATTGCCAGCACGTACTCTTCGGCTGCTGCACTAATCTGGTCGGTTTCTATCGCCGTTTAGGCGTTGCGAATCGCATTTACTGGACCAGCGAGATGACAATGATCGAGCCAGGAGGCCGGCGCTCCGCGCTTGGACCTTTTAGTTTGGGTCCATTCACCCTGCCCGCGCCATTGCACAGCGCGCTTAGCTTCCTCAACGCCAAGGCATTTACGCTTGCGGACAAACTGGCGCTGGCTCGTGCGATGCGAGCGATGATGAAGCCAGCCACGCTCATAGACACACGGGAATCTCTGGGCGCGTGGCTCCGGCGGCACAAACAAACCGAGGGCGCGCTGAATCGATTCTGGAAGCTGGTGATTGCCAGCGCTCTGAATGCGGAGATTGATGCGATCTCCGTGCCCTACGCAGCCAAGGTGATACGCGAGCTATTTCTGAACTCGGCACAGGCGGGCAGCATGGGGATGTGCACGGTCCCGTTGAGCGAACTCTACGCGAGCGTGCCGAGGTTCCTCGCCGAATGCTGCGGCAGCGTGCTGCTGAATGCGCACGTCGAGGGCGCGGCTTGGAATGAAGATTCAGCGCAGTGGCTGATTTGCACGCGCACCGGCGAGCTGGTTTCTGACTACGTGATTCTGGCTCTTCCCTTTGAGGCTATGCAGAAGTTATTGCCGCACCTTCCCGCCGAGGAAGGCGCGGAGAAGCTGGCTCGCCAGATTGAGCGGCACCAGCACTGGCCGATTTGCAGTGTGCATCTGTGGTTCGACCGCGAAGTGACCGAACTCGAACACGCGGTGCTGCTGGACCGCGAAATTCACTGGATGTACAACCAGTCGAAACTGCAGACCGGGCGCGGCGGACATTACATCGAACTAGTCGTCAGCGCCACGCGCTTTTTTGCAGCCCTAGAACGTAAAGAAGCGATTGCGCTGGCATTGCGCGAGCTTGCCGAGTTTTTCCCGCGAGTAAAAGAAGCCAAGCTAGAGAAAGTCGCGCTGGTAAAAGAGATGCACGCCACCTTCGGTGTACCTCCGGGGATTGACTCGGCGCGACCCGCAGCACATTCGCCCTGGCCGAATCTGCTTTTGGCTGGAGACTGGGTTCAGACCGGTTGGCCTTCGACGATGGAGAGCGCGGCGCGGTCAGGGCATCTGGCGGCCGAAGCACTTGGCTTGAGCGCGGAGAATCCGCTGCGATGCATCGAGCCTGACCTGAAGCCGCGAGGGCTGATGCGATTCGTGCGCTGAGAGCAATGAAAGCGAGGTAGGATGAACTCGCTATCGCAAGAACAAATCAGGAGGCGGGCAATGAGCGAAGCGCACTCGCAAACGCAGATTTCATATAATCGACGGGTGGATGCGGTGAAGACAAACGCCGTGGTCTACGGAGTCTATGCTGGGATCCTTGGCATGGAGCACGGCTTCCTCGAAATCCTTCAAGGAAATGCCGCCCCCAGAGGAGTCAGGATCATGGCTGCAGGCGGGACTGGTTTGCCCTTCCCCTTTGGCCACGAGCCGGCAATGACGGTGATTCCCAACTTCCTGGCCACCGGCATCGCCGCGACGACTGTTGGAATGGCAATCATTCTCTGGTGCGCCGCCATTAGCAGAAGAAAGCATCGAACGCTGGTTCTGCTCCTGCTTTCAGTTGCGCTGCTGCTTGTGGGCGGAGGGTTCGGGCCGATATCGCTGCTGATCGCAGCCTGCATTGCCGCTTCGGGAATCGGCAGACCGCACACCCGGTGGAGGCGGCTGAGGGGCACAACCATGCGACTTATCGCGGCGCTGTGGCCCTGGTCGCTGGGCGCTGCCATTGCCTGGGTGCCCATCGAAGTGGTTCTCGGTCAGATGCTTCACCTGAAGAACGATTCGAACCAGACGCTCACAAACCTGAATTTTCTTTTCTCCTACCCGCTGCTCTTCTTCGTTGCCACATCTCTCTTTGCCGGCTTTGCACATAAAGCTCACAGCTTGAGGGAAGAGGAGGATGCAGGCGTGGAATGCAGGGACGATCGCGCGTAATACGATTCCGTGTAAGATGTTACGCAGAATCCAGCTTCATTGAGGTGTGTCATGGGCGCATTAGAAGCTAGAACTATCGCCGTCATTCTTTCTCTTCTCATCGTCTTTCTCTCCGGCTTCTGGTTGAGCCACGCAGGAAAGCCATTTGGCGGGGCTGCCGGGCTCATCCACAAGTTGATCTCCCTTGCGGCGGTCATTCTTCTGATCAATCTCGCCATCCACGCCCACCATGCGGCCAGGCTCAGCGGGGTAGAGTGGGCCGTATGCGTGCTGGCGGTACTGTTATTCGTTGCGGCCATCGCCTCCGGGGGCGTGGTCATGGCTGGTGACTCCGTGCCGTCGGCCAGGGTAGCGCATCGGGTGGCGCCATATCTCGTTTTACTGGTGACGGTGGCGGCAATCTGGCTTCTGCGCATGGGCCGTTGAGCGTGCCTCAGTGCGCCAGGAGATAAACCCCAATACACACCAGCACAGCCGCAGCCCAGCGCCGCCGGTCAACATTCTCTTTGAGAAAGATTTTTCCGGCGATGGCGTTGGTGACCAGTGTGAGCGAGGCTGATGCTGGAGCCACCAGACTCAGGTTCATGTGATTCAAAGCGAAGAGCAGGGAAAAGAAGGCCAGCGCCAGAAAACTCACTCCAGCAAAAAACAGCGGGCAGGTGAAGACGGCGCGAATGGCTCCCTTGAGGCCCGTGCGGGCGCGAATCTCGTCCAGGTCGCCGACGGACTTCATGGCCGCGGCGGTCAGCACTTCGCCGGCGGTCGAGGCGAGGACGATGGCCGCGATCATGGCGGTTGCTGCCCAGAAGCCTGGCTGCGGAGCAGGGGAGGGAAGTGTCATCTTGCCTCCTCCTTTTCCATATCCGCTATATCGGCATTTGTCTCCGGTTGAACCGAGGGTCTTACGGTCAACGACGGCCCATGCGCCACAAAGCCCACACCCACGGTAATCAGCACAATTCCCGCCCAGCGTTCCAGCGAAATCGTCTCATGTAGAAAAAAGCGCGCGAACAGGGCAACGAACACATACCCGAAGGCTGTAGCAGGTAGCACGAAGGTGAGGTCTGCCCAGGAAAGCGCGGTGAGATAGCTGGCGAAGAAGACAATGAGCAGCGCGATACCCAGCGCAATCCACGGAGTTAAAACAGCGGCAAAAAGCGTGGCGGGATGAGCCAGGGTGATGTCCGGCAACCCGGTCATGCCGCGCGACAGGCAGGTATCGCCCAGCGGAGCACAGAGAGAAACAAGCCCCAGGATCAGGTATTGTCGCGGCGTAAGTCTAGCGTGAGCCATCGGTGTTCCTGTCCTGATGATGCATTTGTGAAATGTGTGGCGAACCTAGGCGCTGGCTTCCGCTTGATTGCTGCGCGCCGCCTTCACCATTTTATTGCGCTGCGAGCGCAGTTTCAGGAAGGCTTTGGCTTCGACATAAAGCCGAGGCAGATCGCGATTCACAAACGCTTTCCAAACCACGCGGAATGCGGCCTTAGGACGGAAGTAGTACTCGTCGTAGAAGCGATGCACCATCTCCAGCACGTAATCCGTTGGCAGGCCAGGATACTCGATGTGCGCCATCTGATGGCCGCCTTCATCCATCATCGCCGCCGTGTTCACGATGAAGCCGTTGGCCTTGGCGTAATCGTAAAACTCTGTTCCCGGATATGCATGAGCGATGCTCACCTGGATGGTTTCGCAATCCAGCTTCTTGGCAAAGTTGATGGTGTTGCGGATCGACTCCTTGGTCTCGCCCGGCAGGCCGAGGATGAAGTCGGCGTGAATAATCAGGCCCAGGTCGTGGCAATCCTTGGCAAACTCGCGCGCGCGCTCAACGGTGGCGCCTTTTTTGACATTCTTGAGAATCTGCGGGTCGCCGGACTCAAAGCCCACGATGAGCAGCCGGCATCCGGCCTCTTTCATGGCTTGCAGGGTTTTGCGGTCGGTGGTGACGCGCGAGGTACAGCTCCAGGTCAGATTCAGCGGCTTCAGTTTTTCGCAGAGTTCAACGGTCCGGGGGCCCTGAATGTTAAAGGTGTCGTCGTCGAAGAAGTACTCCTTCACATCTGGAAAGTTCTCCTTAGCCCAGGCCAGCTCGGCGGCCACATCGTCAGTGGAGCGCTTGCGCCATGCGTGTCCGCTCAGGGTTTGCGGCCACAGGCAGAAGGTGCACTGCGCCGGGCAGCCGCGCGTGGAGTAGAGCGCGATGTGCGGATGTAGCAGGAAGGGCACGTTGTAGCGCATTACGTCCAGGTCGCGTTTGTAAATCTTGGTGGCCCAGGGCATTGCGTCCAGATCTTCCACCTGAGGGCGGTCGGGGTTGTGAATGATTTTGCCGTTTTTCTTGTAGCTGATGCCAAGAATCTCGTTGAGCGGCTTGCCCTGGGCAAACTCGACCACGGAGTAATCAAACTCGCGGCGGCAGATGAAGTCCAGCGCCGAGCACTCGTTCAGAGCCTTGTCCGGCGAAGTGGTAACCGGCGGGCCGACGAAGGCGATACGGATCGATGGATTGGCTGCCTTGATGGCCTCTGCCAAACGCTGATCACCGTCCCATCCCATCGTCGAAGTGAAAAGCACCAGGAACTCGTAGTCCTTGCAGATCTTGATGGTCTCTTCAGCGGAGACGTGATGCGGAGGCGCATCGAGCAGACGTGATCCTTCCAGCAATCCAGCCGGATAGGTAAGCCAGACCGGGTACCAGTAGGACTCAATCTCACGTGTGGCAGGCCAGCGCGAGCT
>Ga0209039_10003247_pt1 | contig 12852 bp, 9 predicted proteins | sample BogFormECP12_OM1_FD_188238 | JGI IMG/M metagenome (GOLD analysis project Ga0209039, IMG submission 188238) | Bog forest soil microbial communities from Calvert Island, British Columbia, Canada - ECP12_OM1 (SPAdes) (version 2) | ecosystem: Environmental > Aquatic > Freshwater > Wetlands > Bog ...
ATTGTAACAGCAGATCATGGACCAGCGGGGCTGATCGGAGGTGTTTTCAGCCGAGGCATGGAGAAGATTGCTGTGGAAGAACAGCACATCGCCGGGATCCATCTCGACGTAAACAAGCGGGAAACGCTCGAGGATAGCGGCCACGCGTTCCTTGTCGGCGCCGGCCTGATCTCCCGTCAGTACGTGGTCGACTCTTCCGAGTAGATGAGAACCCTCGATGACCTGAAGGCAGCCGTTTTCGCGAGTGGCCGGATCGACAGCAATGGATGCGCTGCAGAGATCCGGTGAAAGGACGCCATTCTGATACCAGTAACCGTAGTCCTGATGCCAAGCCCAGGCGCCGCCGGTCTTCGCATCTTTCATGATCATCTTCGAATGGTAGTGATAAACCTCGTCGTCGAGAATCCGCTCGGCGGAGTTGACGATGGATTCGCAGCGCGCGAACATTCCGTAGATAGTGTCACCGGGGTGGTTCCAAAGGGAAAGGCGGACAATCTTGCCGCGGCCGTCGTCCCGTCCGAAGGCGTGGTCGTCAAGGGCCTTATCCTGCTTCGCGGAACGCCGAAGCAAGTCGATTTCCTGCGAATTGAACATCCGGCGGATGAGCGTGTAGCCTTTTTGCCGGTATTCAGTGAGTCGATCTGGAGTGATGGGGCAGTCGGCCATAAGAGAAGTTCCTATTTCGGAGTTTCTCACCGTGTGCAGGCGCGCACAAGATCGGCCTGCGATAAAGTTTGGTGTGAAGCCAAACACGATCTCAAAGAATGCATATCGATTTATCGAGTGTGCGGCGGTCATTACCACGTTGCGATGGCCGAGAACCCGAGCGATCTATGGCAGATCCCAAAGAAACTTCCGCAGCGAACGGTATCCACATGAGAGAAGCGGCAGCGATTTTTCTAGCGATCTCGTCCCTGCTGTTTTGTTCTTGCGCTGACCTTGCGCTGCCACCCGATCAGCCTGATTCTAACCGGCACAGGCCGGGATCAGGAGATTGTACCTTCCGCAAAGGGTCGGAATTGGAATTTTGGGCATGAAACGTCGGCGCTTGGAAAGCCGGTAGCAGCTAGTGCACCAAGTCTGAGGCTCGTATAGCAGCGTTGGGAGAGCCGCCGGATGACTCGCAAGGCGCTGGAGAGGCGAATAGCTGAGGTCCTATTTAACCTAAATTCCGAATTTGCGGAGTCGTGCTCGTCGTCGTCCTCGTCCTCGAGAATCCCGATCGTTTCGCAATCAGACTAACAGAACAACTTACTTGCAGGACATCGGTCTCTTTGGGGTCACGGAATCCCAATGCACCGAGGACGAGCACGACGACGAGGACGATTCCAAATTTCGGAATTTGGGTTTAACGAGCTAGCAACGCGGCGAGGCGCCGGCGCCGCCCCAACCCGAAGGGCTGCGCGGATTTTGGCCCGGTGCTTTGTTGCTCGTCGGTCAAATCGGATCGTATGCTGGGCCGACATCGTCATCTACTGCCCAACCTAAGTTACTAAACGGAACATCGAATTCTGGATTAGCCTTAATAGGTCGTAAGCGGCGAAGTCTATTGAACGCAGAGACCACTTCTGGATTCCGTTTCAGATGGAATTCCCCTAACAAGACCTCTTCCCTCACTTTATCGAATAACGTCAACGCTCGTTCCGCAAATTCTGCGGACATTTCGTTGTCTTCCGACACGATTTTTACCAGCGTATCAACTTGCTCTAGCAACCATGGAACGTACTTCTCTTTCAAGAGAGGCCGTCCAACAAACAGAATCGAGTAGATCGCGCCAAGATTGTCGTCGATGGATTGATCCGTACCAACCGCGAAGTTTGCAACCACGTGTGCTATGGTTTTCATTTCACGCTGGTCAGCTTGCGGAATCGCCAGTTCCTTTTTTAAGATCTGTTGGCGCAGATACTTCAGTTCGCCTTTTACACGTCCTTCGATGGTCGCGTTGCTCTCCGGGTACTCTTCAAGCGCAGCGATCGTCTTTTCGATAAGAGGAATAGCATCACCATAAAGCTCCTCGGGGTGCAAGGGTTTCATCGCAATCTCGTTGGCGTCTTGTCTACAATAGAAATCTTGTTGAGGTCGGGAATCGTTTGGTATCCGCCCCCTCCTAACGGTTTATTCTTGTACTCGTAGGAATCGCCGTTGTTCATTAAGTAAATTAGTCCTTCATGGCATGATGCAATCCTCGCGTATTCAGCGCTGTGTGGCTCAGTAACGATGGCCTCAACGACGCAGTCAGCGCGGTTAAAGCATGGCAACGCAAGTCGTTGCTTTACTTTTTCGCGATCCCACTTTCCGGCCACGCAGCATTCCCGTTTGATATTCTTGTAATCAACTTTTGTAAGCCAATACGTACCTTTGTCTTTCTTGCGGTCTTTGGATTTCGTGGGATCGGTTTCGTAAGCGTACGAGCTAAAACGATAGAGCCTTTCCTTTCCTAACCATTTCTCTCGGTAGTCGTAGCCCGAATTCGTGATCTCATATTGCTTGCGCTCGCTGTAGCCGAAGGAGCAAAGGCGGTTCGCCGCGATCTGATCTGGCGCTGACCAGCGCGCTCTATTTCGAGACAAGTGCTTGTCTGGTTCGAACGATGGCCAATTCTCGATGACCCGTTTTACCTCTTCGGAATTGTTATCAACTTGCTCTTTCGCACAAGGTGTACTCAAATCGACTGAGTGGTGCTTGTGGTGTGGATCCTCGTGGTCTTTTTCTGTCGTGGTTGCACCGGCGCCTACGTACTCCACCATAGCGATGGTCGTCTCCCGGTAATTGTCGATGTCGCAGCCAACGTGAAACATGTAAGTCGCCCTTTCTCTATGTGTATCTGGTTTATCTAAGCGCCACGTGTCATTTAGCGGCAGTTAATGGCGGGTTGTCAACCCCCTAGCGTCGATCGGTCAGGAAGCAATCGCGCAGGAAGTGTAGAGACGGCAAAGCATGGGCGGAGGATCGAATCTCCCGCCCTTGCTTGATCAATCAGTTTTAGAAACTGGCAGCGTCATCCGCCTCGAGATAATCCACTAAGGTCGAGCTCTCTGGCTTTAGACCCAGCTTGGCGCATTCGTCGGAAAACCAGTCCCTTTTTTCCGGATCGTCGTAGGGACGATAGCCTTCGACTCCATTTGACCATGTCTTGATTTCTTCGGCTGTCCGCGCCGTGCCATGGCTGTCGAACCAGGTCACGACTTGCTCGTCGGTGGCACCCGAAGCGAGCAGCTTCTCGACTTCATCGGGCTTGACGCCCTTGAACTCGAAGAGCATTTGATCAAGGGGGCAGGCGTAGTGATATTCGCCAACGGTGCCTTGAATATCGGCACGTCCCTTGTCGATCATGCGGGCCATCAGCGCGTAGCCGCCGAGACGGTCGCGGGGGCTGCGGGGTGGTTCTTCGGTCAAAGCTTTTACAGTATTCATGATTAGTATGCTTCCTTCAGATTTTTGCGTTGTCGTCACTAGATGACAAAACGACAATTGCCGGTAACACATCATTAGACGGATAGATTGTCAAAGGCTACTCTTGATGTATGACGGCTGAGCCAATGAAGCTTGACCCGCGAATCCGACGCACTAGGCAGATGCTTTTTAAAGCCTTTCAGGATCTCCTCACGGAAAAGACTTTCCAGCTCATCACGGTGCAGGACATCGCTGAGCGCTCCACACTCAACCGGGCCACCTTTTACGATCATTTCACAGACAAGTTCGCTCTGCTAGAGGCCATGATGGGCGAAAGATTTGAAGCATTAATCGCCGCCAGGATCGCGGGAAATGAAGGGACTTGTGAAGCATCATTGAGACAGCTGATCCTTGCGGCATGCGATTTCCTGGCCGAGGTATCTTCCGGTTGCCAAAAACATCAGCGCCAATTCGAGCCGATGGTTGAATCCCAGGTCAAGGCCGTCATGCGCGAATCATTGTTGGCCGGCCTGCGCAGTCATGGAGCCCAAAATCCAGAACTCAAGGCGACGATGGTCAGTTGGGCGATTACAGGCGCGGCACTCCAGTGGAGCCGCGAAAAAAAAACCTCGGCGGACGAGCTCGCAGACGCCGTTCTGCCGACGGTGCACACCGCATTGCGGGCGGGAGAATGACCTCAAGGAATTTCTGGATCCTGCGTCCCGGCGGGCGGCATATCCATAAAGACCGAACTGCCCTCGCGCAGGAACACCGGAATACGTGCCAGGGGAGCGTCCGCGATTAGCGTCTGTCCTCCGTCAATGACCTCGCCGCTCGTGTGATTGCGCCATTGGCAGCCGCCAGGCAAATAGACGATCCGCTGGCGTATACCCTCGGACGTGACTGGTGCCACCAGAATGTTCGGCCCGAACATATACGCGTCCTCGATTTGCCAAGCATGTTTGTCATCAGGAAAATCGTAACACAAAGGACGCATCAGGGGTGTGCCGGCTTGGTGCGCTTGGCGCATCTGCGTGCGAATATAGGGACGTAAGCGCTCTCGTAATTGCAGATAGGCGACGAGAATAGACTCTACTTCTTCGCCGAAGCTCCAGATCTCGTTGTCTGCTCCGCTGATGCACAAACCTCCGCCTTTGTCGCTCAATGCTTTCCCATGCGGTTCGCGGTCACCGTGCATGCGTAACACCGGCGAGAATACGGAGAACTGAAACCAGCGCACCAGGCACTCGCGGAACAACGGATCAGTATTGACCCCGCCATGGAAACCGCCCGTGTCACTGGTCCACCACGAAATACCGGCCATTCCCATGCTGAGGCCGATCGCAATTTGATTGCGGAGAGACTCGAAGCTCGAGTCGACATCACCGGACCACACCAAGGCGCCGAACTTCTGGCTTCCCGCCCAAGCGCAACGCGCTAGATTCACGATGCCATTCTGGCCCTGCGCGGACATTCCCTCATAGAATCCTTGGGCGTAATTCCGCGGATAGATGTTGCCAACCTGTAGATCGGTTCCCGCGTAGTAACGATAGTTATCGAAGTCGTAGACCGAGTATTCCGGTTCTGCTTCATCCAGCCAGAAGATCCGCACACCCTTGTCATAATAGTTCTTCTTGACGAGCCGCCAGATATAGTCGCGCGCCTGCGGATTAGTGGCGTCGAAGAACACCGTGTCGCCCAGGAAATCCATGGTCGTTGCAATGCCGCGATTAGAGCGTACCAGAAGCCCTCGGCTACACATCTCCTCGAAATGCGTCGATGTCTTGTCGATCGTCGGCCAGATCGAGACCATCAGCTTGGTACCCATGGCTTCGAGCTCGGCGATCATGCTTGCCGGGTCGGGCCAATAATCGGGATCGAAACAGTACTCGCCCTGTTTCGGCCAATGAAAGAAATCGGCAACAATGACGTCGAGCTGGATGCCCCGGCGCCGGTATTCGCGCGCCACGCTGAGTAATTCGTCCTGTGTCCGGTACCGCAGCTTGCTCTGCCACAACCCCAGTCCGTACTCGGGCATCATCGGTACGGTGCCAGTGACTTTCGCGTAGTTCTCGACGATGTGCCGGACAGTGCCCCCGGCAGTGATCCAGTAGTCGAGCTGCCGCGTGGAACGCGCGCTCCATTCAGTGAGGTTCTTGCCAAACGAAACATAACCGATGGCCGGATTGTTCCAGAGGAATCCGTAACCGAGACTCGAAACGGCAAAGGGCACGCTTGCCTGCGAATTGCGTTGCGCCAATTCGAGCAAGCATCCTTTGTGGTCGAGAAATCCGTGCTGATAGCCGCCCATGCCATAAATCTTTTCGTCGGGGGCGGATTCGAAACGCACGCTCAAGGCGTAATCACCACCGACCTGAGGTGTAAATGTGCGCGGATGGATCTTTAGCGCGCTATTGAAATAAGAGACCGCCTGCTCGTCGATTTGGCCTGTTCCGGCCTGCATATTGCCGAGGCGCAGACGCATATATTCGGCCAGGAGTAGCTTGCCGGAGCCATTGTAATAGCTGATCTGTCCTCGGGGATCGACGCGCGCGAGGATTTCGCCATTCCGGACAGACGCGTTTGTCCCACCGGCGTCGATACGAATATCCGCGATACCGTGTGGCCGTTCCGCATCCAACGCCCAGTGTTCGCGATCCAACTCGGCGTACATCGTACCGCGCACCCGCAACGCGTCCTCGCCCCAGGGTTCGATCAGCAAACGCTCTCCGGCATATTTCCGGAGCAGCGCTCCATTCTCTACGCTGAACATGGTGTAGTGATGCTCCAAAAACGCTAAGGCGCCAAGCTTAGAAATGACGTATCGCCAATGACAATTGTGAGAACAAGTGGATAGTGTAACGTAGCATAGGCTTCCAGCCTGTATCTTGCTCCTATGGAGCGACGCCTTGGAAACACTGAAGACCAATTCTGGTGCTGAGAGTCACACAGAGGTCACAAAAGGTCAGAGAAGAGGTCACAAAGGTTATATAAAAATTGTCCGGACCAACCGATTTCCCAATTCCAGCCTCTTTCCTAAAATTCCTTAGAGACCTTCGTGACCTCTTTCTGACCTTTTGTGACCTCTGTGAGAAGCTCCTAATCTTTTACCCGGAGCGCCTCAGTCCGGCGGGTCGAAAGTGGTCGCCGATAAACAAGCGCGTGTGACATAGACCTGTCGACCCGGACAGGCTGGAAGCCTATGCTACATTCCGCCGGCCCATAGGTTCCGTCGAGGCAAAGACCATCCCAAACCGCCCTTATCTTCTCGCCATTCACGGCTGACCCCTTGTCCTCGGCCTTAAGGATGATCGCCGATTGAACAATCCTATCTCCGGACCGCTTGACGGTCACGAAACCAAGCGTCCAGGGGGCAAAGACCGCGCCGGGAAATCGTTCCAGATAACGCCCGCAAAAATACTCGCCAGATCAGAACAAACCCACTAAACAAGGGTGCATAACATGCCCCCAAAGCTATCTCGGTCCTCAGGAGATAGCCTGAAAACTGTACCGATTCCGCATCATGAAATTGAAAGGATTTCGCTGGTGGATTATCGGGCTGATTTGCCTGGGAACGATCATTAATTACCTGGCGCGCAATTCGCTGGCGGTGTTGGCTCCTGAACTGCAAGTGAAGCTAAAGTTCACTACTGCCGATTATTCATACATCGTTGGTGCTTTCCAGATCGGCTATTGCGTCATGCAGTCGGTCTGCGGTTATTTTCTGGACGTTTTGGGGCTCAGACTCGGGTTTTCATTGTTTGGAGTGGCTTGGTCGGTGTTCAACATGTTGCATGCCGCTGCCGGGAGTTGGTTAGCTCTCGCCTTTCTCCGTGGGATGATGGGCTTGAGTGAGGCAGCGGCGATCCCGGCTGGGATTAAGGCGATCTCTGAATGGTTTCCGGCAAAGGAACGCTCCGTCGCCGTCGGCTATTTTAATGCAGGCACATCGCTCGGAGCGCTGTTAGCACCGCCGTTGGTGATTTGGGTTTCGTTGCAGCACAGTTGGCAAATGGCCTTTGTGGTGACCGGCGGCATAGGGTTTATCTGGGTTGCCCTGTGGTGGACGTTCTACCGTTCACCAAAAGAGCATTGGTTGATGGGCGACCAGGAACGTTCCTACATTCTAAAAGGCCAAGAACCGGAAAGAAGTTTAGCCGCTGGTGAGAGAAGGCCTCCGATGGTCCGAAAAATCCTAACCGCGCCGAAGTTCTGGGGAATCGCCATTCCACGGTTCCTCGCCGAACCCGCTTGGCAAACCTTTAATTTCTGGATTCCGCTGTACTTGGCCACGGTGCGTCACATGGACCTAAAACAGATTGCGATTTTCGCTTGGATGCCTTTCCTGGCGGCGGACCTTGGCGGAATTTTCGGCGGTTACCTTTCGCCGTTTGTGATGAAGTTTTTCAAGGTCAAGCTCATTCATTCTCGCATCGTCGGGATTGTGCTCGGCGCCATCCTGATGATCGGTCCCGGCTCGATTGGACTCGTCGCCAGCCCTTACACCGCGATTGCGTTGTTCTGCATCGGAGGCTTTGCTCATCAGATGATTTCCGCCCTGCTCAATACCTTGAGTGCTGACGTCTTTGATCCTCATGAAGTGGCGACGGCCAATGGTTTCACCGGCACCGCGGCTTGGACTGGAGGGTTAGGGTTTTCTTTAGTCGTAGGCGCCCTGGCCACTACGGTTGGCTACGGCCCGCTCTTTGCCTGCCTGGCGCTGTTCGACATCATCGGGGCAATTGTGGTGATCGTGCTGGTCGGCTCTTATAAGGTCGGAGGCCGCACCTAACAAAGTGCGGGCATTGCGGCCAACTTCCTATGTCAATGGATTCCATACCTGTGTTCAGCTTTGCGGATCGGGTAGGTTGTCGTCTAACCCTGAAAAGTGCAGAAGGCCACGTTGCCCACATTTCCGTGCCGGAGGAAGATATCCTGCGCATAATGGTTTTACCGGGGGGGAAACTACGGTTTCCCCGCACCTGGGCGGTTGCGCCGGGTCTCGAGGACGTCCCTTACGAGGGGCGTGACCGCTTCGACCACTCGGCGTTCGCCATGCCTGATTTCGAGCTTGTTCAAGGGGTGGACGAAATGCGCATCACCACCGCAGTCGTGCGCTTAACCATCGCGCTCCGGGGCCTTTTTTGTCGATGGGAGGTAAGGCAGGGCGGTCACTGGCAATTTGCCGCCGCCGATCGGACCACCCAAAGTTACAATTTCGGCTGGTGGGATGATCGTGTGTACCACTACCTGAAGCGGGAAGCAGACGAAATGTATTTCGGGCTGGGGGAGCGAGCGGGAGCAACCAACCGCGCCGGGCAGAGCTACCGGATGACGAACCTTGATGCGATGGGTTACAATGCCAGAACGTCCGACCCGCTCTACAAACACATCCCGTTTTACCTGACTTGGAAGAAGCAGACCAAGGTTCCCTTTGGCCTTTTCTACGACACGGTCTCCGATTGTACCTTTGACCTTGGACGTGAACTCGACAACTACCACGGCCATTACCGCTATTTTCGAGCTGACCACGGCGACTTGGATTATTACTTTATCGCGGGGGCAACCTTGGCGGACGTCGTGCGACGTTACACCTGGCTGACAGGGCGCCCCGCGTTTACGCCCAAATGGAGCCTGGGTTATTCCGGGTCCACCATGACCTACACGGACGCGCCTAACGCCCAAGAGCGGATGAACGAGTTCGTTTTGCGTTGTGAGGAGAACGACATCCTCTGCGACTCCTTCCATCTCTCTTCCGGATACACCTCCATCGGTGAAAAGCGTTACGTGTTCCATTGGGACCGGCGCAAATTTCCTGACCCGCAAGGCTTCGTGAGGCATTACCGGGATCATGGCATTCGGCTTTGCGCGAACATCAAGCCTTGCCTGTTACGCGATCATCCGCGCTTCGAAGAGGTGGCCGGCAAAGGGCTCCTGATCCAAGAAGAGGGCGGCAAGCCGACCATGGTTCAATTCTGGGACGAAGTAGGCGGCTACCTTGATTTCACAAACCCGGAGACGGCGGCGTGGTGGAAAGCCGGGGTGACGAAATCTTTGCTGGAATACGGTATCGCGGCAACCTGGAACGACAACAACGAGTTCGAGGTCTGGAACGAGAAAGCCTGGATTGAAGGCTTCGGTGAAAAGCGGAAGGCCGCTGAAGCTAAGACGCTGCAGACGTTGCTCATGATCCGCGCATCGTGGGAGGCGCAACGAGAATTTGCACCGGAGAAACGCCCGTTCCTCGTCACCCGAGCTGGCGCCGTGGGTTTGCACCGGTACGCTCAGACGTGGTCCGGGGACAACTACACATCTTGGGAAACGCTTCGTTACAACATTAAGATGGGCATTGGCTTGGCGTTATCCGGAGTGTCTAACCTCGGCCATGATGTGGGCGGCTTTTCTGGACCCGCCCCGGAGCCTGAACTCTTCCTGCGCTGGGTGCAGTTTGCGATTTTCATGCCGCGCTTCAGCATCCACTCGTGGAACGATGACAAATCAGTGAACGAGCCGTGGATGTATCCGGAAATTACGCCCTACATTCGCGATCTGATTCGATTTCGGTACCGGCTCATTCCCTACTTTTACGACCTGATCTGGCACGCCCACTGCGACTACGCGCCGATCATTCGACCGACTTTTCACGATTTTCCGGAGGATGAACGTTGCTACCTGGAAAACGATGATGTGATGCTGGGTGAAAACTTGCTCGTAGCCGCCGTCGTGGAGCCTGGTCAGCGTGCAAGATCCGTTTACCTGCCTGCCGGTTCCGGATGGTACAACTTTTGGAGCGGCGACTATTACCCTGGAGGTCAGGAGGTGTTGTTACCTGCTCCCTGGGACCGCCCACCGCTGTTGGCTAAGGAAGGTTGTGCGATCCCATTGAACGTCGCGGACCAGCACTTTGCCAAGCCGGCCGATGAACGTGGGTTTGCCGTTTTCCCTAAGCGGAACGAAGGGAGCTTCGAATGCGAATGCTTCGAGGATGACGGCGAAAGCCAAGCTTATCGGGAGGGCAACTTTCGGACGTGGCATTTAGAAGTTAAAAGTTCGCAGGCTGAGTTGCTGATCCAAATAGCCCAGAAGGGGAGAGGCGATCCAAGGATCGGTCAGATCAGCTTCCTTTTCCCACGCCAGGAGACGCGGACGATTAGATTCCGCGGAGGATCAGTTGCAAAAGATGTCCTGACCGCGGCGAATCGCGAACTGCTCGTGGCGTTTCCAACCTGAGCCCTTCGCATCCTCAAACGCCGTCGTATCGCTCCAAAAGATACGGCGTATGTCAGAAGGACCGATGAATTTTGATCCCTTACGCGGTCCTTACTGTTGGGCGTGCAATTCATCGCCCGGAAAAACCGAAACTTGTAACGAAAATTATGATCATATCCTTGAAAGGCGCAAATGTTGTGGTGGTGGGCGGCAGCCGCGGTCTGGGACGCGTTATCGTCACTGCCGCCCATAGAGAAGGCGCGCATGTGCTTGCCGTGGCGAGACATCTTGAACCTCTCGAAGAATTGTCCGGCCAATTGCTGGGCCTAAAGACACTCGCCATCGATGCGGCCAGCGAAAACGCGCCAGTGAGCGTCTTTGAGACGCTTCAACCGGACCTTTTGGTCATCTGTGTGGGAGCCAAACGTAGCGCAGCGCCTTTGCAGGAGCTGGATTGGGAAGAGTTTACGCGCACGTGGGATACCGACGTCAAGGCGTCGTTCCTCTTCTGCAAAGCGGCGCTCGGCCTGCCCCTGCCACAAGGCGCGACCATTATCCTTATTTCGAGCGGCGCGGCGATCGCCGGCTCGTCGCTTTCGGGGAGTTATGCGGGCGCTAAGCGGATGCAGATGTTCATGGCGAACTATTGCCAGAAGGAATCGGATCGGCTCAAGCTCGGGTTGCGTTTCCTGGCTTTGGCGCCGATGCTCCCCATGCTGGAAACAGAGCGCGGAAAAGGCGCCGTCGAGGGTTATTCAAAATACCTCGGAATCTCCGTTTCAGACTTCATCAAGGATATGGATTCACCACAAACGCCCGAAGATGTCGCCAAGGCTGTGGTGAGACTTGCAACCGAACCAGGGCTTGGACAAGGAAATGTCTTCATTGTTTCTGGGAAGGGCGTCGATACAATGCTGTAGAGTGTGCAGCATGGACCCAGCTAGCCGAATAGCGGAGCGCTCCGACAGGAACGATCCGGAGGCGTTCCAACGCCTTGCCGAAGAGGTCTGTCAATGGGTTTGTCAACTGAGGAATCTTGAAAATTGAGATTTGACCCTAGGTCCCAACCGCTTATTAATATCGGGTGACGGGTTGACGCGCCTTTGATTCCTGCCGCAAGCCGGCGCTGGGGACTACTTGCTGAATCCATTAAACGCGCTTTGCTCCTCGCGCACGAATTCCTCGAAAGTCTTGGGCTTTCTGCCGCCCAGGGTTTCAATCGTGGTGGTCGGCTCCCACGTCGCCGAACTGGCGGGCGTGGTGCGGATCGCCCGCCAGAGCTGCGACAGATGCTCGACCGCGTGCTGATTGAGGCCCCGCTGCAGAGCAGCGTCGTACCAGAGCTCGTCCGGGATTTCGTGGTAGCGCACCTCCCGGCCGAGGGCCCGGCTGAAGGTGGCCACAATGTCCCGTAGGGCAAGCACCTCGCCGATCACCGGGTAAGAACTGCCAGGGAGGACCGAAGGGGCCGTCAGCACACCGGCGGCGACGCGCGCGACGTCCTCGCCCGAGACCAGCGGAATAACCGTGCTGTCGCTGCCCCAGGGCAGCAGGATGGTCCCGTCCTTTGCCAGGCTCGAGCCGGTCAGGGCGCGGACATTCTCGTAGAACACGGTGGCCCTGACATGCGCCGCGCCTATCCCGGCCCACTCGAAGATCTGCTCGGACAGGTAGTTCTGCCGCATGCGGGGCGTCGGGGCGTCCGGAGACGATATCAGCATCACCATATCGATGAGGCGAGTGACGCCGGCCTTGCGCGCGGCGTCGGCCATGATCGCGGTCGCGTCGAGCAGCCCGGCCTGGACCGGGTAAGCGAAATAGACGGTCGAAACGCCTCGCACGGCCCGCTCGACGGAATGGAAGTCGAGGAAATCGCCCTCGACCACCTCGGCGCCGAGGGCGCGCAGGCGATCCGAGCGTTCGTCGATCTTGTGAACGAAGGCGCGCACCGGAACCCCGTGTGCGAGCAGCAATTCGGTGACGTGCCGACCGGTCTTGCCTTGCTGGCCTCCGGCGGCCCCAGTGACGAGAACTAACTCATTTGACATGGCCATATCTCCTTTACAATCGCTTCGATCTCGGTACTATTCAGTACCGGACCGCCTAACCTTAGGTACTTGGCGGTACCGTGTCAAGGAAAAGATCGTGGTTACCAGCCCAAAATCGAAAAACCGCTCCGAAGGTCCCGACGAAAACCCGGTTCGCAGGAGGATCGTCAGGGCGGCCTTCTCGGTGTTCATGGAGCGTGGA
>Ga0209039_10003248_pt1 | contig 12850 bp, 10 predicted proteins | sample BogFormECP12_OM1_FD_188238 | JGI IMG/M metagenome (GOLD analysis project Ga0209039, IMG submission 188238) | Bog forest soil microbial communities from Calvert Island, British Columbia, Canada - ECP12_OM1 (SPAdes) (version 2) | ecosystem: Environmental > Aquatic > Freshwater > Wetlands > Bog ...
AAAAACCCCAGCCCAGCCGGCATTAGGTGAAGGAAAAAGGTGCATCAACAACGGCCTCTGGTTCGGGCGAATATGAAGTTGGTGGTGTGGCCGTGTGGGCGGCTTCGATTGGAATTCACGCAGGGCGAGCGCCAAAGATGGCCTGAGGGAATGCCTCGAAGATGACCATCTCCGGCCCATGCGGCCTTCCCGCCAAATTTGGAACGAACGGCGTCGAGTGGTGGATTCGATACGCGGACTCCACTGACTCCCGCATGAAGCCGATTCTGGATACGTTTCGTAATCGAGCCGCCGGGACGATCACGCCACAGGAGATCGGGCGGTGGCTGGCCGATGAAGCGGATGAAAATGAGTGGTCCCCTGCGACAGTTAATCGTTACAAGCCGCTGTTCTCGCTCACGTTCCGTATCGTCTTGGAGAATGGCAAAATAGAGTACAATCCGGCTCGGCTGGTGAAACGTCGTCGAGAAGATAACGCACGTATTCGCTGGCTTCTGCCTGCGGAGGAGAAGCGGCACGTGCCCGAATTGGACATTGCACTCCACACGGGTATGCGACGCAGCGAACAGTACTCTCTAAAGTGGGCTGACGTAGACTTCATGAATCGTATAATTACCATTCGACACACGAAGAATGGTGAAGTGCGATACATCAAGTTAAATCAGACGGCTCTCGCGGCATTTGAGGACTTGTTTGCTCGCCCTCATGACGACGGCTACGTATTCACAAACAGCCATTTCGAGCACTTGCTGAGTTCGCGTCATTGGTTTGAGCCAGCAGTAACTGAAGCGGAGATTGAAGGTTTCACTTGGCATTGTCTGAGACACACGTTTGCCAGTCGGTTGGTCATGGCAGGTGTCGATCTGCGGACGGTTCAGCAATTGATGGGACATAAGACGATTCAGATGACGTGTCGGTATGCCCACTTAGCTCCGGAGCACCAGTTGGCAGCGGTGGAACGGCTGTGCGAGCCTAAGAGCGCACGAGATGAAACAACTGACACCAGAACTAGCACCGAGGCTTTAGCGGAAGTTGATGAGCAAGTGGCACTAGCTCTTTAGCTTATTTAGTTGGTGCAGTTTGTCGAGAGTTTGGGCCTGTAGCTCAACGGTTAGAGCAGGGGACTCATAATCCCTTGGTTGGGGGTTCGAATCCCTCCGGGCCCACTAAGCAAAACTGTTCCTGTAACCTGAGGACGGGCTGCTTCCTCCAGCAGGGGCTTTCGTCCTGTCGGTAAGCGAGGCGCACACGCCGCGAAACTTCGGGCCGAATCGGCAAATCAGCTATAGGGATAGAACACAAAGAACAACAGCGAGAGCGCGGTCAAGATCCACAGCCCCGGTTTGAGCTGACCAGTCTTTCCTGCGACCAGCTTGCAGATCGGATAAAGCACGAAGCCGGCGGAAATCCCGATCGCGATGTTGAAGGTGAACGCCATGAGCGAGACGACTGCGAACGAGGGGATGGACTCGGAATAGTCGCTGAAGTCGATGCGGGTGATCGGTGAGAGCATGAAAAGGCCTACGATGATCAGCGCTGGTCCGTAAGCTTGCGCGGGAATCGCGGCCACAAAAGGTGCGAAGAACAGAGTCAGCAGGAAACACGTCCCGGTAATCAGGACCGTGAATCCCGTTCGCCCCCCCGCCTCGATGCCCGTTGCCGACTCGACAAACGCGCCCGCTGTGGTGGTTCCCAACGCCGGAGCAAGGCAAGTGGTGAAGGCATCCACCAGCATGGGGCGCTCGATCTGCGGCAATTGTCCGTCCTCGTCCAGGAAACCTGCACGCGCGGAGAGTCCGATCAGGGTGCCCATGGTATCCACGAAGGCCATAATGAAGATGGTCAAGACGACGGGAAATGCGCGCCAGGTAAGGGCTCCACGAAAGTCGAGTTGCCAGAAAATTGGCCTCAGACTGGGCGGAAGACTCACGAGGTGGTGTGGCGGAGTTGCCGTGCCCGCAACGAAAGCTACTATCGCAGTGATAATGATTCCTACCAGAATGGCGCCTGGAAACTTGCGAATTGTGAGTACGGCGAGCAGGATGAAGCCGAGCATTGCCACCAGTGCTGGATGCGAGGTCAGGTGTCCGGCCTGCACCGGAGCGCCAGGCACTCCGAGCGCAACCAGTCCGGTTTGATTCAGCCCGATGAAGGTGAGGAACAGCCCTATTCCCACCGCGAAGCTATAGCGCAGGCAGGTGGGCACGCCCTCTACAATCCACTGACGCAAGCGCAATACGGTCATCAGGATGAATAAAACGCCGGCAATGAAGATAGCCGCAAGGGCGGTCTGCCAGGCGAAGCCCAGCATCTTACAAACGGTAAACGCAATAAACGCGTTCTCTCCCATGTAAGGAGCGATCGCGAACGGACGATTGGCGTAGAAGGCCATGAGGTAGCATCCTGCGACCGCCACCAGCACGGTGGCAACGAAGGACGGTCCAGCGGGAATTCCAGCGGCCGACAAGATAGCAGGATTTACCACCACGATGTATGACATGGTGGTAAAGGTCGTGAGGCCGGCAACGACTTCGCGGGCGAGAGTGGTTCCGTGGCGATCGAACCCGAACAACGCATTCAACCAGTTCAAGGACTGCTCCGCATACGATGGTGGGAGAACGGTGTGACGAAGTGCGAAGGTAAATGGGTGGAAAGCGCAAGTCAAATGGACCAGGACATCTGCGCAGATCGCGCGTGCTATCTTTGCGGGTCGGAGGGCGATCGGGGCGAGACAGCCCGTCCTGTGCGCTCTGCCGCCACGCCTTGACCGAGAAAATACAATCCGAAACTGCGGGCCTTCCGCCCAACATCGAGTTCCGCGATCCCCGGGCGGCCACACAGAGTCTCGCGCGACTGCGTGCCTTTGTGTCCGAGACTGTCTTTGCAGCCTTTCTCCAGTTTCTTTCTGCATCGCCGAGCCCTGACTCCGTGGTTGTGCGGTTTGAACGTCTCATAGAACAAGCGCGGGGCGAGTTGGCGACAGCCTTCGAGAAGCAGCCAATCCTGATTCATTACGCGACCCTCGTATTTGGATACAGCGGTTGGCTGGGCGAGACGCTCATCCTGAACATCGATCTGTTCCGGAGACTCGGACGTGACAAAGACTTGGACCGCTCTTACTCACGGGAGAGGTTCCAGGAGGAGTTTGCGCGCATGCACGCGCGCTCGCCAGAAAGTGACATGGCAGTGGCGCTGGCACGCTTCCGCAAAAGGGAGTACGTGCGAATCCTGCTGCGCGACGTGCTCAGGATCGCCAAGCTGGCGGAGACGACCGAGGAAATTTCCGCACTGGCGGACGCGCTGATTGAAGAGGCGTCGCTGGCGGTGAATGCGCAACTGCAGCATCGGCATGGGACTCCGCAATGGGTTGACGCGCAAGGGCGTTTACGGGATTCGCGGTTCGCGGTTTTGTCACTGGGCAAGCTCGGTGGCAACGAGCTGAACTACAGCTCTGATATCGACCTGATGTTTCTTTACGACGGCGGGGTCGAACCTCCGACACAGCGTATCTCGAACCGCGAGTATTTCATTCTGTTGGCTCAGCAGACCACAGAATTGTTGTCCCGGCACACGCGGGAAGGGCAGGCATTCCGCATCGACCTCCGATTGCGCCCGCAGGGCCACGAGGGCGAACTGGCGGTAGCGTTGCCGCGAGCGGTCGAATACTACTCGGAGGTCGCGCAAGACTGGGAGTTGCAAGCCATGATCAAGGCGCGTCACTCTGCAGGCGACGCCGATTTGGTACGGGCGTTCATTGGCGCCGTGGAGTCCTACGTGTACCGCCCGAACGTGAATTTCGCGGCCGTGAAGACCGCGCTGCAGACCAGGGAGAGAATCGACAAACGCGGCAAAAAGCTGGTTCCGTCGCGGACTGCGCGGCACGCAATTGACGTCAAGCTCGACCGCGGAGGCATCCGCGACATCGAGTTCCTGGTGCAGTGCCTGCAGCGCGTGTACGGCGGCGAAGAAAGGTGGCTTCGCTCGCGCGGAACGCTGTTCGCTCTACAGAAGCTTCACGACAAGGAGCACATCAGCGGAAAGGACTTCCACAAGCTGACCGGTGCTTATGAATTCCTGCGCCACGTAGAGCACCATTTACAACTCCGCCAGGGTCGGCAAAGTCATCAGCTGCCATCCAGTCAATCGGAATTAAGGGTGCTGACCAAATGCCTGAACCGTCAAGGATCAACGGCGATGTCACCGGAGGAATTTGTTTCGCAGATCGAAAGCCGGATGGCGACTGTGGCGGAGATTTACCGGCGCATTGTGTACCAGGAGCAAAGCCACCATTTTATTGACGCAGAAGGCAACCTGCGGCTGCAGGCGCAAGTTTCTCCGTCGGCGGAGAACTCCTACAGCCAGATCTTGCAACGACTTGCCGTAGATGCTCCGCGGTTGTTCGAGCTGATCAGCCACGCCGATTTGTCGCCGCATGCGCGACGAAACCTGGACCGCTTCTTGAGTTCCGCGGCGACCAAATCCGAGCGTTATGGAGCGGTCCTGCGCTCGCCTGCGGCCGTGGAGCGCGCGCTTACGATTTTTGAATTCAGCAACTACCTGACGGACATCCTGGCTCGATACCCGGCAGACGTTGCCTTGCTGGACGATATCTACGCGCAGCCGGAAACCGAGGCGACCGCACTGTTTGACGCTCCGGTGGACCAGAGCAGCGCAATCCCTGATCCGGTTTTGGCTTACCTTTCTCAGAGCAGCGTCGACCGGCAGGAGGCTTTGGTTCTGCTGCGTCAGCAATTTCGCCATGCTCTTTTCATTTCGGGTGCCCGCGACCTGTATTACAGCCGCAGCGTGTTCGAGACCTTGGAGGAAAACACGACTGCCGCGGACAGGGCACTGCAGTCTGCGCTGGCTATCGCCGATCCGCCCTCCGGGTTTGCAGTGATGGCGCTGGGCAGGCTGGGCAGCCGTGAGTTCGATTTGCTGTCGGATGCGGATGTCGTTTTCGTCGCGGACCAAGCGACCAAGCCTGAGGTTGCACGTCGGGCGGCTGAGCGGACCGTGGAATTCCTGACTGCGTATACGCGCGATGGAACCGTGTTTCCGGTGGATGCCCGCTTGCGCCCGCAGGGACGCGAAGGTGAGTTGGTGACCACCCCAGCGCAACTGGCCAAGTATTTCGCACGCGATGCCCGGCCCTGGGAGGCGATCTCCTATTTGAGGTTGCGCTTCGTCGCGGGCGACTCCGCGGTCGGCGGACTGGCGCTCGCATCCGTTCGCGAGGGCATCGTCGAGATGGCGGAGCGGCCGGAATTCGATCGCGCACTAGCGGACATGCGCTCGCGGCTGGAATTGAGCGATACGGTTCCGAACTCGAAGGCTTGGCCGGGCGGGGAGTACGACATTGACTTCCTCGCCGGGCGGTTACAGGCTAAGCACCGGATCTGGAGCCAGGGAAACCTGTCGGAACGCGTCAGGCTGCTTCGTGAGAACGGTCTGCTCGGAGAACAGGAATGTCGAGAACTCGACGCAAGCGCCGAGTTCCTGCGGACACTCGAGCACTTCGTGCGACTGGTTACCGGACATCCCGGCAAATGGCTCCCCGTGGCGGACCACGCCCAGGTGTGCGTTGCGAAGCTTATGTCGAGGGCACCGGGACACGAGGAAGGCCACACCTTGGAGGAGCATTTGGCGGCAGTCTTGCGCCGGACGCGAGAGATCTACCTGGAACACAGGTTTTGATTGAAGCCCTTCCGTGGCGAGTGATAACGTAGAAGGTTCGGGAAAGCCCGGTTGCCCTCATTAATCAAGACCAAGCTCTGCGCATCGCAAGCGCGCACTGCAGCCATGATATGCCGTTCCGGTAACCGATGATGGGTCTAATCACCGGCAAGCTGCGACGATCCCGACACAATGGATTCTTAAAACTCAGGGTCTCCTTTTCTGACCCTTGCTTCCTGAGGTGTCTAGTGGCGGCTTCGTACAATGGCATTCCTTTACCCAACAGCGGGACCAAGATCACATTTGAAAATGGCAAACTGGTTTTTCCCGACAAACCCATAATCCCTTTTATTGAAGGCGACGGTACCGGACGCGACATCTGGAAGGCCTCGGTGCGAGTGTTCGATGCGGCGGTCGAAAGGGCCTACGGCGGCAAGCGCCGAGTGGCGTGGTATGAAGTTTTTGCCGGCGAGAAAGCTATGGGCCGGTTCAAGACCTGGCTCCCTGACGAAACCGTCAACGCATTTCGCGAGTTGCGAGTGGGAATCAAAGGTCCGCTCACTACGCCCGTTGGAGGTGGTATCCGGTCGCTGAACGTCGCGCTCCGGCAGATTCTCGACCTGTATTGCTGCGTGCGTCCGGTGAAGTACTACAAGGGCATCCCTTCGCCGGTGAAAAACCCAGAGCGCATGAATATCGTGATTTTCCGCGAAAACACAGAAGACGTTTACGCCGGCATTGAATGGAAGCAAGGCACACCGCAGGCCAAGAAGCTCATCGACTTTCTCAACACCGAGATGCTGGCCGGCACCAACAAGCATGTACGCGAAGATTCCGGGGTTGGCATCAAGCCGATCTCGGTTTTTGGGACGAAGCGCCTGATGCGCATGGCCATCAAGTACGCGCTCGAAAATGGCCGTAAATCGGTGACCATCGTGCACAAGGGCAACATCCAGAAGTTTACCGAGGGCGCGTTCCGTGAATGGGGATACGAACTCGCGACCGAGGAATTCCGCGGCCAGGTTGTTACCGAGCGTGAGAGCTGGATCCTCGACAATGTGGACAAGCACCCCAGCCTCACCATCGAGGAGAACGCCAGGATGTTCGAGCCCGGCATCGAGTTTGCTCAGCAAGACTTCCGGGATGCGCTGTACAAAGAGGTGAAGGGCGTAATCGATAGTATCTACGCAACGCATGGACGCAGTGCCTGGAAAAAGAAGCTGATGATCAACGATCGCATTGCCGACAGCATCTTCCAGCAGATCGTCACGCGTCCGGATGAGTATGCGGTGCTGGCCACTCCGAACCTGAACGGCGATTACATTTCCGATGCAGCCGCGGCGCAGGTCGGCGGATTAGGTATCGCCCCGGGCGCGAACATCGGCGATGAGCACGCGATATTCGAAGCCACTCACGGCACCGCCCCGAAGTATGCCGACAAGGACGTCATCAACCCCGGCTCGGTTATCCTGTCGGGCGTCATGATGTTCGACTTTATGGGCTGGCACGAGGCTGCCCGCCTGATCGAAGGTTCCATGGAGCACACCATCCTGCAGAAGAAGGTCACCTACGACTTTGAACGGATGCTGGAAGGCGCGACCAAGGTCAAGACCAGCGAGTTTGCAACTCACATGATCCACAACATGGAGCCGATTGCCGAGTTGCACGCCGAGTAGTTCGGCGGAAGATGATGTAATACTTCTAGAAATTTCCGTAATAGACTGTTTGTAAATAATTTACTGGAGTGAGGAATTATGCGAAAAAAAGTTACCGTTGTAGGATCGGGAAACGTGGGCGCCACCGCGGCGCACTGGATGGCGGCCAAGGAACTCTGCGACGTCGTTCTGATCGACATCATTGAAGGCGTGCCCCAAGGCAAGGGACTCGACCTGCTGGAAGCCATGCCCATCGAAAAACGCGATTCGTATGTGATCGGTACCAATGACTACGCCGACACCGCGAACTCCGACATTGTGGTCATCACCGCTGGGATTCCGCGCAAGCCGGGGATGAGCCGCGATGATCTGCTCAACACCAACTACAAGATCATGAGCGATGTGGTGGGCAAGGCGGTGCAGTACTCGCCCAACTGCATTCTCATCATCGTGTCGAACCCGCTCGACGCCATGGCCCAGGCGGCCTACAAGCTCAGCGGCTTTTCGCGCAACCGCGTGATTGGCATGGCGGGCGTGCTTGATTCGGCGCGTTTCCGCACCTTTATTGCGCACGAGCTGAAGGTCTCGGTCGAAAACGTGACTGCCTTTGTTCTCGGCGGACACGGCGACACCATGGTTCCTCTAAGTCGCTATTCGACGGTGGCGGGCATCCCGATCACCGAGCTGATCGAACCGACGAAGCTGGAACAATTAGTGCAACGGACACGGGATGGCGGCGCCGAGATTGTGAAGTATCTTAAGACGGGCAGTGCCTATTACGCGCCTTCGGCGGCCGTGACCGAGATGGTCGAGGCCATCCTCAAGGACAAGAAGAAGATCCTACCGTGCGCCGCTTATCTCGAAGGCGAGTACGGCATCAACGGCCTGTACGTTGGCGTGCCCTGCAAACTCGGTTCGGCAGGGATCGAGGAGATCATCCAGATCAAGCTGAGCGCCGACGAGCAGGCCGCTCTGCAAAAGAGCGCCGACTCGGTGAAGGAACTGGTGGGCGTTATCGGCGTTTAAGGCGACGGCCCTACTGGCTTTCGGAGTGGGCGGCCTGATGGTGGTTACGATTGCCATCTCATTGCCGCCCGTTTTCATGAACAACGGCAAGGTCTGACGCACCAATGCACTACAGAATGGATTCCTTCTGCAATTCCTGGGCGATCAGCTTAGACACGGCGTCGATCGCCTTATCGGCAGAGCGCGGATTGAACGTGTCGCTGATGCCGGTCCAGACAATTTCTCCGTCCGGCGAGCGCGTGTCGTAAACGTTGGTCTCGATGCGCACAGTCTTGTCTTCCCGTAGATAATCCGGCGAATAGACAACCGGGTACACCGCGCCATAGTACCCGTAAAATGACCGATAGTAAGGGTAGGGCATGGTGTAAGCCTGGCCTGGAATGTACGTGACATTGGTCTCCACCTTCACCAGTCGCGAGACGATCACGCCGTCGATCTTGAAGTCCCTGATCTGCGTCTTCAGGTAGTTGAGGTCGAGCTTCGTGCCCTCTGGCCGGAGCAGGATGGTGTTGCCGGGAATCGCCTCGACGCCGTCACGGGCCACCAGTTTTGACAGGACATCTTCAAAGTCGGCGCGCACGCCTGGTTTGTCGCTCATGCCGAGCACCAGAATTTTGCGAAAACGCGCGCCGGTGTATTCAGGGTTCTTCCAACTGGTTACGAGTCTGGTTGATTTACCGCTGGCGATGGTCGCTCCGAAGAGCACGAGGGTGAACAGCCACATCCATTTTTTCAAGAAACGTCTCCCTAACGGCTTGCGCTGAAGTCACTCTATTCCCCGGTGTAGCCCAATTCCGCGGCCTTCTTGAACGCCGCTTCCGCTTCCGGCTTCATCCCCTTGGCCAGATAAGCTGAGCCCAAGCCGGCCTCGGCCTCGCCGTAGTCGGGCTTCAAGCGTAGCGCTTCCTGGAAGGCTACGATTGCCTGATCGGGCTTGCGCTGGTTGAGGTAAGCCTCTCCCAGCAAGTAACGAGGCTCGGCGTCCTTGGGTTGCCGCTCGATGATTTCCTGGAGTTGCGATATTGCCTCTTCCGTCCGGTGCTGCTGCATAGCGCGCTTGGCGCTCGCCAATTGTTGCGCCTCGATGACCTTTGGATTGGCGAGTTGGGCAATCTGGGGATACTGGCGACGGATTGCGCCATAGGACATAAACAGCACGACCGCCATAGCAATCCACGTCACGCGAGCCCATTGCCGACGCACCTCGGGAGCGACCATGATGTGCTTCGAAAGTGCTGCGCCCATGGCCAGTCCGGCTACCAGTCCTCCGATGTGTGCGGAGTTGTCTATGCCAGGCGTCAGCCCAAAAAATAGGTTATATCCAACGAAGGTCAGCAGGCTCCGCATGGTGCCGGAGATGGCTTCTTTGGCGATCGGCAAATGGCCGAGATAAAACACGGCGATGGCCGCGCCCGCCAGCCCGAAGATCGCGCCCGAGGCCCCCGCGCCCACGGTCAAAGGATGCCACCACAGGCTCGCTAGGCTTCCCGCCAGCCCGCAGAACGTGTAGAGGACAACGTAGTTCAAGCGGCCCAGGACGCCCTCGGCCAACCGTCCCAAGTTCCACAGGCACCACATGTTGAACAGGATGTGAATGATCCCAATGTGAACGTAGTTGGAAGTGAGCATTCGCCAGGGCTGCGTGCCCAGGGACAATGGCCCCCAGTTGGCGCCCCAGAGCAGAAGTTGCTCGCGCGAGGGATTGAACAGCGATGCCCCCGAGAGCGCCATTCCAATGAACACCGCGACATTGATGCCGACGATGACATGCGTGGCAGAGATTTCTGTGCGGACTGCACGACGTGAGACGACAACTCCGGGCGTCGAGATATTCGGTGCTACCGGATTGTGGGCGCCGCAAAACGGGCAAACGGTGCCGGCGGCGATCTCGCGCCCGCACGTGTTGCAATTCATCATGCAAACTCCGAGCTTCAAGGATACACGGGCACGAGCGTGGCCTCATTGAGCCGGCTTTTCCGTGTTGGCGGCAAATGGAATTGTTTCTACAACATTAACGTCTGGTTACACTTGGGCATGACATTTATCGGACTTGCGCGTCCCTTGTTATTAGCCTCTATAGATGGAACCTTTTGCTGGTTACATCCGTAGCAGTAGTCGTGAGAGATGGGGCGGGCGATTTTCCGCAGAAGTGGCTCGCAGTCAGCCGCGCTTCAGATTTTGCAGTCTTTTCGCCTACAGGTCACAGACTTTTTGAAAAGGCAGGAATAGCATGAATGCATCGATACAGGACATCGGAAAGGGGGCTCCCACCATGGAATTTCTATGCAGAGTATGCGGCAGACGAGAGGGCGAGCCTCAAGGTTGGCAACTCGTCATTGAATTGGCCAAGCCTGGCACCAACATCAGAAACACGATCTTCATTCTCGACCAGTGGGACGAGAAACGGGCGATTGACGCTAACGCTGCGTGTTTCTGTTCGACAGAGTGCCAGGAAAGATATCTTGCCGACCGGCATCAGCAACTTGTGGCCTAGCCGTCCTCGCGGCGTCTCGGGTCGCGAGGCGCTGTAGCATTGTCGCGCAAGTCTGCAACCGTCTCAATGAAAGAGGCCGCATGTGCGGCCTTTTCGCTTAACTGCAACCCGTCCTACACGCGTTCGATTTTCACTGACTTCAACACCACATCTTTATTCGGCTTGTCCTGCCGGCCGCGCGGCACCGCAGTAATCTTGTTGGCTATTTCCTGACCTTCGATAACTTCGCCAAAAATCGTGTGCTTACCGGTCAGCCATGGTGTCGGGGTGGTAGTGATGAAGAATTGAGAGCCGTTCGTATTCGGCCCAGAGTTAGCCATCGCCAGCTTCCCAGGCTTATCGAACTTGTGCGGCGAGCCTTTGGTCTCGTCCTGGAACTGGTAGCCGGGGCCGCCCATGCCGGTGCCGGCCGGGTCGCCTCCCTGGATCATGAAGTCGGGAATGACCCGGTGAAAAATGGTGCCGTCATAGAGGGGTGACTTGCTCTTCTGGCGAGTTCGCGGGTCGGTCCATTCGCGCGTGCCTTCCGCGAGCTCGATGAAGTTCTTGACTGTGATGGGTGCATCCTGCTCGAACAGTCGGCAGACGATCGTCCCCTCGGAGGTATCAAAGGTGGCATAAACACCGGGTTGCCGGGCCATGAGAATTCCTTTCCATGCTGATGTCTGGGTAGCTCCACTTCACTGGAGCGGGCGATGCTCAGTGAAGAATCGCCTGCTCTATTATTGTATGGCCGGCGCGGGCTTCGCGTGTAAATCCGCCAGCAAAACCGCGACGTGACCCAGCGGAATTATCTGCGCCAGTTAGAATGAGTTCACCGACATTCCAACGATGCCATCGAACTGGATCTTCTGGGTTCTCTTTAACGTCTTCGTTCTGGCGATGCTGGCGCTCGACCTGGGCGTTTTTCATCGGAAAAAGCACGTCGTGGAGTTTCGCGAGGCCATCGGCTGGACGATGCTCTGGATCGCCCTGGCAGGCGTGTTCGCGGTACTGATTTACTTTTTCGGCCACGCCATGACGGGACATCAGAATCGTCCGAACTCCGAGTTGACCCTGGAATTTGTGACTGGCTACCTGATTGAAGAGTCCCTGAGCGTCGACAATCTGTTTGTCTTCCTGGTGATCTTTCGCTACTTCGCCGTACCCCGCAGGTATCAGCACGAGGTCCTGTTCTGGGGTGTGGTGGGAGCGCTGGTAATGCGGGGCGTGTTCATCCTGGTGGGCATCAAACTGCTGAACGCCTTCTCGTGGGTCGTCTACATTTTTGGTGCGGTCCTCATTTATAGCGGTATCAGGCTTTGGCGGCAGCAGGGCGACGATATTAATCCCGAGCGCAATCTGGTTTTGCGGTGGTTCCGCAAACTGTTTCGCGTGACCGAGCACTACGAAGGCCACAAGTTTTTCGTCGTCCGCAGCGGGATTCGTTATGCAACACCGCTGATCGTCGTGTTACTGATGATCGAGACCACGGACCTGTTGTTCGCGACGGACTCAATTCCCGCGGTCCTCGCCATCACCAGGGATCCATTCATCGTATTCACCTCGAACGTCTTTGCAATTCTGGGCCTGCGCTCGCTCTACTTTGCTCTGGCGGGAATGATGGAAGTGTTCCACCTGCTGCACTATGGCCTCTTCGTGATCCTGATCTTCATCGGGGCCAAGATGCTGTTGTCACGCTACGTGCGTATTCCGATTGGCGTCGCACTTGCCGTGGTTGCGGGAGTGTTGCTCGTCTCCATTGCTCTGTCGATGCTGCTTCCCAAGAAGGTGGAGGCAATAGGCTAGTGCAGATTCAGAGTTTCGGTGTCCGAGGTAGAGCAGGCCTGTAGGCCTGCGTTGTGCGTTAGCTATTTTGCCCCGCGGCTTCAGCCCGTGCTTCACGGGCTGAAGCCGCGGAATCCATTTGGGTGGGTCTGGACGCGGCGCTGAAGCGCCGCTCTACCCAAACCATTAAGGGATATCGCGATTGTGGAACCGCTCTAGCCCGTAGGGCGTT
>Ga0209039_10003249_pt1 | contig 12850 bp, 14 predicted proteins | sample BogFormECP12_OM1_FD_188238 | JGI IMG/M metagenome (GOLD analysis project Ga0209039, IMG submission 188238) | Bog forest soil microbial communities from Calvert Island, British Columbia, Canada - ECP12_OM1 (SPAdes) (version 2) | ecosystem: Environmental > Aquatic > Freshwater > Wetlands > Bog ...
CGCAGGAACTAGGCATTGGCGGATCGCCGGTGCCGCTGCCACCGACGCAGGAACTAGGCATTGGCGGATCGCCGGTGCCGCTGCCACCGACGCAGGAACGAGGCATTGGTGGATCGCCGGTGCCGCTGCCACCGACGCAGGAACGAGGCATTGGTGGATCGCCGGTGCCGCTGCCACCGACGAAGTAAGTTGCTTCCGGTCGAGATGAGCGACGCGGAAGTAACTTAGCAGGACGCATGATTCCGTGACGCTCATGAGCGAAAAAATCCTAGCTTATGCCCTTCAGTACGGAATTTACATTCTGGAAGTGGTGGTGTGCGTGTTGCTCGCTTCGCGAGGAAGGTGGCGGCAGCACAAAGGCTTGTCCCTATATGTAACGCTATTATTTGCTCTGGACGGGGTCGCGCGCCCCGCCGTGTTCAATTATTTCGGCGTGTCGTCTGTGCGATCTCACCAGTACTACTATTTCTATTGGCTGACGGATGTGGTGCTGGCCGTTGGCGCTTTTCTATTGACCTGCAGCTTCTTCCGGCGCGCTTGCAAGCACGAGGAGAAGCTGTGGCGCTTCGTTCGAGTGATGCTGTTTTTCGTCCCTCCATTGGTCGTGGCAATTTCGGTCCTTGCCCTCTCCCGCAACTATGACCACCTCTTCACAAAATTCATGCCTGAGTTCAGCCAGAACCTGTACTTTTCTTGCCTGGTTCTGAATACCTTGCTTTACTTGATGATCCAGCAGCTTGCGGTCGATGACGACGAACTGGGACTGCTGGTATGCGGAATGGGTGTTCAATTTGCGGGCGAGGCCGCTGGATTAGCGCTATTCAACCTGACGTCTGGGGATAGTTTCGCACGCGTCCTTGCGCCGGTGCTTCTACCGGCCTGCACGCTGGGAATGTTGTTGATTTGGATTTATGCCGTCGTGAAGGTGCCAGAGGCAGTTCCAGTTCGCTCGCTGGCGGGGAGACAAGCGGCCATGGCTGAGGCCATTTCGGACTAAGACGATCCAGTGAGGTGCAACATGTTCATCGCAGCCTTGATCTTGATTTTGTCGGTGGCGCTGTTATTCTTCTATCTCCAGGCGACTTGCCAAAAGGTCTTGCGCCGGGAATTCACGCAGGAGTTTTTCCAATCGATCGTCAATGCCAATCGTCTGGAGTTCCCAGCGGTTCGAAAGGCGATCGAAGATTTTGGCTCTCCCGTGGAATACCCACGGCTGATGCTGATGCTCAAATGTGATTTCCTGTCGCTCACCTACCTCCTTAAGAATGCTGCGAACGTCAATCAGCGCTATAGTCATGAAGAGCATCTTTTGATTCTTTACTTCAGATTGGTCTTCGCTTCTCTGATGGTGCGCCACTGGCTGAAATTGCGCGAAACGCCGGCCGCCTTGAAGTTGGCCAGCATCCTCCAGTACTTTGCCAACGTGGTGGGAGAGCGCGTGAATACGGTGAGATTCGGAAACCTGACAGCTTCCGACTATCTCCTGAACCTCTAGTTTTCTCCCTCTTCTCAAGGAATCGCCTGATTCCCTGTCTGCGCGTTCGTATATCCAATGCCAGATCAGTTTGCTTTAGCGATGCGCCTGGAGCGCCGGAACTCCTTGCGAGTTCAGGTTTGGTGTTCAGTGCCTGCCGCGAAAGGAACCAAACTACGCAATGACCGTATGATCCGGGCCGCCTAATCTCCCCCCCCTTTGCCGGTCCACTTTGAGTTGACCCTGCCCTCTTCCGGGTGTATGAATCATGGCAGCCGATTCGTGCGCCCTTCGGGCGGAAAAGGGGGATGGCTATGTTCAAAACCGCCTTTCGCGTTGTGACCCTCGCGTTGTGCGCCATTATTGGCCTTTGGGCCGTAGGTCATGGATTTGCGCTGGCGGCTACGGTCAGCGCCCCCACTCACGAAGACATGCTTCAGTACCTGTTGGAGGTGAGCGTCTCCATTGCCGGCGGGGTATGCGTGCTGTCGGTTGCGGTTCAACAACTTAATTGTTGGCGAACTCACCGCAAGGACGGTGGGCTGATCTAAACCTATTGTGAGCCCAAGGCACGCCGTTGCAATTGGTTTTTGAGGGAGTTTTGCCTGCTCAGAAGTGATGTGGATCTCTCCGTCCAGAACCACGACGAGGCTGCCGTTACCGGTAGCCTTGGTCCGCGCCCTCCGGACGGAGGAAAGCGCTGGGCCACCGGCGGGAGCGTCGCAGTGAAGTCGGTCGCCTTTTTTCCGAAACGGATAGCAAAGCGGAGCTGATCTTCTCGTCCGCATCTGTTCAAAGGGCCCGGTCCGCAGAAGTTCGCCCATAGAGCTGTCTGCCTAAATCGTCCCCAATTCCGGTTGCAGCCGCACCGTGCGGGAATCTCCCACATAGGGGGTCCCGCAAGGTTCGGCATTCATTTCACCGTGCGCCCCACCCAAATGCTGGAGGTTTCGTCATTCCCTTGGCCCGATTCTGGTGATATATTGATAGCACGCGCTTTGCTTGACAGTAGTGAAGGGCGTAAAAGAGCATAGTTGAATGCCCTGCGGCTCTTCATCGGACGGGGACCGATGGGGGCTTGTTCTCACAGTTGGCGACTACTACATGTTTGACGCGCTTCAAGACCGGCTGCAAAAGGTTTTCAAGACTCTCCGCATTCAAGGAGTCTTGAACGACGAGGTGGTGGACCAAACCTTGCGCGAGGTGCGCCTGGCGCTTCTCGATGCCGACGTTAACCTCAATGTAGTAAAGGAGTTGCTCGACCGTGTCCGAGTTAAGGCCCTGGGCGAAGAGGTTCGCTCCAGCCTTTCGCCGGTGCAGGAAGTGATTCGCATCGTTCGCGACGAGTTGATTGAGATTCTCGGGCGCGAAGCCTCGCTGCTGACTTTTTCCAAGGAATACCCCACGGTCTTCCTCATGGTCGGCCTTCAGGGTTCCGGCAAGACCACTACTTCCGGCAAACTAGCGCTTTGGCTCGCCGGACGCAGGCGCCGCCCGATGTTGGTCTCGACCGACGTATACCGCCCCGCCGCGCGGGAGCAGTTGGCGGTGATCGCCAAAGCCGTGCAGATTCCGATTTTTCCTGGCACGGGCATCAACTCGCCCATTGAACTGGCCATGGCCGCACGTAAGGATGCCGCCGACCGCGGCCACGACGTGCTGATTGTTGACACCGCCGGCCGCTTGCACATTGACCAGGAATTAATGAACGAAGTCAGTGAATTGCGCACCAAGCTGCGGCCCAGCGAAGTCCTGCTGGTGGCCGATGCCATGATCGGCCAGGATGCCGTGCGTAGCGCGCAGGAATTCCACGAGCGGCTGGGTACGACTGGCGTAATCCTGACGAAGCTGGACGGCGACGCTCGCGGCGGCGCAGCGCTTTCCATTCATCACGTCACCGGCCAGCCCATCAAGTTCATGGGAATCGGCGAAAAGTACGATCAACTGGAAGTCTTCTATCCCGAGCGCATCGTCTCCCGCATCCTCGGCATGGGCGACATCCTTTCGCTCATTGAAAAAGCCGAGCAGAAGATCGACAAGGACAAGGCGATCGAAGTCCATCGCAAGCTCCAGACCGATACCTTTTCCTTGGAAGACTTCCGCGATCAACTTACCCAAGTGCGCAAGATGGGGCCGATGGAGCAGATGCTAGGCATGCTCCCCAAAGTCGGTATTTTCAAGGATGCCAGCAAGGTCAAAGTGGAGGAGAAAGAGCTGATTCACATCGAGGCAATCATTAATTCCATGACTCCCCAGGAGCGCCGCAATCACGAGATCATCAATGGCAAGCGGCGTAAGCGCATCGCCCGGGGCAGCGGGACTTCCGTCCAACAGGTAAATCAGGTCTTGAAACAATACTTCCAAATGCGCAAAATGATGAAGTCCATGAGTCAGAACCTCCTGGGGCGGGGACTCAGCCGGCTGGGCATGCCGGTGGGGCCGGGGGCGCGATAGTCTCCGTGAGGCGAGATCAATGACGACGAAATGAATTCTCGTTTGCCGTTGGCCGATTGACGGTAAAAAAGGCCAATTAAGAATCGTTCATCAACAATCGAACATCAAAAGGGGGCAGATTGTTAAGAATACGCTTGGCTCGAACCGGGGCCAAAAAGAAAAGCAGTTACCGAGTGGTAGTGATTGATCGTGAGAGGGCCCGCGACGGGCGCTTCGTGGAAATTGTCGGCCATTATAATCCCCGGCGAACGCCGCCGGAGATCGTGCTGAATCGCGAGCGCCTTGAATACTGGATCGGACAGGGAGCGCAACCTTCAGAGACCGTACAGAGTTTCTTGAAGAGGCTTCCCGCGCCAGTGCTAGCACCGGCAACAGCGCCAGCGGCCTGAGCGATGAGGCCGGGGCCAGTCGCAGCGCCCACGCGAATTGCGGTTATGCGTTCTCATACACACTGGTTCACGACAACCTGGGTACGTCAGCTCAAGTGGGCGGGAGGGCCAGATGAAAGAGTTAATCGAAGCCATCGCCAAAGCGCTAGTGGATAACCCCGATCAGGTGGCTGTGCGGGCAGTGGAAGGCGAACAAGTAACCGTCTTGGAATTGCGGGTGCATCCGTCCGACTTGGGGAAGGTAATCGGAAAGCAGGGGCGGACCGCTCGCTCCGTCCGCACCATCCTCAACGCCGCCGGCATGAAGCTCAAGAAGCGCTTCACGCTGGAGATCCTGGAATAGGGGGCCTTTCGTCTCACATGCGGACGGAAGCGGCGTGCGGGGCGCGAGAGGCATTGGCACAAAACGCAGCCGGGCAATTCTTGGCCATCGCACGCATTCTCCGGGCCCAGGGGCGCAAAGGAGAAGTTGCGGCGGAGATCCTTACGGATTTCGCCGCGCGTTTCCAGCAGCTTCAAACCGCGTTCCTGGAAGTTCCCGGCCAAGCTCCGAAGCCCGTTAGCGTGGAACGCGCTTGGCCGCATAAAGGCCGAATCATCCTGAAGTTCTCAGGGATCGACTCTATTGACAGTGCTTCGCGCCTGCGCGGGCTCCAAGTCTTTATCCCCTGGGAGCAACGCGCGCCGCTTCCCCCGCACCATTACTACTTGTGCGAGTTGCAAGGATGCCGCGTTATTTGGGAACGCCAGGGACAGGAAATCGGGACGGTGACCGAGGTTGAAGCCACGGGGGGCGTGGATGTGCTCCACGTCAGGCGTCCGGACGGAAAAAGTGAAGTGCTGATTCCCCTGGCGCAGGAAATCTGTACGCGGATCGATCTCGCCTCCCAGACCATCGTGATCGACCCGCCAGAGGAGTTGCTGGACCTGAATCCTTAAGAGCCGGGGGAAAGGATAAAATGTAAATGGTAAATGGTAAAGGGTAAATGATAAAGCCAATGATATTTATACTTTATAATTTACCATTTACACTTTACCATTTGCTTTTCCCCCAACCCGGAATGTCATGCAGTTCGAGGTGATTACGATCTTCCCGGAATTCTTCGGCAGCATCCTCGAGCACGGGCTGCTGAAGACGGCCATCGCATCGGGCCACGCGACGATCCGGCTGCACGACTTGCGGGAATATACCGACGACCGCCATCGGACGGTGGATGATCGGCCATTCGGCGGTGGGCCGGGCATGGTCTTCAAACCCGAGCCGATTTTCCGGGCGGTGGAAGCGCTCCGCAGTGAAACGCCGGAAAAAAGTCTGCCGGTGATTTTGCTTTCGCCCCAGGGACGCTTGTTGACCCAGGCGGTAGCGGAAGACCTTTCGCACGCTGAGCGCCTGGTTTTGATCTGTGGCCGCTATGAAGGCGTGGACGAACGCGTGGCGGAAAACCTCGCGACCGATGAGATTTCCATCGGCGACTTCGTCCTGAGCGGCGGTGAATTGCCCGCCGCGGTGGTGATGGAAAGCACCATTCGGCTCCTTCCGGGCGTGCTCGGCAACGAAGAGTCGCGCCAGCAGGATTCCTTCGCCGTTCCGGCGGGGGGGGAAGTCCGGCACGGGTTGCTCGACTGCCCGCATTACACGCGCCCGGCGGAGTTTCACGATTGGAAAGTGCCGGAAGTATTGCTTTCCGGTAACCACGAGCAAATTCGCCAGTGGCGTCGACACACGGCGCTGGAAAAAACCTGGAGGCGCCGGCCCGATTTGCTCGCCCAGGTTCCCCTGAGCGCGGAAGACCGCCGGTGGCTGGAAGCGCTCGGGAGTGCGGAGTTGTAGAATGGTAGCGCGGACCTGTTTTGTAGGTCCGCGGCTCGTCCCCGATCGGCAAGGAAAAGCCGCGGACCTACAAAACAGGTCCGCGCTACACCTGCTCGCCGCCCGCTCTGCGGGTCGTATTCGACATTTTATTTCGAGGCCGGAGCGGCAAGGCTGAATTCTGCCCCTGGGAAGTGCACTCGAAAAGTTTGGGAGAATGGAAACATGAATGCGCTCGAAAAAGTTGAACAATCACAGATGAAGAAGGAAGTCCCAGCATTTCGCTCCGGCGATACCGTGAAGGTACACGTCAAGATCAAAGAAGGCGAAAAGGAGAGAATTCAGGTTTTCGAAGGCACCGTGATCGGCCTTCGCCGCGCTCGCAACCACTCCACTTTTACGGTCCGCAAGATTTCCTTCGGACAGGGTGTGGAGCGCATCTTTCCCTTGCACTCGCCCATCGTCGACAAGGTGGAGGTGGTGCGTTCCGGCCGAGTGCGCCGCGCCAAGCTCTATTACCTGCGAAAGCTGCGTGGTAAGGCAGCACGCCTGCGTACCCTGCAAACCGAACAGGGAGCGTAGCTCGCCAGCGCGATGGTGACGTTGACACAGGCAGGCTCATGGGGACCCGGGTGCTTACCCTCCGCACCAGACAATCTCCACAGGGTAGAGCCGAAAGGCCCGATCCGCGGTCAAGATAGTCATCCCTTCGACCTGCGCCTGGGCGATCAGGAGGCGATCAAAGGGGTCAGTATGGTAGGTTGGAAGCTCCGAGACGGCGAGCGCATGACTGTGTGTAATCGGCAGTGGCCGGATGCCCTGTGCCATCATCCGGTTTGGAACATACCTGACAACCGGTTCCGGTAGCTTTAACTTGCCCAGGGCTGACTTGATGCACATTTCCCGGGAACTCGCCGCCGACAGATAGAACTCCTCCGTCCCGCGTGCAAGGAGTTCTTGTCCCTTCCGACCGATCCGCTCGGGAGCTGCCAAACTCCATAACCACACTGACGTGTCCAAAAGGTATTTCACGCGTGGCGACGCTTGCCTCTCCTCTTAGCTTTTTTCTCTATCGACAAGGCCTTTCCCTCAAACGCGGCAATCACGTCGGGGGGCAGTGGTGCGTCAAAATCCTCCAGGACTTCGAATGCTCCACGGTCAAGACCTAGGGGAAACGGCGATCCTTCCCGTTCAATGGAAACTAACCGCGCAATGGGGACGCCGGCGCGTGCAATAATAATCTCTTCACCTTCCATCGTGCGCCGGAGCAGTTTGGAGAGATGCGTCTTGGCCTGATGAATGTTGACTTCCATAGCGTTTATGATGGACTAAGTCCTGAACTAAATCAATCAACACGGAAGTAAGCGTAGCGTGGACCTGTTCTGTAGGTCCGTGGCTTTTTCCTTGCCCACAGGCAACGAGCCGCGGACCTAAAAAACAGGTCTCGCTACACCTACTTGGAAAAGAACTTCCGGCGAAATGTGAGAGCGCTCGCTCAGCCGCTTGATCATTGGGGACCTCGAAGAGGTCCAATGTCATTAGCCGTGGGTGAAACCCACGGAAATAGTGCGCCCGATGAATTACCAACCCCGAAAGGGTTGAATTTGGTTGGGCGGCGAGTTGAAAGAATAAGCGGTTCGACCCCTTCGAGGTCGGTCGGCATGTTTGTTAGGTGATCCCTGTCCGTAGGTTTCACCCACGGCTAATGATATTGTTCCCCTTCGGGGAACAAAGCCGAGGCCTGTCCGCTTCAAACCGAGGCACCACCCCACTTCCAATTCCGAATCTCCGGCATGTCCTCGCCATTTTTGTCGATGTATTGCTTGTGCTCGATCAGCTTGTTCTTAAGCTGCTGCTTCAGGTAGATGCCCTTGTCGCCGGTCTGGGGCAGGCGGTCGATGGCGTCCATCACCAGGTGAAAGCGGTCCAGCTCGTTCAGCACCGTCATATCAAAGGCCGTGGTGATGGTGCCCTCTTCCTTGTAGCCGCGGACGTGAATATTGTCGTGGTTGGCGCGGCGGTAGGTCAGCCGGTGGATCAACCACGGGTAGGCGTGGAAGGCGAAGATGACCGGCTTGTTCTTGGTGAAGAGCTCGTCGAAATCCTTGTCACTCAACCCGTGTGGGTGCTCGCTTTGCGGTTGCAGCTTCATGAGGTCGACGACGTTGACCACCCGGATTCTCAGTTCGGGCAGGTGCTCGCGCATGATCGAGACGGCGGCGATCGTCTCCAGCGTGGGTACGTCGCCGCAGCAGGCCATGACCACGTCGGGGGCAACCGCCTGGTCGTTGCTGGCCCACTGCCAAATGCCGATGCCCTGGGTGCAGTGCTTGAGGGCGGCGTCCATCGTGAGCCACTGCGGCGCCGGGTGTTTGCCCGCCACCACCACGTTGACGTAATGGCGGCTGCGCAGGCAGTGGTCCATCACCGACAGCAGGCAGTTGGCATCCGGGGGAAGGTAAACGCGCACGACCTCGGCCTTCTTGTTGACCACGAGGTCGATGAAGCCGGGATCCTGGTGGGTGAAGCCGTTGTGATCCTGACGCCAGACATGCGAGGCCAGCAGGTAGTTTAACGAGGAGATCTTCCGCCGCCACGGCAGCTCCGAGGTGACCTTCAGCCACTTGGCGTGCTGGTTGAACATGGAATCAATGATGTGGATGAACGCCTCGTAGCAATTGAAGAGCCCATGGCGCCCGGTGAGCAGGTAACCCTCCAGCCAGCCCTCGCATTGGTGCTCGCTGAGCATTTCCATTACGCGCCCAGCGGGCGCGAGAAATTGGTCGTTCGGCACGGTCGCGGCGTCCCATTGGCGTTGGGTTACTTCAAAGAGGGCTTCCAAGCCGTTGGAGATCGTCTCGTCCGGGCCCCAGACGCGGAAATTCCGCTGCTCACTATTCAGCTTCGTCACATCACGCAGGAAACGCCCGAGCACATGCGTGTCGCCGATGCCGCGCACTCCCGGTGCGGGCACGTCGACCGCGTAGTCGCAAAAATCCGGCATCCGCAGATCGCGGAGATAAATGCCGCCGTTGGCGTGGGGATTCGCCCCCATACGCCGGTCGCCCCTGGGCGCAAGTTCGGCCAGTTCCGGTTTCAGGCGGCCCTGCGCATCGAAGAGTTCCTCCGGCCGGTAGCTCCTCAGCCACTCTTCCAACTGCGTGAGGTGTTCGGGATGGGCAGCCGGGTCAGAGAGCGGCACCTGGTGCGAGCGGAAGGTGCCTTCGACCTGCAAGCCATCGACCATCTTCGGTCCCGTCCAGCCTTTGGGCGAATTGAGGACAATCATCGGCCAGCGCGGACGCGCGAGGTTGCCGTGTACACGGGCGTCCTGTTGGATTTTCTTGATCTGCTCCACTGCCGTGTCGAGCGTCGTGGCCATGGCCTCATGCATCAGCGCGGGCTCGTGACCCTCGACGAAGTAGGGCGTCCACCCGTAGCCGCGGAGCAACTGTTCCAATTCCTCGTGAGTGATCCGCGCGAGGAGGGTGGGGTTGGCAATCTTGTACCCGTTGAGATGCAGGATGGGCAGCACCGCGCCGTCGGTGGCCGGATCGAGAAACTTATTGGAATGCCACGCCGTGGCCAGCGGTCCGGTTTCCGCCTCGCCATCGCCGACTACGCAGGCGACCACGAGGTCAGGATTGTCAAACACTGCGCCGAACGAATGGCTGAGCGAATAGCCCAACTCGCCGCCCTCGTGGATCGAGCCCGGGCACTCCGCCGATGCGTGGCTGGGAATTCCTCCGGGGAAGGAAAACTGCATAAAGAGCTTCCGCAGCCCGGCCTCATCCTGGCTGATGTTGGGATAGATCTCGCTGTAAGTGCCCTCGAGGTAAGTGTTGCCGACGACCGCCGGGCCGCCGTGCCCGGGCCCGGAGACGTAGATCATGTCGAGGTCGTATTTCTTGATGACCCGGTTCAAATGCACGTAAATGAAGTTCTGCCCGGGGGTCGTGCCCCAGTGCCCCAGCAGCATGTGCTTGACGTCCGCGAGTGTCAGCGGCCGCTTCAGCAGCGGATTGTCGTAAAGGTAAATCTGCCCTACCGACAGATAGTTGGCGGCGCGCCAGTAGGCGTCCATCTTGTGGAGCAGTTCGGGGGAAAGGGTGTTGGTGGTCATGGAGTGATACTCCTTTTTTCAGCCAGGGCCGAGAGCGGGGCAAACCGCCCTGGCGATCGTGCGTGCTTCATTCGAGCGAATGGTGCGGTCCGCAACCCGGTTGCCCGCCGCGAACGCGCCCATCTAGTTACTGGCGTGGTAGCATAACAGAGTGAGCACGTTCTGAGTATGACGGTTCCATGACGGCTCTATGACGGTTCCGTGCAAAGGGGTCTGTCTCAAACTGCTCACGGTGGCTTCTCCGTCGCCAACAGCTTGCGGGATCCAAACTAAATGAGTACTGTGGCTACATGCCCTAGTGGGCTTGATGCCGGGTGATACTTCCCCGCGTCAGCATCGGTCAGACTGAAAGGAGCGAATCACCGTGCGAATCGCGACAATGTTGATGCTCGGCACAACGCTGGCATTTGGACAGGCTAAGCCTGCCGACACCGTCCAAAGGTGCCGGAGCATTCTGAACGACGCCGCCCATGACGGGAATCCGGACGTTCGAAAGGGCGCGGCGGAGGCGCTGAGCCTCGTAGGAGTGAAAGATAACGCACTAGAGTCTCTTGCCCCGATGCTCGATGACCACGACGTCTCGGTGCGGATTGCGGTGGTTGCCAGCTTGGGTGACTTTAAGGACGAACGAACGCTTCCCCTTTTGAAGAAAACATTGCAGGATCCCGTTCCCGAAGTCGACTTCGCCGCCGCCAAGGTGCTTTACGAGCTCCACGATCCCGATGGAGTGCAGTTTCTTCTCGGCGTAGTTGGCGGAGACTCTAAAGCCAGCTCAAGCTTTCTCAGCAAAGAGAAACGAAGTGCCTTGCGCCTGTTGCACACTCCTACCCAGCTTTTCACGACCATCGCCATCGGGGCAGCAGCGTTCGCTCCCGTGCCGGGTCTCGGGTACGGATTATCTTCGGCCCATGGAATCCTGTCGGCCGCTGGTTCTTCGGCCCGGGCCGCCTCTCTGCTGCTCCTTGGGAGCTCGCGTGATCCAGCCCTGGCGGATGCGGTGGGGTCAGCCTTATCAGATAAGGAATGGTCCGTGCGCGCTGCGGCCGTCCATGTGGTTGCCATGCATCCCTTTCCCGAATTCCAGGGGAAGTTGGTCCCCCTGCTGGATGACAGTAAGGATGCGGTGCGCTTACGCGCCGCCGCGGCCTACATCAGACTGCACACCCAAACGCAGGCGCCGCCGGTTCCTTCGAGGGATAAAGCGTCTGCGCGGTAGATTCCGGATTCCCCGGTAGCGGTGCAGCTTGGTCCGTTCCGTCCTTCATTTTAAATAAATCCATTTATTTTCATCAACTTATACACAAGATGATTATAACTAGCTTATTTTTCATCAACATATACACAGAGCCAAAAACTGACATTTTTTCTACATTTGTTTTCAGCAACTTATTCTGACTTACCTTCATTTTTAGGTCCCCCTTTTTTTGCGGCGCCGCGCCAGGCAATCTGGATAACCGATTTAATTTCAATGACTTGGCAATTTGAGTGAATCATCGCGAATATCGCTAACCATCTTTATTATCATAAACATATACAGAAGAAATCTTTGATCTGTTGTTTTCCGCAGAGTCATTTCGAACGTTTAGCCAATCCCGGCGCGCCGGGACTCGCGAAGAGCGCGCGCCGCCTCCTGCATACTGCCTTCTGCCTTCGGTTCTATGGTTTGCGCCGACCCTTTGAATAGGTCTGCGGCCTTGCAACTCGGCCAGTCGGGGCTGGCCTTATTGACTTGTACACTATAGCCATCTTGTTTGTCAACAGGAAAATTAGCCTAGAGGCTAGAAAATTTCATTCGATCAAAAACGTCATGGCTCTTCCCCCCACTCGGGAAAAGCCTCTTGGAGAGCCGCTCGGATTGTCCAAACTGCATGCCTCCCGCCAGTCCGCGAAGCGGGCGGAAGATCGTAGCCGATGGCGCGGTAGGGTTTTCCTCGGGAAATTGCCCAATCCCCGAGACCGGCTCCGGGGCCTCTAAAAAGAGGTTGACATTCTACATCCCCGAGCTGTAGATTGCCTACTGCCATGAAACCTAAAAGAGAACGCTACCAAAATCGCATTGAGCTGCTGCAAGGCACGCTCGACATGCTCATCCTACAAACGTTGCAGTGGGGGCCGCAGCACGGCTACGCGATCAGCCAATCCATTCGGGGACGCTCAGGCGAAGTCTTGCAAGTGGAGACCGGATCGCTCTACCCGGCGCTCCATCGCCTCGAGAAGCAGGGGTGGGTAACGTCGCAGTGGAAGCAGACGGAGAGCCATCAGCGTGCCAAGTACTATCGCCTCACCCCGGCCGGCAAGAAGCAGTTGCTTACCGAGCAGGCCCGCTGGGCGCAGATCGTCAACGCCATCGCGGGGATTATGAATCCGGAATTTTGAATTGGGAATGGTGAATGTTCCGGCCACGGGAATCCCGCACCCGAAGAAGGTCAGCCATGAGTCTCTGGGAGTGGTTGTTTCGCCGACGGCAGCGCGAAGAGGAACTGGACGAGGAGGTCCAGGCCCATCTGCGCATGGCCGCGCAGGAGCGCATGGAGCAGGGCGAAACCGCCGGGCAAGCCCGCGCCTCTGCCGTCCGCGAGTTTGGCAACGTCACGCTGGTC
>Ga0209039_10003250_pt1 | contig 12850 bp, 8 predicted proteins | sample BogFormECP12_OM1_FD_188238 | JGI IMG/M metagenome (GOLD analysis project Ga0209039, IMG submission 188238) | Bog forest soil microbial communities from Calvert Island, British Columbia, Canada - ECP12_OM1 (SPAdes) (version 2) | ecosystem: Environmental > Aquatic > Freshwater > Wetlands > Bog ...
AGATAGCAAACCACGCGCAGGTCTTCACGCGAGTAGCTCTCGAGTGTGGTCATCCACTGCGCCAACATGCGGTCGCGGACGGTGCAGGCAACTGCCGTGAAGTAGTCAATGTCCGTAGCATTCTCCGGCATTTTCGCCGCGATGTAATAAAGGTTATCGAGGATGGCCTGCTTCAGAGTTGTTACGCTCGTCCCGGTGCGATCATCTTCCACCACGATGCTCGGGTTCTGGGGCGCTTGTTCTGGCATTGATTGACCTTTCTTGTTTGGCAATGTAAATCGATGGAGTCTGCCGTACAGATGCCGAATCGTCGCGAGTGGTCGCGCAAGGTTGGTTAAAAGTATGGCTTTTGGTCCACCGCTATTACAAGCAGCGAAAGGGCAACAACGGCGACCGTCTGCTATTCTCGCGCGCAATTATGAATAATAGGTAAACGGGTTACTACGAACTGCGCTGCTAACTCACAGCCACTTTCTCTTCTTGTACGCCGCCATCGCAATCTTTAGCGCCGCGTCCACGTCTTTCTTCAACTCCGGCGTCAGCGCCTTCATGTGCAAGCAGGTCTTTCCATCCAGATGCTTCAGCAGAGCAGGTGACAGCTTGGCCTTCACGTCATCGCAGCAGGATAGCGGCGTCAAGTAGAACCCAACCGAATCTTTTTGCATAATGATGCTGGCAAACCATAGTTCATCTTTCTTGCGGCCGTCGATTATCAGAGGTTTCACCAGCTTGAGGTGGTAATCGCGTTTGTTTCTTACCAGGCCCTCATGCTCGCTAAACGGGCCTGCGTGCCGGAGCAAAATGGCCCTCAACTCGTCGAACACATTGTCGAGAACGACAGACTTAGCGGTGGGATTAGCAGCACGGGCGGTCATAGACGAAGCATGATATGACAAGTTCGGCCCACGTGCCACGAAGAACCAAGGGCCGTTGGTCGGCTATGTGACCCTGAGGTAGGTCGAGTACCCCTCGTCACCAATCTCGGTGAACGGCAGCATCGTCATAGGACCACCCGCCGTCTCCACTTGCCATCGCTGCGCTCCATTGCGCTTGGCGGCCAGCAACTGCTTGCGCGTCACCTCCGGGGCGGTGTTGGTGATTGCGAACAGCACCAGAGGCCCGTTCATCAGAGCGACCGTTTCCGGATGTTGCGCGTCGATCGCCTCCAGCCGAGTCGTCATGGGCAACTCGAGTTCGATCCGGTCGCCTGACTTCCACTGCCGACGCAGCGCCGCAAAACTTCCCGGCCTCAGATGCATTGCCTGGCGCTTGCCGTTCACCGTCACCGAGGCCCCGCTCGTCCACGCCGGTATCCGCAGATGCAAGGCAAACTGGTGCGGGTTCGCCATCGTCAGCTCGAATTGCACAACGCTATCGAACGGGTAGGCACCTGTCTGGATCAGGTTTGACCTCGCGTTTGGGTTCTGCCACTCCAGGGTCGATGGAATGTACAGGTTCACCCACAATCCATCCGCATCGCAAAAGTATGTGTTGAGCTGATAGTCCGCCGCCATCTGCGGCAGCGTGCCCGAACAGCACGGCCAGCGGTGGTTCGAATATCCTTTGTGCCCCGCGAAATTGTAGTCCGAGTAATAAAACGACGTCCCATCGGACTGAAGCGCCTTGGCGCCCAGCACGGTGTTGTACATCACCCGCTCCATGCTGTCGCCATACTGGGTATCGCGGGTGACGCGCAACAGCGAGCGTGTCAACTTGAAGTGCGCATAGGCGCCGCACGGTGTCTCGAAGCTCTTGTGATTGTCGGTCAGGCTGTCGGCCAGCGCGCCGCTTCCCGGCTTACGCAGTAATTCGTCCGGCCCCCACCCGCCGGTGGCGAAGCTCTGCGTCGTCGCTAGCATCTCGAAGCCGTTACGCGCTGCCCGCAGGTGCTTCTCGCTGCCCAGTGTAAGGTAAGCCCGCATCGCCGAGTTCAAAGCGTTCACATAGCTGTAGGCATGCTTGCCTGGAAGCACATTTTCGCCCGCCGCCAGCGGATCGAAATACGTCGCATCGTCCAGGTAGCGGATTGCGAGCTCGCGATAGCGCTCGCCGGCGCCCCGTTGATAGGCGAGGAACAAATTTTCCGGCAGCGTGTACGACTCGTCCCAGTTGTAGGAAATATCTTTGCCGGCGCGCCAGCTTTGCTCGCGGTCCACCGCCTTTTCCGGGAGGTGCGGCAGCGCGATGTCAGTGGTCTGTTGCAGAATTTCGAAAGCCTTCGGATCTCCGGCGAATTCGTGCGAGTCGATCAGGCCGCAGACCAGTTTGTCGTAGCAATAAGCAGGGAAGCGGTTCTTCTCGAAGAAGCCGCTCGCGATCGATTGTGCAAATGCACGATTCAGGCGCAGGACCTTCTCACGCGTTGCCTTGTCGCCCGTGATCACGAAGTCCCTCGCCAGCGCCGACACCCACTGACCAAAAGTCCCGCCCGGACATAGTCCCGCACTGTCCTTGCGGTAGTCGTAATCGGGCTTGTACATGTACCAGCCACCCAATTCCTCGCCCGGGGAAGGCATTCCCGACATCTCGCGAAACGGCTTCATCAGGCTGTCTTCGTTCAGCCCCATCAGTACCCTATGAGTATTGTAGAACTGCTGCTGGTGTAACTCGCTGTTGAGCGTCACGTCGCCGTAATCAAATGTCGTCAGGTGAGCACCACGAGTCCGCACGTCTTCCGCTGACAGTAGGACGTCGCCCGGAATCGCCAGCCCGGCGCTCAACACCGCTGCACGTTGCAAAAACTCGCGTCGCGAGATCCCGGAAAGCTTCATAGCGCCAACATTATCCACCAGGAACCGCGAGAACCGAAACTGCGAATTCAAACACTCATCTGCTTGGTGGTATCTGAGAGGTACGCTTCGGCCAAATGATTGGATTCATAAAAGAGGCTCGAACACAGAAGAAATAATCTTCGAAAAACTGTCCGGCGAATCCAATCCAAAATCGCACCACCTCGCGTATTCGAGACTGTAGACGAGTTCACGTGCAACTGCGCGGGATGCGGCGCCGCATTCCACCAGATGGGAAGACGTGAACCCCTCTACCAAATTCACCGCGAGGTAAATCCATGAAGCAACTCAAAGCATTGCTGGCCATGGCGCTGCTCGTGTTGGCATCGGGCAACATGTTTGCATCCAGCCATCGCGAAGCGCCCATCACCGCTCTCGATCGAAGTGCTGACGTTACCGACTGGTACGCGTTCGTGAGTTACGACCACCCCGATCGCGTAACCATGATTCTCAATGTCGATCCACTGCTCGAACCTGCCAACGGTCCCAACTACTTTCCCTTCGATCCCAATGTGCTCTACGAAATGAAGATCGATAACAACCATGACGGAATACCGGACATTACATTCCAGTTCCGCTTCCAAACGGAAATCCGCGCGCCCGGAGTGTTCACCGGTTTCGTGGGAGGAATCTACGGTATCCCGCCCATCACCTCTTTGAGCGGACCGGGTTCTGCAGGGCTCAGTCTGCGGCAAACCTACACCATCACCATGATTAAGCACGGCGTAGCGACAAACCTGACGGGCGGGAATACGCTTTACGCCGTTCCGTCGAACGTGGGTCCGCTGACAATGCCGGACTACAACAGTCTGTTCAATCAGGGTGTGTTCAACCTGGCCAACGATATACGCGTATTCGCCGGTACCGTTGACGATCCCTTCTACATCGATCTCGGCGCCGCGTTTGACTCCCTAAACTTCCGGATGGGCTTAGGTGGAATCCTAAGTCCGCAGGTTGACGGCGACGACACCCACAACTATGCTCCCGACTCGGTCGCGGGCTACAACGTGAACACCATCGTGTTGGAAGTTCCCATCAGGATGCTCACGGTCGATGGCAAGCTTCATGGTGCCGACGAAAAGGAAGCTGTCATTGGAACCTATGGCGCCACCTCTCGTCCCGTCGTTACAGTTCGGCGTTCGGCAGGCACTCTGCCAGCGGCCTTCCAGCAGGTCAATCGTGAAGGCAATTCGCTGATCAATGAACTGATCATCGGCACCGGTTCCAAGGACAAGTTCAGCACCGACGATCCAAAGAACGACAGCCAGTTTGCCGCATTCTTCCTCGACCCACTCTTGGCTCACCTCTTCAACTCGGTTCTCGGCATACCGATTCCTGCCGCGCCTCGATTGGACCTGTTGCCCCTGGTGCAGTACATGGCGCCCATCTGTCCGGGATGTGGACCCAGTGATGCCGGACCAGTCGCCGATCTGCTGCGGTTGAACACCGGTATCCCTCCGACTCCGGTCGGAAAACAGAAGCGTTTGGGATTCCTCGGCGGCGATATCGCTGGCTTCCCGAATGGACGGCGTCCGGTCGACGATGTGGTGGATATCGCATCCCGCGCTGTAGCGGGAATCCTGGTGGATCCGGTGAAGTATGGCGCGGCCATCGGCGACGGCGTGAACATCAATGAAAACGGGTACGGCACAACCTTCCCGTATGTCATGCCTGCCAACAGCGGACGCAACAGCCATCACGTTGGCCCCGGCCAGGACGGCTGCAGCGGGCAACCCAACGGCATCTGTCCAGTGAACTAAACCTGCTTCGTGGTCGCTGTCACATTGACCGAGCGGCGGCCACGACCTTTTGCTTTCCAGAGGAGGAAGCCCATGAAGAAGTTCTTTGCGATCATCCTGATGTTCCTGGGTACGGCGCTGGCGTTCGCGCAAACTACCGAGTCGCAAGGACGCAGTCTCTCTCCCGCGCAGCTGAGCATCGCTCGTGCCCAGCGGGTCATCGACAAAAACCCGAAGGACTTCGAAGCCTACAACGCTTTAGCTCTGGCGCTGGCACGGAGAGCACGCGAGACTTCGGATCCCAATTTCTATACCCAAGGCGAGCAGGCTTTGCAGAAGTCCTTCGCCATATCGCCTGAAAACTACGATGGTTCCAGAATTCAAGTGTGGCTGCTGCTAGGGAAGCACGAGTTTGCGGCAGCGTTGGAAGAGGCCACGAAGCTCAACAAGCGAGTTCCGGACGACGTCATGGTGTACGGCTTTCTGACCGACGCAAATGTCGAACTGGGCAACTATACCGATGCAGAACATGCCGCGCAGTGGATGCTGAATCTCCGACCCAGCAACTTGGCCGGGCTCACGCGGGCCGCTTATCTGCGGGAATTGTTTGGCGACCCCGAGGGGGCAATCGAATTGATGAAGGTGGCGCTTGATTCCACGCCACCGAGCGAAGCCGAAGACCGCGCCTGGATCACGACGCAAATCGCGCACCTCAAGCTGGCGACGGGGAAAACCGGAGAAGCCGAGGAACTCCTGCAACAAGCTCTCACTACGTTCCCGGGCTACCACTATGCGCTGCGCAATCTCGGAAAAATAAGGATGCAACAGAAGCGGTACGACGAAGCGGTGGCACTGTTCCAGCAGAGGTACGAAGCAGCTGCACATGCCGAGAACCTGTTTGATCTGGCCGAAGCGCTGCAACTGGCAGGCCAAACTGACGAGGCGAAGAAGGCCTTTGCGCAATTCGAGGAGAAGTCGCTGGCCGAGAGCAACCGGGCCGACAACTCGAACCATGAATTGATCATCTTTTACGCGGACTACGCGAAAGAGCCGGCCAAGGCGCTGGAAGTAGCGCGTCGCGAGTATGCCCGCCGCCACGACGTCTTCACGCTGGACTGCTATGCTTGGGCGCTCCATGTCAACGGTCAGGATGTCGAGGCCCGCAAGCAGATTGAGACGGCGCTGGCAGTGGGAATTCAGGACGCCAACATGCTCCGCCATGCCGGCGAAATATCTTTGCAGCAAGGCGACACAGCAGCGGCCAAGCGATACCTGCGACAAGCCTCCGACTTTAACGCGCCGGAGTCAGAACGTGCGAGGGCCACGTTGGCAAGGCTCTCGCAGGTCTCAACAGCCGGCGGGAAGCGGTAACACCCGAAGCTGATATCTCACAATTCAAGGTGCTTGGTTCGCTCTCACCGGCGGCGGACCAGTCTGGATTCTGCGTCTTCGGCGCGATACCGATGTCACCCGCGGCTGTGACAATTGGCACAGAATTCGATACCGGCGAAGCGCAGCATAATGTAGCGGCATTTAGACGTCTCTTTGGTGGACGCTGCTGCGAGGCAAAGTACGCTCCCATTGCCATTCTGGGCTGTCTCGTCTCGACTCATTCTCGCCTTGAACGTGAAGCGGGATTTGACTATCCGGAGCGATGTAGATCAGTGTCCTCCCTTCCTATTAATACCCAGCAATTCAGTCGGAGCGTCGATTGAGCCTGGCTGCTCTCGGAGCGGCGGGGCGGCTGATTGCCGCACATTTATTTCCGGAGGCTCTCATGCTTCACCTTGACACCGGTAATACCGGCTTCATGATTCTTTGCACCAGCCTGGTCATGCTTATGACTCCCGGCCTGGCGTTCTTTTACGGCGGCCTGGTGGGCCGCAAGAACGTCCTCGCCATCATGATCCAGAGTTTTGTTTCGATGGGCTGGACCACGGTCATCTGGTACCTGTACGGTTATTCGCTGTGTTTCAGCGGCGACTGGCACGGGATCATCGGCAACTTCAACAACGTCTGCCTGCGCGGCATCAGTCTCTCCACGCCATCCGCGCCGAATGACACGATTCCGGCGATGGTCTTCATCGCCTACCAGATGATGTTCGCTATCATCACCCCGGCGCTCATCTCGGGTGCGTTTGCCAACCGAGTAACCTTCAAGGCCTACTGTCTCTTCCTGACGGCGTGGCTCACCTTTGTTTATTTCCCGTTTGTTCACATGGTGTGGGGCGGGGGCATCCTGCAGCGCTGGGGAGTGGAAGACTTCGCCGGCGGCATCGTGGTGCACAACATCGCGGGAATGGCAGCGCTGGCGTCCGTTCTGTACGTCGGCCGGCGCCGCATTCTGGATCGCGGCCCGCACAGCATTCCGCTGGTGGCTTTGGGAACCGGGCTGCTGTGGTTCGGCTGGTATGGCTTTAACGCCGGCAGCGAAATGCGCGTCGACTCGGTGACGGGGACGGCGTTCCTCAACACCGATGTGGCTGCGTCATTCGCGGCCGTATCCTGGCTGATCGTGGCGTGGATCCGTGAGCGGAAGCCCAAGTTCCTCGGGCTGTTGACCGGAGCGGTTGCAGGACTCGCCACCGTAACGCCGGCAGCGGGATATGTTTCGCCAACCACGGCGGTCATCATCGGCGTGGTCTCGGGCGTGGTTTGTTACTTCGCCGTCGAGATGAAGAACCACCTGCACTGGGACGACGCGCTGGACGTGTGGGGCGTTCACGGAGTCGGCGGCTTCCTCGGCATCGTGATGCTGGGGCTGTTCGCCAACAGTTCGTTCAATCCCGCCGGAACCAACGGGCTGCTCTACGGCAACCCCAGCTTCTTCGTGAAACAACTGGTCGCGGTGATTTTCTCGTCGGTGTGGGCATTCGGGTTCACGTATGCCATGCTGCGCATCATTGACGTATTCACTCCCGTCAAAGTGTCCGAAATGAGTGAAGAGATCGGCCTCGATGAGTCGCTGCACGGCGAACATGCGTACGAAACCCTCGAGGTGGAGGAGCTGTTTAATCACGATCATCAGCATGTAACGATTGAGCACGTCGAAATCGAAGAAATCGAAGAAGAAGAGCACGAGCTGGTCGGCCCCAGAAAATAGTTGCGCTGGGACGGCAGAGGATGCAGTTTCGGGGAGGCAGCGCATTGAGCGGGGGGACGTTCACGCCCGCCTGCCGTCAACCAAGGTGCTTTCAGTGAGATAGGATGGGGCCCTGGGCAGAGTCGAACTGCCGACCAACGGTTTAGGAAACCGCTGCTCTATCCATCTGAGCTACAGGGCCGTTGCGACGTAACCCCATTATCTCACGTCAGTTGAGCGTGGATAATGCTCCGAGAGATTCAAGATGGTGTCCGATCAGTGTCCCGAAGCATTTTGGGGCGCTTCATCGGCGCTCAGAATATGCTGCTCCAGCGTTTCCATCGCGTTCTTTACATCATCGGCAGTCGGCTTGATGTAATAGCTTGACGTTGTGCTGACGTTCGCGCGACGCTGAATCGCTTGAATGTTTTTTTCACGGATACCGAGACGGCACAGGTTGCCGCCCAAACCTCCGCGTGCAGCGTGCCAGCCGTGCCACTCAGGATATCGTCCATCCCGCTTAAACTGATGATCGGCTTTTCCAACCGCGCAGCAGTTAATCCACCCTCGCAACCCGTGTCCTCTAGTTCTTTCGTTGCCAACTCCACACAGGGTTGCCCTTGTCGTCGCGGAGAGTTAGGGTGTCATTCCCCTTCACCACTTCCCGGGCAAGGACGATGTCTGCTCCCTCATGCTTGATCTTTGACCCGGTGACAGCGATTTCATCTCCCTTGCTGAAAGTCACGCCCATATCCTCGAGAAACGACTTTGGGCAAAGATACACGTCCACCATTTCAGCCCCAAATTTCAAGATCAAATGGGCATACTCCTTGTCGCCTCCCTTCGGAGGAAACTTCACTTCCTCCACTGTTCCTGTCATCTTTGTCTCGGTGTGCGGGTCGTATTTCGGAGCGCTCGCATCGTTCCCCTGCGCTTTTTGCGCGATCACTGGTGACACGCAGAAGAGTGCGAGAAACGCGGCCAAGAAGAGCAATTTCATGCAAAAGGTTCGGTACGCAAGCTCACGTGAACCATGCATGGCCCCTCCTTCTCAAAACCGCCTGATCCGAGGCCAGTCGAGCGCAAGAGCCCGTGGGCGCCCCGGTTCCCGGTCACCGGTCCCTCAATCGCTTGGATAGAATAAAGCCCGCTAAGGGACCAAGGCCATCGTACTCCTCTGCCCAACGAAGTTCTCTTGCGAAGTCGCGTCCAGTGGGGGAGACGATAGGGGGTCTCCCGCATTGCCAAGCCGAGCCGACGATCCCGGTTTCAGCGAGCCCGAGCCTTATGAGCTGAGCGGACTCGAGAGAACACGCAGAGAAGGCTTCAGGGACAGCCTAACGCCGTTCCGCTTCCGTCGGACTCCAGGTAGAGGAAACGATAAAAACCGGTGCCGTCCTCACGCTGCCTGCAACTGATGTATTTCCATCACGCATGGTTGTGACGAGAATCACTGCTGAGGAGTTGTCGGAAACGAAATACTTCCGTTCCAATAAGGCAAACCACACGGGGGCAGAGGCGCAATTCATCGGCTCTTGTCTCGGTGTCCAGCAAAGAGGAGGGTCGAAATGTCGTGGCATCCGTTTCCTGCAGGCAAAACACTTCTTCCGCCTATCGTGTTGGTTCTATTGCTGCTTATGGTGCAACCGAGCTTTGCCATTCCGGCGTTTTCCCGCCAGTATGGCACCAGTTGCAGCACCTGCCACATTGACTTTCCTAAACTCAACGACTTCGGCAAGGCCTTCAAGGATGCCGGCTTCAAGTTTCCCAAGGACGATGAACAGATGCTCAAGATTCCTCCTGTGATGCTGGGGGCGCCGGCTAACGCGGAGCTGTGGCCCAAGGCGATCTGGCCGGGGACGATACCCGGCATCCCGCCCATCGGGCTGCGCTACAACAATTATTTCCAGTACACCAGCAGCAACCGCAACCAGTTCAACGCGCTGGTGCCGCCTGGGACGGTGCCGCCTTACATCCCGGCCACCGATTTCCAGACCGGCTTCTTCAGCATCTTCACCGCCGGTAACTTTGGCAGCGACATCGCGTTCTGGGTCGATGACGACATCAGCGTGAGCGGGGCCAACGCCAACGGCGGCCTGGGCGAGGCCTATCTCAAGTTCGTGAATATTGGACGACTGATGCCCAAGTTGCCTCCCCACGTGTTGAACGTGCGCATCGGCCAAATGGAGCTGGACATACCGTTCACCCAGTCCAAGTCCATCTGGATCAGTCCCTATGACATCTATTCTCAGGCCAACATTGGCACGCTCAACCCGGCATTCAACCAGCAGTTTGTGAACAATGCCTTAACCGCTGCCGGTTCGGGGAAGGGCATTGAGTTCAGTGGCGGCCTGCACACCGGCGGGTATAACTATTCCATCGCCTTCATCGACCAGAATACCAGCGGAACACCACAAGGCAACAATAACAGCTACGTACCAACCGCGACCGGCTCGAACCAGGGCGGAGTGGGAATCGCTTCGGACGCCAACTTTAAGGACATCTATACCTCGTTCAATTACCGCTTCAACCTGGAAAAAGACAAGGAGAGCCGCAACTCCATCCAGGCCGCCGGACCGAGCGGTCCGCGCGACCACACCTACCTGAACTTCGGCACGTACTGGCTCTATGGACGCTCGGTGCAGCGCCTGACAGGCGCCATGCTTGACGGCACCGCGGCCACATTGACCGCGCGGGAGCCGTTTTATCGCGTGGGCGGCAACTTCACTTACAACTACCGTTGCTGTTTCCAGATCAATGGCCTGTACATGTACGGCCATGACTACAACTTGCTGCCGGTGGATGCGACCGGGGCCCTGGTCCCATTGCCACCGAGCGGAGAGACCACGCCGGTGGGTTTTGTTCGCGGTTCACCGGCAACCTTCAGCGGCGGCTTTGTGGACGCGGAATGGTTGGCTTACCCGTGGATGTACGTAATGATCCGGTACGACGGAGTCAACTCCAACTCCGACTATGCCAACGCCCTGGTGCCGGGGGGATTCACCAGCTCGCCCTTCAATGGTGCGTCCAGCGTGACCCGCAATCGCATTACGCCTGCCGTGCAGTTCCTGATTCACGCCAATATCAAGGCGACTGCCGAATACCAATTCCGGCCGTCGCAATCGGTGCAGGTGGCCACCAACCCGATCACCGGACTGCCGGTGGCTGTGAATTCGTTCCATACCAACACTCTGGTGTTGGGATTTGAGTTCGTATACTAAGACGGGTTCAACGAATTTAGAGCTTACGAAAGGAACATATATGACACGCCGTTTTACGCTATTCACGATTCTGCTGGTTCTCAATCTTGCGACTGCTGCCTTCGCTGGCACAATCACAGGCACAGTATCTCCGGGGAAATCTTCCGTTGTTTACGTCGACGCCGTCGCCGGCAAGACCTTCCCGGCCCCCACGGCAAAACCGCTGATGGACCAGAAGGGCCTGGTGTTCAACCCGCACGTCCTGGTCGTACAGGTAGGGACGACGGTTGAATTCCAGAACAGTGACAACGTGCAGCACAACGTGTTTTGGCCTTCGATCAGCGGCAACAAGAAGGACGGACACAACCTCGGCACTTGGCCGAAGGGCGAAAAGCGTCCATTCACGTTCAGTACTCCTGGAGTGGTGCCGCTGCTCTGCAACGTTCACCCTGAGATGGCGGGATACATCGTTGTCAGCCCCACTCCCTACTTCGCCGAGACCGATGCCAGCGGGAGCTACAAGATCGAAAACGTTCCTGATGGCAAGTACAACGTCGTGGCCTGGCATGAAGGCATGAAGACGCAGACCAAGTCGGTTGATGTTGCCGGCACCGGCAAGGCCGACTTCACTCTCTCCAAATAACGATTACAGAAGGCGTGCCCTGGCCGTCACGCCCTCACTCTTGGCACCAGAAACCGTACACCTCGTCAGACAGAGGGCTATGCTAAGCCGCTTCATCAAGAAGACGGTCGACCGGGAATGGCTGAACACCAACTTCCCCTGCATGATGGCGTGTCCCGCACACACCAATGCCGGACGTTACGTCACGTTGATTGCCGAAGGGCGGTTCGAAGAAGCGTACAAGTATGCGCGCGATCCCAATCCCATGGCGAGTATCTGCGGGCGGGTCTGCGCGCACCCGTGCGAGACGGCTTGCCGGCGCGGCGAAATCGACCGGCCCATCTCGATTCGCGCGCTGAAGCGCTTCCTGACTGAGCGTCATGGCCCTGAGTCGCGGCACCCTGTGGCCCCGACCACCAGGCCGTCGGCGAAACTCCCCTACAAGGTTGCTGTAATCGGAGGCGGACCAGTCGGGCTCTCGGCGGCGCACGATTTAGCGCTGATGGGTTATTCCGTGACCATCTTCGAGGCCTCTCCGGTCGCCGGCGGAATGTTGTATCTCGGCATTCCGGAGTATCGTTTGCCACGAAGCGTAGTCGAGGCACAAGTGCGCGAGATCCTCGAGACCGGCGACATTACGCTCAAGCTGAACTCCGCCGCCGGACGCGACTTTACGGTTGGCGAACTGCGACATCAGGGCTTTGATGCGGTGCTGATCGCGGTAGGCGCACACCGCAGCCGCGATTTGTCGATTCCGGGTGTTGATCTCGATGGCGTGCATCGCGGCATTGAATTTCTGCTGAACGTCAATCTCGGCTACAAGTTCACCATCGGCAAGAAGGTAGTAGTTATCGGCGGCGGCAACGTCGCGATGGACGTCGCCCGCTCCGCCGCGCGTGAGGTGCTGCGACAGCACGATGCTCCGGAAGACATCACTCCCTCAGAGGAAAACGTGCAGGCGGTCGCCGGCCACGAAATGATGGACATCTCGCTGTCTGCCCTGCGCATGGGCGCACGCGAGGTCGGCCTCGTCTGCCTGGAGAACCGCAATGAAATGCCGGCCGCGCTGGAAGAAATCGAAGAGGCCGAGACGGAAGGCATCATCATGCATCCGGGCTTCGGACCCAAGCGAGTCCTCGGACGCGACGGCAAAGTCGTCGGCCTGGAATGTCTCAAGACCAAGTACGTGTTCGATGAGAACCGCCGGTTCAATCCCGCGTTTTACGACAAAAGCGAAACCCAGTTTGAGTGCGACACCATCATTCTCTCGATCGGTCAGGCTCCCAATCTCGAGTTTCTGCGGCCCGAGGACGGCGTGCAGATTTCGCCACGCGGACTCCTTAGCGTCAGCCGCGAATCGTTGATGACCTCCGCGCCCGGGGTCTTCGCTGGCGGTGACTGCGCCTTCGGCCCACGCC
>Ga0209039_10003251_pt1 | contig 12847 bp, 4 predicted proteins | sample BogFormECP12_OM1_FD_188238 | JGI IMG/M metagenome (GOLD analysis project Ga0209039, IMG submission 188238) | Bog forest soil microbial communities from Calvert Island, British Columbia, Canada - ECP12_OM1 (SPAdes) (version 2) | ecosystem: Environmental > Aquatic > Freshwater > Wetlands > Bog ...
GTGGGGGACCGATTAAAGCAGTCAGTTGCTCAGATATTTCAAAAGCAATCGTTTTCATCGATTCAATGCACGAAATGCTGCGAGCACCGAGGTCAAGAAAAAGGCCACGTTGCTTTGCAAATTCTGCGGCAACTTGTTTTGCTTGATCATAAGAACCGGTAATTTTAATTACCTGTGTTCCATATAATGCTACTTCTCTCATTTTAGCTGCAGGTACCAGGCTGGTTAAAAATGCCCACAATTTTATCCCTGCTCGAGCTGCATAAGCTGAATATGAAATAGCGACATTACCGGTAGAAGCAGTGACCATTTCTGTAATGCCGGTTTCTTTTAAGCATGCGATTGTAATAGCGGCCTGGCGATCTTTAAACGATGCTGTAGGTCCTTGCCTTTCATCTTTGATATAAATATTTGGACAACCCAGCATCATGCCCAGGTTGGTAGCTCGGATAAGTGGGGTCCCACCTTCGCCTAATGAAATATCAGGGTTAGGGCTACGTACCGGTAGAAGTTCACGATAACGCCAAATATCAAAAGGTCGGCCAGGCAATTGCAAGGGCAGAGAATGAGCTAAATCATCATAATCGTAACGGGCTTCTCTCCATGTGCTTCCACAATGTGGGCAGGCGGGGGCACCTGGATAAAAAGGCGCTTTATGACCACAGTCAATACATTCGACAATAAAATGAGATGCCATATTCTCCAATCCATAAAACTGATGATTTAGTTATTTTTTATGCAATTTATTTAAAATGGATTCTAAGGTATTCAGAAGCTCGTTTTCTTTTAATAAACCTTTTGTAAGTAATTGTTGGCCAAATTCTTCCAATTGTTGGTAATGTTCAAATGTAAGATCTGCCCCGCTGAGGACTATCACGGGTATATCGCGAAAAATTGGATTTGCTTGCAGTCTGTTAAGCAATGTAAAACCATCCATTTCCGGCATAAAAAGGTCAAGGATGATGATATCGGGTTGGTTACTCTGTAAATATTCCCAGCCTTCGCGGCCACCATTCATTGTCGTTACCTGATAGTTACTTTTTTCTTCAATAATTTTTTGTACCAGGCGCAAATCATCAGGATCATCATCAATAACTAATATATTATGTGCTTTTCCATCTTGATCCAGCCGGAGGATAGCATTGTTGAGGTCTTCTTGTAAAAATGGCTTAACCAGGTAATCTGATGCCCCCATACTAAACCCTTTTTCTTCCTCTTCCAGTATGCTGCAGATAATTACTGGGATTTTGCGGGTTTCTGGGTCAGACTTTAATTCTTGCATTACTGCCCAGCCATCTTTATCCGGCATCATTATGTCCAATGTAATAGCAAATGGCCGGACTTCCTTGGCTTTCTTTACCGCTAGTTTTGGATCCGTACAGGCAATTACATGAATACCTTGCGGTTTTAAGAAGCGCTCATATAGGTTTATAACTTGAAAATCATCGTCGATTGCCAATATTGCATTAGGATTACTTGCTATTTCGGTACTTGGGATGGTATCAAGTTTAGGTATTGGGACGGTGAAGAAAAATGTTGAACCTTTTCCGGGCTCGCTAGACAATAGACCAATCTTTCCTGCATGCATGTCGATAAGTGACTTGCAGATTGAAAGGCCCAAACCGGTTCCACCAGTTTTTCGAGTAGGCGAGTCGTCCACCTGTGAAAATGGTTGGAACAATTTAGCCTGATCCTCAGAGGAAATCCCCACGCCAGTGTCTGTGACCGTTATAACAAATTCCTTCTTACCGCTCTCGTTAATAGATATAGTTGCAGCGACTGTAATGGAGCCCTGTTCAGTAAACTTGGCAGCATTTGAAATCAGGTTCAATAAAACTTGGCGTATACGTGTCGAGTCAGCCCACATTGTAGGTAGATCTGCCGGGATATTTTGAACAAGCTTTATTGATTTATCTTTCACAAGGCCTATTGCAGTAGTCATCACACTGTTGACCAAATCTGAGACATTGACCTCTGAGAATGACAATTCCATTTTTCCGGCTTCTATCTTTGACAGGTCAAGGATGTCATTGATAAGGCTCAGTAAGTGCTGGCCTGAGTTATAGATGGCAAGCAAATCTTGGGTTTGAACATCGTTGACAGGTCCATCAATTCCTTTTAAGATGACCCGTGAGAAACCGATAATTGAATTAAGCGGTGTGCGTAGCTCATGGCTCATGTTTGCCAGGAATTGGTCTTTGAGCCGGTCAAGTTCTCTTATTTCAGCAATTGCTTTTTGGGAGAGTTCGTAAGCTTTTGCATTATCAATTGCAACTGCGATCTGATCTGCCAGAACCTGTAATACGGCGATATCATCCTGTGAGAAAGCGCTGGTACGGTTTGACTGGATATCCAATACACCAATTACTTTCTTTCCCAGTTTGAGCGGAATACCCATTTCTGAGCGTGTTTCAGGTAATAATGGATTGGCGAAATATATATCACTTTGTGAAGTATCGTTCACAACAACCGGGTTGCCGCTGCCAGCGACAGTACCGACGATGGTCTTTGAGCCAACCGCGAGCTTATGCATTCGTAGTTTTAATTCTTTACCGGCGTCACCAGTTGATTCCTGTATGATCGCAAATTTGCTTGATTCATCCAATAAGAATATTGACGAATGATTAAAATTAAATCGTTCAACTACTAAGGTGACAATCCGGCTCAGCAAAGTTTCTAGCGAAAGTGTGCTGGAGGTATCTCTTGCTATTTCAGCAGCAGATTGAAGCTCAAGTGCCCGGCGTTGGGCTTCCCGCAGCAGTCGCTGTCTTTCAAGAGATACTCCAATTGTGTTGCCAGCAATCTGCAAAAGACGAGCTTCTTGAGGTTCAAATTTAGTACACTGACGTGATCCGACAATCATGGCACCTGTCAATCGTCGACCGCTATGGAACGGTACGATTGCCACACTATTTATTGACATCTCCAACAATGTCTTTTTGGATGACTGATCTAAATTTGAATGAGCGACATCTTCGATTACTGCCACCTCTTCAAACAAGCTTAGGATAAAAGGAAAAGACGAAACATTAATATGCCTTCCAATCAGGTGGTTTTCACCTTTAATGTCGTGGGCTCCAACAAATTCCAATGCTACGGGATTACCATCTGTTTCCTGGCTTACTTGAAGGATAATCGTCTGGTCGGCTTGCGCTGGCATGATGTTCCCGACCACGATAAAGATTAAATCCTGTGGATTAGATGCCTGAGCAATACCGCTACTGATCTTATACAACAATCCAGTTTCCGCCAGTGAGGCTTCCGTTTGCTGGAAGAGGCGCAAATTTTCAAGCGAAATTGCCATCTGATCAACCAGCGGTGGGTAAGAACGCATTTCTCGAGCAGTGAACTGGTGTTTTTCCTCAGAAAGCAGCAAGAAATATCCGAGGTGTCTTTTGCTGGCCCAAAGAGGCAAAATTGCGATTGCCCGAATTTCACGCCTGTTAAATGCTTCCTGCAAGGAAGCATTAATCCCCGATTCAAATGTATCGTTATAGAATACCGGAGAAGCGCTCAAAAAGCTGTATTCCAGCAACTCTTTTAAATATTCTGTTCCAATAGGTGGGGGTGGTGAACCATGTCCGCTGTACCAATTAGCTACAACATTGCTTCCAACAGGGTTACCGGCTAGATCATTGCTGAATGTGACTAATACGGCGCGATTGAACCCAGATACATTAAGGCCCATTGTAATGGACGCCACCATTTCTTGCGTGTTATTTGCCAGAGCCAAACGGTGACTGGCTTTATAAAGCGATTCGGTTTCATCTAAGGAAATCTGTAGCTGGTCTAACAAGTCTTCGCGGATAAAGGTGTTTGAAAGTGCATCCGCCGCGACCCTCAGTACATTGATTTCTTCAACCTCCCATTGTCTTTCTGATTCAACCTGATCAAAAGCTATAAAGCTTGGATAATAGCTTTTTCCGGGAACAGAAATCAATAAAGTTGAATTTATTTGCTGGTCTTGAAGGAATTCTTTTTCGGGGGAGGGGAATTGATTGTAAATTCCTGCCAGCCAGCCTTTTTCCCGTAATTCTTTTGACCAATATGGGAAAAGCGCTACTGGTAAATAGTGATTCTTAACCTTATCGAAGAATGTTGTTAGCTCTGGGTTCGTCCATTCAGCAATTGTTCTCCAGTAAAGACCACGCTCATCTTCTTGAATTTGAGCAAAGAATACTCGGCTGCAATCGGATGCCTTACCCAATGATTCCAAAACTTCCAATAGAGATTTTGTCCCGAACTCCGTAAGACTGGCGACAGCCCTAGCTACATTCCCCTGGTATCTCTCACGATTTTCAATTGCTGAGAACGCGCTCGTGATTTCCTGGAACAGATTAGCGTTTTCAAGTGCTGTTGCTGCTTGTGAAGCGATTGTTGATAAAAGCTCGACCTGGATAGAACTGTAAGCATTTTCCTGCTGATAATTTTGCAAAATGATAGCGCCCAGTGGGCGATCGCCCGCCAGCAAAGGTATGGCTAATAACGAAGCTGGGATCTGCATAGGTAGGTCGATATTAGCTTCTTGCAAAGCTTCTTTGACATGGTCAGAAATCAAAAAAGTTGATTTAGAATGCAGTGGGTATTCGAATATTCCATTTGCCAGCATTTGATCCGGTATTTGGAGACGTTTACCATCGATTGAGTAAATTGGGAATGAAATGATGTTGAGTTCTGGATGATAAATAACAATGGAGAGGTTTTTATTTTCAACCAATTTGCCAATTGTTTGATGTACCAGCTCTAAAATCTCTGCTTGGCTGGCCAGCTTGCCTAATTTCTGACCCAGTTGGTTGAGCTCGGCCAAATCTTGATTCCGTTTTATGATTTCCTGTTCGGCACGAATTCTCTCATTTAATTCTTGTTGCGCAGTTTCATAAAGTTGGGCATTTTCTAATGCCAGAGCCAGTTGATTTGATACTTCTTGGACTAATAACTGCTCATCTTCACTCCATTTGCGTGGCCCTTTGTCGTCAAGTATTTCCAATAACCCGGTATTTTGCTGACCCAATTTGAATGGCACCGCAATTGCAGCAGGATCTTTATCTTCAGAAGATTGGCTTAATAACTGCTTCTGAAGCAAACTTTCCCTGCCAATTTTCGACCAGGCCTGAGAGGACTGAGCAACATGGCCATCGATAATTGCTATTCCATTGATTCCCTGTTTGGGATGTGCCTCCGCAGTTTTGGGTATCTCAGATACTTGCAAAGAACCTGAGTTAATATCACTTGGTTGGTCTTCAGCTTGCTGGGAGATTATCTGGGTAAATCCATGAAAATTCGTTTTATATCCATTTTCTGAATATGGTGAAAAAATATAAAGACGGGTAATGATCCATCTCCCACTTTTGTTGAGCATATGTACAGTAATATCCGCGGGAAGATTTGACCGATCAAAGCACCTTGATAATTCTGGTTTTGACTCCGGGTGAATCCGGTATGTAAAAATAGATTGGCCACATACATTTTCAGGTGTGACACCCAGGCAGTCATAGACTTCTGCACTGCAAGAAACAAAAATACCTTCAGAGTTACATTCCCAGGTCCATCCCGATTGAATAGCAGGCTGCTCTAACGGGAGAGGAAGATCTTGTGTAATATTTGTTAGAAGATTATCGAGCCGGCTGTAAAGTTGTTTCTTGGACATACTCTAATAACTCCTGTGCGAGAGCACGATATTCTAAGGCAGCTCGGCTTTTAGGGGCGTGGTTTGTAATCGGTATTCCTGCAATTGGACTTTCGCGTAATTTTGTATCAATGTTAATTACAGTCTCAAAAACACCGGTGTTGAATGAAGCACGAAGTTGGTCGCATAAGGTTCGATGGGTGCGGTTACGTCGGTCAACCATTGTAAGCAACAGACGATAGGTCAGGTGGGGGTTATATTGGCTGCGGATGCGACGGACAATTCCCATTAAATTTCTTAATGAGTAGATAGAAAAATATTCTGCCTGAGTGGGTACAAGTAATAAATCTGATGCCACCAATGCGTTTGTAGTTACTGCCCCAATAAAAGGCGGACAATCCATTATTACGAATTGATAATCGTTTAATGGGTTCCCCACTTGTAACACTTTTCGGATAATTTCCTCGAAATTTAGCTTGATGGGTAAAAACCGTTCAGCCATCCCCATTTCGCCGTTTGAAGGGATTATGTCCAATCCTGTTATTGAGGTTTCATGAATACAAGAATTAATGGAAGCTGATTCCATCAATATATTCGCTATCGTTTTACTGGTTTTAGAGGCTTCCAGTCCCAATGCCAGAGACAAATTTGCCTGAGCATCCAGGTCGACTAAAAGGACTTTATTTCCATTCTCTGCCAGGGCAGCTCCGAGTGAAATTGTAGTAGTAGTTTTTGCAACACCGCCTTTTTCATTTGCGATGGCTATCTTATAGGTCATTGCTGGTGCTCCTGATCTGAAGATGACTTTTTTATTGCCTCAGGTGGCTGTGAATGATTTCCATTCCCGCCTGGATGATTTCCGTTACCTGCCTGGGATTGGATTGCTTCGAAAATGACTTGCGCTCGACTGGCATTCAATGACCGTTGTAATTCTTCAACAGTGATCTTCAACATCATCTGTGGATCGTTTGTAGACCTAATCTTATTAGTGATTTCAAGCACTTTTCGTTCCCTTTCGGCACGGCGTAATGTTTGTTCGAAAAGCCTCGCATTCTCGATAGTTTGGGCGATCTGATCGGCAATAGATTGTACAGCACTCAATTCTTCTTCGCCCCATTCTTTTGATTCTTCGGCGCGATCTTGCAGATGGATCACACCAAGGGTCTCACCGCGCAGGTTAATCGGCACAGACATTGTTGAAAATTCAATGTTTCCGTCTTCGCCTGTTTTTGAACTGACTACAGGTTGGCCTGATTCAAGTACGGTATTGATTTCAGGGAGCATTACAGGTTCCTGAACGGATAATCCGCGAGCTGTATAAATGTAGCTTTGATATTTCTGACCCGAAATTTCACGGTTCCATTCTTGGCTCAAGTATTGGCGGTGGAGATTCTGCATTTCTTCCAGAGCATGCGCCGTGTCAGCGTAAAGACGGTTGTTATAAATTGCGATGGCAACCTGGTCGGCCAAAGTGCTGAACAATTCAATATCTTCATTGCTAAACGCATTCGATTTTGTACTTTGTACATCCAATGCGCCGATAATTTGTTCACCTATTTTGAGTGGGAGTGCCATTTCAGAACGGGTTAATGGCAAATCTAGGTTGTTAAAATAAACCGAGTCTGCACCAACGTCTGTTGCAATACGGGGAACGCCGCGACCGGTTACAAAGCCAACAATACCAACCTGGCCTATTTTAAGTTGATGATGGCGCGCCAACATCCGTTTTCCACCATCACTGTTTGCCGCCCTCAGAACTGCGAATTCACCCTTTTCATCCACAAGGAAAATGCCAACGTGGTAGAAATTAAAACGTTCGCTAACTAATAAAGTTACGCGCTCCAATAAGCTTTCCAAGTCCTGGGCAGTGGCAATGCCACGTGCTACATCCGACACTGTCTGCAACTGGCTGGTCCTATATTTAAGGCTTTCATTTTGTTCAGCCAGTTCCCTTGTTCTGGCGTGGACACGGTCTTCCAGCTCATTAATAAACGACCTGAGTTGGGCAGTCATGATATTGAAAGTATTACCGAGTCTCCCAATTTCATCTTTTGTCTCGACATTTGCCTGAATTTCCAGATTGCCTTGAGCTATTTTTTCAGCCGTTTTCGTCAAGTCAATAATTGGGTTGCTTAACGTACGTGCTAAAAATGTGGCGAGCAAGCTAACCAGACCAGCCAGCAAGACGGCTACCAGAATTGATATTCGGTTTTGCTCGTTTAAAGCACTTGTCATTGGGGCTGTATCGTGAAGGTAAATCAAATACCAGGGTTCGGTACTTAGGCGAACAACCGTTCCATTTGCCTTTATTTTATTCTTAGGCGCATCCAGGTTTTCATTAAAATTGGGGCTTTTTTGATAATTCTGAATAGAATTTGCCAATTGTGTATAATCTGTGCCAGACTGATAGTCTGTTCCAAGTGGAATTCTACCCTGTGACTGCAAATCAGCAATTCTGCTTTTTGCTAAAGGTATGATGGATGTGGCATTCCAATTTGTATTATATGTATCAGCCAATCGAACAAGATTATCGTCAACCAATATTGGGTAGGAATGCTGACCAGATAAACCAATTTTGGTTATAAGGAGATATTGAAAAACTGTTGTAGAATAGCGGATTCGCAGGACGCCGACGATTTGTTTTGCTGTATCCTCGACTGGGGAGCTAAAAGTGATATAACCAATTTTCCCAGAAGAAGCTGTAAAATCGACATTACTAACAAAGGTTTGCCGGGCTTTTACCGATATTTGAAAATACTCTTGATCAGATTCGTTTATTCCAAGGTTTTTCGGGTCAGTATCATATATATTTATCCCAGAACTATCGAGCAAGCCATAAGATATGATATTGGACTGCGGTCGATAATTCATTAAGGATGCCACGGTCGAATTAATATCTGCTTTTACTTGCGGGTTGCTTCGCTGTTTTATTGGTAAGGCCAAGTAATTTGCGAATATTGGTGAAGACGAATCCAAATTAATCAATAATAAATTTGAGCTTATAAAATCGTCTATAACGGCGGCTGATTGTGATGCAGCCATTTTCAAGCTTTGATTATCTGCATTAAGTAGAGAATTCTGGGTAAAGGAGTTTTCGATCAATGCAAGGAATGCCAATGGGATCAGCGTGATTGCCAGAGCGCTAGTGATCAATTTGATCGGCAGGGTAGCAGTAACAATCTCCATTGATAGCAATACGAAATAGCCGATTACCAAAAGACCAAGGACGCTAGCTGCAATAATCAGGGTTGAGGGAATGATTAACTGATTGACCGGCGGGTAGGTGCCCAGGATCGAAATTATGATTGCACTGCTTATTCCGATCATGATGGCAACATCCGAGTGGCCAGAAGTGAGCACCGCCGACACAATTATGAGGGTAAAAAGTAATGCGATAAACGCAGTGACAATACCCACGCCACTGACCATTGTAGAGAAAAACGCCAGGGAAATAAGTACAACTACCAATAGCAGATAAATACGTGCTATCGTACCTTTCACCATCATTCGGTTTGCTACCAATACTAAAAGAATTGTAGCAGTTGTAAAAACAATAAATAAAGTTATAAACTGCCAAAAACTAGTTTGAAATAACGACTGCTGGAGAGCGCTTATAAAAAAGGAAATTGCTGATAAACCAAAAAGAATGCTTGTGACAATCGCAATATAAAAAATTGCCTGTTCTTGATTGCTTAATGAGCGCCTTGGGAGTGGTACAGTTTCTGAGTTTATTTGTACTATTTTTTTAGGCGGTGTGGTCATGAGACCTCCACAAACAATGCATGACTCATAATCCTCCCTAATCCACCGGTCTCAATTGGACTGATACTTCAGATATATTAAGCGCTTGTCCAAGTTCTAAAGCAGCCGCTCGTAGAATGCTATCGATATCGGTAGAGGTACGAAGTTTTGCTGAAACTTCACTGACCATGTGTTCCCGGCCAGCCCGAATTTGTAATTCTTCAAATAGACGGGCATTTTCTAGAGCAAGGGCCAACCGATTTGCGGTCATTTCTAATAGATTGACCAATTCTACTGGGACAGATGCATTCGAAAAACGAAGATCCATAACACCTAAGACCTGGTTTCGCAATTTGATAGGAATGGCAACAATTGTTTCAGCTGAATTACTTTCCGGATTTGCAGGCAAGTGAGCAACAATTGAACGACCTTGCATGATTGCATCCCTGGCCTCGTTTGAATTTATCGAATCGGTTTCAAATACGGAATTACGCAGACTATAGTTATATTCTCTTCTGGTCGATCTGAGGAAAGAACGCCAGGATTTCGAAATATTTCTATTACTGCTGGCTTCCAGTTCTTTAATGGTCTCTTGTAACCGCTGCATCAAATTTGCTTTTTCAATTGCAACAGCCAATTGGTCAGCGATGGTTTGAAGAGTTTGTACGTCCTCATAGCCAAAAGCATTCTCTTCAACGCTTTGAACATCCAGAGCACCGATAATTACATTACCCACTTTGAGGGGCAATGCCATTTCAGAACGAGTTTGTGAAAGGAAAGGATTTTTAAAGTGAACTTCATCGATATTCACGTCCAGGGCAATATGAGCTTCGCCTTTCTCAACTACATATCCAACAATACCGGTTTCACCGGACTTTAGCTTATGATTGTTTTCAATCATCCTGCGCCCAGCCTCACCTGTGGCTGCTCTCAACACCGCGTATTCTTTATTTTCGTCCAATAAAAAGATGCCTGCGTGGTAAAAATTAAAACGGTCTTTGATCAATTGAACAGAGTTATTTAATATTTCATCCAGATTTGCGGCTTTAGAGATATCCCGTGCCACAAGTCCAGCAACCTCAAGTTGTGAAGCTCGCTTTTGAAGTTCATTGGTTCGTTGATGGATTCGACTATCCAGTTGATTACGTTCACGTTTCAGCTCATTGGTTAGATTAATCTGTTTTTGAATGGTCTGTTCCAATCCGACAATTAATAACCTTAATAGGCTGATAAAGAAGCCGGTAACCAGCATAAAGATGCCTGAAAACAATAACCAATCCAGTATATTGCCTGAATTGAACAGAGAACTGGTGGATGGCATCGCTAATCTGGCAGATGACATTAGCCAACCAATTGTTAGCATAGTTATTATTGCAAGAATCGAAGATCCAACGCCTGCCCGGATACCAACCATAATGGTTAGGAAGATTGCAACAGCAATCATAAATATGCTTCCGTAACCATTCAAACCACTTCTGATCAGGATGAAAACTCCTGAAAAGTAGAGAAAAAATGCAAGAAAACTTACTCTCAGATTGAAGGGTGTGTTTCGGAAGAAAGTAAATAAAAGAAAAAATATATATGCAAAGGAAAAAAAGATTGCGATTTGCCAGGAGTGCTGTTGTATGGATGTTACCAGGATGATTGGGTAGCCAAAAATACCTAAAATTGATAGAGCTAAAAAGGTTTGATGAAGGATACGTTCGCGGATTACCAGCAGGTTGTCTTGAGCATTGATGCTAGTGGGTGTGTTCCTGGGGTGTAAAGTTGAGAAATAATTCATTTGTTCGCCCCCATACCATGCCCATTTCTTCCATTGCCGTTTTGCAGAATAAGATCCTCTGAGGGCGGTGCCAGGCTTACAGATACTTCAGTTACTGCAGGTAATAGGGATAATTCCTTCAATGCTGTTTTCAAAATATCGTCAATCGTAAATGCTCGCGAGAGATTTGTACTTAATTCATTAATTTTCTCGTCTTGAGCAGCGCGCCTTTGGGTTTCTTCGACCAAGCGGGCATTTTCAAGGGCAAGAGCGGTCTGATTAGCGATTTCATCAATCAATTTGATATCATCGGCTGAAAGTTCGGGCATTTCACTTTCAAATTCAACTTTTCCTATGGTTTGATCGCGTAATGTAATCGGTATTTCCATCTTTGTTAAAGGAATTTGCGATTCTACCTGGTTGCCGTTTTCATAGGTATATTCAAGATTGCGATCATACCCGAGCATATCCTGCCAGCTTTTCTTAATATAAGTCCGGTTCAGAACTCGAATTTCTTCCAAATCTTGTTGGGATTGTTGGTAAAGATTGGCATTTTCCAAAGCGATAGCAAGGCTGTCGGCGATGCCTTGTAATATCAAGACACTATCTTCATCAAACGCATTTTGCTCAATAGATTGGATGGTTATTGCGCCGAGTACTTTATTTCGGCTGACGATAGGCAGCGCTAATTCGGAACGTGTCTTTGGAAGATATGGGTTGTTAAAACGAACAGGTTCCTTACCGACATCCAATGCAATACGAGCAGTGCGGTTAGACATTGCCCAGCCAATCATCGAGGAGCCCCCAACTGTCAATCGGTGTCCTGCTCTCAACATTTTTTGACCGGCTTCGCCACTGCCCGCTTTTAATACTGCGTTTGTGCCACTCAGGTCAATCAGGAAAACGCCGGCATAATAAAGGTTAAAGCGTTCGCAGACCAGATCAACAACTTGCTGTAAAAGCGATTGAGGGTCTAAAACTGAACTGATCGATCGTGATATTTCGGCAGTTGTGCGGATCTGAACCAGCTTATTTTCGATATCTTGGGTACGCTTTTTTATTATTTGCTCAAGCCAAATCCGATCATGGTCCAATTCATCAGTCAATTCAGTTTGCTTTTTTAAGCTGGCATCCAGGCTATTAATTAGAAAGCCGAGCGAGAGTGTGACCATCATACCCAGTAACGAAAACACCAGAATATCGTTAATCCATTCAGATTGGCTCTGCTGGGCGATGATTTGTGGATGTAAAGAGAAAATATTGGACCCTGTACTAAAAGCCAGTATTGTTAATACACTGAAGATCAATGAAATGATGCCGGATCTCAAGCCCAAAAGTATGGTAGTGAGAACCACAAATGCCAGGAACAACAGACGTCCATTGCCAGACAAGCCAGTCTGTATGAATGCCCAAATTCCAGACCCAAAAGATAATGTTAATAGGAGATTGGTACGCAGCCCATAGGGTAGTTTTCGGATTATTGCAGTTAAGATGATCGCAAGCATGGCTAAACTCAAGAAGATCGTGTTCAACCATTGGTGATTTGAGATCAAAGATAAGAGAATCGGAACGTAAACGATAAACCCGAACCCGGCAATAAAAAGAAGAATAGATTGTAAGAGTCGCTCTCGAAAAATATTCAATTCTCCCTTTGTATTCATTTCCACAGGGGTTCTGCCGGGTAAAAGTGATTGGAGGACGCTCATTCCACCACCTCC
>Ga0209039_10003252_pt1 | contig 12837 bp, 12 predicted proteins | sample BogFormECP12_OM1_FD_188238 | JGI IMG/M metagenome (GOLD analysis project Ga0209039, IMG submission 188238) | Bog forest soil microbial communities from Calvert Island, British Columbia, Canada - ECP12_OM1 (SPAdes) (version 2) | ecosystem: Environmental > Aquatic > Freshwater > Wetlands > Bog ...
TATCGGGCGATTGCCCCCGTCCACCCCGATCGAGAGCCTGGCAGAGGGCGAGCAACCCCGGGGTAAGGACCGGTGACGAATCTGCGGGCCGGTCTTCAGCCCGCGGTTGGGCAAGGGGCTGCCAGCCTGTTCTGGGGATCTCCGCGGGGCGGCGGACGATGTATTCCAGGACAGCCAGGGAAATCAGAAAGAGCAAGAAAGTCATGGCGTAGTACACTCTCCGGCGGAGTGCGCCGTTGATCCGGACCACTCCCGGGTACCAGCGACACTCCGCTCCGATACTCTTATCGGCCGTGATGCCGGTTTCCGTGAGAGCATCCGCCGGTCTTCGCCGGCAACCAGCCTGGACCCATAACTAAAGGCAATATCGGTTCCAGAACCAAATACGGGATAGAGTACGGCTCACATCCCCTGAATAATGAGTCTCGGAGCGCTCGGCAGGCGTGCGCTGGATTTCCGGGGAGGTTCGAGTTGTGAAAGTAGTCATCTTGTGCGGCGGTTTGGGAACGCGTCTCCGCGAGGAGACCGAGTTCCGGCCGAAACCCATGGTGGAAATCGGGGGACGGCCTATCCTCTGGCACATCATGAAGATGTACGCGCACCACGGGTTTCGCGATTTCGTGCTGTGCCTGGGGTACCGCGGCAACACCATCCGAGACTACTTCCTGAATTACGAGGCCATGAACAACGACTTCACCATGCGCCTCGGCGAGCGCTCCGAGATCCGCTGCCACGGCCGCCACAACGAGCAGGGCTTCAGCGTAACGCTGGCGGACACGGGCCTCGAATCGATGACCGGCGGGCGCGTTCGCAGGATCAAGAAGTACATCGACGGCGACAACTTCCTGCTCACCTACGGCGATGGCGTGAGCGATGTGAACATCGGCCGCCTGCTCGAGTTTCACCGCAGCCATGGCCGCATCGGCACCGTGACCAGCGTACCGCCCATTTCCAGGTTCGGCATGCTCGACTTATCGGCCAAAGGGCAGGTGGTCAGGTTCGCCGAAAAGCCCCAGACCGATGGCTGGATGAGCGCCGGATTTTTCGTCTTTCAGAGGAAGTTCTTCGAATACCTGGGCGGGGACGACTGCATTCTGGAGGGCCCGCCGCTCGAGCAACTGGCTCGCGAAGGGCAGCTCATGGCGTACCAGCACGACGGCTTCTTCTATGCCATGGACACCTTCCGCGAATACCAGCACCTGAACGATCTGTGGAACCGGAATGCGGCGCCGTGGAACGTGTGGGACGACGCGCCGGCCCGGTTGCCGCGCCTGGTGAGCAGCCGGTGAATACCATGACCAGCAGCGGATACTGGCGGGACCGGCCGGTGCTGGTAACCGGCGCCACCGGCCTCGTCGGATCGTGGCTCGCGCGGCGGCTCTGGGAAGCCGGCGCGGATGTGGTCTGCCTGGTGCGCGATTGGGTCCCGCAGAGTGAACTGGTTCGGTCGCGAGTGCTGGAGCAGGTCAAGGTGGTCCGCGGCGACGTCTGCGATCGCGGCGCCATCGAACGCGCCCTGGGCGAATACGAAATCGATACCGTCTTTCACCTCGCCGCCCAAACCATTGTGGGAATCGCCAACCGCAACCCGGTTTCCACCTTCGAAAGCAACATCCAGGGCACCTGGAACCTGCTGGAGGCCTGCCGCCGCTCGCCAGGCGTCCGCGCTATCGTGGCGGCCTCTTCCGATAAGGCCTATGGCGAGCAGGACCAACTGCCGTATTCGGAAGACGCTCCGCTGGCGGGCCGGCATCCCTATGATGCCAGCAAATCCTGCGCCGACCTGATCGCGCACACCTATGCGGAAACCTACGGCCTGCCGGTGGCCATTACGCGTTGCGGAAATTTCTTCGGCGGCGGCGACCTGAATTGGAACCGCATCGTGCCCGGCACCATTCGTTCGGTTCTGCGGCGCGAGCCGCCGGCGATTCGGTCCGACGGTCAATTCGTGCGCGACTATTTCTACGTGGAGGACGGGGCCGCCGCCTACATGCTGCTGGCTGAAGAACTCCACGGCCGGCAAGAGCTGCGCGGCCTGGCTTTCAATTTTTCCAATGAAACTCAGGTCACCGTGCTGGAACTGGTCAACCGCATTTTGCGCGCCATGGATTCCGACCTGGCGCCCCAAGTTCTAAATCAAGCCTCAAACGAAATCCGGCGGCAGTATTTGAGCGCGGATCGGGCGCGCCGCATGTTGAAGTGGTCGCCCTTGTTCACGCTGGAGGAAGGGCTGGGCCGCACGATTTCCTGGTACCGGGAGTTGTTCGCATGAGGTCCTCGCAGGCGTTGAAAGAGCAGATCCTGGCCCTCGTCGCGGAATACCACCAGGCGGCTCACGAGCGCCCCGCGTTCGTGCCGGGCGAGACGCGCATTCCGTATGCGGGGCGGGTCTACGACCATCGCGAGATGACGCTGTTGGCGGACTCGGCGCTGGACTTCTGGCTAACCGCCGGGCCGTATGCCGATCGCTTCGAGAGGCGCATGCGCCAGTATTTCGGCTGCCGCGACTTCCTGCTGGTCAACTCCGGGTCCTCCGCCAACCTGCTGATGTTAAGCACGCTTTGCGCTCCAGGCTTGGCGGGCGGCGCAACCCCGCCGCCGCTCCAGCCGGGCGACGAGGTGGTAACGCCCGCGGTCACGTTCCCGACCACCGTCGCTCCCATCGTGCAGAACCGCCTGGTCCCGGTGTTTGTGGATTGCGAGGTGGGCACCTACAACATCGATCCCCGCCTGGTGGAAGATGCCGTCGGCCCCCGCACGCGGGCTATCTTCGTGCCGCACACGCTGGGCAATCCGTGCGACATGGAGACCATCGCGGAAATCGCGCGGCGGCGTGGGCTATGGCTCCTGGAAGACTGCTGCGACGCGCTCGGCGCCACCTTCAACGGGCAGCTCGCCGGCACCTTCGGAGAGATGGCGTCGTTGAGTTTCTATCCCGCGCATCACATCACCATGGGCGAGGGCGGGGGCGTCGTCGTCAACGCTTTCGGCCTGCAGAGAACCGTCCGCTCGGTGCGCGACTGGGGGCGCGATTGCTGGTGCGACCCGGGGAAATCCGGCACCTGCGGGAGCCGCTTCGAGTGGCAAACCGGCGAATTGCCCCACGGCTACGACCACAAATATGTCTACTCGAACATCGGCTACAACCTGAAGGCGACGGACCTGCAAGCCGCCATCGGGCTGGCCCAACTGGAGAAGCTGGACGGGTTCATCGAGGCCCGGCGCCGAAATTTTCAGCGCTTGTATGAGGGTCTCAAGGCTTACGAAGACCGCCTGATTCTGCCCCGGACGGATCCACGCGCCAACCCCTCCCCATTCGGTTTCCCCATCACCGTGCGCCCGGGACTCGATCGCCAGCGGCTGGTGCGGCGCCTGGAAGACGCGCGTATTGAAACGCGCCTGCTGTTCGGCGGAAACATCGTGCGCCAGCCCGGATTCCTCAACATCGAGAAGCGCATCCACGGCGGCCTGGCTGAATCGGACGCTATCATGCGCGACACGTTCTTCATCGGCGTATACCCCGGTCTGACGCCGCAAATGCTGGATTACGTTCTGGAAACTTTCGAGGAGTTTTTTGCCGGGCGAGGTCTGGCGGCCCGCCTTGGCCTGAAGGAGAATATCCATGCAATCGAATGCCAAGCCTATTGACGAAGTTCGCATCGGCAACCGGCTGGTGGGCGAAGGACATCCCGCCTACGTGATCGCCGAGATCGGCATCAACCACAACGGCGACATCGACCTGGCGCGACGGTTGATCAGCGTGGCGGTGGCCGCGGGGTGCGACGCCGTGAAGTTCCAGAAGCGCACCATCGACGTGGTCTATCCGGCCGATGAACTGGCGCGCCCGCGGGAGAGTCCCTTCGGCGCCACCAATGGCGATCTCAAACGCGGCCTCGAGTTCGGTTACCACGAGTACCGCCTGATTGCGCGCTATTGCCGCGAAGTGAAGATGCCCTGGTTCGCCTCCTGCTGGGACGAAGCCTCGGTGGACTTCATCGCCCAGTTCAACCCGCCCTGTTACAAGATCGCATCCGCATCTCTCACCGACGACCACCTGCTGCGCCACACTCGCTCCAAGGGCAAACCGATCATCCTTTCCACGGGCATGAGCACCATCGATGAGATCGACCACGCGGTGGCCGTGCTGGGCCGGGAGGACCTGATCCTGCTGCACGCCTGCAGCGCCTATCCGGCGTATTATCCGGAGCTGAATTTGCGGGCCATCCCCGCGTTACGCGAGCGCTATGGCGTGCCCGTCGGCTATTCCGGCCATGAGACGGGGCTGCCCTCGACGGTGGCCGCCATCGCCCTGGGCGCCTGCTGCGCGGAGCGGCATATCACGCTCGACCGCGCCATGTGGGGATCGGACCATGCGGCATCCCTCGAGCCCAACGGGATTTCCAAGATCGTCAGCTACATCCGTATTGTCGAGCAGTCGCTGGGCGACGGCGTCAAGTGCGTCGTGGAACGCGAGCAGCCCATCATCCGGAAACTGCGCCGAGTGGGAGCGGCCGCCTGAAATGCCCGCCATCAAAGCCATTGCCTTGGATTTCGACGGCGTCCTCACCGACGGCGGCGTGTGGTGGGGGCCCGATGGCGCCGAATGGAAACGCCTGTCGTTCGCCGACATCATGGGCGTATCGCTGGCGCGCCAGGCGGGTCTGCTGGTCACCCTGATTTCCGGTGAAGACAGCGCACTGCTCGATCGCTTTGCCGCTAAGTTCAACCTGCGCGACATCACCAAGGGGTGCAAAGACAAAGCCTCGGCGCTGCGTGGGTTCGCGGAACGGCGCCAATTGCAACTGGCGGAGATCTGCTTCATGGGCGACGACGTGAATGACGTCGCCGCCATGGAGATCGCCGGTCTGGCAGTGGCGCCCGCCGATGCCCATCCCGCGGCGCTCCGAAAGGCCGACGTGGTGACGCTGGCCGGCGGCGGCAACGGCGCGGTGCGCGAGCTGGTGGACCTGATTCTCTCCAAACAAATTCCTCTCCGCCGCCGCGAATCGGCATAATCGCATGAAGCTTTCCGACTACGTGATGCGCTTCGTGGCGGACCAGGGCGTCGGCCACGTCTTCCTGGTGGTGGGCGGCGGCGCCATGCACCTGAACGCTTCCCTGGCGCAGTGCGCCGCGCTCGAACTCGTGTGCAACTCGCACGAGCAGGCCAGCGCCATGGCTGCCGAGACCTACGCCAAAGCCACCGGCAATTTCGGCGTGGCCATGGTGACCAGCGGCCCGGGAGGGACCAACGCCGTCACCGGCCTGGCGGGGGCCTGGCTGGATTCCACCCCCATGTTGTTCCTCTCCGGCCAGGTGAAGCGGCCGGACCGCATGTTCTACTCCGATGGCGCCCCGCGCGGCATGCGCCAGCTCGGCGTTCAGGAGATCGACATCATCTCCATCGTTCGCTCGCTGACCAAGTATGCCGTGACTATCGTTGACGCCTCCAGCATCCGGTACCACCTGGAAAAGGCCGTCTACCTGGCGCGCGCGGGCCGTCCCGGGCCGGTGTGGATCGATATCCCGCTCGACGTGCAGGCGGCGCCCATCGACGAAACGGCGCTGCACGGCTTCGATCCCCTGGAGATTCCGCCGGCCTTCGACGAGTCCGTGCTTCCGTCGAAAGTGTGGGAGACCATCGCCGCCCTCAACCGTTCCCAACGGCCGCTGATTCTGGCGGGCAATGGCATCCGGCTGGCGCGCGCCGAAGAGGATTTTCGCAAACTGGTGGCGCTCCTCCAGGTTCCCGTGGCCACCACCTGGTGCGCGGCCGGCATCGTCTCTTCCGACGACCCGCTGTTTGCCGGACGCCCCGGCGCGCTGGCCGCTCGCGGCGCCAATTTCGCATTGCAGAATTGCGATTTCCTGCTGGCCGTTGGGGCGCGCATGGATTTCGCTATCACCGGTTTCGCGCCCGACAAACTGGCTCGCGCCGCGCACAAAGTGGTGGTGGATATCGACCCTGCGGAGATCGGCAAGCTGGCGCCGTTCATCCACACCGAAGTATGCGCCGATGCCGGGGCGTTCCTGCGCGAAATGCTGTGCCAGGCCGGCTCCATCGAGGCCCAAGAGCGCCACGATTGGAAACAGCGCTGCGCGGACTGGAAAATGCGCTACCCGGTGGTGCTGCCCGAGCACCGCGCGCTTGACGGCCGCGTCAGCGTTTACCACCTGGCGGAGGCGATTGGCCAGGAATCCGCGCTCGACGATGTCCTGGTTTCGGGCAGCTCCGGAAGCGGCATCGAGGTCTTCCTATTGGCCTGCCCCACACGCGCCGGCCAGCGCATCTTTCACACCGCCGGCCTGGGCGCCATGGGCAACGGATTGCCCGCGGCCATCGGAGCCTGCCTGGCGGGCGGACGCCGCCGGACCATCTGCGTGGATGGCGATGGCGGCTTTCAGTTCAACATTCAGGAACTGGAGACCGTGGCGCGGCTGAAACTGCCCATCAAGTTTTTCGTATTGAACAATAATGGGTACGCTTCCATCCGCACCACGCAAACCACCTATTTCGGCGCGCCGCTGGTGGGCTGCGACGAAAGGACCGGCATCACCGTGCCCGATCTTCTGAAGGTGGCGGCTGCCTATGGCTTACCCGCGGCGCGCATCTCTTCCCCGGCCGGCTTGCGCGAGCAAATCAGGCAGGTGCTCGACGCGCCCGGCCCCGCGGTGTGCGACATCCAGGTCATTCCCGACGAGGTGCGCGGCCCGCGCCTGGCCTCGGCGCAGCGCCCCGATGGAACCATGGTTTCCAAACCGCTCGAAGACCTGTGGCCGTTCCTCCCCCGGGACGAGTTCCGCGCCAACATGATCGTCCCGCCACTCGAGGAATCGGCGCTTTGAAAATCCTCGTCACCGGCGGAAGCGGCTTCATCGGACGCAACCTGGCCGCCCATTTTCAGGCTACTGCCCCTTCACGCGCGGAACTGGACCTGCTCGATGCCGAGGCGGTTCGCGCTTATCTCGAGCGCTACCAGTTCGATGCCGTGATTCACGCCGCCACCGAGCGCTCCAACCGCAAACTGGGCAGCGGCCCCGAGCTTTTCCCCCGCAACTGCCGCATGTTTTTCAACCTCGCCCGCAACGCCCACGCCTTTGGCCGCATGTTGTTCCTCAGCTCCGGCGCGGTTTACGATCGCGCCCACTGCCACCCTCGAATGCGGGAAGACGAGTTTGACGCCCACGTCCCGGCCGACGATTACGGCTTCTCCAAGTACGTCTGCGCCAAGGCGCTGGACGCATTCGAGCGCGTCACGGAATTGCGCCTCTTCGGCGTATTCGGCCCGCATGAGGACTGGGAGGTTCGATTCCTCTCCAACGCCTGCTGCCGGGCCGTATGGGACCTGCCGGTGCTCATGCGGCAGAACGTCCGGTTCGACTATCTCGACGTGGAAGACCTGGGCCGCATCCTGGAATATTTCCTGACCGGGACCCTGCGCCACCGCCACTACAACGTTTGCTCCGGCCGATGCTTCGACCTGAAGACCCTGGCCGAAAAAGTGGTGAAAGCCTCCGGAAAGCGCCTCGATATCGTCGTCGCGAACCGAGGCCTGGGCGCTGAATACAGCGGCGATAACACCCGCATGCTGGCGGAGATCCCGGACTTCCGTTTCCGTGATATGGACAATTCCGTTGAGCGGCTGTATCGCTGGTACGAGGCGCGCAAGGCGGCCATCGACCCGGCGCGGCTGCGATTCGACGGGTAACGAAAACAATCCATAATTCTCTCACGCGTGATCAGAACCAGCGGCTCATGATCATCTTTTGCTCGGTGTAAAAAGCCACCGCGTCCTTGCTGTGGGCGTGCAGGGCGCCGAAGAAGGAGTTCTTCCAGCCGGCGAACGGGAAGAACGCCAAGGGCGCGGCCACGCCCACGTTGACGCCCACGATCCCCACTTCGATGCACGAGGAATATTCGCGCGCTGCCTTGCCGCTGGTGGTGAAGATCGCTTTGGCGTTGCCGAAATCAATTCCCAGCGGGCCTGCTTTATTCACACCATAATAACAACGAATCACCGTAAGACCTTGATTTCAAAGGCGCAAGAACCTGAGGAAAACGGTTTCGGCGGGCCGTCAGAAGTGTGGCCAAGCGGCTCGCTTTCTGATACAAACGAAGGTTGAGGATGTGCCCGCGGGGACACTTCCGTTGAAGAGTATCGGCCACACAGGGTCATCTATGCGGAGCTACGCCCGCAAGTACAGACCATGCGGGGCGGCATGGCCATTTTGGAACGCTTTGTCGGACAGTCGCATGAGTGACGCACTACCCAGAGTCGGGTCCGCACTGATTGTGAAGGATGAAGCAAACCGTATTCTCCTAGGGAAGCGCAACAAGGATCCACAGCGGGGAAGTTGGGTCCTGCCCGGAGGCAAGATCCGTGCCTTTGAAACCATAGCGCAAGCCGCTGAAAGAGAACTGGAGGAGGAGACAGGCCTCAAGGTGGAGGTGCAAGGTCAGTTTCGCGTGTACGAAATCGTCAACCCGCCGAGCGAGCACAGGATTGTCATCTACAGTTGGGCCAAGGCAGTGGGCGGAGTCGTTAGAGCTGCCGACGACATTTCCGAGGTGAGATTCGTCCCAATGCGGGAATTAGGTGAATTGCAGTTGACGCCGCTGGTTCGCCAGGCGTTGAAGGATGCTGGCCTAATCTCAGACGAGGCTCCGCGATTTGAGGAACAGCCCGCTGAGGCGATACCTTCACTCTTTGATATTCCGATCGGAGAAGCGACGACCCGCTTGTCGCACCGAGCGAGAGCGGGAGCACGCCCAAGACGGCGCCGTTCGGCTGAGGTCTGCCGCCAGTCAGGTTTCGTGTTTGATGCGACTCTGGGCGGATAAGCAACGCCACCGCCGACATCGGGTCGGGGCCACACCAGTCCGCTCCGCCGCGGCGGGCCGCTTTACTCTATAATATACTCGGGCAACGGAGCATTGCCGTGGCTTCAGATGAACAGAGCAAATGGTTTGCGAACAGAGGGCAGATCATCCAGATTGCCCTCACTGCGGTTGCTTGTTGTTTTGCAGGTATCAAGGCATGGCCGGACATGCAGCGAAATGCGTTGTTGTCGGGCGGATCTATCCTTTTTTACATTTTAGTGGCTGCCGTGCTGATCTCCGTCGGGCGCGCTGTGGGGCGCGCGTTGACCGCTTCTGTTTCGTCCTCGCCACGTGCAGGGCCAACGCCAAGCGCTGGGACAGCGGATGATGCGTACCAGCGTTTTCTCCGACTCGGTGTGAAAGACTTTTACTCTAGCCGTAATAAGGTTCCAGACGACGATTGGGTCAGGCGCTTAAGAGAGGCCAGAGAGCGCTGCATTTTGCTCGGTCAAGCGCACGGTAACTGGTGCGAAGACCCTGGTTTCCAGCCTGCTCTAATCGACCGCCTTACGAATGGAGTCCAGGTCGAAATGTTCTTCCTGAATCCCGAGGAAACGGCGGCTCAATTGAGGTCCAGGGAGGACAGCATCCGCGACACGAGGGATCGAATTCGCCGATCCTTGAAGTTTGTCTGGAGGATCCGTGAGAGCCTCCAAGAGTCGGCGAAAGAGCGTCTGACCCTGTGGGTCTACAACGCAACTGCGAGCCTGGGTGTCACCTGGATTGACTCCGAGATGTTGGTCACCCATTACCTGCCGGGAGCTACCAACCTGACATCCCCCGCGCTTCTTGTGCAGCCCGTGCCGGGCTCGGATACTCCGTATGCCGTCTACGCGCAAAACGTTAACAAAATCCGTACGAATTTTTCCATCAAAGTAACGTCCGCCAACATTGCGAAATACACACGAGGGGAAACAGATGGACACGCAGCCTAGGCACTGCGAATTCTGCGACGAGTTCTCCGGTGGCACCCGCAACTCATTCGCGGAGCATTATCACGATGAACAAGGGGGTCGCACCATTCTTGAGACGAACGGCTTTAAAGTCGTGCCGAGCTTGGGGCAAATTGTGCGGGGCTATCTCCTGCTGATCCCGAGGGACCACTACTGCGCACTCGCCGACCTCCCTGCTGAATTGCTTTGGGAGTTGGAGCAACTCAAAAAGATGCTGGTCGGCTCGCTGCGCAGCAAATATGGGGACTATGTTCTATTCGAGCATGGAGCCAGGACGGAAAACAGCGGCGGTTGTGGCATCAGCCACGCCCACTTGCACGCTGTGCCGCTGTCGGCGGAAAAGGATCTGCTTCAAACGCTGAGAGCATCATTTCGGCACCAACAAATCTCCGGAATCTCGGGGCTCCGTGGCATACCAACCGGTTGTTCCTACCTGTACTACGAAGATGTTCGTGGTGACTGCCACGTATTCTATCCCACTTTCCTCCCGTCCCAGTATATGCGCCGGCTTATCGCCGAGAGGCTCGGCGTGGAAAACTGGGACTGGAGGATCCGCGGTCGGGAGGACTCGGTGCTCGTAACCGGGGCGGATGTATCGAGGATTCTCCGCGATGTCCCAATGATTAGCGCATGCGAGAAGTAATACATCTGTCCTCGGTTTCTGCGAAGAACCTACCTGCCGCACTGCGCCTTGTTCGCAATTACTTGAAAGTCGCCAGCATGGTGTGGATTCGTGCCCTAGGCGAGCCAACACTCGACGGAATTGTTGTCACGCGGTGGTCAAGGGAAGCCTCCCGGGCTCTTCGGGCGTTTTGCGATAGACATCAATGCAGTGAGGTCCTGCTGCGCATCGACAAGCACGGCGAACGATGGTCAGCGCGCCGTGGCGGATACCTCATCAAGGCGAAGGAAGCAAAGGGCGTCTTGCAGGAGCTGAATCGCGAAGACATGGTAGCCGTGTTTCTCGAGCCTTGGAGCCCGTACCGCGATCTGTATTGTCTGGCGTCCGTCATCATCCCTGAAGAGGACAAGATGCTCGTCGAGGTGGTCGGCCCGGGATTCGACACAAGCGACCTGGTTAGAAGCGACCTGCTTCCTCACGAGCGGTTTGAACTCACGGTACCTCTGCTGCGTTCCAGCCCGGCAGTCCGTGCCAAGCTTGAGCCGAGGCGAACGTTTGTAGTCACGCCGCAGGACTACAGAAGGACCGTCGAGGAGAGGCTGAGCAAGATTGGTGCACGGCTGACGAATGCAGCGTTCCCGAGGGAGGTGCTTGAGTGCTCGCCGGAGCAACGCATTAAGCTGCGGCTGGATGCTTTGCAGTATTTGCGGCGTACCAGGCAGACGCTGTTGCTGCGCCATGCCGAAGAGTACACCCCGATTCCCGAAAGATATCTGTTGAGATTCGTAAATGGTGTTCTGCAAGTACTTGCCGGACTGGAGAGGCACCACATTGAGGTAGGGACGGTTACGTTCTCGGGTGCGTTCACGATAAGAGGACGTTTTGTTTTCTGGGACTTTTTCCCCGCCGACACAAAGAGGGGGGCAGCACTCTATGCAGCCGACAGCGCGCTTTAGAACCAGCGGCTCATGATCACCTTCCGCTCGGTGTAAAAGGCCACCGCGTCCTTGCCGTGCGCGTGCAGATCGCCGAAGAAAGAGCTCTTCCAGCCGGCGAAGGGGAATGCGCTATGGGCGCGGCCACGCCCACGTTGACGCCCGCCATCCCCACTTCTAGGCGCGAGGAATACTCGCGCGCCGCCCTTCCGCTGGCCGTGAGGATCGCGGTAGCGCTGGCAGCGCCAAATTCGGATAGGTGACCAGCGTCTCAGGCAACCGCCAGATGCATGACACCTAACAGAAGAATGTCTTCATTTTGGCGGCTACGTCATGGTTCCGTCCCAGGTGTCCACTTTCCCATGGTCCTGCCGATCCTCGGCAAACCAGGTCTGGGTAACATTCCGGCTCTCGGTGAAGAAGATGAACCCGTCGCGGCCCATCATGTGAAGGTCGCCAAAAAAAGACTGTTTCTGGCCGGTGAAGCCGAAAACCCCCACCGGGACCGGAATCCCTACATTGATTCCCACCATGCCGCCGTGCGTCTCCTTGGCGAACTTGCGCGCATAGTAGCCGCTCTGGGTGTAGATCACCGATCCGTTGGCGAACCGGCTGTTGTTCATGATCTTGACGCCTTCCTCGAAGCTGTTCACTCGCTTGACGCACAGCACCGGGCCGAAGATCTCCTCACGTCCCACCGCCATCTCTTCCGTCACTCTGTCGAAGATCGTGGGACCGATGAAGAAGCCTTTCTCACAACCTGGCGAAACCTCCGGCTGACGCCCGTCCATAATCAGTTCGGCGCCTTCCTCGATCCCTTTCTCGATCCAGTTCAGAACGTAGTCCTTGTGGCCCTGGTTCACCACCGGACCCATGCCGGTGCTCTTCTCATATGCCGGCCCCAGATTGATCTGGGCCGCATAATGCTGCAGCAGCGGAACCAACCGGTCGGCAATGGCATTCTCCACCACCACCACCGGCAGCGCCATGCAACGCTCCCCCGCGCACCCGCAGAACGCGTTGATTATCCCCTGCGCCGTGCGGTCCAGTTTGCAGTCGCGCAAAACCAGCGCATGATTCTTCGCCTCAGTCAGGGCTTGCACCCTCTTGCCGTTGGCCGCGGCAGTGGAGTAGATGTGCTGCCCGACGCTGGTCGAGCCGACAAAGCTGACTCCTTTGATATCCGGGTGGCGCAACAGAATCTCCGCTTCATTGCGGCTGGTGGTAACCAGGTTGAGGACCCCCGGCGGAAGCCCCGCTTCCTGCCACAGTTCCGTGATGCGCATGGCGGATTGAGGCACGAAGCTGGCCGCCTTCAACACCAGGCAATTGCCCGTGGCGATGCAGATCGGCGCCATCCAGCCTTGCGGAATCATGGCCGGGAAGTTCCAGGGAGCGATGCCCGCGAACACGCCGACGGCGTGGTTGTACCGCGTGGTGTCGTAG
>Ga0209039_10003253_pt1 | contig 12836 bp, 4 predicted proteins | sample BogFormECP12_OM1_FD_188238 | JGI IMG/M metagenome (GOLD analysis project Ga0209039, IMG submission 188238) | Bog forest soil microbial communities from Calvert Island, British Columbia, Canada - ECP12_OM1 (SPAdes) (version 2) | ecosystem: Environmental > Aquatic > Freshwater > Wetlands > Bog ...
GAGCTGTGCGTATGGCACCGGCTCTTCCTGAGCAGCCCAGTCGGGCGACATGAACCGGCCCATGCTGGATGCGTAGTACCTAGCCCCGAAGTAGTCGTTTCCTGATTCTATATCGCGTTCTTTGCCGGTGAAGAGGTGCTCGGTGGGGGTTGGCAGGCAGGTCTCGCCGTCCCCGTAGGGCAGGCTCTGGCAGGTCTGTTCCACCACCCCGGCGTAGTCGGTCTGGACGCGGCGCGTGCCGAGCGGGTCGTCGAAGTAGAAGTGCAGGCCGTCGTTGTCGTAAGTGCCGAGCAGTTTGCCGCCGGCCCAGACATTGGTGTGCTGCCACGCCAGGCCGCTCGTGGTGCTGCCTGTCGTCGCGCTGCCCATGCCCATCTCGGTGACCTGTTCGCCGCCCAAGCCGAGGACATAGTCGTTGATGGTGGTGAAGCCATTGGCGGCCGGGTCGCAACTCCACGCGGTGATGCTGCCCTTGGCCACCCGCGTTCCGCTCGCGTCGTAGAGGTAGCCGGTCATCACCTCATGCCGGGGATGAGAGTGCTGGCCACCGCGCAGATGCGCCCCTCCGCGTCGTAGAGGTACTGGTTCACGCCGTCGTTGAGCACGTCGCCCGAGGCATCGTAGCTGACGCCGCCGGGCGCCTGATTGGTGCCCGCCAACTGGTTGTTGTTGGCGGCGCTGAGATTGGCCCAGGTGTTCGCCAGCAGGGAAGCCGAACTGGCAAGCTGGCAGGCGGCCGCGCCCACGGTATTGGTAAAAGGCAGGTTCGAGGTAGCCTGGGTGGTGCGGTTGCCGAAGGGGTCGTAAGTCCAACAGCCGTTGATGCCGGCATAGGGCGCGGGCGCATTGGCCGCAGCCGAGGCTGTTAACAGCCGGTTCAGCGTGTCGTACTGGAAGTTCCACGTGCCCATAATGCCGTTGGGCAGACCGTTGCTGCCGTTGTCAGTATAGTTGAGCAGGTTGCTATATAGCAACCTGAAGTTGCTCTACAGCATCCATTCTGGGGTGACGTGTCCCTATCATTCCGGTGCATAGCACCGTGCTCTTCCGCTGGCTGCGCCGATGAACTTGGATAGAGCCACAGAAGCAAGCAAGCCGCCCCGAAGGACGGCTCACAACAGCGACTAAGGATGGCTCAAGGGTGAAGCGGAAGACCGCCCGCCGCCCGACCTGAGACGGTGGAAGATCAAGAATGAAACTCCCTGGGTGGCCGCCAACAGCAGTAGAAAGGCTACGCTTGAGTGCCAGGTGATTGAGTACACATGGGGCTGGTCTTCTTGCTCCCAAAACAGCGGAACACTCGAATAGAGCAACCAGACCGCAACCGCCATGCACAATGCCGAGCCAAAAAGAACTTGCAGGGCGATCCTGCGGCGGAACGAAAAATATGAAACCCACTGCGTAGCAGCTAGAAGTAGGAGAACCATCAAACCCGTATGCCAGTCTGGTTGCCTATTCAACAAGAGGCCGAGGTAAACGCAGACGATCACACCTGTCACGCCCAGAACCAAGCCGGAAAGCACTTGTAAGACTGTTTTCATGGTTACTCCTCTCAATCCTCTGGATGGCGTACAACTGGCGCGGGAGAGTCTGAGCCATTTCTCTCACCATTATTTGGATTGGCGGTTGGGCTTCGGAAACCCCAGTCGTTAACTGTGATCGTTCCACCTTCATTCGCATTTGCCGATGCGGTTTTTCCCGGCGCGACGATAATCCCGGCGTGCGCGTCCTCACCTCCATTGGGGTCAGGCCCATGATCCTGCGCAATTACATCATTTGGCCGTGCTTCGCTCATTGGCCGTGGACTCGACAGCCCATCGATTTTGACGTTTGGATCGGCAAGCTGTGCCGCAGTCGGTATCTTGCCCGTACCATCCACGGTTGGCCGCTTCTTTCCTGATTCAGCTACAGTGTCGCTGGTAAACTCATTGCATTTGTTACTTCCCGGCTTGAAGACCTGCCCATTACTGGTATTCATCCCGCCCGTAGCCCAGTCTTTGTCACCCTTGTGATTCGCGGCTGTTTGAGCAATGCTCAAGCCATTTACTTGTGCATCTGTGCGGAATCCTTTGCCTGAAAACCAGTTCTTTGTCTTCTGCCACAAATAGTCGTTGTGCCCATCCAGATCAACTCTGGTGAGAGGATTGTTCCGCACATACGCATAGAGATTGAGGCTCTGCGGATCGTCCAGCTTCGCGTATGGCACTGGTTCTTCTTGAGCCGCCCAGTCAGGCGACATGAAGCGTCCCATCGCGCTGCTGTAGTAACGCGCCTCGAAGTAGTCGTTGCCTGATTCGGCATCGCGTTCTTTGCCGGTGAAGAGGTGCTCGGTGGGGGTTGGCAGGCAGGTTTCGCCGTCTCCGTAGGGCAGGCTCTGGCATGTCTGTTCCACCACGCCGGCGTAGTCGGTCTGCGCGCGGCGCGTGCCCAGCGGGTCGTCGAGATAGAAGTGCAGGCCGTCGTTGTCGTAGGTGCCGAGCAGCTTGCCGCCGGCCCAGACGTTGGTGTGCTGCCACGCCAGGCCGCTCGATGTGCTGCCTGTCGTCGCGCTGCCCACGCCCATCTCGGTGACCTGTTCGCCGCCCAAGCCGAGGACATAGTCGTTGATGGTCTGGAAGCCATTGGCGGCCGGGTCGCAACTCCACGCGGTGATGCTGCCCTTGGCCACCCGCGTTCCATCGGCGCCGTAGAGGTAACCGGTCATCACCGTCATGCCGGGGATGGGAGTGCTGGCCACCGCGCAGATGCGTCCCTCCGCGTCGTAGAGGTACTGGTTCACGCCGTCGTTGAGCACGTCGCCCGAGGCGTCGTAGCTGACGCCGCCGGGCGCCTGATTGGTGCCCGCCAACTGGTTGTTGTTGCTCGGGCTGAGATTGGCCCAGGTGTTCGCCAGCAGGGAAGCCGAACTGGCAAGCTGGCAGGTGGCCGCGCCCACGGTATTGGTGAAAGGCAGGTTCGAGGTAGCCTGGGTGGTGCGGTTGCCGAAGGGGTCGTAGGTCCAACAGCCGTTGATGCCGGCATAGGGCGCGGGCGCATTGGTTGCAGCCGAGGCTGTTGACAGCCGGTTGAGCGTGTCGTATGTGAATTGCCATGTGCCCATGATGCCGTTGGGCAGACCGTTGCTGCCGTTGTCAGTATAGCCGAGCAGGTTGCCGACGCAGTCGTAGCCGGGGGTAGTATTGGGGCAATTGGGATTCGATGGTCCTGTAACTACGTACTGGTAGACCGTGGTTGTGGTTGTGTTCGCGGCCGCGCCTCCATCAAGGCTTCCGCTGCTGGGAGAGGCTGAGAACGAGGGCTGAGAGAAGAGCGCGGAATTCCAACTCGTGGCCTGGAGGGTATAGGCGTAGTTTGTAGCCGAACCGGTTGTAAGCGCCTCAAGGTACACGGCGTCGTCAACGGCGGTCACCTTGACCAGGGAGGTGGATGCCTGGTTGGCGAGGGCCTCGGCGATGGAACTCGGAGTCGAAGTTGCACCGTAGGTTACGGTTGACACGGAGCTGCCATTCACCGTCAGTTTGATGGTGCCGGTGTCAGGGGTGGCCCCGGTGAGAACGGCGATCGAGACCGTAGCTGTAGTGGGGTTGTAGTCCGCCGTGTCGGTGGGGGTCATGGTCACCGTCAGGAGCTGCGGCCCGGCTTTGAGGACCGCGCCCAGGGCGGGCGAGTAAGTGAAGACGCCCGCCACGGGAGACGAGGCACTGAGCTGGGTGGAACTGAGCGCCGTTCTGTCGGTGATGGCCGACGGCGTCGGCCAGGTAACGACCGGCGTCGCCTTGTTCACCGTGAGCGGGACCGTTGCTGCGACGGCGTTGTAATCCGTGGTGTCGGTGGGCGTGAAGGTCACCGAGAGAGTGTATTGACCGGCCAACAGGACCGCGCCCGCCGCAGGTGAGTAAGTGAATGTGCCTGCCACGCTGGACGAGGCGTTGAGCTGGGTAGAACCCAGTGCCGTGCCATAGGCAATCGGCACCGGCGTCACCCAGGTGATGGAGGGCGTTCCCTTGGCATTCCCCACGGCGCGGATGCGGTTGTTTGCCATATCTGCGATATAGATATTCCGGCTCGCGTCCACTGCCACGCCTGAGGGAAGGTCCAGCAGAGCGCTTAGAGCCGGTCCTCCGTCGCCGGAGTAGCCGGGCATGCCGTTTCCGGCTAGCGTGTTAATCACCCCACTGTCGGCGAACACCTCGCGGATGACGTGATTCGATGAATCCGTGATGTAGAGATTGCCGCCAGCGTCCACTGCCACGCCCCCGGGGTTATTGAGCGTTGCGCTGGTAGCCGGTCCTCCGTCTCCGGAGTAGCTGCCAAGCTCCCAGCCGGAGGGGCCGCTTCCCGCCACCGTGGCAATGATGCCGGTAGAAGCCGTCACTTTGCGGATACGGTTGTTGGAGCTGTCTGCGATGTAGAGATTATCAGACGCGTCCACTGCCACGCCGGAGGGGCCCCCCAATTCTGCGGCGGTGGCCGCTATGCCGTCGTTGTTGTAGCCGCAATTTAAGTTTCCTGAACTGGGTGGAATCCCGGCCACGGTGGAGATGGTGTTGTTGGAGGCCGTCACCTTGCGGACGAGGCAATTGCCCGAGTCCGCGATGAAGATGTTGCCGGCCGCGTCCACGGCCACGCCGGAGGGCCCACTGAGCGTTGCGCTGGTAGCCGGCCCACCGTCGCCAGCATAGCCGCTGGTTCCATTGCCGGCCACGGTCGTAATGATGCCGGTAGAAATCGTCACCTTGCGGATACGGCTGTTCCTGGAATCTGCAATGTAGAAATTGCCGGCTGTGTCCACAGCCACGCCCCAAGGATAATCTAGCGTTGCGCTGGTAGCCGGCCCATTATCGCCTGTGTAGCTACAATTTGGGGTGCTCCCGGAACCGCTTGGTGGAATCCCGGCCACGGTGGAGATGGCGCCGTTGGAGGCTGTTACCTTGCGGATGAGGCAATTGTCAGTGTCCGCGATGTAGAAGTTGCCGCTTGTGTCCACCGCCACGCCTGAGGGAAAGTCCAGCACAGCGCTTATAGCCGGTCCTCCGTCGCCTGAGTAGCCACCGGTACCCACTCCGGGGCCATAGGCGCCGCTTCCGGCCACGGTATTGATGATGCCCGCGCCGGGTAGAATTCCTACTGTCAACGTGACGCTGGCCGTGGCTGTGTTGTAGTCGGTCGTGTTGGTGGGCGTGAAGGTGACCGAAAGCGTCTGCGACCCTGCGGCCAGCACCGTGCCAGCCGCCGGAGAGTAAGCGAAGGTGCCGAGCACGCTGGTGCCAAGCACGCTCGCAGTGGCATCGAGTTGCGTGGCGCTCAGTGCCGTGCCTGGCAGGATGTTGGCCGGCGTCGGCCAGGTGATCACCGGTGTGGCCTTGTTCACCGTCTCGGATATTGTCCCAGTCGCGCCGCTATTATTCCCGTCACCGCTATAGATTGCGGAGATCGTATAGGTTCCTGGAGCCCAAACCTCGTTGCTCCCGCTGTACACGGCAAGCCCGGCAACAACAGATGCTGTGCCAAATGTGGCGCCGTTAATCTGGAAAGTGATTGTGCCGCTGGGATCCTGTCCGTCATTGATCGCGGCGGTGAAGACGGATGTCCCCCCATAGGCCAGGGGATTGACAGAGGAGCTTATAGATACTGTGGGCGTGACCTTGGTGACCGTGAGCGTGACGGTGGCCGTGGCTGTGTTGTAATCGGTCGTGTTAGTGGGGGTAAAAGTCACCGAAAGCGTCTGCGAACCAATCGCGAGCAGGGTTCCTGCGGCAGGACTATAAGCAAATGTGCCTGCCACGCTCGCGGTGGCATCCAACTGCGTAGCGCTCAGTGCCGTGATGTAAGTGATGGCCGCCGGCGTTGGCCAGGTGATCACCGGCGTGGCCTTGTTCACGGTCTGTGTGATGGCGCTGGAAGTGACCGCGTTGTAATTCGTGTTTCCCGCCCAACCGGCCGTGATGGTGTGAACGCCTGCCGACAATGTGCTCGTGGTGTACGTCGTGGTGGTGCCGCTGATTGTGCCGGTGCCGATCGACGTGCCCGCGTCGTAAAACGTCACCGTGCCGGTGGGGCCGCTGGAGATGGTCGCCGTGAAGGTCACGGATCCGCCGTATGTGGATGGCGTGCCCGAAGTTGTCACGCTGAGCGTCGGCGTGGCTTTGTTGACGGTAAGAGAAACGGAATCAGTTGCGGAGTTGTAGTCGATCGTGTCCGTCGGGGTGAAGGTGACCGAAAGCGTCTGCGACCCGGCGGCCAACACCGAGCCTGCGGCAGGGCTATAAACGAACGTGCCTGCCACGCTGGCCGTCGCGTCCAGCTGCGTCGCGCTGAGCGCGGTGCCGTAAGTGATGGCCGCTGGCGTCGCCCAGGTTATCACCGGAGTGATTTTGGCGTTCACCGTTAGTGTGACAGTGGCCGTAGCCCACTTGTAGTCGGTCGTGTCGGTCGGCGTGAAGGTCACCGACAACGTCTGCGATCCAACCGCGAGCACGGTTCCTGCGACAGGGCTATAAACGAACGTGCCCGCCACGCTTGCCGTCGCATCCAACTGCGTCGCGCTAAGGGCCATGCCGTAAGTGATGGGCGTCGGCGTTGCCCACGTGATGACTGGCGTTGCCTTGTTGACGGTGACGCTAACCGAACCGGTGACCGTGGTGTAGTCGGTGGTGTCACTCGGGGTGAAGGTGACGCTCTCGGAAGGCGTTCCCGCGCCCGGCGCGGTGCTGGGCGTGGTCCAGGCGAACGAGCCGCTCACCGAGGCGCTGCCGCCGCTCAGGATGGAGGAAGCGAGGGTCTGTCCGTAGGTGATGGCGCTGGCGGTTGGCCAAGCGGAGACCGTCGGCGTGGCCTTGCTCACGGTCAGCGTTACCGTCTTAGCGGCCGGGGTGGTGTAGTCGGTGGTGTCGGCCGGCGTGAAAGTCACGGAAAGCGTGTGCGATCCCGCGCCCAGCACCGTTCCGGATGCCGGGTTATAAGCGAAAGTTCCGGGATCCGAAGAGCCGGCGACACCGCCATAGTTCGAGGTGGCTGTAGCGTCGAGCTGCGTCGCGCTCAGCGCGGTCCCGTAGGTGATCGCCGCAGGCGTGGCCCAGGTGATCGTGGTGGTGGCCTTGTTAACGGTCAGCGTCAGCGTCTTGGTGGCCGTGGTGTAGTCGGTGGTGTCGGCCGGCGTAAAGGTGACGGAAAGCGTGTGCGATCCCGCGCCCAGCACCGTTCCGGATGCCGGGTTATAAGCGAAAGTTCCGGGATCCGAAGAACCGGCGACACCGCCATAGTTCGAGGCGGCTGTAGCGTCGAGCTGCGTCGCGCTCAGCGCGGTCCCATAGATGATCGCCGCCGGCGCGGCCCAGGTGATCGTGGTGGTGGCCCGGTTCACAGTCAGGGTGACGGTGGCCGTGGCCGTGTTGTAGTCGGTCGTGTCCGTCGGGGTGAAGGTGACCGAAAGCGTCTGCGGCCCGGCCGCCAGCACCGTGCCGGCCGCGGGCGTGTAGACGAAGGTGCCCGCCACGCTGGCCGTCGCGTCCAGCTGCGTGGCGCTCAGCGCCGTGCCGTAGGTAATGGCCGCCGGCGTCGCCCAGGTAATCGTAGGCGTGGCCTTGTTCACCGTCTGGGTGATAGCGCTGGAGGTGACCGCGCTGTAATTGCTGTTTCCTGCCCAGCGGGCGGTGATGGAGTGGGTGCCTGCCGTCAAGGTGTTTGTCGTGTAAGCTGCGGTGGTTCCACTGATCGTGCCCGTGCCGATCGATGTCCCGCCATCGTAGAACGTCAGCGTACCGGTAGGTCCGCTGGAGATGGTCGCCGTAAAGGTCACCGATTGGCCGTATGTCGAAGGATTGAGGGAAGAGGCCACGCTCAAGGTCGGCGTGAATACTATGCTTCCGGACCCGGCACTGCCGACTTGCAGGGTAACAGTAATGACATACCCTGAACCAGACAGCGACATGGGATTTGCGTTCTCCCATCCACCAGCCGGGCATCCGTAGTTTCCACCGGGCGATGACATATATGTAGAGGTCTGACTGAAAGACTGGCTGATACCAGGTGCTGTGTAGGAGAAATTAGTAAACTCATATACCGTAACCTGTCCCATTGGTGGCGGCCCCCCATTGGGTGGTCCAATTGGGCAGGTGCTCGTACTTCCAACAGTCTGTTGGTAGGTGAGAGTGCCTGAACCGACGGAAATACTGTAGTTGGTGGTCTGCCCGAGGGCAATCCTTGCTGTGATTGCGAGCAGGGCGACGTAGGCACACACCTTTACCATACGCGAGATATTGCGGGCCACAAAAATCGCCTTTTCTGTGTCACCCGTATCTTTTTGGAGATTGTCACGGTGGTCATTCGGGACCGTTATTTCGCCTGTATCGCCACCGTTGCTTTGACGCGGTTGGACTGCGGCAGAGTCGTACCGCCACATGTAAGATTCGCTGGCGTTGCTCATTTGCTCTGCTCCTCTCCGGTGATAGTCACCGTCGCCGATCCGCTGGTCGGGGACGCAACAATGCTTCCTATGTCTGTCTCGCAAGTAGTCCGTAACCGGCTGTCATACGCCCGGTTCAGTGTGAGTCCATTGCCAAGCGCGGCATTCATCAGCCCGCCGAAAGCAGCGTACGGCGGAGACGGAGACGTCGAGTTAGCGCACACGGTGGATTGGCCAGTGGTTGGCAGGGAAAAGAGCGTCGCAGGCAAGGCGGCGCCAGTGACCGGGTTACTGATCAAACTGCTGATCAGCTTCTGCAACCGGCCAGCCCCGTCGAACGTGTTTGTCAACGTGATCGGAGATGGGCCGACTCCACTGGTCGAAGAAATAAGATTGCCGGCCAGGTCGTATGTGTAGGCGGGCGCGTATGGAGCACCACTCGCCTGGCTCGCCGGAGTGTACTGCTGCTCATTCCAGATGCGGCCCATCGGATCGTAGCAAGTGATCGTCCGCTTCGTCAGGAAAGACGCGGTCGTGGAACATGAGGATGTCGTCGAAGCGCTCTGTGTCCATGCATTCGTCAGTCGCCCAAGCCAATTCGGACCAGTCCAATTCGGATTTGTCGGGCACGCAGGGGTTGCGGACGACGTATTATACTGATAGCAGGAAAGCGGCGTCGCTCCATCCGAATAGGTCTTGCTCAGCACCTGGTTCAACTCATTGTAAACATACGTCGTTGTCACGCCCCGCGCATCGGTCTTGGTCTGTACGTTGCTATCGGCGTCGTAGGTATAGCCAGTTGTGCCAGCCACATAGGCCCCGGTACTCGTTGCCGGGCATGCCGCCGTTGAATTCTCCGGATTCGACGCGCAGAGAAGCCGCGAGAGGCTGTCATAGGTGAAAGTCCGGTTCCGCGTGATTCCAGTTGCGGTTGAACCGCCCCATTGCGCCACCGACAGCAGATTGTTCAGCGGATCGTAACTATAATTCGTCACCATGGACGGCGCTTGCGAGGCGCCGTTCGGCTCCGAGACTGAAGTGAGACGCCCCAAGCCATCCGATGTGCGCTGCCAGTCGTTCCCATTCTCGTCCGCGCTGTCTACCCATGTGGCTACAGTACTGACGGTGTGAGCGCGGCAGTTCGTCTGGCCCATCGACACATAGCCGTCATAACACCATTGCTGAAAACTGCTGTCCGGATTCGTCTGGAATGTCTTCCTGCCCAATGCGTCATATCGATACGAAGTGATTCCATAGGTCGGATCGCTTGTGGTCCGGAAGGGATTGGTGACGCTCTGAACGCGTCCCATGGAATCGTAGGTTGTGTTGACGTAGTCCGTACCGCTTGGATCGGAATTCAGCTGTGTCTGGTATTTCCGACCGAGCCCATCGTAAAGAGTAGTTCGAACAATGGGGCCGTTTGTTCCTCCGGTTTTTGTCGTGGTAGCTACTGAAAAAGGCGGTGTATCGATATAGCTAATCTGTACATCTCCGCCATCGGGATACTGTGTCTCCGTGATCCGGTTCATATTCCCTGGATCGTTGTACAGATATTGCGTGAATTTGCCAGTCGTCTGTCCATTCCAGTCCGTGTGAGTGGCCAGTTGGCCTGGATCATAATTGTATGAATACGTATCCATGTATCCGTACGGAAGATACGTCACCATTGTGACGTACCCATCGGTCTGCGGCGTCGGGCTTCCTGGAGGGATTCCCGATCCCCCGGTATAATTGTCCGTATAGGAGAAGAGCGTCTTGTTGCCCTTTGGGTCGGTCGTCCTCACCATCTGCCCAGCCAAATCATAGGAGTGCGTGGTCGGCAGCCAGAGAGAACAGGCGCTCCCAGCACTCGCGGCTGAGACTGCGTTAAAGGTTGCAGACGTATTCAGCGCAGCGCAATGACTTTCAGTTGTTAGATTCCCTCGTGGGCGTGGTGATGAGATGCCGTAGTTCGCATCGTCATGGTTCACATATCCCGATGAGCCGCTGAGTACTGCCTGATCGTACCCATACTGCACGAGCGAATAGGGGTGCCCAGCCCCGTTCGTAACCAATACTTGCGATGGCTTGTTCACGATATGCGCCGTTACAAATGCCGGATTGCTTGCGTATGCATAGTTCGTGAACGTCTTGCGCACAAAACTCGACAGTGTCGTCGTCGTTGGCATTGGGCACGGCGTCCCTGTGCAGGGATTGAAATCCGACTCGTCCTTTTCAATGACGTTGCCATACGAGACCATATACCCAGCGGCGTTCTCAGTGAAATCGTAAGCATATTGCACATACTGCTGCAGAAACGTGGGGCCATCGTAGAGCGTGGTTGCAACCGCGGCAGGAAGCCCTGTGGCGCCGTTACTCGTCCAGTACGTTGTCGCCACGGACTTCATGAGCTTGTTGCTGCCGGAGTATTCCAGGCGGCTTGCCTCCTTCCAGCTCGGCGCCGCTCCCATCTGATAAAGCGGCACCCCGTCGTAAAGCAGTCCAACGCCGGTGTAGGCCGTGTAACTTCCATCGGGAGCGGTAACCCTCGAGGTGAGTCCGGAGGAGGGCGAGTAAGAGGGAAGGTTGTATTGCCACGCAATTTCGTTCGCATTGCAAGGCTCGCCGTTGATGCCGCCGCCATTGCCGCTTGGCGAGATGCAAACCTCGTTCACCACAATGGTCGAAAGAAGATTAAACTGCCCGTGACCGCCGCCGTCGCCCCGAATTCCCCAAACAAACCGCACATGGCCGCCGGTTGGGAATACGATCTTGGAAATGGTCCCGTATGTTGGGTCATAGGTAAAGGCATACTGCGTCGAGTCCGGCAGGGTGATCGAAGACACCACCGGCAGCGTGCTTCCCTGGCCCCCCGGAGTTACCTGATTGACCATGAAAGCTGTCGGGCATTCGTAGGAGTACCCGCAGAATCCTAGAAGCTGGATCTCGGTGCCGGCGGCACCGACAGCTCCTCCAACTGGATGTTGCATGGTGAACGATCCGAGTGCAGTCTGCGAAAACACCACGGAATATTGCTCAGGATCAGCGTTTCCAGTTGCTCCGTAGGTCGTCACATTGTAGGTTCCCACTGGAATTTGGCCGACATAGTCAATGGGGAGTGTGGTGGAGAAGGCTGTGCGTCCAAGGCTGTCTGTGGCAATGAATGAGTTTTGTGTTGAATTGAATGCCAGCGAGGCTATGTTGCCGTTGGAATCTTCGAGGGTTGCGCCGGATCCGGACGCAGAGACCTGCGTGCCGTCGGGTTGCACGATGTTTGGCGTGGAATTGCAACACTGGGTCGCAAGAGCCGAACCATCGGTCGTGAAGTAGGCCGATCCATAGGTTTGACTGGCGCTGGCTGCGTTTTGGCACGGCGGCATCAGATTAAGTGTACTTACAGACACATTTGTTTGCTCTAGATTCATATCGTGCGCCGCGCCACTCTCATCCGTGTAGATAAATGGCCCATAAATCCAGCAACCCGCAAGGATATCTGGAGGTCCGGGTGGGGGCACAACATTCTGTTCTAGAACATTGCTTGCAGAGCTATACATGAATGGTCCTGAAGTTGTCCATGGACCTAGCGGGCCTGATGGATTCGGGGTCAGGTTTCCCGCACCCCATGTGAATACCTGCATGGAGGCGGTGACCTCGGAGCCATCGGCTGCGCTAAGAATACCTGGTATGGAGACACTGCCCGTACCTTGCAGCGTTACCGTCGAGGCGGAGTTGTAATGCAGCGAGAATGGGATCTTGGGGCCGCGGCCGCCTGTGGGCGTGGTCGTGAATGGAATCGTGACGCTGAGCGATCCGGTCAGAGGATCGACCTGCCAGATGCTGTCGAGCTTGATAGGATCGGGTGGTCCCGCCGGATGAATGGCGTCCGCAAAGGCGCCAGGAGCTGCCTGCGCATTGGATTGATGAGCACAGACCGCGATACTCATGAGGACGCAAACAGCTGTAAAAAATGCTCTTGCCTTCATTGTCCACCCCACCGATCTGAGGAAATCTTCCCCTTCTTCCATGTGTTCAGCCGCCGAGTCTCATCTGCCTGATTGCCCGTGCCGCTCAGGTCACTGCCACGGACAGCAATATGCTCTTGAAAACACTAGCCGGATGCACCTTCGCCGCTCACAATTCAGTACATTGACTGCGGTGGCGTGTGATGCAAGTATGCGGCCCGCGCGCATTCACGGCGGCGGGCGTTTTGTGGCTCTTCTCGAGATTGAGCGGCAGTGCCGAGTCCGCAGCTATTTCCACAGCGGCATAAATTCATAACGGCACTAAACAGCGGTTTTTTGTTGCGAAAAATACTCTACGACTTCACCTGGTCCTGTCAATAAAAATCTGCTGTCAATTGCACAACGATGTCCAGATAACCAGAAGGATTTACTATTTATATATTAATAATTATGCGAACATCCATGGGGTCAGTGAACCGCAACGCTCTTTG
>Ga0209039_10003254_pt1 | contig 12836 bp, 12 predicted proteins | sample BogFormECP12_OM1_FD_188238 | JGI IMG/M metagenome (GOLD analysis project Ga0209039, IMG submission 188238) | Bog forest soil microbial communities from Calvert Island, British Columbia, Canada - ECP12_OM1 (SPAdes) (version 2) | ecosystem: Environmental > Aquatic > Freshwater > Wetlands > Bog ...
CCGTGGCGCCAGGGACCGAGGACGAGGAAGTTCCGGTGATGGTCGTCGTGGGGTTGGAGGCGCGCGTATTCCTCCTGCGGGCCGAACATGTCTTCCTGGTCGTAGTAGCCGCCCACAGTGAGGGTGGGCACGGCGACCGCGTTGAGCGAGCGCTCGACGCCGCGTGATGCCCAGACGCTGTCATAGGCGGGGTGTTCGAGGAAGAGCTTCCAGGTGGGCAGCAGCTTGGCGCCGGATTTCTTCACATCTTCGGCAAAGCTGCCGCGCTCCAGGAAGTAGTCAAAGCCGTCGCGGGGCTTGCCGTCCTTGTCTTTGCCGTAATCGACGCTGATCTCTCCCTTGCCGGACTCCATGGAGAGGACGTAATCGTAGCCGTAGGATTGGCGGAATGCGCCGTTGTGGAAGAAGTCGTCGCCCATCCAGACATCGATCATGGGGGCCTGTGGAGAGATGGCTTTGACGGCAGGGTGGGGATCGATGCCGGCCATCATGGCCAGAAAGCCGGGATAACTGGTGCCGATGAAGCCTGCGCGGCCGTTGTTGCCGGGAACGTTAGCGAGCAGCCAGGCCACGGTGTCCCAGGCGTCGGTGCTCTCGTCCATCGCCTGGGGATCGCGATGATCGGCAAGGGGGCGGCTCATGACGAACTCGCCTTCGCTCTTGAAGCGGCCGCGCATGTCCTCGGCGACGAAGATGTAGCCGGCGCGGGCCAGTTCGGGGCGGCTGTAGGCGAACGAGGCTCCGTTTGTTCCGTCCACGCCATAGGGAGTGCGCTGGATGAGGAACGGGAGCGGGGCGGGGATATCGGCGGGCTTGAGGATGACGGCGTGGAGCTTGATGCCGTCTCGCATGGGGATCATGACTTCAGTGCGCTGGTAATCGTGGAAGAGGTGATGGACGGGCTCGCCGGTGCGGCGGTAGACGGTGTCCGGCTCGCTTGAGTGAACCAGGCTGACGCCACGGCCGGCAGCATCGAGCGTGAAGCGGTAGGTGGTCTTCGACTCGGCATGGCCGAATTCGACGGCGGAGATGGACTTGAGTTCAACGGGAGCGTTGCGCTCGGTTTCGACTACGAACTTGCCGTCAGCCACGTAGAAACTGAGCGGCGTGTCAGGCTCGACGGGGTTGGTGTACTCGCCGGCGAGGGCTTCAAGCGGGGCAGCGGAGGGTGCGGCGGTCTGGATTGGCGCTGCGGCCTGGGCTTGCGGCAGGGGCTGGGCAAGGGCGGGTGCGGTGGGAAGCAGAGCAAGGCAGAGAGCGGCGAGAGCGAGACGCAGACGAAGCAAGAGGGACCTCCACAGAGCTTGTTTAAAAAACTATCAGGAAATCCGAAACGGGACTAATGCGCGTGGCCGTGGTGGCCGTGTTCGCGGGCGGCGCTGCTGGCCAGCTCTTCAATGGGAACGACGCAGCCTTCAAGCTCTTCGCAGCCCAGGTGCTCGAACTGGATGGTGGTGTGGCTGATTTGGAAGTGGTCCTTGAGGACGCGGTTGAGCTTGACGAGGATGCAGGCGCTCTCCGACGGGGGAATGTCGGCGATGGTGACGTGGCAGGCCAGGGCGTGGGATTGGGAGCCGAGGCTCCAGACGTGGAGGTCGTGGACGTTGATGACGCCATCGACGGCCTGCATGGCGGAGCGAATGGCGGGGAGCGAGACGCCGCGCGGGGCGCCTTCGAGGAGGATGTTGAGAGTCTCGCGGACGATGCCGAAGCTGGACCAGAGGATGAGGGCGGCGATGAGCAGCGAGAGGACGGGGTCGATCCAGTTTTGGCCGGTGATGAGAATGCCCGCGCCGCCGGCGATGACTGCGGCGGTGGAGAGCGTGTCGCCGGCCATGTGGAGAAAGGCGCTGCGCAGGTTGACGTCGCGGGCCACACTCCACAGGAGAGCGGCGATGACGCCGTTCATGAGCACGCCGGCGGCGGCCACGATGATCATCAGCCGGGGCTGCACGGTGACCGGCGCCGAGAGGCGGTGGACGGCTTCGATGACGATCCAGAGGGAGATGACGATGAGGGTGCCCGCATTGATGAAAGCGGCCAGCACGCCGGCCCGCTGGTAGCCGAAGGTCTTGGAGTGGCTGGCGGGGCGGGTCTGGAAGTAGACGGCGGCAAAGCTGAGCAGGAGGGCCAGGAAGTCGGAGACATTGTGGCCGGATTCGGAGAGCAGGGCCAGCGAGTGGGCGCGCAAACCGGCAACAAAGGTGACCACGACATAGGCGAGCGTGGCTAGCAGCGAGAAACGCAAGACGGAGGTGGTTCGATCCGCGCCGGTTGGGGCGTGCGCTGCGTCGAGGTGCATAAGGGAAGTGTACCGGGGGTGGGTATGGGCTGCCAACAGCGGGGTCAGCCGCGGCCGGGGCGGAGGTGGCTCAGGTCAACCGGCTCGGGATCGTCGTATGCGGGCAGCACCGGCAGTCCCGCTCGCAGGCCGGACCAGTCCTCGGCCACGACGATGCTGTTTTGGGGATTGCCGGGCTGGTAGCGCGCCGTGCAGGGAAAGCCGGCGCGCACCTGGGAGGCGTCCACTACGCCGAGCAGGGCGGTGATGTCCTGGGAGCACTCATAGTTCACGCCGCCGATGTGATAGCTGTACATGAGCATGGTGAGGGTGCGGCTGGCGGGCTCTTCCTTGGATTTGGATGGGGCATTGACTGGGGCTTCGACCTCGCAGATGTCCAGCAACATGCCGTCGACGAGGCGTCCGGACTGCTTGAGGAACAGGCGGCGCGCGCGTTCCAGCTCGTCGGGAGTGGGGCGCTTGCGGAAGATAAGCCAGAGAGCGACTGCGCACGCGGCGGCCAGGAAGGCCGATGCGGAGGCAATCTCCCATGCTTTTGCGGTGAGGTGGATCATTTGCGGCGGGACTCCAAGCGGGACTCTGGGATTGGGGGGGGCCCAAGTAGAGAATACCGCAGAGGGAGCCGGGGCCAGGCGGTGGAAGGATGCGGCAGCGGAGAAGATTCTTGCTGCGATATACTCGTGACTGCATCTTGAATGAGTTCCGGCCTGCCGGAGGCCTCATTTTAGGAGGTTTTTTCTTGGCTTTGGAGAAGAGTTCCACAACGGCACGGCCTTCCCGGATTCGCTCGACCACGGTGATTTGCGTGCGGCGCAACGGCGAGGTGGTGATGGCCGCCGACGGCCAGGTGACCTTGGCCGAACATGTGCTGAAGCACTCGGCCAAAAAGATCCGGCGGCTCTACCAGGATAAGATTCTGGCCGGATTTGCCGGATCGACGGCCGACGCCTTCTCGCTGTTTGCGCGCTTCGAGTCCAAGCTGGAGCAGTACGCGGGGAACCTGAACCGGGCGGCTGTGGAGCTGGCCAAGGACTGGCGCACCGACAAGATGCTGCGCAACCTGGAAGCGCTGCTGCTGGTGGCCGACAAAGGGCAGACGTTTTTGATCTCCGGATCGGGCGACGTGATCGATCCCGACGAGCCGCTGGCGGCCATCGGCTCCGGGGGCAGCTATGCCACGGCGGCGGCCCGCGCGCTGATGGAAAACACCGACCTGAGCGCCCGCGAGATCGCCGAAAAGGCCATGAAGATCGCCGGGGAAATCTGCATCTATACCAACGACCGCATCACGATCGAGGAGCTGAAGGGCTAGGGAGATCGCCTTGAGCAAGGGTATTACGGCCTTTCTCAGAGAGGCAATCGATTGTTACGAGAGCGATCCTGGTGCGACTTGGGAGGCGTTGGATTCTGTTCAAACTCAGTTGAGAGCCGTTAGAGAGGGTGGAGCTTTTGCGGACGAGGAAAGCGCTTCCAAGACCAGCATGGAAAGAACAGGTGAGGCTTTGAAAGCGATGCTCCTCGAAAGGGACGCTCCAAAACCCGAAAAGATAGACACGTTTGAAGCTAAACGAGAGATGGCGGTTCCTGCATCTATAGAAAACCCGCAAGTTTATTTGGAGTATGTGAGAAAAAAGCTGAAACAAGCCCATTTTGATTACCTGCTGGATGTACTTGTATGGAAAGAGAACCAGGATCGTAAGCATGAAGGCAAGGTCGACGCTACTAGACAAGAAGTTCTTGAGTTTTGGGGCGAAGATGAGATTCTTTCGATTGAAGAATGTATAGATTGGTATGAGATAGCGAAAGAGTACGAACTTGCGCTGAGAACAGAGCCTGACTTTGAGATGTATTTATTGAGAAAGCATTTGGATTGGCTTGATTCATCCGCCGGGAAGATCGAAGCAGATGGTCCAATTTCTTTTCGAAACTCAATTCCGGAACATTTGAAGCTTTATATTTACGAAGCTAATTGGTGTAACTTGCATGGATTCGATGCCGCATGTGCATCATTATGCGGAGCGGTCCTGGAAGAAGCCCTTCGCATGAAGCTCAGAGAAAGGAATATCGGCGTGGAGGATCATGCGACACTCGGGACGGTCATAGAAATTGCGAGTAACGATCCGCACCTGCTCCTTCCTTTGCTCATACCTCGCGCGAGGGACCACGCGAGAGAAGTCATGCGACTCCGGAATTTAACTGCTCACGGGAGTCGTGAGTTTACCGAGAGGTCAGAACTCGATAGAAAAGCCTCCCTTCACTTAACAATTGAACTTTTGGAAACGCTGTTTACCCCCGAAGGATAAGAAAAGAAGAATGGCAATTTACCTACCCGCATCCGCCGAAGAACAGGAACTCTCGCTGGACGAGCTGACTCCGCGCGAGATTGTCGCCGAGTTAGACAAGCACGTGGTGGGCCAGAAGGCCGCCAAGCGCGCGGTGGCCATCGCGCTGCGCAATCGCCAGCGCCGGCAAAAGCTGCCCCCGGAGATGGCCGACGACATCATGCCCAAGAACATCATCATGATCGGCCCGACGGGGGTGGGCAAGACGGAGATCGCGCGGCGGCTGGCCAAGCTGACGGGCTCGCCGTTCCTGAAGGTCGAAGCCTCGAAGTTTACCGAGGTGGGCTACGTGGGGCGCGACGTGGAGTCGATGATCCGCGACCTGGTGGAGATCGCCATCGACATGGTGCGCGAGGAGCGGCTGGAAGAGGTGGAAGACAAGGCGGAGATGAACGCCGAGGAGCGGCTGCTGGACGTGCTGCTGCCGCCTCCGCCACCCGCGCCGCCGGCTGCCGAGAGCCAACTGACTCTGCCCGGAACCGAAAGCTACCAGCGCTCGCGCGAGAAGCTGCGCCAGCAGTTCCGCGAGGGCAAGCTGGACGAGCGGCAGGTGGAGCTGGACGTGCGCGAGCGGAATACGCCGCAGTTCGGGATCATCAGCAACCAGAACCTTGAAGACATGGAGATGAGCCTCAGGGATATGCTGCCGAACATCTTCGGCGGGGGCTCGAAGCGGCGGAAGATGAAGGTGACCGACGCCTTCGACTACCTGGTGCAGGAGGAAGAGGGCCGGCTGATCGACATGGACCAGGTGAACCGTGTAGCCACCGAACGGGTGGAAGCGAACGGGATTATCTTTCTGGATGAGATAGACAAGATTGCCGGGCGCGAGAGCGGACACGGGCCAGACGTTTCGCGCGAGGGCGTGCAGCGCGACATTCTGCCGATTGTGGAAGGAACGACGGTGAACACGCGCTACGGCATGGTGCGCACCGACCACATTCTCTTCATCGCCGCGGGCGCGTTCCATGTTTCCAAGCCCAGCGATCTTATTCCCGAGTTACAAGGGCGGTTTCCCATCCGGGTGGAGTTGCAGTCGTTGACCGTGGACGACTTTCTGCGCATACTGACCGAGCCCAAGGCTTCGCTCACCAAGCAATACTCGGCGTTGCTGGAAACCGAAGGCGTGAAGCTGGAATTTTCGCCGGAGGCCTTGCGGGAGATGGCGGAGTTTGCGTTCAAGGTGAATGAGCAAACCGAAAACATCGGGGCGCGGCGGCTGCACACCATCATGGAGCGGGTGCTGGAGGATGTGAGCTTCCTGGCGCCCGACGTGGTCCGGCGCGCGCCGGACCAAGAGCAGGCCGCAACGCTCTCCGAGGCCATCAAGGCTGAGTCGTCCACGCCGCTGCCTTACGAGGAACGGATGACCGCCTCCGGCCCGGAGAAGGTCTTTCTGATCAATGCCGAGTATGTGAAGCAGATGGTGGCGTCGGTGGTGCGCGATCACGATTTGTCGCGCTACATTCTTTAGGAATTCTTCTCCGTCGCGCTGTGTTTGCTTATGCAGAGCGTTTCGAGTTTTCGCAGGGCCTTGAGCATTTCGCCAAGAGCTGTCTTTCCAATCTCCCGCTCGAACTCCCGCTGTAACTTGTCAAAGACGCCAATCACGCGCATGGCGCATTTCTTCCCCTGCGGCATCAAAGTTAGCTGGTAGGCCCGCGCGTCCTCCGGATCGATCCTCCTCAACAAGAGTTCCCTGGCCTCCAGTGAAGAAACGCAGTGACTCACATTGCCCCGCGTCGTTCCAAAGGTCTCCGCCAACTGCGACGGCTTGACCGGCCGCGGCGCCTCAAAAAACATTGCCGTCAACACCAGCCCCTCCAGAAAATTCAGGCTGTCGGCGGCAAGCGCCCGCGCGGCAAGCGATTCGAACCGGCGCGCGGCCCGGTTGACAGCAAACATGGGGCTTTCGTGGAGGAATGCATCGATACGCATGGCCTTCTCCTAATGGTTTAGCATCTCAACTATTCAGAACAATATCAAATTACCCTTGCGAAACAACTCATCGGCGGTCAGAATTACCGGGAAAGAAGAATGTGCCGACTTTGAAATCGATCTCCATTGCGGGTTGCCTGTTGCTGGCAGCCTGCGCGCAACGAGCTTCAGCGCAAGCCGCCGCGCCTTCTCAAACCGCCCCGCTTCCGCACCCCTCGGAGACCATGGTGGTTCTCGGCTCGCCCGTTCCTGTGCCTTTGGCGGAGTCTTCCGCTGCGGTGGTGGTGCTGCCGGTTGAAGACAAAGCTCTCACGCTGGAGTCGCCGCAGGATCTGCTGCGCCAGGATTCGTCGGTTTTTCTCGAAGAGCGCGGCGCGGGCGGCGGACAGACGGATCTGGTTCTGCGCGGAGGAACCTTTGAGCAGGCCCTGGTGCTGTTGAACGGCTTCCGCATCAACGACAGCCAGACCGCGCATCACAATCTTGACCTGCCGATTCCGCTCGATGCGATGGACTCGATCGAGGTGCTGCACGGCGCCGGCTCAACGCTGCATGGCGCGGACGCGTTGAGCGGCGTCGTCGACTTTCTCACCGCCGCGCCCTCCGCAACCTCGTTGCGTCTGCGCGCGGGAGGGGGCAGCTTTGAGTCGAACGAAGAGTCGCTGCTGGCTGCTGTGGCGCGCAAGCGGTGGAGCAGCCGGTTGACCGCAAACCGCAACTTCTCCACCGGCTTCATGGCCGACCGCGATTACCGCAACGAGGACGCTTCTTCAGAGAGCTGGGTCAGTTCGCGGCTGGGCATCTCCGACCTGCTCTTTGCCGCGAGCGACCGCTCCTTCGGCGCAAACCAGTTTTATGGTCCCTATAACTCGTGGGAGCGGACCAAAGGATGGTTTGCCTCCGGTCGCCAGGAGTTAGGCAGCCGCACCGTGGCGGCCTTCGGTTATCGCCGCCACGCGGACGAGTTTGTCCTGCTTCGCGATGATCCCGCCGTTTACGAAAACAACCACGTGGACGGATCGTGGCAGGCCTCTTTGCGCCATACCCTTCCGGTCGCGACCTCCTCCGTGCTCTTGCTAGGGCTGGAGTCGGACGGCGACAGCATTCACAGCAACAATCTCGGCCTTCATGCCCGCAATCGCGGCGCGGGCTACGCGGACCTGGACCTGAGGCCCGCCAAAAGCCGCTGGAACTTATCCGCCGGCTTGCGCGAGGAGTTATTCTCGGGAGGGTTGCAGTCCGCGCTGGCGCCGCACCTGGCAGGCAGTTTGCGACTGACCGATCAAATCAAGCTGCGCGCCAGCGGAGGCTATGGATTCAGGCTTCCCACTTACACCGACCTTTATTACTCCGATCCAGTCACCATCGGCAACCCGAGTTTAAAGCCGGAGTCAGCCTGGTCGGGAGAGGCGGGAGCCGATGGGGCGCTATCCAGCCGCCTTTTGCTTTCGGCCACAGGGTTTTATTCCCGCCAGCACGACGCCATCGACTATGCGCGCGCCGCGTCGCTCCCTAACTCTCTTTTGCCCGCATGGTGCACAGTCAACACATGGTGCGCGGTCAACCTCAGCGGCCTGCATTTTGCGGGAGTCGAGTCTTCAGCAACCTGGGCGCCCGCAAAGGGACATCAGGTTCAGGCCGCGTGGACCGTACTTATCGGCGCGCAGCCGCCCTTGAACGGGCTGCAATCGGAGTATGCCCTCAACTATCCGGTCGAAAATCTTCATGTCACCTGGACGGCGGCGCTGGGACACGCGCTCGTGGTAACGAATTCAGTGGCCATCGCAAAGCCCTATCAACAGCCAGGCAACCCGCCGTGGAACGCGAACCCCTACCCCGTATGGAACGCCGCGTTGACGCGCGACGCAGGAAAGATTCGCCCCTATCTCCGCCTGGGAAACCTGAGTAATACCGGTTATCAGGAGATCAACGGCGTCACCATGCCGGGCCGGTCGATTACCGGAGGCGTTTCCCTCTGGCTTGGGCGGTGATTATTTTCGATTAGAATTGATGCGGCTGAGGCGAAATTCTGGTAACCTGTCCTCGTACCTCGCGAGTCCGCGCCACTTTCCCCTCGACTTCACGCAGTACAACACAGAGGATAGAAGTCATGAGCAATCCCGCACGGCACCATCACATCGATTACATCGAGTTCACTGCAACAGACATGGAACGGACAAAGCAGTTTTACACGACCGTCTTCGGCTGGAGGTTCAAGGACTGGGGGCCGGAGTACATCGACTTTACCGGGGCCGGGATCAGAGGCGGCTTCGCCAAGAGCAAGCCGCATGAGGCGCAACCAAAGTTTGCGCCGCTGGCCGTGCTTTACTCCACGGACCTGGAGGCCACTGAACTGGCAATTGTGGCCGCGGGCGGCAGCATCGTTGTGCCCACCTTCGCGTTTCCCGGCGGACGGCGGTTCCACTTCTCCGATGGGGTGGGGAACGTGCTGGGCGTGTGGTCGAAGTGAAAGACAGTGATCAGTGAACAGTGGTCAGTTCTCCCAGGTCTCTCCGCCGCGGCGGACGAGACCTGGGGCACCCACGTTTGCGGATTAAATTAGACGGCCACACCCGGAATGGATTGAATCAGACGGCCGCAGTGGCGCGGGTTTCCAGTTCGGCCAAGCGCCCGGCGAGCAGGGTTTCCAGCTTGACCAGCGCGGCTGAGAAGCCTTCAATGCCTTCCTTCAGCTTGTCAGTGGCCATGCGGTCGGCGGCGTGCATTGAGTCAAACACCGCCTTGTCCACGGCGATCTTTTCGATGGAGAGCGCCTTGGCGGCCTGACGCGAGAGCTTGCGCGGCAGATCGCCCACGGCAGCCTCTAACTCGGCCAGCAGTTGCGGAGAGATGGTGAGTAGGTCGCAGCCGGCCAGTTCCTTGATCTCGCCGATGTTGCGGAAGCTGGCGCCCATGACCTGCGTCTTGTAACCGAATTTCTTGTAGTAGTTATAGACATGAGTCACGGAGATCACTCCGGGGTCGTCTGCGCCCTGGAAGTCCTTGCCGGTGTCTTTCTTGTACCAGTCGAGGATGCGGCCGACGAAGGGCGAGACGAGCGTGACGCCGGCTTCGGCCGCGGCGATGGCCTGGTGAAGGCCGAAGAGCAGCGTGAGGTTGCAGTGGATGCCGTCCTTCTCAAGGACTTCGGCGGCGCGGATGCCCTCCCAGGTGGAGGCGATCTTGACCAGCACGCGCTCGCGGCCGATGCCCTCGGCGTCGTACTGCGCGATGATGGAGCGGGCCTGCGCGATGGTGGCCTGGGTGTCATAGGAGAGGCGGGCGTCGACTTCGGTCGAGACGCGGCCGGGAACGATGGCCAGGATCTTTTTGCCGAAGGCGATGGCCAGCCGCTGAAAGGCGAGATTGGCGATAGCCGCATCGGTCGCGCCGCTCCCAAGTTCCTTGCGGGCTGCGAGCAGCACTTCGTCCACGATGGGCTGGTACTGCGGCATCTGCGCGGCGGCGGTGATCAGCGAAGGGTTGGTGGTCGAGTCCTGGGGCCGAAACTTTCCAATCGCCTCAATGTCGCCGGTGTCGGCCACGACCACGGTGTACTGGCGCAACTGGTCAAGCAAGTTTTGCGGCATGATTCCTCCTGGGGATGGGAGCTTCAAGCGTGTTCAACTCCAGTGTACCGCTCCCGGCATTCATCGTTGTTTTGAAGCGCATGAAATGAGCTTCAATATCTCGGGGTTATGCAGGAATGCTATATTGCTGTGCAGCCGGAAAAGCTGATTGAAGTTGCGGCTGAAATCCGCTTGCCTTTGAATTATCAGCATCTATTCACCTCGAAGGAGAAGTCGTGAAGCGTCCGTTTGGAGTGAGTTTTTCAGCAGTTCTTCTCATACTTGGGTCGCTGTTTCAGTTGCTGATGGCCCTCGGCATGGGGTTCAGTGGAGCTATTTCACATAAACAAATTGGCGGCGGCGGAGTTCCGGGCGCGACGGCTGCCGCGCCGCTGCCCGGCTGGATGCCTGTTTTCATGTACGCGCTCGGCGTCTTCTTCATTGCACTGGCGGCATGGGGAATCGTGACCGCGGTGGGACTCTTCAGGCTGCGCCGCTGGGCGCGGTACTCCGTGCTCGTGATTGGCGGTTTACTGGCCGTTTTTAGTTTTGTTCAGCTTTTGATCATGCTGCTCATGATGCTTGTGCCCTTGCCTGTACCACCCACCGTGGATGCATCCCAGATGCAAACCGTGCAGGCTATCACCAAGGTCATCTTCGGAGTGATGGCTTTCGTCCACGTAATTGTCTGCGCCGTGGGCGTTTCCTGGCTGGTTTACTTCAATCGGCAAAAGGTGCGCGATGCATTTACCGGAGAGCCCGGCACAGTCGTGGAGAGCCGCCGCCCAATCCTGATCTCCGTGATTGCCGTGCTGAACATGATTGGAGCTGTCTCTTGCCTGCTAATGGTTTTTCTTCCCATGCCGGGAGTACTCTTTGGGTGGATGTTTGATGGCTGGGGGAAAGTGGCGCTCTGTCTGGCCTTTGCCGCCCTGACGGCGTCGGTGGGCGTCGGTCTGTGGCGACTGAAGGAGTGGGGCCGGTTGCTTGCTCTGGCCATGCAGGCCTTCGGGCTGATGAATACCGCTGTTTATCTCCTGCGTCCCGAGCTGATGTTGCGCTACAGCGCGGAGATTCAACAGAGATTGACTCCCATGCAACCGCAGTTACCGGAACGGTTTCAGACCATGATCTACAGCGCATCGTTCGGCTTCGGGATTTTGCTTTGCATCGCGATTGCCGCGATCCTGATCTATTACCGCAAGGCTTTTCAACACCCAATCGAGCTATTGCAGAATGAATCCGCTTCGCCTTTGTAGCTGGAAGCAATGGATGCGGTTCAGGACTGGTTGCACAAATGGCATCCAGACAACAAAAGAACATCCCTCAGGGGCTAAAGCCCCAGATTTTATACGTCTTTTGCGGCACGGCTAAAGTCCCACCCCATCGACGAAGACCTGTCGATGGGGACCCCGGGTAAAGCCGTGCCCTTTCAAAACCCAATATATGCAACCAGTTCTAGGCTTGTGTTTCTTCCGACTGGAAGGTGTTGGTTAGCACGCCGAGGCCGGGAATGCTAACTTCCACGCGGTCGCCGGGAGAGAGCGGGCCTATGCCGGAGGGAGTTCCGGTGAGGATGAGGTCGCCGGCTTCGAGAGTCATGATGGACGTGATGTGGGCGAGCAGGGCGGGAATGGGAAAGATGAAGTCGAGGGTTGAGCCGCGCTGGCGGAGCTGGCCGTTGACGCGGGTTTCGATGGTCAGGCCGGCTTCAAGGTCCAGTTCATCGCTCACCAGAGGGCCGGCGGGGCAGAAGGTATCGAAGCCCTTGGCGCGGGTCCACTGGTCGTCCTTTGCCTGCAGATCGCGGGCGGTCACGTCGTTGGCCAGGGTAAGGCCGCGAACGGCGGAGCGCCAGGCTTGGGGCTTGAGGTTGCGAACGCGGCGGGCGATGACCAGCGCCAGTTCGCCCTCGTAATCCACTCGGGCGGAGGCGGCGGGCATGCGGACGACCCCGCCTGGGGCCAGCAGCGAGGACGGCGGCTTGAGGAAGATCAGGGGCTCGGAGGGAAGCTCGCTGCCCATCTCTTTGACGTGCTCGCGATAGTTGCGGCCGACGCAGACGATCTTGGAGGGCGTGACCGGCGCCAGCAGGCTGGCCGCTGAAAGCGGCAACGGCTCGAAGCTGAAGGCGCCAGAATCGAAAGACGGGGACGTAGCCCGCCCGCGGGTGAGGCGGAAGGCTAGGTCTTCTTCCGGCGCGCGGGCCAGGTCTACGATCCAGGACTCGGTTTGGGGCTGGCCGCCACGGTCCTCGACCACGCCGTAGTGAACCTGGTTATCGAGCAGAAAGCGGCAATATTTCATGGGGAAATCTCTCCTTGCGCGGCGAAGCCGGCTTACGGATTGGGCACGGACTCCTCGGCCTCAGCGGAGTGGGCGCTCTCATGCCCGCCCCGATCGATGGCGCTGACGGCGTAGCGGTAGGTGTGGCCGGACTGGACCTGAGTGTCGTGGAAGGCCGGGGCGACGAGCGGTTCGGCGGGCGAGATGCGCTGCCAATTTCCATTTGCTCCGCCGGGTTCAAGGCGATAGACGGCGTAACCGGCGAGATCGGCCTCAGTGTTTGGCTGCCAACTGAGGTCGATTGCGGCCTCCGTTGCGGCGCTCGGGGCGGTGGCTACGGCGGCCAGGCCGGTGGGCGCCTGGGGCGGAAAGACGTCCAGGGCCTCGACGCGCACCGGG
>Ga0209039_10003255_pt1 | contig 12835 bp, 11 predicted proteins | sample BogFormECP12_OM1_FD_188238 | JGI IMG/M metagenome (GOLD analysis project Ga0209039, IMG submission 188238) | Bog forest soil microbial communities from Calvert Island, British Columbia, Canada - ECP12_OM1 (SPAdes) (version 2) | ecosystem: Environmental > Aquatic > Freshwater > Wetlands > Bog ...
CTTTTTCTGGAAAGTTCTTTTCGTGACTTGAACGCACCACTCCGGGCTTTCTTCAAGCCCCGATTTTCGCTATACTATTATTTTGGAAGAAGCTGCCGATGGATGCCGGGGAGCCATACTACTTGCCTGAATATGCTCCTTGCGTCCCTGGGAGGCGTCTTCAACAGCGCGCATTCGGCCGGGCGGCTGAAGTTGTACGTCCACCTGCTCGCATGGCACGCGAAGGCGCTCACCGAGGGGTACGGGTTGGGATGGAATGGGCAGAAGATACTTCATACGAAAAGAGGACGCGCCACTCCGGAATCTGGTGCTCTCGCTCTTCCGGAAAGAGACTCTCGACTTTCCCGATACGGTCCTCCTGGAAACTTCATCCGGCTGCAACGGTCTCTGCGTGTTCTGCCTCTATGAGGCGACCCGGGAGAGCCTCCCCAATGGAAGAATGGACGAGGCCCTCTTTACCAGGATCATTGATGAACTCGCGGAACACCGGGTGAAGAAGATCATTCCCTGCTTCATCAATGAACCGCTGCTTGACCCGCGTCTGTGCGACCGGCTCGCCGCCATCAGGAAAAAATGTCCCGATACCATCATCTCCCTGACGACAAACGCCTCGCATCTCACCAGCGAAAAGGCGCAAAGAATCCTGGAGGAGAATCTCGCCGACGAGGTGAACATCTCCTTCCAGGGACTGAGCCGGGAAAGCTATGAAGCCTCGATGCGCGGGCTTTCTTTCGAGCGCACTCTGGAGAACGTCAAGTCCTTCCTGAACATGCGGGGCAAGAACCGGCGGCCGGTCGTAACGGTGACGACAGTCGAGACCAGCGTTGTCCAGGCAGAGTTCCAGAAGGCACCGGCGTTCTGGAAGTCGCTCGGCGCGAAATTCAAAAGCCTCCCGTTCGAGACCCGAAGCGGCGATGTACGGCACTCGCTAAAGCGGACCGACCGGGAACTGTCCCCGGTCGTCTTCTGCCCCAGGCCCTTCAACACCCTGGTGGTCACTTTTGACGGGAAGGTACCGATCTGCTGCGCCGATTACACCCGGAAGTCCATCCTCGGCGACGCGAATACCGAAACGTTCGAGACCATATGGAACGGGCTGGCCTTCCGGGAAGTCCGCCGCGCGTTTCTCGAGGGCAGGGCTGGCAAGATTCCTGCCTGCCGCAACTGCAAGGTCGCCGAATGAAAATCTGTCTTGTCACGCGGGGGCTCTCGCTCACGTGGGGCGGGGCCAAGCGTGAAATAAGCCCTTCCGGGACCTCTTCGTGGTAATGATTTGTTATTCAGACAAACTCGCGTCGCTTTTCGGAGCAATCTCCTAACATTGTGCTTGAGATAGAAACAGGTCCATGATTAGAACCTACTCGCCTTCGTAGAACATTGCCGTGTATAACCGTGGATGGTGAAGGAGACAAGCAAATTCCGGATTCCAGTTATGCGTACCATCGCGGCGGCCCCGCATTAGAGCCGTCGCGGCACCTTCTAACCTCGGGTCCCTACCTCCACTTGTCAACCGATGCGGTTTCAGGTATGTAAAACTTGAGCGCATCCATCTGCGGGTTGGCCTCCCCTCCCACGACAATCACGTGGACGTCTTTGCGGGGGTATGCCTGTACAATGGCGTCGTCGGGAAGATTCAGGTATTCGGCAGGCCACGTACCTTTTTCACCGTACATCTCTTTGCCTTTCAGGATGGGCTCTATAAACCAAGTATAATGAAAGTCCGACGTGAATTCCTTTTTCGTCAACGTAGCATTCTTCCAGATATACTCCTCCACATCCTTCTTGGTGTGCCCTTTCTCTGCCTGCAGCTTCGCGGCGGGTGGCGCAAAGAGCACGACAAGGCCGCGGGTCCATTCGAAATAGCGCACGGCTTTTATAAGCCGGTCCACGTTTGCGTCGAGGTAGTTCCCCGCAAGGGACCTCCCGTCGGAAAATATGGTCACCACACTCTCACCGGGCTTATACCCAAGATCAACGGAGAGAGGCTGCCACGGGCTTGCCTCTTCATTCTCGGGAAAGCAGAACGTATAACCCAAGGGACTGCCGAACGTGCCCATCAGGTTGAAGCCAGCCTGCCCGCCCCCGAGATTGATGATGAAGAGCCGCAGCGCCCTTCCTATCGTAGCATTTGCGTGATTACCTGGGCCGAGGGCGTACGTGCCTGCGTTCATGTTGATCTCTTTGCGGATGGGGCCATTCACCACCAGCATGTAAGAAAAGGAGTTCGTCGAGAGGACATTGGTGAATACTCCTTTTGACCATGCCTCGATTGTGGCAAGCAACACCGGCATATATTCGGGTTTGCATCCCGCCATTACCCCGTTGATGGCCACCTTCTCCACGGTGGCGATCCATTGCTCGGGCCATACCCGGTTACCCGCGACCTCTCCAGGGGCATGCTTTGTGCCTTTCAGCATCTCCCTTACTTTCTCTTCTGTAGGCGGCACTATGGGAAGCCCGTCTGTCCACCCCTGTTTGTAAAAGGCATCCTGGACCTGGCTGTAGATTCCCTCCATGGCGATCCGGGGAGGCGTCGGAGGCACGTAGACCCCTGTTTTTTTCTCATTATCGTTCAGAGGCTCGGTTAAGGCTTTTATGATGTTGTCCGTCATCACTCCCATCTGCTGCTCGGTCATGGATTGCGGGGGATAGGTGACGGTGGCCCAGCGCACAGGAACGCCTTTCATCAACGTCGTGTTCTTGGCCGTATCCACGAGCTTCTCATACATCACGACGGTGCCGGGCAGACCTTTTTTCTCCAGTTCGCAGGCCCAGGTGAAGCCCCAGTAAGTCGAGGTATTTGAAGGAGCCGCACCGTAGACGAAGGCGTTCCCGTTTTTTACCATCTCGTTCCACAAATCGGGATCGTCAGTCATATACGGCGAGGGCTTATGTTTGAAGATAACCTTGACGTTGGGAAATCGCTTCTTTAGAGCTTCTCCGATCTTTTCGAGGGCAACCTCTATGTGGGAGCCTTCCTGTTTGGGCGTCACGAGATAGATCACTTTATCGTTCAGATCAGCGACGCGCGGAGCAAGCGGCGTTATCTTCACTTCTTTTACAATGCCCCGCGGGTTCAATACCTTGTAAACCGACTCCTGGCAGAAGATGGGGGATGCAAGCGCAATAACCAAGGCCACAACCGTTGCAACAAGACCCGGCAGACAGAATCTTCTCATTTTGCTCCTCCTTCGCGACGGCTGCGCATGAACAGGCACGCAGGCTGTAAGAGCATTGAAACCAAGCGAGCGTTTTTCCCTTCAACAAGCATACCCCACTCTCGATTATTGTCAATACTTAAGTAGCGGTGCCTCATCGATCATGCATCCGTTGCGTGGGTCGCTTGAGAAGCAATATAGATCAGCGTCTTTCTTTCCATTGTAATGGCGAAAAGAATCATGCGGCCGTAGAAGCTCTATTCAGGAAGGAACAAACAGTGGCATCAAAAAGACCTTCGATCCAATCCAGGCAGGGTTTTCGGCTTGTAGAGAGGATATCCAACGGGGGCTTACGCCGATGAAAGCAAGGCCATCCAGTCCCCGTCGCTATTCAAACCTTCCCTCACGGAAGGCCGTAATGTAGTCCATGCAGTATTCGTCCTTACCGGTGATGAGCAGAGCGGCCCTCAGCGCTCCGAGAAGCTGCTTGTCCGTGGGGTCTGCAATGACGGAGTCTAATCCACGAACGATGGCCGCGACGAGGAACGTCCGATTGACGAGTTTCCTGTTGGGCAGTCCATAGGATACATTCGTCAGACCGCACGTGGTATGAACGCCGGGAAATTCTTTCATGATCTGTTCAATGGCATTCAGCGTGGCCAATGCCGACTTGTCATTGGTTGCAACGGGGTAGGCCAGGGGATCAATATAGAGCGCTTCAAGAGGAATCGCAGCTGCACTTGCTTTCTCTACGAGCTCTCCCGCCATCCGGACCTTGGCTTCGGTCGTATCGGCAACGGCATCTGCCGACTGACAGAGTGCGATGACCTTCGTCTTATGCTGTGCCACCAGTGGCAAGATACCTTGTAACCGAGAAGCCTCCAAAGTTATCGAGTTGATGATGGGCGTTTGTTTCACCAAGGGCATGATCGCTTCGATTACAGCAGGATCGGGGCTGTCGATGCACAGTGGAAGGTCGCAAGCTTCCTGCACGGTCTCTATCACCCATTGTAGATGCTTCGCCTCCTCGCCCGCAAACGTCCCGGCATTGACATCGAGATAATGAGCCCCCGCCGCGGCCTGCGCCTTTGCCTCGTTCTGCAGGAAGAGCGCATCACGCGAGGCGATGGCCTCCGCGATCAATTTGCGGGAGGCGTTTATCCGTTCACCGATGATCAGCATACTAGGTGCCCCACCACGAGTCTAACTTCAACAAATTGGGATCGAGCGGGTACTTTCCATATTTTTTAACGGCCCGGGCCATCGCCCACACATTCTCCGTCTTGCAGTAGTCGGTGAGGCTGTTGGCGCTCGTGACAATGTAGCCGCCATTGACTCCGGTCGTGGCAATCCTTTCCTTCACTTCTTTATCGACCTCTTCGGGCGATCCCAGGGTAAGTGTATAATCGAGATCTATATTACCGAGGATGCAGACGCGGTTTCCATAGTTCGCTTTTATTTTTTTGATATCCATGGCGGAAGGCTGAATCGGGTGAATGCCCGCCATTCCGAGTGTGAGGAGGTCGTCCAGGATAGGCAGGAGGTTACCGTCGCTATGGAAAACCCATGGCTTCCGGATCGCATCGGCCACAATTTTCTGATACGGGAGGAAGAATTCCTGATATTGTTCACGGCTCATCCACGTGGATCTCGTATCCGCGTGGTCATCATTCACCCAGTAAAAATGAAAGTCCATTTTGTTGAGGTGCTCCACGACTTTGGCCGACCACTCGGAGAACCGCCTGTGAACTTCCTTGATCAGGTCAGGGTTGTCATAGATGTTATAGGCAAACTCGACGATTCCCATGCTCTCCAGCATTGAAGCAGAACCGAGGCGGATCCTCGCGAAGACCGCGTAGTCGCCCTTGTATTGATCGATCCATTTGGAAACCTGTTCGTAGCGAGCCGGATGATCCGGGTCGGGAAGGTATTCATCAAAGAGCTTCAGAGAGTCGTTTGAGGTGAGGAGGCCCTTCTTGACAAAGGTCCTTCCCGTTTCAGGGATGACACCCATCTCCGCAATCCAGGGAGGAACGAAATCGAATGTAACTTTTTGGGGATAGTAATACGTCTCCTTGAAACTGCCACCCGCCTGTAACGCCTGACCCGCGACAGCCTGCCCGCCCATGGGAAAGTGGTAGCCGAAACCGTCCATACCGAGCTTTTCGCAGAGCTCGCCTGGAGCAAACTGAGTCGTGCCCATGATTCTTTCCTGGAGTCCCTCTTCGATGTCATTCTCCACCCAGGGGACCCGATCCGGAGTCTCCCTTCGTAACGCGCTCAAAACCCTTTCCCTCGGCCTCATCTCCTTCATACGTCCCCCTGGAGTCTATTCTTTGAGCAGTTCATTGCATTTGGTCACGGCAGCGCGTGCATCTTTGCCGTAAAAGTCAGCTCCGATCCGGTCGGCGAAATTCTGCGTGAGAGGAGCGCCCCCCACGCCTATCTTCACCTTATCGCGCACCCCCGCAGCTTTGAACGCTTTGATCGTATCTTCCATCGCGATCATGGTCAACGTGATGAGCGCAGACATCAGTACAAAGCGCGGATGATGCTCATTGAGGGCGGTGATAAACTTTTCCGGCGGCACATCGATGCCCAGATCGATCACTTCATATCCGGCACCCTCGAGGACCATCGAGACAATATTCTTCCCTACATCGTGTATGTCGCCTTTCACTGCACCAATAACGACCTTTCCTTTCGAGGGCGCTCCCTTTGCAGTGAGCATGGGTTTGAGAATAGCCAACCCGGTATTCATAGCCCGTGCGGCAATCATCATCTCGGGAAGAAAGATCTCACCGCGCGAAAACTGTTCTCCCACGATGTCCATGGCAGGGATCATCATCCGGTCCATAATCTCTTCGGGGCTTGTGCCCTCCGACAAAAGCCGGCGTATCGATGGCTCGACGACATCCCGCTTTCCCTTGATAACGGCTTCCTGGAGTTCCTGCTGTAGGCGCTCTTTTTCAGGCATGCTCTAACCTCCTTAGCAAGCTTGGATCGGAGCCACACCTTGGCAAACTGCGCCAAGGAATGGCACCGCTATCCTTTTCTCTTATGCCGCGCCGGCGACAATTTTTAATACTGCCTTGTCACTCAGTAACTCTTCCGGTTTTCCCGAGAAGACGATCTCTCCTCGCTCGATCACATAAATCTTGTCAACAAAATCAGGCACGTGATAGATGTTCGACTCGGCAAGCAGGATAGAATGACCCATCTTGGCAATCTCATGGATGCTCTCCGCAATCTGCGGGATGATGGCGGGGGAAAGCCCCTCGAACGATTCATCGAGCAGCAATATATGGGGATCCATCGCCAGCGCCCTCGCGATAGAAAGCATCTTCCTCTCCCCACCGCTGATTTGCGTGCCTCTGCGTGCCTTGTATCGTTCGAGCGTCGGAAAAACGGAATAGGCAAGTTTGATCCTGTCCTCCGCCTGCCGTTCGGTCTTCCTGGTCCACGTTGCTATTTCGATATTTTCCAGCGTTGTCAGATCGGCGAAAATCTCACTCTCTTCCGGAGCATAGCCAATCCCCGAAAGCGCAATCTCGTAAGGGGCGCGACCCGTAACCTCCTTACCCTCGAACATGATGCTGCCCGATTCCGGTTTGTGAAAGCCCATGATGCTTCGTAAAAGGGTGGTCTTGCCGGCGCCGTTTCGTCCGATGAGCGAGACAACCTCCTTCCCCGCCATGTCAATGCTTACATTTCTGAGTATATGGCTGGCTTTAATATAAACATTCAGATTCTTGACTTCGAGCAGCATCGCATCGTCCTCAGCGTTCCCCGCTTTGCAGGGAACTGAAGATTTTGAAGCATTCCTTCTGACCCATGACCGTGCACACGACCTCCTCATCCTGCTCGATCGTCGCCGGAGTGCCGTCCGCAAGGATTTTTCCCTGGTGAAGAGCAATGACGCGGTCCGAGTATGAGAAGACGAGGTCCATGTCGTGTTCCACTTGAAGGATCGATTTTATGCCGATCTTTTTTGAAGCTGACACGAGGGTCTCCATGATTTTGTTCTTATCACTCGTGCTCACGCCGCTCGTCGGTTCGTCGAGCAGGATTACCTCGGGGTGGAGCGCAAAGGCTGAAGCGACGTCCAGCATTTTCTTTTCACCCTGAGGCAGATTCTTCGTCAGCATATCCTTTTTTGCGTCCAATCCAAAGAGTTGCGCCACCTCCATCGCCCCTTCGGTGATCTGCCGGTCACTCAGAAGAGAGGAGAAAAATCTGGTCCCTTTCCCAAGCCTTGAGACCACGGCGACCATCAAAAATTCGAGAACGGAAAAATTCGGGAAAATGTTGACGAGCTGGAAACTCCGGGCCATGCCCATTTTCGAAAGCTTTTCGGGGCCTATCCCCGTGATATCGGTGCCCTTGAAGACGACGTTTCCCGCATTCGGCCTCACCAGTCCGGTCAATACATTGATCAGCGTGGTCTTGCCTGCACCATTGGGTCCGATGATCGATACAAATTCCCCTTCGTTGATCGTAAAGCTCACTCCATCAAGAGCACGGAAATCGCCGTATGATTTATGTACATCGGTCGCGGAGAGAATAACGTTCCCGTTATCTTTACCCACCTCGTGCTCTCCTTTTCGTTAAAGAACTGACTACACCGGCAATTCCGCCGGGCGCCGCGATGACAACAAACGTCAGGATGGCGCCGAAGATAAACCTCCAGTACGATGTGAGCGACATAACCTTGTCCTGAAGCAGGATATAGACGATGCCGCCGATCATCGGTCCAAAGAAGTGTTCGAACCCACCCAGAAGCGACATGAAGACAAGTGTTCCCGACTGGGTCCAGTACGTGAGCCCGGGATCGACCTGGCCCACTGCAGGAGCTAGAAGGGCACCGCCCACCGCAGCATACGCGGCGGAAATGACGAATGCATACCACCTGTATTTTTTGACGCTCACCCCCAGATACTCAGCCTTCTCGGGGTTATCCCTGATCGCTTTCAAACAGAGACCGAAGGGCGAGGAGACAATCTTCCACATGACAAAGGTAAGGATCGCTAGAATCACAAAGGCGTAAAAATAATAACTGCCTGCAAGAAATTGCATTTTCGGCGTCTCGGAAAAATCGATCCCGAGAAGAAATGGCCTCAACACCCGCATGCCCTCATCACCTCCCGTCATGTAGTAGAACTTCAGCAGGAAGGTGTAAAAGAGCATGCCGAAGGCGAGCGTCAGCATCGCGAAATAAATCTTGATATAGCGCACGCAGATTGCCCCGATCAAAGCGGCCAGGAGCGTAGAGACGATCACGGCAACGACAAGAATCAGTTCCATATAAGGAAGCGAAAAACTACTCGTCAGAAACGCCGCTGTATAGGCGCCAACTGTCATGAAAAGAGCATGGCCGAACGACAGAAGCCCGGTATATCCGAAGAGCAGGTTGAATCCGATGACCGTAATTGCGTAGGCAAAGAACGTTAACATAAGGTAGCTCAGGAACTGGCCCGCGAACAAAGGCAACCCAAGCAGAAGGAGGCCGACTATGATGACCAGCGGTAGTCCCAGGTTCTTGAGGCGCGTGATCCCAAGAGCATTTTCCATCAAACTCTGGAACCTCCGAATAATCCTTCCGGCTTGATCACCAGAACAGCAATTACGATGATATAGACAGTGAGCATCTCCAGTTCAGGGTAGGTAGAGATCGCGATCGATTTCAAGACACCCACGACGAGAGCGCCAATGAAAGCCCCTTTCATGCTTCCGAGGCCGCCAATCACCACTACGGCAAACGCGAGCACGATCAGCTCCACGCCCATTTCTGAAACGGCCGCGCCAGCAGGAATCACCAGGGCGCCGCCCAGCGTCCCGAGAACTGTACCGAGTGTGAAGACCTTGATGTAAACGACTTTCATATTGATGCCCAGGGCCTCGCTCATCTCCCTATTGTCGGCCGTAGCCCGGATAATGCGACCGAACTTCGTGTTCAGGAGAAGGTAACCGATCAGGCCGGCGATAATGAGGCTGCAGAGGATCACGATGAGGTTGTATACCGGAACGGTGGCGCCCAGCACATTCAGCTGGCCGTACATGAGGTCGATCCCGCCCATGCTTTGCGGAGACGTCCCCCAGATGAACTTGATAACGTCTTCAAGCATCATGACGATACCAAAGGTAAGCAGCAGTTGAAAGGTTTCATCCCTGTCGTAGACGAATTTCATCAACCCGCGCTCGATGACGGGACCGACGATGAGTCCCAGCAGCAGGCCGGCCGCGATCAAAGGGGCGATAAAGAGCGGTTTGGGGAAGCCATGGTCGACTAACAATTTGACGACCGTGATACCGAAGTAGGCTCCGAGAGCGTAAAATGTGCCGCAGGCCAGGTTGAATACCTTCTGAACACCGAACACGACCTGAAGCCCTGCGGCCACCAGGAAAAGCGTCGAGGCGTGAAAGACGCCGCTGAAAAGTACATTGAGAATTGTTTCCATTACCTCACGATTTCCACCCTTTGATCCAATCATACAACTTGGCGCTCGCAAACGGTTTCATGATCTGCACGGGAGTGAGGACTTCCATCTCACTGATGGTAACGAAATCGTAAGGGTTCTTGTGAGACGTAAGGCCCATGAAGAAATTGCAAGACATGATATTATCCTCTCTGTAGCCTCGGAAGCCCGAAAGGGACGGCACCTGAATGCCGCTGAGTACTTTTCCGATCTCTTCCTTGGTCGGCCATCTGCCCAGAATCTGATAACATTTCTCCACCGCCTCTTTATACGCCTGCAGGACAAAATATGCATGGTCGCACTCATAGACAGGGTATTCTTTGTACTTCGTATAATAGGCATTGACGAACTTTTTGAGCAGAGGCCAGGTGTCGGTCCATCTGAAATAGAAGCTGTTATAGCCGAGAATGATGCCTTCCGGAGTAAACTCTTTCTTCAGTGTATAATGAGCGCCGCCCCCCGTAGTAAAGCAAGCTTTCGATCTTTTAAAGAGACCCGCTGCAGTCGCCTGTTTCATGAGGATAGGTACGTCTCCCGACCAGAAGCTGGTCATGATCAGGTCGGCGTTTGCTCTCTTCAGCGCGGCGATATGTGAAGTAAAATCGGTTTCGCCCAGCTTCGGCCATAGAGCATCCACAAATTTTACGTTGGGATTGAAGTTTTTGAGGACCGCCTGGTATGCATCCCAGCAGTCTCTGCCGTATGAGTAGTCATTGTTGATGCCAACCACTGTCTTGATGTTGGGAAAGAATTTGGCCGTCAGTATGGCGCCACCGATGGCTTCTGCCTCGTTATCCGTACTTTTGAACGAGAATTTCGTCTTGGGCATCGTCTCCTCAACACCCTTCTGAGTCGTGGCATCCCAGGCGAGCCACAGCTGGCCCAATTCCTCCGCCAGCGGTCCGACGGCAAGGCCATTTCCCGTTGACATCAGACCTACAATGACATCGCACTTCTTTTCCAGCGTCAGTTTCCTGAACCGCTCGACGCAATCTTTCGCAGTCGTCTCCTCTTCCATCGACAGCTCGATCTTCCTGCCGAGAATGCCGCCCGCTGCATTAACCTCTTCCACCCACATCTGGGTGGTGCGCCAGGCTGCAGTACCGGGAACAGCGATAACGCCGGATAGCCCCGGCATCGCCCCGATCATTACGGGTTCCGACGGCACCCCTTTGACGGGTTTGGCCTGAGCCCCTGCCTTACCCCGGCCGGCAAGCAGCATCCCTGCGCCTACGGCCGCCCCTCCCACCAATTTAACAAATTCACGCCTTGTCTTCTCCATGCTTCTCCCTCCCTCCATGCAGTTTTTCTGTCAAAAAAAGCATTAATTCCGGTTCCCGATGAATCGATTGTGCGACTATTCTTACGACCATTTTACCCGGACCGATCATGATGAGCCTGTCCCTCACTATTCAACTATTCATACGTGTGATATGGACCCCTTGAACTGTGCGGATCCGGAAGTCACTCCCGGACCGTTCTCCTAATTCTAGAGAAAAAACGCTCAAGAATGCAAGAAAATAGCATCCTACTCGTCGGCACGCCGAACTTCTTCAGGTCTTGTGTGGAGAAAACCTTCGCATCCGCGCAGAGCGGCCATCCATGAGAGCCCGGATGTCGCTCTTCTACCGCTTCGGGGTTAACTCTTTTGCACAGCACGTAAACGTGCAAGGGCAACGGCACTGTGATGAGGGCACAGCGCACGCTGAGCACTCGTTCATCATCTGCAGTTGGAGCCCGCAGTCCTTGCATTCCTAAATCTGTCCTCTTTCATCTCTTCACAACTCGGCATCATAGGCCTCGGCTTCCTACTAGTCAAATGAGCGCCGCCCCGCTGACCTGGGAGACGAGACGGACTCTAATCGAAGATAAGGTCAACCTGGGGAGCTGTCAACGTGGAGGTCAGCAGAAGGGACCCTTCTCGCCGGCGGATTATTCGATCGGGCAAATACTGCGGTCACCATTACCACAAGCTATCTTCAATTTATCAAGAAATGTTCGGATTGCGTCTTTCAGGAAGTGTCAAACGAGACTGCGTGGGCTATCGCGTAAACACAAGTGTATGCATGGAATCATTACGGGGGATCAAGCAGTACAGAATGGAATGTGCCCTTCGCTACGTTGCTAAAGGCAAAGTGAGCACCTATACTGTAAATTAGGATAGAGAAACTATGGTGATCTGTGGAACAACGGAATCAAAACTTTTTATTATCTCTTGAGTCAACGAGGATTCGGGCTCGCGCCTTCTTCTTGGGAGCGCGGATAGACATTCGTGAGCTTGAGCGGGGTGAAACGGTTGCTCTTTCGCCCCTTACCGTGCGTGCAGGAGAACGTGGTTATGCTTTTGTCTTTCGCTTTGGCGTGGTTGTCCTGGTGGACGTCGCTGCAGAGGAAGAGACCGCGTTCCTCCAGACCATGGTACCCTTTGTATCCAGTCCATTCAAGAAGCCCGAGACGGAAGAGGCCGAAATTGCAATCGACCCGGAGCAGACTGAGCGGGTGGATGCCAATGGGATTCTGAAACTCAACATAGCTACCGTGGAGCGTCTTCAGGTGGTATCCAACGTGCTCGCAAAGAGCACTGTCCTTGCCCATTATGAGGGCCGGGTGGCAAATGTTTTTGATAGGATAGAGAGGCTTGCAGAGGATCTTAAGAGAGGTATTCAGCCAGCCCGGGGAAGGGAACTCTTGAGCGAAATTGGTGATGTACTGCTCATCCAGGCCAAGACAGTAGGCAGAGTCGAGGTGACAGAGAAGCCTGAGATCACATGGGATCAGCCAGAGCTGGATCGTCTTTATGGGCGCCTTGCTGCAGAGTATGAGCTCCACGATCGAGACCTCGCCCTGTTGAGAAAACTTGAACTCGTATCCAGAACAGCCGAGACTTACCTGAATCTTTTGAATAGCCGCCAAAATATTCGCCTTGAATGGTACATTGTGGTCCTGATCCTTGTTGAAATAGGACTGGCGCTCTATCAATTTATCATTAAGCGCTGAAACAGGCCGAGACTAAGAATCGGTGGCGTTTGGGGAGACAATAGAAGGCTGTGCAGCCGGCTCGCCGGATCATCCGAACGTGATCGTAAAGCTGGTCCCGTTTCCTCTGTCAAGTTTGATAGCGCCACCGAGCTGATCGACCAGCGAGTTTATCAGGGTCAGCCCGAGAGAGGAGGAATTCCTGAAGTCCACGTGCTCCGGGAA
>Ga0209039_10003256_pt1 | contig 12834 bp, 9 predicted proteins | sample BogFormECP12_OM1_FD_188238 | JGI IMG/M metagenome (GOLD analysis project Ga0209039, IMG submission 188238) | Bog forest soil microbial communities from Calvert Island, British Columbia, Canada - ECP12_OM1 (SPAdes) (version 2) | ecosystem: Environmental > Aquatic > Freshwater > Wetlands > Bog ...
GCCAGTTCCATTAAGGAGACATCGCTTGCAAGCGGCTTGCCTTTTGCATGCACCTCAAGAATGGCAAGGCGGCCGCGAATATCGGGTTTATCTAGCATTACCTGGCGATCAAAGCGTCCCGGGCGCAGCAAGGCAGGGTCGAGGACGTCGGGGCGGTTGGTGGCGGCAATGACAACAACATTCGTATTTTTATCAAAACCATCCAATTCAACAAGCAACTGGTTAAGCGTCTGCTCGCGTTCGTCATTGCCTCCCACACCTGAGCTGTTGCGATGGCGACCCACGGCGTCAATCTCATCGATAAAGATGATGCAAGGCGCGTGCTCTTTTGCCTCTTTAAAGAGGTCGCGCACTCGCGCAGCCCCAACCCCTACGAACATTTCCACAAATTCTGATCCGCTAATACTGTAGAAAGCTACATTAGCCTCGCCCGCTACTGCGCGTGAGATAAGCGTCTTTCCTGTACCAGGAGCACCTACCAGAAGCACACCTTTGGGAGTCCGCGCACCCATGGAAATAAAGCGGGATGGGTATTTGAGAAACTCTACAATTTCCTGAAGTTCCGTTTTCGCTTCCTCTACCCCTGCAACATCTTTGAAAAGCACCGATGGGTGCGACTCATTAAAGCGTTTAGCTTTTGAGCGAGCAAAAGTGCTCGCCTGGGCACCAACGCCACCGCGCCGGAAGAAGAAATAGAGCACACCTATAACGATACCTAAAAATAAGAAGTCTAAAACTCCCTGCATCAATTGGTTCTGCTGTCCATTGTCAATGTTGACGATGACGCCGTCATGCCGGAAGATTTCGGTAACGGATTGCCCATCTTCTTTGACGGCGTGATAGTGCTGGCCTTTGGTATCTACAGCAAGAATATCGTTGCCACTAATCGTGACCGACTTCAACACATGCTGGTCCGCAAGGTTGAGCACTTCACTGATCGGCTTCTCCTGTGTGTTGAAGCGACTCATGTTACTGCTTACTACACGAGCGATTACGACACCCACGAGCAGGATACCCATGAGTACAACAAGCGCCGGGATACCAAAACGAACCAGCATATTTCGTTTCTTTGTTGCTTTTTGTGGGGAACGTGGTGAATTTGGATCTTTTGGTTCCTGGTTATCTGGTTGAGGTGTTTAGCCCCGCGCATATCCATCCACAAGATACAATTCATCAATGGATTGCCATCCTGATCGACTGCCACGGTGCCTTCTCCCTGGCTTGAACAGCACACTGCTACGATATCTTCGACAGGCACCAGGCTTTTTTCGATCAACCGCTTTGAGGTTGCCAGAAAGGCTGTCCACCAGTCTTGCGGATTTTGCTCTGCTCCGCCGTTAGGGAGCACCTGTAGTGGAACTTCCTGAAACTCCCAGCCGACTACCTGACCTGTAATAGAAATCAGGGCAGATTTGCAGCCGGATGTACCCAGATCTACAGCCAGAATATAGGATGTTTTTTCCATATTTTTAGCCTGATTCTCTGTCAAGTGTTCTCATTTTTGCATTAAAGGATATTCCCTATGTTTATCAGCATATGCCCGTCAAACTGTTTTGCCATCCTTCTTAAGGATGATGTGACTGAAGAACATGGGTCGGATACTGCCTTAACCGGCGCGCTTGTTGTAAAATCATTTAATATCTATCAATAGGAAACCAATACAAAGGCCTTCTAGTGCAGGCATTGCCCAGGACAAAATTTTTTCCAACGCTGCCGCAGCGCGAGATTATCGCACGCGCCGATCTGGCAACCTGGTTACAACAGGAAATACCTGCCAGTCGCCTGGTATTGGTGACGGCGCCGGCTGGTTATGGAAAAACCACGCTTCTATCCACCCTTCCTCAGGTGATGCCTGATTATCATTTGGCCTGGCTGGGATTGGATGCAGAAGATAACGATCCGATCCGATTTTTAACCGGTTTAGGAGAGGCTTTTTCGAGCATAGACCCGCTTATAAAACTGGGCATCGATAATCAGTTGGCCAGTTCGGCCGGCCTGGTGAGCAGCGGCGATGGCGCCCTGCCTTTGCGCCAGGTGATGGTGACTTTGATTAACACCATTCTTAACCTGCCTGCGCCGCCCTGTATCCTGATTTTGGACGATCTTCATGAAATTACGCTGCCTGCCATCTATGAAGCATTGGATTACCTGATAGACAACCTGCCCACGCAACTGCATGTGATTCTATCCACGCGCCGCCAGCCAACCTTGCACCTCAATCCGCTGCGTGCACGTCGCCAGATGGCGGAATTAGATAGTACCGATCTACGATTTGACCTTGAAGAAAGCCAGCGTTTCCTTAACGGCTTGCTCGATTTAAGATTGTCTGAGGCGGATATTGGTAGTCTCTATCGTAAAACCGAGGGTTGGCCGGTCGGCCTGGTCTTGTTGACTAACCGCTTACGCAGCCTGCCTCCACCCCAGGAGCGAGCTGCATTCCTTCAGCAGCTCGAGCGGATTGATTCCAATACATTTGATTATCTGGCCGATGAAGTTCTGGCCTTTCAGCCGGAGGATTTACAATCATTCATGATAGAGACCTCCATCCTGTCCGAATTAAGTCCAGCTTTATGTCAGGCAGTCACCGGGCGGGAAGATGCCGCCTCGCTTTTGGCTAAGATCTACCAGCGCAACCTCTTTCTGACGCTGGTACGCCAACCAAGCTCTTCAGAAGAACCGATCTACCGCTTCCACACTCTGTTTGCCGAATTCTTACAGCAAGAGTTGCAGCGGCGCTATGCAGGTCGCGGCCGGCTGCTGCATGTACGGGCGGCTCAAGCCGAAAAAGAATCCCCTTCGATCATTATCGCACACTGGCTGGCGGCTGAGGAATGGGAGGCGGCTGCGCAGCAGATTGAAGCCATCGGCGAACAATTCCTGCAAGAGGGACTGCAAGGGATGGTCTCGCGCTGGATTGGAAGCTTGCCTGCCGAGCTGGTACATGGGCGCTACCGGCTGATGTATTTGAAAGGGCTTTCTGGTTTGCTAACCGGCGATATTGAGGGGGCGCAGCGCTGTCTGGTGCAATCTTTGCAAATTCTTGCAACCTCGCCTGGATCGCAGGATCGCAAGACCCACGGGCAAGTTTTGGTACACCTGGCCTCCCTGGCATTCCTGCGGGCTGAGTTTTCCGGCTGTGATGATCTCATTCAGCGAGCCGAGCCTTTCACCGGCGGATTACAGGAGCGTGTTGAATTTCTCATGCTGCGCTCCTCTCTGGCGTTGTTCTGGACGTCCGATTGGGAGCGTGCAGGAAAAGACTTGCAAGAAGCCATGAAGCTGGTGCGCTCTCATGATGACCCGCGTCTTTGGTTTTTATTTTCTCTGTACCTGGCCCCGGAATTCACAGTGTTGCCCGGCTTGCTTGATCTGTTAGAGCATTTCTGCCAGGAAGCCCGTTTGCGTTATGATGGACAGATTACGCCGCTGCGTTTGGGGGTGGAAGATACCCTGGCCAGCATCCATCTGCGGCGTGGCCGCTTGCGGCAGGCCATTGAAACCGGTGAGGATGCCTTGTTGGTAAAGGATCAATTGGGCGGTTATAACTTCCTGGGGCTCAATTCGGCTTTGACCGTGGCATCGGCTTATTCCGGGTTGGGGAATATCCTGGCTGCGCAGGAATACTTGCACAGAGCTGCCGTCCAGGTGCAGGAAACCGGACTTAACCAGGCCCTAACCGGCGGAGCACTCTATCCTCAGGGTCGCCTGTTCTGGTTGGAAGGCCGATTTGACGAGGCCAGGCAGATCTACCAGCAAATGGCAGACCTGGAAAACAAGCTGAGCTTCGTAAATGTTTTGCAGAAAATGCTGGCTGGATTACTGGAGATATCCGAAAAACGTTATGCCCAGGCCGAGACCATCCTGCTGGAAGCAGTGCGCGCCCAATCTAAAGAATGGGTGTCTGAAATTTACGGATCGGCGCGACTCTTGCTGGCATATTTGTATTATCGTTGGGATAAACCCCAGCAGGCCCTGGCTCAGATCGATGCTTTACTGGCGTATGTTGAACAACACCACATACCGGGATTACTCCTGCAGGATATGCCACTGGCGGCACCTTTGCTACGATTAGCAGCTAATAAAGGAGTGCGCGTCGCTCAAGCTACTGCTTTGTTGGAACAAATGGGCCTCCGGCCGCAGGAACCAGAAGAGGAGACTACATTGCTCACCATCCGCCAGTTGGAAATCCTCAGGCTGATGGCAGCGGGCTACAGTAACCAGGCTGTAGCGGATAAACTGGTAGTAAGCCTGGCAACGGTCAAGAGCCATGTGGTGCATATTATGAACCGCCTGGGGGTTTCATCCAGGATGGAAGCGGTGGCCAGGGCAAGAGAGCTGGGATTGTTGTAAATCTATCCATCTGTCATTACAAAAGCGATAAGTAAGATTCGTTGACCTATGGTTACTTTAAGGTAGAATGAAAAATGGGTTTAATAAATTCATCCATCTATTGGCATACGATCATCAAAGGTTTGTATGGCGAGTCCTGAAGTTTTAGCTGAGCCAGCCGGTTTACAGCCCGAGCTCGTGATCCGCCCGTCCAAAGGCTGGGTTTCGCTCAACCTGAAAGACCTGTGGCGTTACCGCGAGCTGGTCTTCTTCCTGACCTGGCGGGATATATCCGTACGCTACAAGCAAACCGTGCTGGGGGCGGCCTGGGCCATCCTGCAACCCTTCTTCACCATGGTCGTTTTCAGCGTTTTCTTCGGTTTACTGGCCAAGGTGCCTTCCGATGGGCTACCCTACCCGGTCTGGAACTTTTGCGCCCTGGTGCCCTGGCAGTTGTTTGCCTATTCTCTGGCGGAATCGGGCAACAGCCTGGTGGCCAACCAGAATCTGATCACCAAAGTCTATTTCCCGCGCGTGGTCATCCCGATTGCAGCCACCCTGGGCGGCCTGGTCGACTTTGCCATCGCTTTTGTTTTCCTGATCGGAATGATGCTGTTCTACCACATCACGCCGACCAGCGCCATCTGGACCCTGCCACTGTTCGTTCTCTTAGCCATCCTGACCGCCCTGGGAGCGGGGCTTTGGCTTTCTGCCCTCAACGTGGAGTACCGGGATGTGCGTTATATGATTACTTTCCTGATCCAGTTCTGGATGTTTTTGACGCCCATTGCCTACCCGAGTAGCATCGTGCCGGCCCGCTTCCGGGTATTGTACGGCTTGAACCCGATGGCCGGCGTGGTGGAAGGCTTTCGCTGGGCGCTGCTGGGCAACGGCCAGGCGCCCGGATTGATGACCGCCGTTTCGGTCGCCATCGCCATCGTTTTGTTCTTCTCAGGACTGGCATATTTCCGGCGCATGGAGCGCTCGTTTGCGGACAAGGTTTAATCATGGGTAACTACGCTATCCGGGTAGAGAACCTGGGCAAACAATACACCATCGGCCAGTACCAGGGGCGTTACAAGAGCTTGCGGGATACCCTGACCACTACCTTTACCGCCCCGTTCAAGCACCTGGTGCACCGTAACGGCGCGAATGGCCGCCAGGAAAGCACCATTTGGGCCATAAAGGACGTGTCTTTCGAGATCCAACCCGGCGAAGTGGTCGGGATTATTGGGCGCAACGGCGCCGGTAAAAGCACGCTGCTTAAAATCCTGGCGCGCATCACCGAGCCAACCGAGGGCGTGGTGCGCCTGCGGGGACGGGTCGGCTCACTGCTGGAGGTGGGCACCGGCTTCCACCCCGAGTTGACCGGGCGCGAGAACATCTTCCTCAACGGTGCCATCCTGGGCATGAGCCGCCAGGAGATCCAGCGCAAGTTCGACGAGATCGTGGATTTTGCCGAGATCGAGAAGTTCATCGATACGCCCGCCAAACACTATTCCAGCGGCATGTATATGCGATTGGCCTTTGCGGTGGCAGCGCATTTGGAACCGGAGATTCTGCTGGTGGACGAGGTGCTGGCGGTGGGAGACGCCGAGTTCCAGAAGAAGTGTTTGGGAAAAATGGGGGAAGTGGCTAATGAAGGGCGGACGGTATTGTTTGTTAGCCACAATATGGGGGCAATCTCTTCTCTATGTAGTCGCGCTATTTTAATCGATAAAGGCAACATCTCTATGCAGGGAGATGTTTCACTGATTACCAATGAGTATCTAATGCAAAGCGGAAGTAGTAAACCCAGGAAATTGGTTTGTCAGGTGGACAACAATTTACGGGTTCAAATTTTAGAAGTCGAACTTATTGATAGTTTTGATGATGAAAATAATCCATTAACGATATTGAAATGCAAATATGTTGTCCGTGAGGAAATGAAAAACCTATTACTTTGTGTCGAAGTACGCAATATCGCGGATGTAATCGTGTTTTATTCGAATGATGATTCGCTTAAAGATGATCGAAAGCGTAAAGATGGAATACACATTGTTACCCTTGCAATCCCTAATTATCTTTTAACGCCAGGAGATTATTTTGTAACCTTTGGCTTTTGGGAACCGGGTTGCCCTCCAGAACATTTTCCTGCGGAGAGGTTATTCTTTTCTAAAGATGAAACCACTAATCGCCTATCGGCTCATGGAATTATTTGGCCCGGAATAATTTATATGCCTTCGACTTGGAAGTATATTGATAATGAGCTCCATTAAAAAAACAATAAAGCGCAGTATTTTAAGTAATCCCCAAGTACGATCAATCTTAATAAGTCTATTTGATCCTTTGTTCGAAGAGAAGTTAAGCCGCGTTGAAAGTCGGCTCAAAGATGAAATAGTACAAAAATTGTATGAACGAAACATTGTTTCTGGACAAGGGGAACGTTATGACCCCATCCAAACCAATTTGTTTTATGACGATTTATGTCATATTCCAAGATATGAGTTTGCTATGAATTATGTGTTGAAAGAAGACACAGTACTAGATATTGCTTGTGGTGTAGGGTATGGAACTGCCATGCTTGGTAGTGTATCTCAAGCAAGTTTCGGAGTTGATATTTCACAAGTTGCTATTCAGTACGCCAAAGTTATGTATAGCCGTTCAAACACAAAATTTGTGGTGGGTGATTTCTTCGATAATTCAATAACGGCAGATGTGGTTGTTTCATTTGAGACATTAGAACATCTAAATGGCCAAAATTTTAATGATATTCTGCTTGAACTTGCATCCTTTAGTCGTCGCTTAGTTATTGGCAGTGTCCCATATCAAGAACTGTCCGGAAATAATCATTTTCACGTTTCTTTTAATTTGGATGAGAGGAATTTCGAAGTACTTTCTACTCTTGGCGATATTTCTTTTTTTTACCAAACTTCAGAAGGCGAAATTTCTTTAAAAAAGCCTTCAAAAAAAATTCAGAATCTCTTGTTTGTTTTTAGCCACAAACCAGTAAAAGATTCGTTGTCATAATGAAAACAAAAAGTATCGCTTGCTCATTTGCTAATGTCTGGTAGGTTTTTTTGGAAAGGGGGCGTCGAATCGGTTCAAACGTAAACCTGAAGAGAACACATTCAATGCTTAATAATCTTAAGGGTAATTTAGGTGCTGATAGGTTGAATAAATTGGAAATTTAATCCTGGATGGTCGATATTTCCAAAAATATAAATCTCAGAAAAAGTGACAAAAATGAGATTCTTGGGTGCGAAAGTTATCGGGTTGGGAGGCGACCGACGCAATTAAAGGGAGATTATCTTGTGTTATCGTGAACCTGACCGTAAATATATCATTTTTAAAGTGAGTGGCTGTCGTATGAAAATTCGGTTATCAAGCTCTTTATTTTTGTTGTATCCGCAAAGAAGGTTGTTTTTTAAATGAAATCCGGTCCGAATTTTGGCATTCTTTCCCATGTCCTTCCGCCGTCCCCTTCAGGGCAGGCTGTTGTTATATACCGACTGCTACGAGAATTTGAGCCTGGTTCTTTTTGCTTGCTCTCCAGCAAGGATTATTCAGGTAAACCTTCTGAGGTTTCGATGAGGGCGTCTCCAGGTTTGCTTGATGCGAAATATTATTATTTGCCTGGAATTGCGCCTAAAAGCTCTGGCATCCGTCCGCTCAAGTTCCTGTTGCATCACATCGAAATGTTTCAACAGATCTGGGCGCGCGCCCGGCAGGTCAAAAATATTTTGCGGCGGGAAAATTGTGGTGCGTTAGTGGCTTGCACCGGCGATTTGATAGATATGCCTGCCGGGTTTTTAGCCAGCCAGATGGCCAACATCCCATTTTATGCTTATATATTTGATGATTATGTCTTTCAATGGACAAGCGGACGTCGCCAATTTGCCAAATTGGTTGCTCCCTTCATTTTCAAACACTGTGCCGGGGTGATTGGTCCAAACGAATATATTTGCACAGAATATCAGCGGCGCTACGGCGTACATCCTACTTTAGTGCGCAACCCATGCGATAAAGATGAATTAGAGAAGGAACCTTATTCACAATGGCCTGGTGAAAATGAAAAAATTAAAATCATTTACACCGGTGCGATTTATCGTGCAAATTTCGATTGTTTCCGAAATCTGGTCAAGGCTATGGATTCCCTTAAAGAATCTTCGCTCGAGTTACACATATTCACATCACAAACACGTCGTGAACTCGAGGATCAGGATATTAAAAGCGATAGGTTATTCCTCCACTCACATCTTCCTTATAGCGAAATTTTCGAGCAGCAGCGCCGGGCCGATATTTTATTTTTGCCGTTGGCTTTCGAATCCCCAATCCCCGAAGTCATTCGTACTTCTGCTCCGAGTAAAATGGGGGAATACCTTGCCAGCGGTCGACCGGTGCTGGCGCATGTGCCAGCCGACTCGTTTGTGGCATATTATTTCAAAAAGAACCAATGCGGTTGGCTTGCAGACCAAAACAATCCTAATCATCTGGTGAGCGTTATCAAAAACATAATTTTGGATCAAGAATTGCACACTACAACTATTGAAAATGCCTTACAACAAGCCAAAATCGATTTTTCTCCAGTTGCTGCCCGAGATCAATTTCTCAGAATGATGGATAATCAATAAATTATCATTTGTTTATTTGCTCAAAAGGTAGATCCCAGGAAAACCAAATGTTTTTCAATATCAAAAATCTTACTCCACGGCTAAAAACGATCATAAAAAGAAGTGTAGTTTCACTTGGATTACGTCTTTTTGAGCCCACTGCTCTCCTGTGGGCGCCTGTTCTTAAAATTAGCGCCCGCACGGGATTGGGCACCAACCAGTGTCTTAAAAATGGGTTCCTACCGATGCGGGTTCATTTCTACTCACCCGTTCCAGATATCAAGGATCTCGATCGACGGCAGATTTGGAATAATAAAAGTGAAATGGTGGGGATCGACTTTTGTGCTACCGAGCAAGTCCGCTTCCTTCAGGAATTAGGTAAAAAGTACGGCGATGAGTGTAACTGGCCCTCTCAACCAAACAGCAATCCAGACGATTTTTATACCGAAAACAATTCATTCAGTTTTGGATGTGCTGCCGCCTTGCATGCGATGATCCGCTATTATCAACCCGGAAAAATACTTGAAATTGGCTCCGGGAATTCATCTAAGGTGATTTCAGCCGCCGTGAAACTCAACCAGGCTGAGGGGAAATCCGGCGAATATGTGCTTATTGATCCATATCCTGCGGTAAACATAAAGAAACATCTCCCTGGTTTAACAGAAGTCATTAAAGAAAGAGTCGAGCTGACTGATATCAATCGTTTTAAAGATTTGCGGAGCAACGATATTCTGTTTGTTGACTCTGGACACACTGTACGTACTGGAGGCGATGTCAACTTCCTATTTCTTGAAGTTTTACCCAGGCTCGCCCCCGGCGTTGTAGTCCATTTTCATGATATTAATTTGCCCGATGAATATCCGCAAATTTATTTCACGAACCCAAGATTTCGGATGTTTTGGACCGAAGCCTATTTATTACAGTCATTTTTATGCTTCAATAAAGAATTTCAGATTCTGCTGGCAATGCATTATTTGATGACCGACAAAAAAGACGAATTCTGCAAAGCTTTTACGCATTATGATCCGAGCCAACATAAGTTGACCAGCGGAAGTTTTTGGATTCAGAGAAAGCCAGCGTGATTAGAATAGCATTCTTTCTACCCAGGTGATTGTTTTATTATGCGCATCCTTTTTGTAGGCATGCCTGATAGTATTCATACGGCCCGTTGGATTTCCCAAATTACAGACCAGGGCTGGGAAATTTATCTATTCCCTACCTACCTGGTGGGGCCACACCCAATGCTCCAACACATTACATTTTTGGGTACATCTTTTCTGCGTGCGAAAAACCACAGCAAAACGGTTCGCTTTATCCACTGGCCAAGTTTATTCTTTGCGCGAAATTATCTAGAGAGCCAACTCATCCACACAAAAGCTCTAAAATATAAGGAACAGGCTCTTAAGTACGTAATGCAAAATTTACGCCCAGATATCATCCACTCACTTGAACTCCAACAAGCAGGTTATATTACCCTGGGTGCCAGGAAAAGTCTGAGAGGAAAGTTTCCGGCCTGGATCGCCACAAATTGGGGCAGCGATATTTACTTGTTTGGCAGATTAGCTGAACATCAGGAGCCAATCAGGCAGGTGCTGCAAAATTGCGATTATTATTCCTGCGAATGCCAACGAGATGTAGAGCTTGCCCGAAAAATGGGCTTTCAGGGAACTATATTGCCAGTACTGCCCAATACAGGTGGTATCCATTTTGAGCAAACTCTGAGCTTCCGCCAACCCGGCCCCGTCTCTCAACGGAAGGCAATCATCTTAAAAGGCTACCAGCATTGGGCAGGCCGAGCCTTGGTTGCTTTTCAGGCCTTTAGATTTTGCCTGGAGGCGCTTGAAGGGTATGCTATCCTCATTTATTCAGCGAGTGAAGATGTGAAAATCGCCGCACAATTATTTGCTCAAGATACGGGTCTTCAAGTCGAGCTCGTGCCAGACAGTACGCATGAAAATATCCTGAGCATGTTTGGAAAAGCCCGCATCTATATCGGTTTGAGCATCTCGGATGGGATCAGCACTTCACTGCTTGAAGCCATGACGTTGGGAGCGTTTCCGATCCAATCCTGTACTGCCTGTGCAGATGAATGGTTTGAGAGCGGCCAAGGCGGTTTCATTGTTCCACCCGAAGACCCACAGGAAATTGCCAATGCCATCCGCCGCGCTCTGAGCGAAGATGTGCTGGTGGATCGAGCGGCAGAGATCAATTCACAGACAATCAAAAAAAGGCTGGATTATTCTGTCATCAAATCTGAAGTGGTAAAAATGTACCAGTCTATCTATACTCAAAGGAAATTGTAGACCAAGCGCTTTCTGATTATTGGCTAGCTCGTATACTATAAAACGGGCTAAAGGAGTACATTAACATTTCCATGATTTGCTTTTCGAAGCCTGTATAAAAGTTAATTGGCAATAACAACTACAACATGAAAATAGAGGAAAAGGAGACAATCCAATGAGTAGAATACTCGTCACCGGTAGTAAAGGAACTTTAGGAACCCCTCTGGTGAATGAATTGCAAAAGCGCGGACATGAAGTCTGGCAGTGTGATTTGCAGCATCAACGCGATGATAACTACATTCGCGCCGATATTTCGAATTATCGGCAGTTACAACGTGTTTTTGAGGCAAACCAATATGATTATGTCTATCATCTTGCAGCTGAATTTGGGCGCATTAATGGAGAAGAATATTACGATACCCTTTGGGAAACCAATGTAATAGGAACCAGAAATATTTTGGAATGGCAAAAAAGATCGGGGTTCCGATTGATATTTGCCAGTTCGTCTGAAATTTATGGCGATAAAGTCCAGGGCGTGCTTTCAGAAGATGTTCCTATTAATCAATCGATCATACAGCAAAACGATTATGCGGTAACGAAATGGGTTAACGAAGTTCAGATCATGAATTTTGAAAAACGCTATGGCAATGAATGTGTACGGCTTCGGTTCTTTAATGCCTACGGCCCAGGGGAGTATTATCATCATTATCGTAGCGTGGTTTGTTTGTTCTGCTATCGTGCCCTTTTTGGCATTCCCTACCAGGTATATGAAGGATATCATCGTGTATTTATGTATATTGATGATTTCATTCCTACGCTGGCGAATGTCGCGGATCATTTCGTTCCGGGTGAAGTCTTTAATATTGGTGGCCAGGAATATCGAAGTGTCCATGAATTAAGCGATTTGATCCTAAATTACTTGAAGTTGGATGATTGTAATGTTGAATATTTACCCGAAGATAAACACAATGTATTAAATAAATACCCAGATATTTCGAAAGCAAGAAATTTATTTTCACATAATCCCAAAGTTACATTGGAAGAAGGTGTTCCAAAAACAATTGAGTGGATGAAGTCAATTTACGATATCTCAAAACCGTTTATAAAGTCAAAGTTATAAATCTTTTTTGTGTATCTTATGAATAATAATTCCAACCCACAGGTAAGTGTACTAATCCCGGTATATAACGGAGAAAATTATCTTCGAGAGTCGATTAATAGCGTCCTTGCACAAACATTCACGGATTTTGAATTATTAGTGATTGATGATGGCTCAAAGGATGGTACCTGGAATATTATTGAATCTTATGGCAATCAGCTGAGGGGGTTGAAGAAAGAAAACGGGGGTGTCGCTTCGGCATTAAATTTAGGAATCCAAAAGGCACGCGGTCGGTGGATTGCTTGGCTCAGTCACGATGATCTGTTTTTGCCGAATAAATTAGAAAGGCAAATAAAATTCCTGGATAAAAACCCAAAATATCGTGCTTGCCATACTGGCTTTTATGTAATTGATAAACAAGGAGAGCTGATTCGTCAGCGCGATGTACCAAATTATCCTGATGAACTGATTTTACGTACATTATTTGGCGTTTGTTATATAAATGGATCGAGTATGATAATTCATCGGGATT
>Ga0209039_10003257_pt1 | contig 12833 bp, 7 predicted proteins | sample BogFormECP12_OM1_FD_188238 | JGI IMG/M metagenome (GOLD analysis project Ga0209039, IMG submission 188238) | Bog forest soil microbial communities from Calvert Island, British Columbia, Canada - ECP12_OM1 (SPAdes) (version 2) | ecosystem: Environmental > Aquatic > Freshwater > Wetlands > Bog ...
CGTGCCCCAAGTCGTGATAGCGTTGGCGGTGAGAACGTTCGTACCGTCAGAGATGTTGGTGAAGAGCGGGTTCGCGGTTGCGATTGCTGCGCCAGCCGTGTAGATGTTGGCGTTGACGCCCTGAACTGCGGCGGCGGCAGGAGCCGTACCGAAGTTCGTGACGGCGGTGGCACCGAGTGCGACACCGGCAACGGCCTGCAAGTCGGTGTTGATGGCACCATGCAAGTCGGTGACGGCCAAAACTTGGTCGCCCGTTGTGTACGTGACCGTGTTGTACGCGGTCTCAGCGATGAAGCCCAAGACACCGAGGTTGTTGTTGGTGGGAGCCGCGTTGTTGTTCGTGAGGCTACCGGCGACCGTCGTAGTGCCCGAAGACGTGACGCGCAGGTTGCCAGCCAAGTCCGTCGAGAGAGCGACGACGAAGTTGTTCGTGTACGCGGGTGCCGCCGAAGTTGCGATGGCGGGCAGCGTGTTAACGAAAGAACCGTTGCCGACCGCAGCGTTGTTGGTGTGCGTGCCGACCACGGTCGCATTGAGGTTTGCCGCAACGGGCTGGTTGACTTCAACCGAGTATTGACCCTGACCAGCCGTGAGGTAAACGGAAGCCGAGCCGGTGGCAACCGTGTTGCCTATGACCTGAATCTTTTGGAAGCCGCCGACGTAGATAGTCCAGAAACCGTTGGCGGTAATAGACGAGACGCCCGGAGTACCATCGGGGAGGACGGGGTACACAACGATGTTGTTGTACGTTGTGCCGTCAATCGAGGCTTGGACGTTAAGAGTACCAGTCCATGTGCCCGAAACCTGAATCATGACCGCCGAGGTACCTGCGGTTGAAACCGTGACGGCCTGCGTGCTCGTGATGGAACCCGTCGCCGTGTTGTCGCTAGGCGGGGTGATGCTCGCGTTGACGTTGAGGTAACCGTTAGCGGTTACCGAAAGTGGGTGAGCGAATCCATCGGTGGAGTCATAACCAACGACGATGAAACCGTTGGCAGGCGAGGGAAAGGTCGCGCCGATGACGGCTGTAAGGGGATTACCTGTTAAGTCGTCGTAAAAACCCGAGACTGTTATATTTTGGAAGAGTTCAGCGGACATGTGTGCCCCTTGAGTCTTGCGTTATCGTGCCTTCATCCATGGAAACAATAGTCGAAAAACTACAGAGATGTCGCCATCTCAGTCCAACGGAATGAACCACTTACGGGGTTAGGTCTTGCACCCATTTGGGTTACGACTAGCGTGAAGATGTCCGCATTGCCCCCCATAAATCCGAAGTGTAGACAATAGTCCGGGTCTTGGGCACCAAAATTTAAGTAGCCGGAATCCACGACCCGCCCGCCTGCGATGGTGGTTGCCGCCATGTCGAAATTGACGTGCGAACTCGGGTCCACAGGATTGAAAGCCGCCCCCGTGAGGGTGCCATTTAGCACCAACTCGAAGAGGGCCATGGCTCCATTGCCGATGAGCCGCAGTTTGCGAAGCAAGTAGGTGATGGCACCGGACCCCGACTGAGGTTGAATCGAGAGCAACGGCGTTCTTGTCAAAGGCGTTAGAGAGATGGGAACATTACCCGTGTTTGCCGTAAAGGTTAGAATCGAGGCCGCTTCTTGTTCGTCGGCGTCCACGGTGATGATGGTGCCAGCCGCCGTGGTCTGGATGTTAGTCAGTGTGCCGGTTGGAGACTCGCCGCCGATGAGCACGGGTTGAATCGTGGTCGGAGGCGTATAAGCGGGCGGAGCCGTGATGGAGTTCCCGACCGCGTACAAACCTTGGACTTGGGGGTCAACCCAAATGGCGGAGGCGTTGCCCGGCTGCGAGACCAAAATCATGCCCGGGTGCGTGGGAGCGTTAGTATTCGTGACGACGGGCGTCGCCGTGTTGGTGGCGAGTTCCGTGGCTTCAACAATGCCTGTGCCCGCGACGATAATGGACGCCCCGGAATCCACGGTCATCGTGGCAGTCGTGTTATCGCCGGTCGTGATGTTGCCGAAGCTCGTCGAGAAGCTACCACTTGCCGAAATCGTGACGCCGCCGAACGCATCGGCGATGAGCACGATGTTCGTGCCTTGCTTCAAGTTCAACAAACTTTGGTCAATGTTGGGGACGCTGTTCGTCTCAAGCAAAATGTTCGACGACGGCGGCAACAGATTCGCGTTGATGATTCCGTTCGGGCCGGTCATCACGATTTCGTAAGGGTTGCCCGTGTACGAATCCACGATGTAGATGAGGTCCGGCGTGAAGACAAGAGACGCGGCACCTTGGAGACGGCGCTGCGCCTGCACGCGGATTTGCGTGTTTGCATTCGGGGGTGGCTGCGGATTGGTAGGCGTAGACATTAGCCTTCCCCCTTACTAAGTTGTTTGATTACATCGGGACTGAAGCGGATGTTTCTGCCGACGCGGATGCAGGCTAGCTTCCCCTTCTCGACAAGACGATAAACCGTCTTCGGATGGAGGCGAAGAATTTTGGCGAGTTCTTCGACGGTGAGCAGAGCTTCAGGGTCAGATTTGAGCGACATTCCCCGTTTCCATCCTTTTCAACACTTTTCAACAATGGATTCGGAAGTTAGTTCGCCCAAATACTGTCAAAGTCCGAAAGCAATTTTGCGCTCGGACCATCGTCCAACACGAGGTCTGGATTGCGGTCTTGGTCCTTATTGTTGAACCACAAAGACACAACGTCGGTGCGGCCCGAGGGTTGCGGGGCCGGAATCCGAAGAGTCTTTATCCACTTAATGGCTCCCATGTTCAGATAGACTTCGTTGGTGACAACGGCTTGAGCGTTCACGTATTGGTAACGCCAGAACGCGGTGTCAATCGCGGACTCGGGCTGGAAGCCGGTCGTCGCGCCGGTGTTCAACCACATGTTGTCTAAGTCCACGAGGAACGTGGCCGCAATCGGTCCCTTGAGAGTCAAGTCCGGGTCGTCGTTTTGTTCCTTGGGGTTGTACCAGAAATAAATTTCGGGCGAACGTACAGCGTTTGCGACCCGTAAAGTCTTGAACCACTTCACGAGACCGAAGTTCACGTAGACCTCATTCACGACTTGGCCGAAGTTGTTGAACTCTTGGCCACGCCAGAAGGCGGTGAACACTGAGGCGTCGGGTTGGAATCCGTTGAGAGCCACGTTACACCTTTGTTGGAATCTGTTGTTCCAAGAGCATCATGGTCGGCGTGATGGCGCGACCCACGACGATAATCCAATTGACTTCGGTGATGAGCACCGGGTAGTTCTGCGTGAGCACGCCTCCCGGTCCCGCGTAGATGAGACCGCCGACCGTGAAACTCGCGCCGGACACCGAGTAAAGGGTGCCATAGCTCGTTCCCACATTGGCGTCGGCGTTCTTCTGGACGGCATCCGTGACGACACCATCCACGAAAGGGGTCGCTATGGCCCCTACGGGGTCCACAGGCGCGACGCCGCCGTCCGGCTGGATGGCAACGGCTGTGCCCGCGAGCATCGTCGCGTCGGCGATTAGGACACGAGTCTGGTTGTCAGCACTCGGGGCGTCCACATCCGTGTAAGGCGGTTGGGTCACGGCATCCGAGGCTGGCACGAGCATCACGGAGAACGTGGAGCCACCGAGAATCTCGGTATCCTCACCCGTGGATTGCGTCGTCAAGACTTGTACCGTGTCTCCGGCGCTTAGTTGCTGGATGACGCTAAAGTTTTGGGCAATGGGGCCAACCGAGGCGACATCCGTGTCCTCTTGGTCGAGCACGGTCACCGAGTTCTGGACGAGCATCAACGTGCGGACGCCAGCCGGTCCCTTATTCCATTCCACGGAGCCAGAGAGCACATACAATCCCGTGACTTGAATCGTGAAGAGCGTCGGCGAAGTCACGTAGGTCGTGTTGTCGTAAGCCGTTTGGTCGAAGCTCACCGGCAACGGGGCCACGTTGTTCTTGACGGTGAGCGGTCCCGAAGATGTCACGTTGAAGCCGTTATTTTGAATCGAGATTAGTGCCGCTTGAGCTTGTGCGATGCGGGTAGCGATTTCGGCTTGAGCTTGGCTCAAGGTCGTCATGACTGCGGCGTAGCTCTCGTTGGTGCGAAGCATGACGTACTGCGTCGGCAACGGCAACGATTGGATGTCGGGACGAGCGAGGAAAGAGTTCGGGTTGAACGACGAGCCGCTCCATCCCGTGTTTGTTGTCCCGATGCCGGGAAGCACACCCACGGTCACAGTCGGCACGACCGGCAATGGAAGCAACGGCTGGCCGGGCAACCACGAGCGATTGCGGGTCAACGAATCATTCTCGACTTGGTTGTAGTCCGCGATGTTGGCGAGCGGGTCAATGCCGGAGTCCAGCGATGCCGCGTAGCCCGTCACGAAGCCGACCACGTAGGGGTCTTGAGCGAGAAGCTGTTGGAAGTTGTAGTTGAACGTGCGCCAGAACTGCGTGAAGCGGTCTACTTGCGTCGCTACCGCGAAAGCGTTGTACGTGTAGCGGAACTGTGGGCGGTTCGTGACATAGGTTGGCGTCGCCGCGATATTGGTGGACGCGACAGCGACGACCTCGTTGAAGACGTTCACCAAAGCCTTGGGCACGATGGCGGCAACGGGGAACTCCGCCGTGTCTGCGCCGAGCACGATGGTCACCGTGTCGGTCAAGACGTAGGTTGCGCTCTGGTAATCGAGGTCGTTGAGCGTGAACGTGGCGAGATATGTGGAATCCTCTCCCGAATCGAATTGCGTCGTGCGAACGTAGCCGAGCAACGATGCCTCGATGTACGAGAGTTGCCACAAGATGTGGTTCGCCTGCGCTGGTGTCGCGGCGACAAGCACGTCAATCAAAGGAATGTCGGCGGGTGCGTCCACGGTGCCCGGGCCACCGATGACCGTGTTCCATGGAATCGTGGTCTGTGTGTTCTCAAGCACGGCGATAGAGGGCTGGATGTATTGCTGGTACGCGGCTTCGAAGTTCGGCAACCATTGGCCCCCGCGACCCAAGCGAGCGGCCTCGATGTAGTAGAGCCAAGCCGCCGTCAAATTCTTGTCGTAGCCAGAGTTCACGATGCCGACCAAGTTCACGTACTCGGTCAAGAGAGCGTACTCTTGGGATGCCGGTGGGTTGGTTTGGAACGCGGGCACCGTCGAGAGCACGTTCGCCTTATACGTGGCTTGCGGCAGTTGATAGGCCGAGATGATTTGCGCGGGGTCCGGCAACGAGCCGACCAAAATCGTGGCGGGGTTAATCGTGTTCGGGTTGTAGATGGGCGTCGTCGTCTGTTGTAGCTGTGCGATGTACGCCGGAGACGTGAGTTGCGTCGGGTCACCAATCTGGCCACCGAGAGGCGGGACAACGTTGCCCGCGACGGCTCCGATGGTGACGCCATCGAGCATGATGACGGTCGGTGGCGTCGCAAGCACGGCCCCATTCGGTGACACCAAATTGCATTGCGAGAACGAGAAGTTGGTGAACGCCGCGAAGCTCAGGTTCGGAGCCGCGAAGCCCGCGAAGTTGAAGCCGTTAAACGTGAAGATGTTCGCGCCAAAAAACGTCGGAATGGATGGAATAGGCGGCAACCCCAAGTTGCAAATCTGAGACATGAACGCCGCGAGCGCCGCCAGATTCGATGTCACCATGTTGAGAATCGAGGTCTCAAGTTGGGCGAGTTGATTCAAATTGTTTTGAATCGCTTGCGTCAAGCCTTGGATGAGGTTCATGTAGTGCTGAATCTTTTGGATGTAGTTGATGATGTCGGCGGCGAGCTTGAACTTACGCAAGCCGTGACGGAACTCGGAATCGGCACTGGTCTGAATCAAATCCAGATAGTGCATGATGTGCTTCTGGAGGTCCGCCTTTTCCTTTTGGACGGCGAACATCGCGTCGTTGATGCTCGACTCAAGATGACGGCCTTCCTCCATGGCCTTGTGCCACTTCATTTCAATTTCGGGCGGTCCAGAGTAAGTAGACCGATTGGGCATACCTTTGCACAAGATGGGCCAATACTGACCAAAGTTGGGGAGCGGCGGAATGATGGGACTCGTAGCCATTATGTGTTCACATCCGAAACGTATGCGCCTTGGTTGTTCACGATGTCAGGGGCTTCCGTGGTGTAGCGAGCCAAAGCCATGCTGATAACCTTCTGTGCGACCTGCACCACGTCCGTGTGCGCGGTGTTCTTGAACGAGCTACACTCTTGCACGATGTCGCCGGTCACATTCAAGTGGTAGTTGCCTTTGACGGTAACGTTGAGGTCACCCACGATGTCGAGTTGGAGGCCCTTGTTTGATTTCTGGCCAACGGACATCTGGACGCCGCCGTCGAGCGTCGCCGTAAGAGAGCGACCTTCGGTATCGGCACCAACCCACGCCACCATGCCTCCGGCCAAATCCATTAGAAGCGATTGCCCGTGGTCGGTGTCTTTGCCCGCACGGATGAGGATGTCACGCACGGTGTGGAAGTCAATGCTCAAGCCTTGGCGGTCCATGGAGTTAACCGGCGTGCCGCCCCATTGGTAGATGAACTGGCTCGCGTAGGTCGGCGACGAGGGAGCACCGGCTTGCGCTAAGTTATGAAACTGGTAGAGAGAATCCCCTGCTCCATAAGTGGGGCGTCCGGGCGACTTGGAATCAATGCGTCCCGCACTCCCCGGTGTCTGGAAAGAAATACCTTGTGCCGTCAGGTTGTTGTTGTCATCCGTGTAGCCGTTGTTCAAGTGACGACGGAGTGCGGTTTTGACGCGGGCACCGAAGCGCATCACGACGCCGCCGTCCGTGGCTCCACGGATGCTAACATTCTCACCCTTGACCTTGTTCGTCAAGGAAACGGGGTCACCCAAACCCGCGAGTTCGGGTTGGAGCCAATACTGGATTTGACGCTTCTCTACGGCGTCGTTGTCGGTGCGGTTTTGCGTGAGAACCGTGCGCCCGTCATTAGGGAGAGAACAATCATCAGCGCCGAGACGCAAGACGGATTGACCGAGGGCTTGCAAGTCCACGGCATCTTCTTCATCTCGGTTTTTTCCGATAACAAGTTTGAGCGAGCCGACAAGGTGGCCTTCCACTGAGCGACCAGCGCCGTGGGGATACTCATAACCGCCTCCAAACGGATTGTTCTCCAGCGGGATGCTGGAACCAACCTCGAAAAGTAACATGCCTTCTTTTGAGATGTCCCAACGAGTCGTGTTGTACTCGTAGGGGAAACGAATGCTGTAGCCGGACGCCGCCATGCGGGTCCATGTAAAGTTGTCGTTCTGATTCGATGGCACCGGCAAATAACCAGACTCAAAATTGGCACCGAAGCGACCGTTGTAGGTGTAGGGTGTCAAGACCGGGATGAGTGGGAAGCCATACGTCAAATCATCAAAGAAATTCGAGCCGACGAGCGTGCCGCCAAGCATCTTCTCGACGATGAAGCCGCGACGAGCGGGCGTTTTGCCCTCATTCGTGGTCGGACCCACGGCGGATGCCGAAATGCTTTGCGGGTTATCCCACGGCTGGTTAATCATGTAGGATTCGCTGTCGTAATCCACTTGCACCGTTTGCCCGTTGGCGTTCACGTTGGCTTGGAAGATGACTGTGCGAACGTATGGCGATTGCGTCGTGCCCAAAATGGTGTCGAGGAGTTGCGTCTCAAGAACCTCGGCGGGCACCGGGTAGTCGAGCGCGAACTCCTGAACCTTTTCGACTTTTTCCGTCAAGGCGATGAGGTCTTGCGTGCCAGCCGTGTAGCGGTCGGTCGGCGTCACCGAATCATTGAGGTATAGAATGTACTCGACGTTTCCATCGGGGAGCGTTTGCGGAAAGTAGTTTGGCAGCCCGTCTCCGAAACGATTGACCGGACCATCGAAGCTAAGTCCGGCATCCGAGTACTTGACATTGCGGCTCGTGATTTGGGTCCGGGTACGGCGGCTCGAATCGAGTTCATCACGGCTAAAATCAGCGGATAGTTGGTCCCATCCCTCGTCAATCTTTTCCGCGTAGCCGCTCGTCGTCGTCACGGTTTTCTGACCGGGGTAGGCTTTGCGATAAGTGCCACGACGACGTTGTGTCCAGCCTTGGACGCCTTCGGGACCACGGACGGCGACAGCATCAATGGCACCGAGCGTATTGCTCAGAAGCCACGCCACGACCGCGACTTCCGAGAATCCGCCCGAGTACGTCAAGTTCACACAAAGGCATTTCGTGCCCGGCTCCGGCATCGAGGCATCCGTGGATTCCAGTGAAGACGCCATTGCCGGGAACGTGCGAACCTCAGTGTAGACCATCGTGGTCTTGTCGTCTTGGAGCGTGAGCACTTTACGCTCGTAATCCGAGGTCAGCACGACCGCCGTGAATGGCGCATAGGCTTCATCGAAACGGTTTCGCTCCGTTAGCGAGGGCTGGTACATCCGCGTGTTTTCTTGATATATCATGGGTTACTTTTGCGACGCAAACTTCCCCGGTGCCAACGGTATTTGGCCAGCGGATTCCGCCGTGTTGCCGACCGCTTTGATTTGTGAGGTCAGCGTCAAATCGGGTTGCGGCAGAGAGCCGGTCAAGAACATGTTCACCTTTTGCATCTCGACGGATTGCGAGTTGGCGATGAGAGCCGAGTCAAGCGTGTTCGAGGGCTGCTCCACTTGGATAATACCCGCTGCGCCTCCCGGCGTGAACCCACTATAATCGAGTTCGAACGTCGTGATGGCCGTGAGCGTGGCTTGGTTCGCCGTGAAGTCCGGGTTCGTGACGACACCCGTTGATTGATTGACGCTGGATGGCGTCGTCGCGGGAGTCCCATAACCCAAGGAAGCCTGCACTTGTGCAAGAGCCGCAATCAAGGCGGACGATGGGTCACTTGTGCCCGGGAGCGCGGACAAACCAGCATACAAGAAGGTGTCGGCTGCCATGACCTGCTTGAAGTCCGAGTCGGTGCCGGGCGGCTGATACACGTAGCCATCGCGGGTAAACTCCTGCAACGCGGTCTTGATGTCAATCCAACGTCCCCATGGGAACGGAGCCAAGACCTCGTAACCCTTTTCATCCGTGTACGGGATGCACGTGCGGATATTGGAGTAAAAACTAAACGCGGCGTTACCCGAGACCTCGCGGTAGAACTTGCTGGCTCCCGATGGCGTCGGGGCCGACCAAATGCCGCCCGTATCCGCTTGGACTCGCCACGCGGCGTCAAGGGTGTCCGATGACGGCGCGAAGTAACGGCCCGTCGTCTGTTGCAAGTAGCCGAGGAGCGCCTTCTGGTCCGGGGTAATCGGCGGATTCGTGGTGAACGCATTCGGGGTCTGCGGCGGCAACGGCACCGTCTTTTGTTGGTTAATCTCCATCGCGGGCGAACCGCTTTGTGGCGGCGAATTCCCCGTCGAGGTTCCCGGCGTGCTTCCCGGGCCGGTGTTCCCCGTCTGATTCCCCTTCATCCACTTCAAGACAAGGTTCGGTTGAGCCACGAAGATGACGCCCGGTGTCCCGTTTGGATTCATCTGTTCTTGAGGGAACATGAGGCGCTTGCGGATGGCGTCGAGCGTGACCGACATCGTGGCGGTACCGCCGATTTGAAACTGGATGCCGACGCTCTTCACGTAGCCGTACATGTCGCGGTGTGGAATGAAAATCGGGAACCCGAGCTTGATTTCAGGACGCAATGGCATCGTGAACGAATATGTGCGATAGCCACGGTTAGCGATAGCCATCTCAGCGGCTGCTTGGGCAAAGAGGTCGAAGGTTTCTCCGTTTTGAATCCACGGAATCGTGCGAGCCGGTTCTTCTCTCAAGCCGAACTGCGCGAGCTTCGGCATATCCATCCACTCGGCAGCGGATTGCACGACTTGTGGCGCTTGAGCGAATTGTGTCGTGGCCGTCGTGACCTCTTGGCAAACCATGCGGGTCGCACGGACACCGCCTTGGTCCTCGGTCTCGACCTCGTTCGTGATTTCATCCAAGTGGACGATGAACGGATTGTTGGCGTTCGTGATGTCGTTTGTCGGGTGTGCTTGGTGGTATTTCATAGCTGCATCCGAGGCCGTGCCTGAACCCAAGTTTGTGACATCGAGGTTATAGAGCGGCGGCTTCAAGATGATTTGACCGTCAATGTCCTGATAGCACTCGTAGTTGATGAGGCGTGTGATGGTACGCAAGAACTCAAGACGAGACACGACTCTACCGTTGACAAGCTGGACGGAGCCGATGCCCATGTCCGGGTGGAAGCGGCGAATCTTGTCGGTGTCGTAGACGGCAACCGGCGCATTAGACGCCTTGACATTGGACAAAAACTGTTCTTGTGCGGCCAAGAAGTCCCAACTCTTGGAACCTTTTTTGGACGACGTTCTCACGATGGACTTCAAGAACGACACGACATCCTTGACATCCTTGGTTTGCAAACCATAGATGTGGGCTTCGCGGCAGATGTCGGCGAGAATCGGCTGCCACTTGGAGACGAAGCCATCATTGACGGCGGCGAAATAGTTCTGGCCGGTGGAAGACGTGGCTTGGATGGTTGTGTTGCCGCCGCCCGTGATAGCGTTTGTGTAGAAGCCGTCCGTGAGCGATGGGTACAAGAAGATGAAAGCCATCTGCGAATACGGGTCCATGTTGGCGAGCGTGGACTTCAAGGCGGTGACGACCATCGGGCTGCTGTGTTGAATCGCGGGGTTCAAGTCAATCTGCATCATGTCGAAGAAGCCCAAGATGCCTTCGCACTGGATATTGATGAGCAACGTCTTGCCGTCGTCGGTGTGCGTGACGTGCGACGTGAAACCCTTGTAGACACGGTGGAAGAGCGTGTTGCCATCGTTGGCAAAGTAATAGCCCTTCACGAAGACTTGGACCTGCATCATGGTCTCGATGAGGTTGTTGCCCCCCGGGGCTTGGAACAAATAACGGTAGTGGGCGGGCACCGCCATCGAAATGGTGCCGGTCGGCTTCATCTGGTCCACGTCGTACTGAGCCGAGAAGCCGGTGACGTAATCGTTGAAGTTCACCAAGAAGGGCTTGGTCGGATTCGTGGTCAAGTATGGGTTCTTGAGATAGGGCAATCCCTCAAGATACACCACCATGTCTGGCGCTGTCTTGACGACGGTGCGGTCCTGCACGGACTGCATTAGATTGCGAATCTTACCCATTATCCAACCACTCCTAGAAAATCACTCGTGTACGGACCCGGAGTCGAGCCGGTGCCGGACCCCATGACCACGTTCGGCGTGTTCGAGTAATCCGAGCCGATGGGGTCCGCCAAGTAAGGCGGCACCGCATTGCTTTGTTGCGCTGGCGAAGTTGCCGTCGTGTTACCCGGAGGAGCCGCGAGTGCAACCTGTGGCTGTCCCGAGGTTGGCCCTTGTTGGTGCGAGGGCTGCATCGCGGGTTGTGATTGCACGAGTTGCGAGTACACGTTGTAAGCGTTGCCACGCTGGACGTTGTTCGGCAACGCACTATAGTACGGAGAATCGCTCCGCAATTGCTCTTTCCATGCGATGAACGACAGACTCCAGTTGGCCAAATAAGGATTGTTGGCGTCTTGGCCAAACTCGAAGGTCTCGAACATCCCGTACCAGATGAACTCTTTGACGGCGAGTATCACGTCTTGGTGCATCTTGATGATGCGCCGCGTGAACGCCGATGGTATCGAGGTCGTGCCGGATGCCGTGGTCGCCAAAGAGTTGCCATAATTCACGGACTCGCCTTCGAACCAATAACCGTTGTTCTCGAACACGTCGGTAATCTGTTCTAGGTTACGATAGGATTGCGAGTACTCGGCGAACTCATCCGTGAGACCCAAGATGAAGTACTGGCCGGGCGTCTTGCCGCTCATCGAGACACGAACCATGTCCTCGCCCCATACACCGAACTGCCAACCCACGCGGTCGAAGGACTCGCTCGTGAGCGTCGTGTGCGAGATGCTTACCGTCTCGGGGTTGATGAGGAAGCGAAAGACGGCGTTCGTCGTGTTCGGGGCCGGAAGAGGATTGCCTTGCGAATCCGTGCCGCGATTCTGGATATAGATGACGACGAAATCCGTTAGAGGCTTGAGTGCCGCCGACAGCGCAAAGTCTTCTTGCAACGTCGTGGCGTCAACCGAGAGGCTTACCGGCGTCGGGCTGCCTTTGTAAAAACCTCGATTCATCAACGTCGTGGATTGCGTGACGGTGATGGGTGAAGGCACGAGTTGCTTCTCGCCGCGTGTCGGCAAGAGGTTGAGCGTCAACGCCTGTCCACCTTGCGGGCGGATGATGGGCGGCGTGATGCCTTGGTTGGTGTTCGTGGATGCCATTAGTTAGATGCTCCCGAAGAAGCGACCCGCGTGTTGCCCAAAGTCGGTGCTTGTTGCGGTGTCGGGTAATAAACCAAGGACAGCGTGCGTTCCACTTGGAAAACAAAGTTGAACTTCCATTGGTACGGGTTGTTCGCATCCATGGCCCAATTCAATGACTTGAAGAAGCCCAAGTACTGGCTGTTGCGAAACTTCATGACCACGTATCCACGCTTGTAGACATCGTTGTTGCGAGCCTTAATCATGAAGTCCGAGGCTCCGACGCCGGTTGAATACGTCGCCAACGCTCCCGTTTGATTCGGGTTATTCTGCGTGTTCATCGCGTTGTTGTTATCCGAGTCAAATGAGTACCCGCTCGGGTGCAACCACGTGACGCCGTTCATCTTGAAGAGAGCCAAGAACTCTTGGAAGGCGTCCTCGGCGGCGATACGGAACGGCTCCACGTATTGCTGCTGCGAGCCTCCGGTAGCGCCTCCGTTCGAAGCCGTTTGAGCCGCGTTGTACTTCGCCGCTGGCACGACCAATGGGTTCGTGGGCAAGATGGGGTTGCCGGTTGCCTGCAAGACTTGCGGCAGATTCACGCCGGAAGGACTATGACCGTATGCGCCTAGCACCGCTTGGACGGCT
>Ga0209039_10003258_pt1 | contig 12833 bp, 5 predicted proteins | sample BogFormECP12_OM1_FD_188238 | JGI IMG/M metagenome (GOLD analysis project Ga0209039, IMG submission 188238) | Bog forest soil microbial communities from Calvert Island, British Columbia, Canada - ECP12_OM1 (SPAdes) (version 2) | ecosystem: Environmental > Aquatic > Freshwater > Wetlands > Bog ...
CTGATCCGGCAGCGCCCGGCGGCGGTGGCGGCATGGCCATCTGCATACTGATCCCGGCGATGCCATCGAGGCCCCACTCGGCTTTGAAATCGTAATGGCCGTCGAGCCCTGTCCGATCGATCACCGTGCGGTCCAGGGTGTTCGACAGGTAGAAGGCAAAGTACGTCATGGTGACGTTGGAGGCGTTGATCTTTCCGAAGGTGCCTGAAATGGGAAGCATCAGTTTGTCGGCTGGATCGTGGTTGGTGAGCTTGGGTCCGCCCTTGTCGGCCACCAGCGCATATGCCGGTTGGTCCTTCGACTCGCGATGCAACTTGATGTGGAAGCGCTCCAGCAACAGATTCTGGAGCATCACGTGGAGTTCATCCACCGTGCACGTCCGGTCGGCCTTGGCCTCCAGGTCGAAGAACTCGGTGGTTAACCAGTCAGGACCGCTGATCTGGGCGGGTCGAACCTGATAAGCAACCGTCAGGTAATTCATCAGCGCCATGTTGACGCCGTGATAGCTGCGGCTGCCCGGCGGCCGCGTGATCAGACCCGGTTGGTTGCGATCGCCGGTAGGCTTGACGGAAGCTACGTCGAATTGCAGCGGAGCCGCGGCTTCGGTGGATTGAGCCCGCAGGGATACCCCGCAGAGCCCGGCAACACCGGCTGCAACGACAAGAATCGCGGACCGGCTGTGGCGTATCCGGCGGATGCCCATATCCCCTCCTGACGCAAGATCACGTTCCTGAGCGATAGACGGACCAGCTGCAGCAAACGTGCACTCGAATTGACGTAGCGGGCCGTGATCGTTTAGCACGGCCTTGCAGAACCCGGCCAAATGGTTGCTATCAGTATAACCTCAATAGCTTGAGGAGACCCAGGCAGGTCCAGTTCCGTCACGAAGCGTCGATTCGATGGCGAAGAGCAGTCTCTTCATTCGCCACCGATACTACAGCGAACTTAACATGGCCGCAATCGGCGCGGTGACACCTGTTACGCGCGAAGCGTTTGAGAGTGATCTGGGCAAACCGTTCTGTCGAGGCACGCGGCCCGCATTCTGGCAAAATCGTCTTGGGGTCTGGTCCATGATAGACGCGGTGAACGAACATTAACCGCCCATATCGGTAGCTATTCGGCGGGCAGGCCCGACGCCCGACGCGGCAGCCGCGTGCGAAGCTAACCGGCAGGCCAAGCTCTCATTGTGATGCGGGCTTGGCCTGATGCCGCAGATCGTACACGTAGATCGAGTAGCCGATGCGGGCGTCCGGTTCCATCTCATCCAGCCCGGCGTACGTCGCGCCTTGCACCGCCATCCAGGTGACGCTGATCGCCGCAACGCAATCCAATTGAAGCGCCGCTTCTTCATCGGGAACCGCGGGCAAGGCGCGGCTCCGGATGCCGTAGTAAGCGAGATTGGCCATCCCGAAGTAAGCCATACACACTCCGGGAATGTGATGGGTGTCGAGATAGCTCTTGAGGTTCTTCACATCCTGACCCCAATCGAGGTTGGAATCCACCAGGACATGCCGTCCGCCCACCGGTCCACCGGCGAGCGCGTTGAAGAATGCGAGGTAATGCGGATGGATGCTGGCGGTCTCCATCACCAGTATCAGTGCGCACAGCGCCGCGGCCGCCCAGCGCCACTTGGGCACGGGAGGAGCCAACACAACCGCCGCCGAAAAAATGAATACAAAAGGATAGACCGGCAACAGATGCCGCTCGCCCGCGTTGAAATGCGCCAGCAGGCTCACCCCAAAGTAACATGCTGCCGGAACGGCCAGCAGGAACCAGCGGAACCCGATGCCACGCACTCGCAGGCGCTTCAGCCGCACCGGCACAGTCCCGATTGCCAGCGCGAATAGGGCCAGCTCGCCCAGTGGCGTCTTCGCGAGGAACGCCACCGGCGACATGTACCACCACCCGGTATGCGAGAGCGCCCCGAGCAGGTAGCCGATCCACAGACCCCGCTCGGTCTGTTTCAGGCCTATCTCTCCCAGGCCACGAAAGAAGGCCGGCGCCGGAATGGGCAGGCCCGATCCACGGAGCGGACCGATGTCGAAACGGTACACCGCCAGGATGACCAAAAAAGCAATTGCGCCGGCAGACAGCAAGGAACGCACGCATTCGCCGAGGCCGAACGCGCGCCGCTCAAGCCAGCGATGGACGCCATATAGGAGCAGCATCACCGGGCCCAGCACGAGCGCTGAAAATTTGGTGGTGAGCGCCAGGCCCAGCACCAGGCCCGAAAGCCACAGGCGCTTGCGCGTGGGCTCCATCAGATACTCACCCCACAACATGGCAGCGGAGAAGATCATGAGCGCGGCGCCCACATCATTCTTCATGTAGCGGCCATTGGCCAAAAAGTTTGGATCGCAGGCATACAGGAAAACGGAGAGCAGCGCCACGCGCTCGCCGAAGTGACGCTTGGCCCAAAACGCGATCGCCACACCCAGCAGGACGGCGATGGCGATGGCGGAGCACCGGCCAGCCATCAACATGGTGTCCGCCGGGACGCGGTTGTGGTAGAGAAACTCCCGGCCGGCCCGCAAAGTCCCGTCGGTGGGAGCGGGGCTCGGCCCCAGCCACGCCACCGGAACGGCCCACAGCAGTTTCAACAAGGGCGGCTGTTCGAGCGCGACCGTAAAATGTCCAGTGGTGAGATAGGTGTATCCCGACAAGAGCTGGTTGGATTCATCGAAGGTCTGGCTCTCCTGGCGGGCGGTGGAGAATTGCAGAGCCGCCATGACGCCGAGCAGGATTGCGACCACGACCCAGAACCGCCCAGAGATCATCGCGCCCGGCATCCGTAACACTATATGGGGGCAGACCCGTGATTGTCCACTTCCGCCCGAGCGTTAAGAGCGAATATCGGTAGCCCTTCGCCGACAGCCCGAGCACAGCTATGGTTTGCCTCGATCTACGTCAAGGTACCATTCGCCGTGGGAACTGCTAGAGGAATGGCGGCTGGGCGTATACTGAACAACTCAAGCAGCTTCGGGAAAGAAGGGGCAATCGTGAAGATCAGCCATATGGCACGTTACATGCCGGCAATACTGGTGGTGGCGCTGGTAGCGGCGCAGACGACCCGGCCACGCGCCCGAGATCTGGGACTGGCACCGGGGGTGTATTCGCCGGGGCCACTCAACGCCATCACCGATGTCGCGGGCGTGCGCGTGGGACACGTCACCCTGATTGAAGGGGACGACGTTCGCACGGGAGTGACCGCCATCGTTCCGGCGGATGGCAACCTATTCCAGAACAAGCTGCCGGGCGCGGTCTTCGTGGGTAACGCTTTCGGAAAACTGGCGGGGTCGACGCAGGTGGAAGAGCTGGGAACCATCGAGACGCCCATCGTCCTCACCAACACCCTCAGCATCGGTGCCGCTATGGAAGGGGTGATTGCATACACCCTGGCGCAGCCGGGCAACGAGCGGGTGACCTCGGTGAACGCGCTGGTCGGGGAGAACAACGATAGCGGCCTGAATGACATCCGCGGCATGCACGTGAAGCGGGAGAACATCTTGGAAGCGATCCGCAACGCCAAGGGCGGTGCGGTGGTGGAAGGCAGCGTGGGCGCCGGCACGGGGACGCGGTGCTTCGGCTGGAAGGGCGGAATCGGCACGTCCTCGCGCGTTGCGGACACGCGGACCGGCGGCTATACGGTAGGCGTGTTGGTGCAGACGAATTTCGGCGGGCATCTGACGATGGGCGGCATACCGGTGGGACGCGAGTTGGGAAGGGCTGCGGCGGCTGCCGGTGGAGATGGCTCGTGCATGATCGTGGTGGCAACCGACGCGCCGTTGACCGCCAAGGACTTGAAGCGCCTGGCCGCACGAGCGGTGTTCGGGCTGGCAAGGACGGGCTCCTCCTACAGCAACGGAAGCGGCGATTTCGCTATCGCATTTTCCACGGCGGCCTCGATGCGGGTGAAGCAGACAGGCTCGCGGCCGGCGGCGTATGAGGCGCTGGGCGGTGACGCGGTTTCGCCGCTGTTCGATATGGCGCTGGAGGCGACCGAGGAAGCAGTTTACAACTCGCTGCTGCAAGCCACCACGGTACGATCCAAGTTCGGGACTGCGGAGGCGATTCCGATCGATCGGCTGCGCGAGATTTTGACGCGGAAGTGAGGCAGGGCTGCGTCGCTGTGCCTATTCCATACGAGCGCTATCGGCCCATATCGGCCATTCGCTGCCCGCCAAGAACAGAATCCTCGCACCGTGCTCACTGGATAGCGACCGTGACCGCGTTGCTGCTGGCGCCGCCGGCTGAGAGCTGAAGATTTTGCGCGCTGGGTAGCGTGCCTGCGGGGATTTGCAAGTTGACCTGGTAGAGGCCCGCAAATCCGGGAGCCAGACCGGCATAAGTGACCTGAGCCAGCGAACCGGCAATGTACACTTGCACCGCCAATACGGTCTGCGGCGGCGGTACGGGAGCAGCCCCACCTGTGACCGCGGCCGGGCTCACCGCGCCCAGACCCGTGCAATACACTGAGATGATTTCACCCACCGCGGCGGGATTGGCAACCGTGACCAATTCTCCGGTGAGACCGTGTTCGACAGCCCCCGCTCCGGTTCCAAGCGAGTTCAGTGTGAAGATGGCCGGAGCCGCCGGCGCAACCTGGACTTGCTGCGTGGCCGTGCCTGCGCCTGAGCTCACTTGAATCTGCGCCGTGCCCACCTGTGTTTCGAACGGAATCTGCGCGTTGATCTGCACTGGAGAGACGTAATACAGCGGGGCGGGCACACCGTTGACGGAGACTGTCACATCCGAAAGCTTGATCGGTAGTGGCGGCGCGCCTGCCGACGCGGGCGCCACAGCCAGTTCCTTTCCGAAAATACTGAAGACTTCCCCAGGTGAGACGACCGCGCCGTAGCTGGCCGCGTTGGTCACCGCGGCTAAGGCTATGCTCGGACCGGTTACTTGGAGCGCGATTTTTGAGAGAAAGGCGTCTTGGTCCAAGCAGCCGTTTCCCAGATAGCCAGCGCAGGCGCCAAAGGTATACTGGAACGCATACTTCCGCGGGAAATCCGGCGAGTCGGTCCAACCCGCGATGTATGCGTTACCGGCGGCGTCGGCCGCAATTGCCGTCGCAAAGTCGCTGCCGCTGCCGCCCAGGTAGGTGGCGTACTGCAGGGCGCCGGTTTGGCCGTTCCACGCCGCCACGAACGCATTTTGCGTTCCTGCCAACACTGTTTGGACCGCATTCACCGCCGGAAAGTCTACCGACCCTGTGTCGCCTGCGACGTAAGTGTTGCCCCCTGCGTCGGCAGCTACTGCCGAGCCTGAATCGAATCCACTTCCACCCAGGTAGGTCGAGAAAATCAGGCTGGAGCCATCACCCTTCAGTTTCGTGGCAAAGGAGTTCGAAGAGAAATTACCCCCGTTGCCTGCGAAGCGCGTTTGGGAGGCCTGTCGCAGTGGGAAATTCGTCGAGTAGGTCCATCCTGCCAGGTGTACATTGCCAGCCGGGTCAAGCGCGATGGCGGAGGCCCCGTCATCGTTACCGCCCCCGAGATAGGTAGACCATGCCAGCTGAGACCCGCTGGCGTCAAGCACCGAGACGAAGCCATCCTCCATTCCCGCGATGTGCGGTTGCAGGGCGTTGGCAACCGGAAAATCGAAGGACGCGGTGGTCCCGGCGACGTATGCCCGGCCGGTGCTGTCTACTGCGATTCCGTTCCCCCAATCCGGTCCCGAGCCGCCCAGATACGTGCAGTAGACGATCTTCGTTCCGCTGGGGTCCAGCTTCATCACGAAGGCATCGGTGCTGAAGTTGTTCGCGCCGGCGTAGATGGCGCCGTCGGAGCCGGACGCCAGCCGTTGCACGTTGTAGTGCGGCAAATCGGTAGGCGGTGCGGTCCAGGTGGCGCCCGAGTCGCGGCTCACCAGCAATGACTCGTCCGTAGCGGCCCAGATGGTCGAGTGAACCGAGGGGTCTACCAGCAACCAATTCACGTACGTGAGCGAACCGCCTGGGGGCGACCACTGGCTTTGCGTCCAGTGTGCTCCGCCGTCTGTTGTGCGGTAGGGCGCGAAATTGACCGTCGTCGCAGCGTACAGAGCCTGCGGATTGACCGGGTCGATGACCAGGGTGTTGATTTCGGTGCTCTGCGTGAAGCCGTTGGTCATGACTGTCCAGGTAACGCCTGCATCCAGGCTCTTCATGACGCCGTTCGGCGTTCCGGCATAGATAGTCGTCGGCGTCAAGGGATCGATCAGCACGCTGCTAACGGGGTAAGTCTCATTCGGCGCCGCCATCAGGCCAGTGGGATTCCACGTCGCGGCGCCGTCAGTGCTCTTGTACAATCCGGCGTTGGTTACAACAAAGAGCGTGTTGGGGTTCAGTGGGTTGATCGCAATCATCCCGGCGAACTGGTTGGCGCCCGTTCCCGCCGGCAACCAAGTCGCGCCGCCATCAGTGCTCTTGTAGACCCCGTTCCCATAAAGGCTGAGGTACAGGGTTTGGGAATGAGAAGGGTCCACAGCCAGCCCCGAGAGGTTGAGGAACTGATCAGGAGCCTGCGGCGGCGGAGCGGTGAGGAGAGCGGTCCAATGTAAGCCGCCATCGGCACTTTTGTAGAGCCCATGATCCATGCCAAAGTACACCGTTTGCGGATTACTCGGATCCACCGTAATGGAGCCGACCAGGTCCGACGGCAGGCCCTGCGTCAGCCCCTGCCAATGCGCCGCGGAATCGGTTGTCTTGAAGATGAGCGGCTGGCTGTTGCTATTCTGAAAGGCATTCATCACCGGTAGGCCGCCCGAAGTGGAACCGGTCAGGTAGACCGCACCAGCGGCATCCACCGCTAGCCCGGAGACGGAATTCCACGAAGGTATCGGCAGCATGCTGGAGTACAGTAGCGAGGAGCCGTCGGCGCTAAGTTTCGCAACATAGAATTCGGCGGGTTGTAGGGGATAGCCTGGCAGCGGCGCCAGATTCGGGAAATTGGAGTCGGTCGTACCAGCGAGATATACGTTACCGGATTTGTCGATCGCCATCCCGGTTAGGGTGTTTTCACCGAAGCCGCCGAGAAAGGTAGAAAACAGAAGTGTGCTGCCGTCGCCGCTGAACTTCGTCACAAAGACATCGAGGCAGGGGCTAGGGTTGTCAACTGGTCCGCACGGTCCGCTCACAAGAATCTGCTGAAAGGCGCCGGTCGAAACCGGGAAATTCGCCGAAGCCGTTGTGCCCGCAACAACAATATTCCCCGCGCTGTCCAACGCAACAGAATTAGCCCTGTCTATGTTGTCTCCCCCGAGGAACGTCGAAAAACTCAGGACTGGATCGATGGTCAGCGGATGCGTGTGGTCGTATTTTCCAAGCGCAAAACCAACCCGTCGGCCGCGCAGTTCGTACCGGCACGCGATCCCGCGTCCGTCCTGGTAAGCCTGCGGCTGGTGCAGACGGATGTTGCCGGCAACGAGGTCGCGATCTGTGATTTCGGGTACCGCGCCTTGGATCGCAAGGCGAATGCGCCGTGGATCCGCCCCAGGCGCCACTACGAAATCGTGCTCGATCGAGCCGGCGCGCCCGTGCCACATCACATCGATCCCGGGATATGCATGCGTGTACCGCACCTTCTGGTAGTTGGGAATACCGGTGTGCCAGCCCGCCGGGTCCGAGCCGATCAGGTAGTTTGATTTCGCTGCAATACCGTGAAGCCCTACCGGATCGCCAGGATTCGCTCCCACCAGGCTGATCCGTACGGCGTTTCGCCCGCTGACGGCGATCATGCCGCCGTCCCGGGTAAGAAATAGGCGAGATGCGCCCGATTGCGCTAGGAATGCGATTTCGCGCGGTGCCTGGCCTCGATTCTCCTCAAATGCAATCGGGGAGGCCGCGAATGTGATGCGAGCGGCATAATCGAGGATCATCACCGCCGTTAAAGCCCGAAGAGTAAAGTTCATGATTCGATCTCGTAGGAAGACTCGACATAATCTAAATGCGCTGTCAGCCGTAGCAGTTCGCCTATTGAGAGGCCGACCGCTGCGAAACAGCCTGACTCGGAGCAGGGTCTAGTAAACCGGCCGAGCCTGAAATTGCAGTTCATCGCGTGTAGCGGGAATCCGGCAGAAAGATAGGTCCCGCGGCACTATTCTCCAATACAAAGACCCTTTGCACCGCAATTCCAACTACAGACCCGATTGGCCGAGAACGCAAGTTGCTCTAATGCAAGTGAAACTACCTCAGAAGGCGCAGGTCTGCCATCAAGGGCTAAGCCACACGTTCGGGACCCGCTGTAGCTCCCGGTTTTGGGTCGCGATATTCGTTAATATCGTTAGCGTTCCCGCGCTCAAATCGCCTCCAGGAAGATTCTCCGCAGGTTGGCGACGCATTGCTGCGCAAGCTGCGCTGCCCCTGCAAAATTAGTGTTATAAGTATTGGACATGCGACAGACTCTCGTGCTCATCCTGACTCTAGTTGCTCTCTGTTCAGCTCAGCAGAGAGACGTTAACTACACCGGAAACTTTCCTAACGGAAGGTTTTGGAACACATCCAGTGATGCTGAGAAACTGCATTACCTCGTAGCGGTCAGGGATGCAACCGTACTGGCCGAGGAAAAAGGAACCTGTGGGCAAATGGCTTTACGGTGGGAGATTACGAGAAAGAGCTGGACACGGTGTATAGGGAAGGAGAGAACCGCAATATTCCAATAATTTGGACTTTCCGTTATTGCACCAATAAACTGAGAGGCGAAATGCCAAAGGAGAATCTTGAGAAAGCTCTGATGAATCTGCGACGAATGGCGCTCGACATATTTACGAAATAGCGGATTGTGATCGACTTTACCGCGCCGCGCCGCCGACCGAGTTTGCTTAGTATTGGACCAGAAACCCAAAAGAGGCAGGCAAGCGATGGAGCCCCACAAGGAACAGATTGATCGAGTAAAGAGATGGTACGACCGGTTTCGAGAAATAACAAATGGTCGAAAACATGACCGGCCAGTGGAGTTCGCCAAAGATGAAGCGTACGCGTTCTTCCAAAATTGTCATCACCTCAAGGATTGGATTATCCAAGACAAGGCGGTAAGGATCGCAGATAAAAAGGCGGTGGCGGAACAGTTCCTAAACGAAAGCCGCTGGCTGAAGCTCTGTGCAGACCTCTGTAACGCCACGAAACACCTAGTGCTAAAGAGGAAACCCAGATCCGATGAGCGCCCCGAGTTCAAGGCTGCTCATTACGGCCTCGATGTTTCAGCGGGGACTTTAAGCGTACGCTTCGAAGTCTCAACCACTTCAGGTGATAAGCTGGATGCGTTTGATCTCGCAACACATTGCCTTTCTGAGTGGGACCGTCTTTTCAGGTTGAAGCGGGAAGACCACACGCGGCTCAGGGGAGTCGCGGGCAGCCACCACGGCCGGTCCAGGGAAGGGGAGGCGTGGGAAATCCTCAAGGTTGCCGTAGCAGAGGAAGAGTCACGCACACTGAATCTGGCGATCGAAACGGCGCCACATAGACCTGCTCGGGGGCGTGGACATCACCATTCCTGCGCGCCAACGAGTCCGGCGGCATCCGCCGCGCCGCCATCGCAACCCGCAACATCGATGACTTCGCGCAGTGTGGAGTTCCAGCCGTCAATCCGAAGCAGGTGACCGATGTCCTCCGGGGCAAGTTTCCGAGAAGCCTAGGGCGTGACACGTCAACATGACGCCGAGCAGCCCCAGCCTCCGACCGGTGCGTGATCGAGGCACGAGCGGCATGCCCCATCGAGTATACTGAGCTGAATCATCCACATGTCTCTCTCCGCCGGAACTCGCCTGGGACCGTACGAGCTTCTTGCGCCGCTCGGCGCCGGCGGCATGGGCGAAGTCTGGAAAGCCCGCGACACTCGTCTGGGCCGCACTGTCGCCGTCAAGCTGCTGCGTAGCGAACTTGCGTGCCAAGCCGATTTCCGTCACCGGTTCGAGCGGGAAGCCCGGGCTATTTCCGCGCTGAACCATCCTCACATTTGCAGCCTCTACGACGTCGGCGAGCAGGACGGGCTGGCGTACCTGGTGATGGAGTATGTCGACGGTGAGACCCTGGCGCAAGTTCTCACGAAGGGCCCGCTTCCGGTCGAGCGCGGGCTGCAATACGCCATCCAGACCGCCGATGCTCTGCGGACGGCGCACGCCCACGGGATCATTCATCGCGATCTGAAGCCGGGCAACATCATGATCGCCGCCAACGGCGTGAAGGTTCTCGACTTCGGGCTGGCGAAGCTCTCCGAACACGCCGCGCCTGCTGACGTGGAGACGCTCACCGAGACCGCCGGGACCCGCGTTGGGCAAATTGTCGGAACGGTCGCTTACATGTCGCCGGAGCAGGTGGAGGGCAAGCCCCTGGATGCCCGCTCCGATGTGTTTTCGATGGGCATCGTGCTGTATGAGATGTTGTGCGCTCAACGCCCGTTCCGGGGCGAGACGCAGATTTCGACGCTCGCCGCAATCCTGCGCGAGACGCCGGAGGCGCCTAGCCGCGTCCGGACCGGGATCCCCCGTAACCTGGAGCAAATCGTGCTCTGCTGTCTGCAAAAGCAGCCGGAAGCCCGTTACGGCTCGGCCGATGGCCTGCATACGGCGCTGGAATCGTGCCGGCAGAGCCTCAGCGGGAGGACGGGTAACATCCCCTGGCGCCGGCCGGCGGTCATCGCGGCCGTGCTGGCTCTGTGTGCCGGAGCGGTGGGCGTTCCATGGTTCGTTCGCGCCTCGCGGGCGCGCTGGGCGCGGCAGGTTGCCGTACCGGAGATTTCGCGCTTGATGAGCGAATCGCATCTGCTGGCGGCTCTTCGCCTGCTTCGCCAGGCCGAGCCGTATGCGGCCGCTTCCCCTGAAATGATCCGGTTCCGGGAACAGCTTGTTGTACCCGACGTCTCGATCGCCACCACACCGGCTGGGGCCGAGATTTACGTGACGGAATACGCGGGACCGGAAAATGCTGACGCTTCCGGCTGGGAGTCCCTGGGGCGGTCACCCTTGACGACCCACAGCGTTCCCGCCGGATATTACCGGCTTCGCGCAGTGAAGAAGGGTTTTGAGCCGATTGAACAGGCGGTTCCCATCTCGGGCAACCACGAATTCCAGCTTCACACTTCGGAGGAAACGCCTGCGGGAATGGTGTGGGTGGCCGGCACGGCGCAGCGTAACCGTTCGTTGATGACCTTCCCGGCGTTGGCGTCCGCGGATATCCCTGCATTCTGGATCGATCGGTATGAGGTGACGAATCGCCAATTCAAGGAGTTCGTCGATCGGGGCGGATATCGGAATCGCGAGTACTGGAAACAGCCCTTCCTGCAAGACGGCCGGACCCTCTCCTGGGAGCAGGCCATGGCGGAGTTCCACGACGCCACCGGAAAACCCGGTCCGGCCGGCTGGGAACTGGGTGCCTTTCCGGAAGGGAAAGCCGACTACCCGGTTGGCGGCGTGAGCTGGTATGAAGCGGCCGCCTATGCCGAATTTGCCGGAAAGCGTCTGCCTACCGTGTATCACTGGTATCTCGCCGCCGGCACATCTTCCGACCAATTGAGTCTCAGCAACTTTGCCGGGCAGGGACCGGCCCGTGTCGGATCATACCGTGGCCTCGGGGAATACGGAACCTACGACATGGCTGGCAACGTGAAGGAATGGTGCTGGAACTTGGCCGGAGACCGGCGCTACATTCTCGGCGGCGGCTGGAATGAGCCCAGTTACCAGTTCAGGACTCCCGATGCCCGGCGCCCGTTTGACCGCGATCCCACTTTCGGGTTCCGCTGTATGAAGCCTGTGTCGGCTCCGCCGGACTCGCTGGCCGGCATCGTGTCGTTTGTATCCCGCGATCGCAGGAACGACAAGCCGGTCGATGATCGGACGTTCCAGATCTACCTGGGCTTGCACTCCTACGACAAGACCGATCTCAAACCGAAAGTGGAAGTCGTGGACGAGAGTTCTCCCTACTGGCGCCGGGAAGAGGTCACGTTTCAGGCGGCCTACGGAAACGAACGCGTAAACGCTCATCTGTACCTGCCGAAAAACGCGGCGCCGCCGTACCAGGTGGTGGTCTTTTTTGGCGGTGCTAACATCCTGACCGGTCGACAGTACGGGCCGGCATTTGAATCCGCCGTCCGTTCGGGACGGGCATTCATCGTGCCCGCGTACAAGGGTACATTGGAACGTGGGCCGGGGGACTTCTACCACCTGCTGGGCCAACCGAACCGATGGAGAGAGATGAATCTTCAGCAGTCCAAGGACCTGGGCCGAACCATCGATTACCTGGAGACCCGGCCGGATATCGATACGCGCAGGTTGGGTTTCTTGGGCCATAGTTATGGGGCTGCCATGGCTCCTCGCCTGGTCGCGGTGGAACCCCGCATTCGATGCGTCGTTATGGTGTCCGGAGGCTCTTTCGAAAGAGTGCCGGCGGAGGTGGATTCCTGGAACTTCGCCCCCAGGGTCAAAGTTCCCGTGCTGATGGTGAACGGTCGCGACGACTTCCGCTTCCCTTTGGAGACCAGCCAGCGCCCGATGTTCCGCCTGCTGGGTACTCCAGAGAAGGACAAGCGGCATGTGGTTCTTGAAGGAGGCCACTTGCCGGTGTCGGGCCGTCCCGACGTCATCAAGGAGATCCTCGCATGGCTGGATCGCTACCTCGGTCCAGTTCAGACAAAGTGATGGCAGTACGATGGGCGATCGAGACGATTTGGTCGCCTGCCGGGGCGACCCGAAGGGTCTCCTAAGCGGTTTAGAACGAACTGCGAGCCACTCTGGAACTGCGCCACTGGCCGCGAAACCGGTTTATCGTAGAATGAGCTTGGCCGACTCCCAGATCCCCGCGCCGGCCAGCCGCAGATCGCGGTTTGGGCAGCGTTATCAGTGAATATCGCTAGCCCCGA
>Ga0209039_10003259_pt1 | contig 12833 bp, 13 predicted proteins | sample BogFormECP12_OM1_FD_188238 | JGI IMG/M metagenome (GOLD analysis project Ga0209039, IMG submission 188238) | Bog forest soil microbial communities from Calvert Island, British Columbia, Canada - ECP12_OM1 (SPAdes) (version 2) | ecosystem: Environmental > Aquatic > Freshwater > Wetlands > Bog ...
TGGCAAGGTGCGGGCCAGCGCGGAGGCCAGGCCGGCTGAGCCGGACCAGAGGATACGCCGCCCCGAGTCAAGGCCGGCAAGCGCAATCGTGTCCAGGTCGCGGTCGCACGCGGCATCTACGGAAATGAAGCGTGCGCCGGACTCGATGGCGGCGTGAACCGCCGACGGCGGCACGTGTACGCAGCACTCCAAACCCAGGCGTGCGGCGAGGTCGATGGGCTCCGCGTCTGCCACTCGCAGATAACCCCCTTCGACGGTTCGGCCCATGGCTGGGAATGCGGGCGTAATCACAGCCGCGTCACAACCGAACGCGGTGAGCGCGAGGGCGACCTCCGCTCCCACGTTGCCGCGCAAAGTGGAGTCGATCTTTTTGAACAGGATGCGCGCCTGGGCCACGGGAAGCCGGTGGGCCAGCCGGTCCATCAGTGGGCGAAGCTCGGCGGCGCTCAGATGGCGGCTCTCGGCGCTGATGGCCAGCACGCTGGGTTCTTCGCTATCGGAACGCAGGCGAACGTCGGTCCGGTACCCGCGCCGCGCAAAGTGCACCGCGGCGTCACAGGCGCCGGTGAGATCGTCCGCGATCAGCAGGCACTCGAGATTCGTGGTTGGCGGCACGCGCATATTATGGTATCTGGGAACCAGTATGAAAACCACCGTCGATCTGTCGAACGATCTTCTCATCGCGGCGAAGAAGCTGGCAGCGGAGAGGAGAACGACGCTCCGATCACTGGTCGAGCGCGGCTTGCGGAAGGAACTGGGCGAGAGCGAAAGCCGCGCGGCCCGCCACCGGCCGAGGATTCGCTGGGTCACAGTCAAGGGAGGGCTGGCGCCAGGTCTGGATGTGGCCGACCGAGCCAGCATGATGAACTGGTGCTGTCAGAGCCGCGACCGTTAGGGGCTGTGAAAGAATGCAGCTACGCAGGCGGAACGGAGGCGATTGGCTGGCGCGCGCGACCCCTGCCCATCGTAAACTGGTGGTTCATGCCGTACCAGTTCCGCCATGCGATGTGTAACGAGGCGTTCGAGGGATGGCCGTTCGCCCAAGCGTGCCAGGCCATTCGCAAGGCCGGCTATACGGGCATCGAAATCGCGCCGTTCACGCTGGCGGAAAAGCCGGCGGATGTCACCGCGGCCGAGCGCCGGGAGTACCGCGAGATCATCCGCTCGGAGGGGTTGAGCTTCGTCGGCTTGCACTGGCTGATGGCCAGCCCCAAGGGGTTGCACGTCAGCGGACCGGACGCCGGGCTGCGCCAGCGAAGTTGGGAGCACATCCGCAATTTGATCGACCTGTGCGCGGACCTGGCGGACAACGGCGTGATGGTCTTCGGCTCGCCCAAGCAGCGGTCCACTACGGGCGGACTGACGCGCGCGGAAGCCACACGCAACTTCATCGACGGCCTGGCCGGGGTGTCGCCGCACGCGGCCGATCGCCAGGTGCGGTTGCTGGTGGAAGCACTGCCGGCCAATCAATCCGACGTGGTGCAGACGCTCGAAGAAGCCGCCGGCATTGTGCGCGAAATCGGCAGCCCGTATATACAGACCATGTTCGACGTGCACAACGCCGTCGATGAGAGCCTGCCGCACGCGGCGCTGGTGGAGCGCTGGTTCGATTACATCCGCCACGTCCACGTGAACGAGCTGGACGGGCGGCACTATGGGTCCGGAGACTACGACTTGAAGCCGGTGCTGGAGGCCCTGCGGCGCCGCAACTATGCGGGATGGCTTTCGATGGAAGCTTTCGACTTCACCCCCGGCGCCGAGCGGCTGGCCAACGAATCTCTGCGCCATTTGGAATCCGAGATCGACAAACTGCCAATATGAGCCACTACGTTGTCACGGGAGGAGCCGGGTTCATCGGCTCCGCGATTGTGCGCAGCCTGCTGCGCGAGGGCGCCGGGCGGGTGGTTGTCATCGACAATCTTCTGACCGGGCGCGAATCGAATTTGGAGGAAGTGCGGGGCGCGATCGACTTTCAGCGCGCCGACATACGGAACTACGAGGAGATCGCGCCCCTCATCCGCGGGGCGGCGGTGATATTCCACGAAGCCGCCATTCCGAGCGTGCCGCGGTCGATTGACGACCCCGTGCCCTCGCACGAGGTGAACATCGACGGAACGTTCAACGTGCTACGCGCGGCTCGCGAGGGAAAAGCGGGCCGCGTGGTGTACGCCGCGTCGTCTTCCGCCTACGGCGATACCGAAGTGCTGCCCAAAGTGGAAACGATGACGCCGCGCCCGAAGTCGCCGTACGCATTGCAGAAGCTGGTGGGCGAATCCTACTGCGCGGTTTTCTCGGCCGTCTACGGTGTGGAAACGGTGGCGCTTCGCTACTTCAACGTGTACGGGCCGCGGCAAGACCCTTCGAGCCCCTATTCGGGCGTGCTCTCGCTTTTCATGAAGGCGATTCTGGAGCGGCGCTCGCCCACGATTTTCGGCGATGGCGAACAGTCGCGCGACTTCACTTACGTGGAGGATGTGGCGGATCTCAACTTGAAAGCCGCCCGCGCGAGCAACGTCTCGGGCAAGCTCTACAACGGCGGCAACGGCGGCCGGATCACGTTGAACCAGGCATGGGCGCTGCTACAGAAGATGGAGGGAGTGGAAATTCCGGCCGTGTACGGCCCCCCGCGCGCGGGCGACGTGCGCGACTCGCAGGCCGATACCACGGCGGCCGTGCGCGACTTGGGCCTCGCGCCGCGGTTCTCGTTCGAAGAGGGCATGCGAAGGACGCTGGAGTGGTACCGGGGGCGGGGGTGAGCGGATATCGTGCCACACTGGGGTTATGGAGAAGACCAGACAGACCGGCGTGAAGCAACTGGTGCGGGAAAACCTGGCACCGTTGGCGGAGGAGCGTCGCCGGAGGCGGTTGGCACGAGCGAGACTGAGAAAGGCGTTCGAGACGGGTCTGGTCCACGTCGGCGACCGGAAGTGGAGCCGCGGCGAACTCTATGCCTGGTGAGAGGGGCTGAGTTTCGCCGGGACCGACGATGGGCAGGAAATCCTCAGCGTTCGAATCAGTAATCCGTTCGCGTAGGCCAACGAATGGCCACGGATGAAAACGGCCTAAACCTCGATACCGTTCGCTCAAGAGGGCGGGGCGGGCATCCCGGCACGCTTCCCAGAGGAGCGCCTGGGGACCGCTCGTCCGGAAAGGGGATGCGTCCATATGGCTTGCCGGGACCTGGGGCGCTTGGCGTTCCTAATCGGGCGAACTTCCCACCGGCTCAGCCGACTCCCACGATACGGCGTTCGGGGAACCTGGCATTGCGACTGCAACCGCGCCTCGGTTGTCGCGCTCAAGGGTGCGGCATGTGCTCCGGAACGCGCCACGACAACCGAAAGCAGGCCCCAGAGCACAGGCCCGCCGGCCGCACTCATCTTTCCCTCACTTGGCCTTCTGCTTTTCCGCCTTAGCGATCTTCCGCATATCCCGATCGAATGCCACGCCGTCGAATGGCACTACGATGACCTTGCTGCCGTGGTTGTCGTTTCCAAGCTCCTTATCTTTCGGCACATCGATGACGGCAAATGTGAAGGCCGCCACATGGCCCTTTACCAGGACCACGCCGGGACGCTCCATCTTCTCCCAATGGTTAATCGTGCCGTCCTTATAGCGAACGAAGTTCGTAGTAGGATCGTAGGCCAGCCCACGGTTCTTCCAGTTGCCGATGCCATCGGGCGAAGTCAGATGGAATGCCTTGCGCTCACTCCAGCAATTGACCACGATGTGATACAGGCCGCCGCTATACCAGATAACCGGGTCTTCCAGGTTCCGCGTAGGGAGGCCGGGAAGGCCCGCGTAGATACTGCCGCCCTGAAGCTGGTACGGCCCCAGGATACCCTGGTCACTGATCATGATCACGCCCGACCGCGGCACAATCTCGAATTTGCCGTCCGGGCGAAGCATCACGCTCACATTGGACATCCTGCCGTCCCGCGCATTGAAGCCGTTGGCGTCCACCTTGATCGAGCCGAGCTGTTCCCAGGGCCCGTCCAGCGACTTGGAGACAAAAACATCGCCGGGCCTGGTCTCGCTGACCACCACGGCATAACGTTTATCCGGAAGAACCAGCGCGGTCACATTGTGCCCTTTGCCGCCTTGGTTGTCGGGCCATGCGAGGCCTTTGTCTATGTAGGGGCCGATGATGTTGTCGCTGACCGCGTGCACGGCGAGCGAACCGCCCCATCCACTGTGGCCGCGGCTTTGATCCCAGCGGCTGGCGAACATATGATATTTGCCGTCCGGCCCTACGATAATCTGCCCGTCCCAATAACACCATTGCTTGATGGTGGTGTCTTCCAGGCCGTTCCGCGGATCGCGCGGGAGAACATTGTCGGCGCCCCACACGTCTTTTGTCAGGCCGCCCCGAATCGGCATTGGCAGGAAATAGTCGATCAGAGCCTTGTCGGCCGCGGGCGCCCAGACGCCCAGGGCGGACATCATCGCGAATACTTTTATCAGCGTTTTGGTAGAGTTCATTGGCCTGCTCATCTCAACGGTGCTCGATGGGAACCGATCATGTTACCGCCGCTCAGGGCATGCCCGCGCCCGCAGCGCGGCATCGATCGCTCGCCGGAGTTCCCTGGCGGCCCGCTCGGGATCGTCGGCGGCACAAATGGCCGAAACAACCGCGACTCCGTCGGCCCCTGCATCGATCGCCTGCCGGGCGTTTTCCAGCCCGATCCCTCCAATTGCCACAATCGGGTGGCGTGAGATCGCGCGTATCCGCACCAGACCCGCCAGGCCCAGGGGCGAAGCGGCATCCATCTTCGTGGCAGTCGCAAACACCGGCCCCACACCGAGGTAGTCGACATCCAGCGACGCGGCTGCCCGAGCCTGCTCGACGGTTTCAATCGAGAGCCCGATGATGGCGCCGGGGCCCATGAGGCTTCGCGCGCGCGCGGGGTCCATGTCATGCTGTCCGATGTGAACGCCATCGGCGCCGATCTCCAGCGCGATGTCCACCCGATCGTTGACGATCAATGGAACCTGGAGCGGAGCGAGGAGGCTCTTCAACTCGCGCCCCAGTTCAATAAAGTCGCTCGTGGGGCAACTCTTCTCGCGCCATTGGACGGCGGTGACTCCGCCGCGCACGGCCGCCTCAGCCACCCATGCAATCGAGCGTCCGCGCGCCAAGCCGCGGTCGGTGACCAGGTACAGCCTCCAATCGGGCGAGCGATTCACGGCTCCCGCACCTTGACCCGCTCCCGGATGTCCGATTCGCTCAGCAGGTACAACGCATCCAGGAAGCGAACCAGAAACGTTCCCGGTCCTCGCGAACCCTCCGCGGCCATTTCTCCGGCAATCCCCATCGCGGCCATGGCGTTCACGGCCGCATCGCGCGCGGATGGGTTCACGGCCGCGAATGCGCCGGTGAGGGCGCTGGCCGTGCATCCCAGGCCCGTTACCTTTGGCATGAGCGGGTGTCCGTTGAAGACGCGGGTCGTGGCGCCGCCGGACGAAATCAGATCCACGGCGCCGCTGGTCGTAACCACGCAGCCGTACCGGACCGAGAGTGCATCCGCGGCCTGGGCCGCATCCTCCGGCTGGTGCGCGCTGTCGACGCCGCGCGTGCTCCGTTCGTCGCCGGCCAACGCGCGAATCTCGGACGCGTTGCCTCTCACGATTGCGGGCGAGAGTTCGGCCAGCAGCTTTCGCGCCGTGGCGGTCCGGAACGTCGTGGCGCCCGCACCGACCGGGTCGAGAATAATGGGCCGCGCATTCCGCCTGGCCGCTTCCCCAGCCTTGAACATGGAGGCGATCCACGGCGCGCTGAGCGTTCCGATGTTGATCACCAGCGACCGTGCGATGGCGGTCATTTCCGCGACTTCTTCCTCCGCGTGTGCCATGACCGGCGATGCGCCTATGGCAAGCAGCGCGTTGGCCGTGGTGTTCATGACCACGTAGTTCGTTATGTTGTGGATTACCGGGGCTTCCGCGCGAATGCGCTGAATGTCGGTCCAGATGCTGTCCGCCCGGTGGCTGGGATGCTCCATATTCTCGATTGTGGCGAGAATAGCGGGAAGTCGCAAGGACGCGTGTGCCGGATTCAGAGTTAAGATCTATGGAGGCTCATCATGAAACTCCGGACTTTTTTCTGCGCTACCCTCGTGTGCTCGCTCGCCCCCGTTGCGGGTCAGGTGAAGAACCCTCCTGTCTCAACCACCGCTGCTACGGAAATTCCTCATTTGCGGAAGCAGGGGACCGCCACTCAACTGATCGTGGACGGCAAGCCGTTCCTGTTGCTGGCGGGAGAATTGGGCAACAACACCCCCTCCAGCCTCGAGTACATGAAACCGGTGTGGCCGACGCTCATCAAGACTAAGCTCAACAGCGCACTGGCGGCTGTTTCCTGGGCCAACATCGAACCGCAGGAGGGGAAGTTCGACTTTCGTGTGCTGGACGGCGTGATCCAGGGCGCCAGGGCTAACAACCTGCGGCTGGTGCTGTTGTGGTTCGGAAGCTGGAAGAACGGCGAGTCCACCTACGCACCCGATTGGGTGAAGCGGGACTTCAAGCGGTTCCCGCGCACCGAGCGCACAGAGGGTCAAAGCGTCGAAGTGCTCAGCCCGTTCAGCGATGCCAACCGCGACGCCGATGCGCGCGCCTTTGCGGCCCTGATGCGGCACATCAAGGCCGTGGACGGCCGCGAGCACACGGTCATCATGATCCAGGTGGAGAACGAAATCGAAACCTGTGATAGCTCGCCCGCGGCCCGGACGGCATACCAGGGGCAAGTGCCGAAGGATCTGATGGACTTCCTTCAGAAACGGAAAGACACCTTGGTTCCGGAGCTTCGCCAGGTGTGGGAGGCGGGCGGCTTCAAGACAAACGGGACCTGGGAGGAAGTGTTCGGGCAGGGCGCCGCCGCGGGTGAGATCGCGATGGGCTGGACCTTCGCGCGCTTCGCCGGCCGGGTGGCCGAGGCGGGCAAAGCCGAATACCCAATCCCGATGTACGTGAACAGTCCAGGCTTCGGATTTCGGAAAAGCCAGCGCGCAACCGGTCCGTGCGGCGGCGCCCCGATGCCCGACCTGATAGACGTCTGGCAAGCCGGGGCCCCTAAGATCGACATACTCTCGCCGGACATCTACGACGGCGACTACCCGCTGATGTGCGCACGATACACCCGGTCCGGGAACCCGCTGTTCATACCCGAGACGCGGGGATTCCCGCCGAACAACCTGGCGGCCCGGGTTCTCTACGCCTTCGGACGCCATGACGCGATCGGTTTCTCGCCCATGGGGATCGAAAGGCCGCCGGCTCCCGACATCGAGCTGACCAGCGCCTACGACGTAATCCGGCAATTGGCGCCCCTGATTTCGGCTCACCAGGGCGACGGCGCCATGTCCGCCGTCATCCTTTCCGCGAAGGACCCGCCTCAGAAGGTGAAGGTTGGAACCTGGACGCTGGAGGCCTCGTTTGTGATGCCCCGCACTCAGCCTCCAGCGCCGCCGCCGCCCACGCCCATGTGGACCGCAGCGGCGATTTTCATCCAGACGGGTCCCGAGGAGTTCTATGCCGCGGGCACGGGCGTGAACGTGCGTTTCATTCCCAACACGCCAGGCCCTCCGCTGGCCGGACTGGCCACCGTGGAAGAAGGCGTTTTCGTGAACGGCCGCTGGGTTCCCGGGCGGCGGATGGCGGGCGACGACACCGGTTCGCGCAGCCTGGTGCTGCCGCGGCTGCACGACGAGCCGATCGAGCATCCAGCCCTGTTCGGGCCGAGTCAGAAGGGCATCCAGCGCGTGACGTTGTACCGCTTCGAATAGCTCTTAGCCTGGGATCTGCGGAATCGGCACGCGGAATTGGCCGCGGAAGATCTCTCCGAAGATCTCGAGGGCTTGCTCATGCAGAGCGCCGTTATCCGCCAGCAGGTGATCGGATTCGGTGACGCTGTGGGGCGCTCCGTGCATGTCGGAGACGCGGCCCCCCGCCTCCTCAACCAGAAGCGTGCCGGCGGCCATGTCCCAGGGGCTCAGGTCGAATTCCCAAAAGAAATCCAGGCGGCTCGAAGCCACGTATGCCAGGTCGAGGGCCGCCGATCCGGTGCGGCGGACGCCGTGGGTGGCCATCGCCAACTGGTAGTAGAAGTGAATATTCACACTCTGGCTGCGCTTGCGGCTGGGGAAGCCGGTGCAAGGCAGGCTGTCCTCGAGCCGCTGAATATTGGAGACGTGAATCCGGCGGTTGTTGAGGTAAGCGCCGCCGCCGCGCTCGGCGGTAAAGAGTTCCTGGCGGATGGGGTCGTAGACCACGCCGGCGATCATCTGGCCGGCGCGCGCCAGGGCCAGCGTGACGTTGAACATGGGGAAACCATGGGCGAAATTGGTGGTGCCGTCCAGAGGGTCCACGTACCAACAGTATTCGGAAGAGCTTTCGCGGCCGCCGCCTTCTTCGGCGACGATGGCGTGCGAGGGGAAGTGCGACCGCAGCCGCTCCACCACCAGCTTTTCGGAGGCGCGGTCGGCTTCGGTCACCACGTCGAACTCACCTTTGAGTTCGACGGCCACACGCCGCTCGAAGTAGTTTGCCAGAAGCGCGCCGGCCTCGCGCGCAATTTCCACGGCCTTTTCCAAATAGGGCATGGGCTATCGAAGGGTACCGGGAAAGGAGCGCCGCCTCAGCTCTCTTCCTGAAGGTACTTGATATCGTGCTTGAAGATGAAAAGGTTGGGCAGGCCCTTGCGGGTCAGGCGGATGAAGGACCGGTCGTAGTATTCGATGATGCCCACCACTTCCTCGCCGTCCTCCATCTTCACGCGGACGGGCGTGGCATTCTCGATCAGGCGTTTGAGATACCTGATCTCTTCAAAGGTCTGCTCCGGCGCGCGGCCGGCTTTTCCACCGTGTTCTGGAGTGCTCACTTTTTCTGCCGCTTTTTCTCCCCGTCGGGGACTACGGAAGTACGGGCGCCGGGCGTGCCGGTTCCACCCTCAACCTCCCCATAATAACCATTGCGCGCGGAGACTCGCAATTCGGGGCGGGCGACCCGGACCTCCAGCTTGTGGAAGGGGTCCCTGGTGAGCGGGGCGTCGTGCGGGTAGAAGGCCAGCAGATACTGGGTGCGCAGCTCGGTGACGATGTCGGCGAAAGCCTTGTCGAGTTGCGCGCCGACACTGGGCAGGAAGGGCCGGCCGCCGGTGCCTTCGGCCATGAATTGCAGGGCGTGTTCCCCGCCGATATTGCGTCCGGCATCGTTGGTGATGGGCATGACGACCACGGGGTAGATGACGGCATCGGCAAGCTGGGCGGCCTGGAGCGCGGCATGGACATCCTTGGAACTGGCGGTATCGCCGCCATCGGTGACGATCACCATGACCTTGCGGCCCTCGCGCGGCTCCAGATCGCGCGCCGCCAAAAAGATGGCGTCGTAGAGCGCCGTTCCGGCGTCGCCGTGGAGCGTCTTCAGCCGGGTTTCCAGGGATCTGTAATTGTGGGTGAAGTACTGTTGCACCGTGACTTCGTAGTTGAAGGTATAGAGGGCGACGGCATCCTCGGGATTGCCCTCCGAGAGCAAGGCGCGCAGGAAGCGCGAGGCGGAATCGGTCTCGTACAGCAATTCCTTGTTGGTGGAGCCGCTGGTATCCACCAGCAGGGCGACGGAAAGCGGCAGTTCGGTGCGGCGCTCGAAGACCGAAATCTCCTGGCGCGCGCCGTTGTCGGAAACCGTGAAATCGCCCTTCTGGAGGGCGCCCACAAGGTCTCCGGCCTGGTTCTTGACGGTGACCAGGACGCGCACCAGGTTGACGTCGGCGCGAAACAGGGGGGGCTGCTGCGCGGAGAGGGCGGCGGCGCAGAGGAGCGGCAAGAGGCAGTGCCTAGCCAGCCACGGGAACATTCCGATCCCACTCTCCTTCCACCCAGACCTCGCCGTCCACAAAATGCTCCTTCTTCCAGATGGGCACGGTCTTCTTCAGGCGGTTGATGCCCTCCAGCGCCGCTTCAAAGGCCGCGCGCCGGTGAGGGGCGGTCGCAATTACCGCTACGCTGGTCTCGCCGATCAACAGGCGGCCGAGACGATGCACCATGGCCACGCGGGTCACCTGGTGCGCGGCGGCGATCTCATGTCCGATTTTGGCCATCAGCTTGAGCGCCATCGGTTCGTAACACTCATAGTCGAGGCAGAGCACCGGGCGGCCGTTGGTCAGGTTGCGGACGGTGCCTTCGAACGTGACCACGGCGCCTTCCGCCCCGGTCAGCAGACGCGCGATGATGGAACGCGTATCGATGGGGTGGCGGGTCAGCGCGAAATAGTGGCCCGAGTCCGAAGAGCAGGCCTCGGTTCCACCGCTGACGGGCGGCAGGAAGGCCACTTCATCGCCGTTTTCGATTCTGGTGGCGAGGTCCGCGAATTCGCGATTGCGGGCCAGCACAATGCTGCGCGCCATTTCCTTCAAGGGCGGACAGCGCGCGGCCACGGTGTCGAAGACCGCCCGCAGATCGGCCCCATCGGGAAAGTCGGCCTCCTCCGAGGGCCGGCCCACCAGATCCTTCAGTACACCAAAATAGAGGATGCGCACGAGCATACGCCAGTCTAACAGACGGTTGCGGGCGGCCCTTCGTTGCGGCGGGTTACAATGCGGGTTCCCATGAAACCCACAACCGAAACGCGCTTGCGCGTACGCTACGCCGAAACCGACCAGATGGGAGTGGTGTACTACGCGAACTACCTGGTTTGGATGGAGGTGGGCCGCGTGGAGCTGTGCAAGACCCTGGGCTTCAACTACGGCGACATGGAGCGCGAGGACGGCGTGCTGCTGGCCGTGGCCGAAGCCTGCTGCCGCTACCTCTCACCGGCCCGCTTCGACGACGAGGTGATTGTCAAGACCTGGATTGAAGAGGCCAACACCCGCATGGCGACCTTCGGTTACGAGATGCGGCTGGCCGAGGGAGACCGCGTGCTGGCTACGGGACACACGCGCCACATTTTCGTCAACCGCGAAATGCGGCGCGCGCGGCTGCCCGAGAAGTACCACGCGATGTTCGGGCTGGGGTAGCGGCACCAGTATGGTTTCAATAGCCATACTTCTATGGCACAATTGGATGTATGAAGAAGACCTTCAACGTCGATCATGCACTCTTGAAAGAGGCCAGGGCCGCTTGCGGTGCAACAACGGATACGGCGACCGTGCGTTTGGGCCTTGAGGCCCTCGTTCGCCACGCGGCGTATGAGCGCCTTCGGGCTCTGCTCGGCACGGAGCCTGGCGCACGCGACGTTCCCAGGCGCCGGGAACGGCCGTCGCCCAAGCGAAGGGTGGCCTGATGGTCCTGGTGGACACTTCCGTGTGGATTCGGGCTCTTGCCAGCCAGCCGCCCTACGTCGCCGAGTTAGGCAGACTCCTCGGTCTCGATGAAGTTACAGGGCACGAGTTGGTCTATGGAGAACTCCTCATTGGCGACCGGGGAGGCCGCAGGAAGCTGCTGTTTGCCTACGAGCGGATGCATCAAGCGGCCATGGTCCCTCACCGTGACGTCGTCGAGTTCGTTCGCGGTCGCGACCTCGATGGCCGCGGCGTGGGCTGGATCGATGTTCACCTGCTCGCCTCCGCTATTGTGGGGCGATTGCAGTTGTGGACGGCCGACCCACGCTTCTCCGCGGTGGCTCACGAGTTCGGTGTGGCTTACGAAGCGCGAACGTGAAACCCGCGGCTACGCGCTAAAATCGAGGTATGCGCATCCTCCTGTTCAGCGGCAAGGGAGGGGTGGGGAAGACCAGCCTGGCGGCGGCCACCGGTCTGGAACTTTCCCGTCTCGGATACCGCACGCTGGTGATGAGCGTCGACCCGGCCCATAGCCTGGCGGACGCGTTCGATATCGAAACCGAGCTGTTTCATGGCAAGACCGGCGACCCGTACCCCATCGACGAGCGGCTGGCCATCCACGAAGTCAATATCCAGAAGGAAATCAAGCGTCACTGGAAGGAGATCTCGGCCTACGTGGTCTCCGTGCTGCGGACCACCGGCATCAGCGACGTGGAGGCCGAGGAGTTGGCCATCCTGCCGGGGATGGAAGAGCTGAGCGCCATGATGTACGTGAACCAGTTCCGGCGCGAGGGGTCGTACGACGTAATCGTGCTGGATTGCGCCCCCACGGCGGAATCCATGCGCTTCGTGAGCATGCCGACCACGCTCGAGTGGTACATGAAGCACATCTTCGCCTTCCAACGCGGGCTGCTGAAAGCCGTGCGCCCCATCGCCAACCGTGTGGCGCCGTTCGAGCTGCCCTCGGACAATTATTTCGATAATATCCAGAGCCTGTTCGGTCGGCTGGCGGGCATCGACGAGCTGCTCGAAGACCCGCAAATCACCAGCGTCCGGCTGGTCACCAATCCGGAACGCATGGTGCTGCGCGAGACCCAGCGCGCGTTCGTGTATTTCTCGCTGCATGGGCTGGCGGTGGATGGCATTCTGGTGAACCGGGTGCTGCCGCTCGAAGTGACCGACGCCTATTTCCAGGAGTGGCGCGCGTCGCAGGCCCGCGTTCTGGAGGAGATCGACGCTTACTTCGCGCCGGTTCCGGTGAAGCGCATTCCGCTGTTCACGCACGAGGTGCTGGGGCGCGAGCGCCTGGAAGAACTGGCGCGCGCCCTCTACTCCGGCGGGGAAGATCCGGCGGCTATCGGCCGCACCGAAGCGCCGTACACCTTCGCCAAGCGGGATGGCCACTACGAGGTGCGGTTGCAATTGCCATTCGCGGCGAAAGGCGAGGTGGGGCTGTTCAAGAAGGGCGACGAGTTGGTGGTGGAAATCGGCACGCTGCGCCGGCACATCGGACTGCCGACTTCGATGGCCGGCCTTTCCCCCAGCCGCGCAAAGTTGGAAAATAGAATTC
>Ga0209039_10003260_pt1 | contig 12830 bp, 14 predicted proteins | sample BogFormECP12_OM1_FD_188238 | JGI IMG/M metagenome (GOLD analysis project Ga0209039, IMG submission 188238) | Bog forest soil microbial communities from Calvert Island, British Columbia, Canada - ECP12_OM1 (SPAdes) (version 2) | ecosystem: Environmental > Aquatic > Freshwater > Wetlands > Bog ...
GAAAGCCTCGGCCTTCACGCGTTTCGAAACGTCGGCGCGGAGAATCGAGGGCAGCAGCTTTTTGGCGACCTGGGTCAGCCCCTTGGCCCAGCGCGATTGCTGCACCTGGAAGCCGTGCATTTCGACAGGCAACTCGGAAGGGCAGTGCAGGCCCGGCAGGTAAACGAAACGCCAGCCCTTGAGCTGCGCGCGGTAGCTCAGGTCCGAATCTTCGGTGAGCGTATCGTGCTGCCAACCGCCCGCGTCGGCGATCATCTTCTTGCGCAGAATTCCGGCCGTCCCGTTGAAATTGAAGAAGTACCCCGCGCGCGAGCGTGCTCCGTGCTCCAGGATGAAGTGGCCGTCCAGGAGCATGGCTTCCACTTCCGTCAGGAAGTTGTAGTCACGATTGATGTAGCTCCAGCGGGTCTGCACCACGCCGACCGTCGGATCTACAAAGAAATCGACGGTGCGCTCGAGGAAATCGGCCGGCGGGCAAAAATCGGCGTCGAACACCGCCACCAGCTCTCCGGTCGCGGTCTCGAGCCCTTCCTGCAGCGCGCCGGCCTTGAAACCGTGCCGGTTCGTACGGTGGTGATACTCGATGGGGTGGCCCAGCGCCCGGTAGCGCTCCACCAGCGCCTCGGCGAAGGGCGCGGTATCGTCGGTGGAATCGTCCAAAACCTGGATCTGGAGCAGTTCCTTCGGATACTCGATCTTGACCACCTCATCGATGAGCCGCTCCACCACGTAGCGTTCATTGTAGAGGGGAAGCTGAATGGTCACTGGCGGACGCTGCTCGAAGCGCTGCGGCGGCCCGGTAGTGGCCTTCTTTCGATGCTTGAAATAGGTACGGATGATGTCGTACCGATGGATGCCGTAGATCGAGAGGATGGTCAGAATCGTGAAGTAGGGAATCAGCATGGCCCAATCGAACCACGCCATCTGATGGATTCCCGCGAAGGAATCGTCGAACAGGCTCCGCACGAGGCGGTCGGTAGCGGAATGAGCGGCCAGGAACGCCAACGGCAAACTTAGCGTCATGCGGGAGAGCCTCTCGGCAATTCGATATTAGCAGATCCGATGGTGGGGGGGGCGGGCAACCCTCGAAGGGTTGTGGGTTCGAGTCCTGCGTGGGGAGGCACTTCTTTCACCATTGATAGCGCTCGCTGTTTCGCAGAACCAAATCGTCAACCCTTTTCTTTTCAGGTTCGAATCCAAAGTGGGGTACAGCGCGCCATTTAACCGCCCATCTAAAACGAAGTGATTCTTCCCAAAGGCGTTATGAGTCGAGAGTTCCACTTCAAGCGCGCGTCTGGCGCCCCGCGAAGCGGAACCTCTTCCTGGTGAACTTTTTTACCCGGCTTGCGTACTAGCCAAGGAGGAGTGTTCGGATGAGACCGCTTACCGGAGTTCTGCTGAGGTTCATGGTCATTGCATCGGGACCGTTGTTGCCAGGCGTGGCCTTCGGCCAGGCTGGAGCGAGCGCACCGGGCACGGCGAAGCCATTGAGATTCGAGGTCGCTTCCATAAAGCCGAGCAAGCCGGGCAGTAGGAACAGGACCCTTCTGACGGATCCAAACGGACGTTTCACAGCTGAGACTGCAACATTGAGAATGCTCGTCACGTTCGCGTACGGCGTCCGGGACTTTCAGGTAACGGGAGGTCCACGCTGGATTGATTCAGACGCTTTTGACATCTTTGCAAAGTCTGAAACCAAGGCCAGCCGAGCGCAACTGCTTCAGATGGTGCAAAGCTTGTTGGCAGACAGATTCGGGATGAGGCTCCATCGCGAGACGAAGGAGCTGCCCGTTCTTGCCCTGGTGATTGGGAGAAACGGGCCGAAATTGAAACCGACAAATTCCGATGAGGAGCAAACCAGGTCCATGAAAGGGCTACAGGGCGGGAGAGGCGAGTTGACTGGTCTCGGGGCGAACATGGGCAGTCTCGCAAATCGCCTCTCCGCCACTATGGGCCGCGTGGTAGTGGACCGCACCGGGCTCACCGGCACGTATGATTTTCATCTGCGGTGGACACCCGATGACGCCCAACCGATGCAGGCGGCAGACCAGCCCGCGGCAGAGAGCGAACCGGGGCCATCCATAATAACTGCACTGCAGGAGCAACTCGGGCTTAAACTCGAAGCACAAAAAGGGCCGGTTGACATTGTCGTCATCGATTCTGTTGAAAGACCATCCGCAAATTGACTATGCCCCGGCCTGATCTCTCAGTCGGGCGAGTTCGAGACGTGTCCAGGGTGGGTGCCTGGTGTAGACACCCATCGGCGTGCGTCCCGAATACTCATGAAAGCATTGGGTCTTGATGAGTTCGAGCAAGGTGCCACTATGCCTGCAAAAGTTCGAAACGTGTCCAATGTGGGGAGCCAGACGGCATTTTCCAGGAGGGCCGCTATCTGCTTGATTTTATTGCGGCCCTTTTCACGCGCTTATTCTGAACTGGCCCCTTTTGACTTTGACCCGGCGTGGACTCGAACTTTTTTTGGCACACCATAGTTCGTGTTGTTCAGAAGCCATGGGATTTCAGGAAGCCGCTCACCAGGGATGAGAAGATCTCTGGCTTTTCCAGATACATCAGGTGTCCCGTATCGGGTACCACAACGCGGGCAGCTCCGGGTATCTCCATGACCAAGGCGCCAGCCACGGCTTGGTTGTCTGCAATGTCACCGGAGCCGATCAGAATCAGCGTGGGCATCCTTAGGTCTCGTACATAGGGGAAGACTGGCTTCTCCGGCAACGGCATGTCGTTGTGCTTATGGTCTTGAGGAGAGGCCCTGAGCAGCCTCCGAAGGTGCTCGCGCGCCGCATCATTGCCTGGAACGATGAAGTAGGTATTCTGAGCTCGAACTTCGGTTGGATCCTTCGCATTCTGGAACGCCTCTTGACTCATTGCGAAATGCTCAGAATATGGAAAACCCTCCGCCTCCGGCCCGATGAGCACCAGGCCACCGACTTGCGCGGGGTAGCGGAGCGCAAAGCTCAATGCAATGTTGCCGCCGTGCGAACTGGCCACGAGAACGGCCTGTGATACCTTGCGATCGAGAAGAAGTGCCGCAACATCATCGGCTTCGAAATAAGGCTTCTTCGTGGCTGGCGAGCGACCGTACCCTCGCCGGTCGTAACGAATAGCATGGAACTGTTTGCAGAAGGTCGGCCATACGTCATCCCAGACAGCCGAATTGACCACCCCGTCGTGGAGCAGGAGCACCGCTTTCTGTCCGGTCCCGCATTCCTCGTAATACAGGCGCGACCCATCAACCTCCACGAACGCTGCCGGCGGAGTAGAACTCGCAGCCTGCGCGGACAGAAACCCGGCCCTGAAGATCAACACAATGAGCGATGCGGCGGCGAACGTTCTCATCCTCGTATTATGTCAAAGGCCGCTTGCAGCAAGCGGAACATGGTGGCGCCTAGACGCAAGTAGTTCGAGACGTGTCCAGATTGGGTACCTGGCTTGGACGCGGGTCGGTGGTTCCCATCGATCAGCCTGAAAACAATACGCTTCCACGGGTTCGATCAGAGCGCCACCTGGGTGGTAAAAGTTCGAAACGTGTCCAGACTGGGGAGCCAGATTAGGGGTGCCGGGGTGGGCCATGAACGGACGTACAGGAACGTTGTACAATAACAGAGGAGTTAACCTGTGCCCGTTGAGACGACGTATACTAACCTTCGGCAGAATCTCTCCTCTGTGCTGGATCGCGTGTGCAACGACCAGGAGGTCGTATTTGTTCGACGCCGCGATCACGGTGATGTAGCATTGATTCCGGCTGAGGAACTGTCGAGCCTCATGGAAACAGCGCATCTGCTGCGTTCGCCCGCAAATGCCATGAGGCTTCTGAACGCACTTCGCGAGGCGCGCAGCGGAAAGCTGAAGCCGTTATCGTCCGCACGTCTACGCCGGGAGTTTGGTCTTGAAAAAGACTGACCGCAGGTCTGTCTTCACGTCACAATTCCGAGAAGATCTTCAGTACTGGACCAGGAGCGACCGCAAGATTGCCCTGCGCGTCCTGGACCTTGTGGAGGATGTGATGCGCAGTCCGTTTGAGGGAATCGGCAAGCCGGAGCCAATGCGGTTTGATTTTGCGGGCTGCTGGTCCCGGCGGATTTCCGCTGAACACAGGCTGGTCTATGAAGTCACGGGAGAATTTGTCACATTTCTACAGGCCCGTTACCATTACGAGGCGTAGCGATCAGCGCTACGTCGCCTTCCTTCGCGAAGAACAGGGCATCATGGGGGGGCTGGGATATCCTTCGCATAGCGCTGTCTTGCGAAAACGGCGCATGCGATTCGGGTCGATTTGACGGGTGGCTCCGCCAAAATGTCGTATCGGACAGTGTCCCGGAACTCACGCGCGCGGCAACAAACCGGCCAGGCTGTCGAGTGTCCGTTTTGCACCAAAGCCAGGAGTCATTAGAAAAGTTCGAAACGCGTCCACGATGGGGAGCCAAACCCGTGTGTCCCGGCGCTGCGTTATCCGAACTGCATGATCTGCCGGAGGCTATCCTCCAGTGCCGCCATCTCTTCCGCTGTGACTGCGCACAGTCGACTACGCAGACGCTCCTTTGACACAGCTCGGATTTGGTCGCTCACCGCCACTGCGGGGAGCCCATCACAGGAGACCGGGATCAGGATCGGCGGGCTGGCCTTCGGCGAACTCGACAACGGGACAACGATCACCGTCCTTCGCCTTTCATTTAGCACCTTCACCGAAACCACAACGCAGGGGCGTGTCTTGCGAATCTCCGAACCGAGCGCCGGGTCCAGCGCTACCCACCAGATATCGCCGCGCTCCGGGATCACTCCCATGGTTCCGCCATTTCGTCGCCGATTCCGTCAAATTCCTTCTCGATTTCGGCCCCATCCAGGTCCTGATTCGCAATCTCGCAGGCACGGATCAACTGAACGTCGCGCTCTCTCAGTCGCGCAGCCAGCCGCCAAGGCATCGCCAGGGATCGGAACCGCAGGCTCGGACGAGTGGTGGTTGACCTCATTCTGCAGTCGTCGAAAGGTGCGAAAATCAACTGTTCCCGAATTGTCGCAAGCCCTTCAAGCCCCAGCCGGAGCTTCTTCGCGAGATCACTCGACACGAACCAGTTCTCCGCTGTCGAGCAGATAATCGACAATCCACCCTTCGCCGCCGAGCCGAAGAGATAAACTTGCCTGACGCCCATACTGCGCAACAGGTCCCGGCTATACTACTCTCGGACGCCCCTACTCTTCGTCGTGCTGCGCCGCCAGGCGCGTCACCACCGACAGATCCTCCAGGGTGGTTACGTCGCCTGTCACCGAATTAGAGGTCACGATTTCGCGGAGGAGGCGGCGCATGATCTTGCCGCTGCGGGTCTTGGGGAGCGAGTCGGTGAAGCGGATCTGTTCCGGCTTGGCGAAGCTGCCAATCTCGTGCGCTACCCACTTGCGCAGCTCCTCGGCCAACTCGTGGTGATTCCAAGTGCCCTTCTTGAGCGTGACGAAGCAGGCCACCGCCTGTCCGGTGATCTCATGAGGCTTGCCCACCACCGCGGCTTCCGCCACCGCCGGATGCCGCACCAGCGCCGATTCGATCTCCATGGTGCTGAGCCGGTGCCCGCTGACGTTCATGACATCGTCCACGCGGCCCAGAATCCAGTAGTAGCCGTCCTCGTCGCGCCGCGCGGCGTCGCCCGTCATGTACACGCCGTCGATGCGCTCCCAGTACTGCTGCCGGTAGCGCTCGGGATCGCGCCACAACGTGCGCGCCATGCTCGGCCAGGGCCGGCGCACGATGAGGAACCCTTCCTGATTGTCCCCGACCGGCTTCCCGAACAGATCCACCACGTCCGCCATCACCCCAGGCAGCGGCAGGGTTCCCGACCCCGGCTTCAGCGCCACGGCGCCGGGCATGGGCGCGATCATGATGGCGCCGGTCTCGGTCTGCCACCACGTGTCCACAATCGGGCAACGCTCTTTGCCGATGGTCTTGTAGTACCACTCCCAGGCCGCCGGGTTGATCGGCTCGCCCACCGAACCGAGCAGGCGCAGGCTCGACATATCGTGCTGGTTGGGCCACTGGTCGCCCTGCCGGATGAACGCGCGGATGGCCGTCGGCGAAGTATAGAAGATGTTGACCCGGTATTTCTCGATCAGCCGCCAGAACCGGTCGGGTTGCGGAAAATCGGGCGCGCCCTCGTACATCACGCTGGTGGCGCCGGCGGAAAGCGGCCCGTACACGATGTAGCTGTGGCCCGTCACCCAGCCGATATCGGCCGTGCACCAGAAGGTGTCTTCGTCGCGCAGGTCGAAGACCCATTTCATGGTCATCTGAGCTTCAAGCAAGTAGCCGGCGGTGGTGTGGACAATCCCCTTCGGTTTCCCCGTGGTGCCCGAAGTATAGAGCACATAGAGCGGATGCTCGCTATCGAGCGGCTCGGCCGGGCAGTCTTCACCCACGCCCTCGTCGAGCGCGTGCCACCAGTGGTCGCGACCCTCTTGCATGGCGATGGCGCTGCCGGTTCGTTTCAGCACGATCACGTCGCGCACGCTGGGGCATCCAGCCAGCGATTCGTCCACCGCGTCCTTGAGCCGCACCTCTTTTCCGCGCCGCCAGGAGCCGTCGGCCGTGATCACCACCTGGGCTTCGAGGTCCTGTATGCGCGCTTTCAGGGCCTCCGCCGAGAATCCGCCGAACACCACGCTGTGGGTGATCCCCAGCCGCGCGCAGGCCAGCAGCGCCACCGGCAACTCCGGAACCATCCCCATATAGATGATGGCGCGGTCGCCGGCTTTGAGGCCGCGGCCCTTCAGCACGTTGGCGAAGCGGCACACCAGCCGGTGCAGTTCCTGGTAGGAGATTTGCCGCTGGTCCCCCGGCTCGCCTTCCCACAGGATGGCGACTTTGTTCTTGCGATGCGTCGCCAGGTGCCGGTCCAGGCAGTTATAGGAGACGTTGGTCTTCCCGCCTACGAACCATTTCGCGAACGGCGGATGCCATTCGAACACGTGCGACCATTTCTCGAACCAGAACAGTTCCTTTTCGGCCAGCTCGCCCCAAAACTCCTCCGGTTTATCCGCAGCCTTCTGGTATAGCTCGCGGTACCCCTCCATTCCTCTTACGTGCGCTCGTTTGACGAACTCCGCGCTGGGCGGATAGACGTTGGGCTGAGACATAGGGAAGGTCCTCTCAGTAGATGCCGCGGCGTCACATTCGTTGCAGGAAGTAGTTGAACCGCTTTTCATGCCCGATGGTGGTGTTGTCCCCATGCCCTGGAATGACCACGGTGTCGTCCGGCAGGGGCGCCAGCTTATCGCGAATGGACCTGAGAATCTGCCGTCCGTCTCCGCCCGGCAGGTCCGTGCGCCCGATGCTCTCGCGGAACAGCGTATCGCCGGCCACCAGCTTCCCCTCCGAGGGAATCCACAGGCTGATGCTACCCTGCGTATGGCCGGGCGTTTCGAGCACGTGAAATTCGGTGGCGCCCACCACCAGCTTGTCCCCGTCCCTGGCTGGGGCATCGATTTCGACTTGCTCCGGCGGACGCATTCCCAGCCAGCCCGCCTGCACGTCCAGCATTTCCTGCAATTCCGAGTCGTTGGGATTCATGTACACCGGCGCGCCGGTGGCCTGCTTCAGCTTCTGCGCGCCGCCGATATGATCGATGTGGGCGTGGGTGATCACGATGGCCTTCACCGTGAGCCCGTGCCTCTCCACAATCTCCAAAATGCGCGCAATATCGTCCCCCGGGTCCACCACCAGCGCTTCCCGGCTCGTTTCATCCCCGAAGATCGAGCAGTTGCATTGCAACATTCCCACCGGGAGGATCTCATGGATCATGAACCGATTGTATACTCACGGTATGGGTGACGTGCTCGGCATGATCATGCGGTGGTTGCATTTCTCTTCCGTGACGACCCTGATTGGCGGAATTCTGTACGGGCGCCTGGTATTGGTGCCTTCGAGCGCGACGCTTGCGCCGGACGAGCGCGCAGCGCTGGGCGATAGAGCCGCCGCGGCTTTTCGTCCATTCGTTCTGGCCGCCATTTGCGGGTTAATCGTTTCGGGCGTTTACAACATCCTCACACATCCCGGACATCGGCCGGTCTACCAGATGCTGCTCGGCATCAAGCTGCTGCTGGCATTGCACGTGTTTACGCTCGCTCTGCTGATCGTGCGGCCCGGCAACAAGCGCCGCACCCGGATGATGACCGGCGTGGCCGTTTCCGGCCTGGCCATTATCGCCATTGCGGCCTACCTCCAGCACATCTTCTGAGGTTTGTGGGGCAGATTTTCAATCTGCGGCCGATTTCCAATCGGCCCTGGTCCGGGTTTCCCAGAACGTTCCCGCGCAAGTGCGAAACTGAAGACATGAGCGAAGGTTACGAAGCACTGCGCAACGGCGCGGCCTGGCTGGATCTCTCGGCGCGCGGCCGGATCACGGTGCGCGGCCGCGACCGCGTGCGCCTGCTGCACAACATCACCAGCAACGAAGTCAAGAAAATGACGCCGGGCGCCGGCTGCTATGCATTCCTGCTGAACCCGCAGGGCCGCATTCAGACCGACCTTCACCTGCTCTCGTTCGCCGACCACTTCCTGATCGATACCGAGCCCGAGCTCCGCGAAAAAGTCCAGCAGCTCATTCGCCGCTACATTATCGCCGACCAGGTGGAGTTGGAGGACGTCACCAGCCGGACGGCGGCCATTGGCGTGGAAGGCCCGCTGGCGGAGTCCATTCAGCCCCCGGACGGCTGCACCAAAGCCCCCTTCAGCCTGACCGGAGAGCCCGGCTACCGCATCTACTGCGCCGCCGCGGAAATGACGAGAATCGTGGGGCAACTCGAAGCCGCCGGCGCCCGCCCCGCCACCCTCGAAGACGCCCGCGTGGTTCGCATCGAAAACGGCAAGCCGCGCTATGGAGAAGACATCCGCGAAACATCCCTGCCGCAGGAAACGCAGCAGATGCACGCCGTGAGTTTCACCAAAGGCTGCTACCTGGGCCAGGAGATCGTGGAACGCATACGCTCGCAGGGCCACGTAAACAAGAAGCTGGTGCGCCTGGAAATCGACGGCTCGGAACCGGTGGCGGCCGGCGCCAAGCTAATGGTAGACGGCCAGGAAGCCGAGGTCACGTCGTCGGTCTACTCCCCGCACTTCGGAAAAGTAATCGCCCTGGCCTACGTCAGGGGAGCCTGAGGCTTACCTTCCCTCAACTTCTCCAACAGATCGTCGGGAAGATGCAAGTTCCCCGCACACCCCGTGCCTAACGCCACTTCCGGCTTTGGCGCGCCGTGGAAATCCGAGCCTCCGGTCACCATCAGCCCGTAGCGCTTCGCCAGCCCGAGATACAGCTCCGTTTCCTCGGCCCCGTGATCGCTGTGGTAGGCCTCAATGGCATTCAACCCGGCGTCGCATAACTCCGGCATCAGGGCCGCCACGTCTCCCTTCACGCGCACCGGATGCGCCAGCGAGGCAATCCCCCCGGATTTCAGAATCTGCGCCACGGCCTCGGCGAACTGCGGCTCGCGCCGGTACACGTATCCCTTGGCGGATTCGTCCAGGTACTCGTCAAACGCCTGCCGGTAATTGGCGGCGTATCCCTTCTCCACCATGATCTCGGCGAAGTGCGGCCGCCCGGTCATGCCGCGCCCGCGCGCCTGCGCTTCCTCCACCGTGATGTCGAATCCCAGTTCCTGCAGCCGCGCAGCCAGCCGCACGTTGCGCTCGCGCCGCGAGGCCTGCATCTCCAAAACCCAATCGCGGAACCCGCGCAGCCCGCCGTTCCCCAAGAAATATCCCAGCAGGTGGACCGAGTGGCCGTGCAGCTTGGTGGAAAGCTCGATGCCGCACACCAGCTCCACGCCCTGGGCACGAGCCTCGGGCAGCGCCTGGTCGTAACCGGCGAAGGTATCGTGATCGGTGATACCGAGGACCCTAACGCCCGCCCGAACCGCCTCTTGGACAAGCCGTGCGGGCGAGCAGGAGCCATCGGATTCGTTGGTGTGCGAGTGCAGATCGATCAAAGCAAACCCAACCCAAACGTTCCAGTGTAGCCCAGTTTCCGCCGCGCCTGGCTTTGCCGGCCGATGCATGGGATATATACTATGCGTTGTTAATCGACGACGGCGGCGTGAAAGCGTCCAAATGAAAATTGTGCGTCTGGCTTTCGTCATATTCTTTGTGGCCGGTCTGGGACTGTTGATCGACGGCCTCAACTCCGTCCAGCATACGCGCCGGTTGCTGCAGACGACCGTCGAGCTGCCGGGCGAGGTGACGGACAACGTCCGGCGGGAGAACCCGAGCGGCGGCCGGGCTGTCCCCTGGTTGTTCTATCCGCGGTTGCTCATCCAAACCAGCCAGGGCCAGGTGGTTGTCATTTCGAGAACCGGCTCGGCCCAGCCTGTCTATCGCGTGGGTGAGGCGGTCACCGTTCTTTACGACCCGCGGCAGCCGGACCATTCGTCCGTCAAGTCTTTCACGGACTTGTGGGGGCATTCCGTCATCCTATGCGGCATGGGCGCAATTTCTTGGTTGCTCGGAATTGTGGCGCTGGTGTGGATGGCCGTCCGCGACCACAGGAAGAAATGGTTGCAGCGGAATGGACTCCGCATTCAGGCGCGGATCACGCGCGTGGAGCTGAACCTCTCCGTGAAGGTCAGGGGCAAGCATCCCTTCCGCATCGTGTGCCATTGGCACGATCCGGACAGGAACGTGACGCATGTCTTCCACAGCGCCGATATGTGGTTCAGCCCCAGGAGGTACATTTCGGGAAATACAATTGAAGTCCTGGTGGATCCGAACAACCCGAGCCGTTACGCCGTTGACACCTCATTCCTGCCAAGGCGGGTTTAGACCACATGCCGCGGACACCTTCCAGAAGAGGCGCAGCCGGGTTTCTCGCCGCCGCGCTGGTTCTCACCGCGCCCGTGGCGGTGGCCCAGGTCTCCAAGACCAGCTTCAAGTTTGACTTCGGCCAAGCGAAGGTGGCGCCGGGATACGTGCGGGTCCCCGCCGATACGGTCTACAGCAAGGAACTCGGTTACGGCTTCGAACCCGGATCGGCCATCCAAAGCGACAAGCCCGCCCTGTTTTCGGTCGCGGTCCCCGAAGGCAATTACCGGGTGGACGTGGTCCTCGGCGATCAAAGAAGCGAATGCACCACCACCGTCAAGGCCGAATCGCGCCGGCTGATGCTGGAGCGGATTTACACAGCGCCGGGCAAGTTCGTGACACGCTCTTTCACGGTCAACGTCCGCATCCCGAAGATTTCCACCGGCGGCGAAGTGACTCTGGATACTCGCGAAGCCGGCATCCTGACTTGGGATGATAAGCTCACGCTCGAATTCAGCGACACGCGGCCGTGCGTATCCACGATTGCGATTCGCAAGGTGGATGACGCCATCACGGTCTACACGATCGGCGATTCCACGGTTACCGACCAGGTCAGCGAGCCGTTCGGGACCTGGGCCCAGCAACTCCCGCGCTGGTTCAAGCCGAAGGTCGCAGTGGCCAACCACGCCGAATCGGGTGAGACGCTCAAAGCGTTCCGGACCGAGCGGCGCTGGGACAAAGTGATAAGCCAGATCAAGCCAGGCGACTACCTCTTCATGCAGTTCGGGCACAACGATCTGAACAAGACCGGCCATAACGCCATGTGGCCCGGGCCCGAGGGCGATTGGTCCAGGACCTACTCGGAAGCCAACACCGACTACAAGCGCTTGCTCGAAGAATACGCCGCGGAGGTCAAGCGGCACGGCGCCGTTCCGGTGATTGTCTCGCCCATGGCAAAGGCGGATCTGAAGGACGGCAAGTCGGTCAACGGCCTCGGCGACTATCCCATGGCCGCGCGCAAAGCGGCCCAGGAGGCGGGCGTCGCCTGCATCGATCTCAATGGCATGAGCGCGCGCATCAACGAGGCGCTGGGCGATCCATTGGTCCGGCGCGCCTACACCGGCGGCCTGCATACCAACACGTATGGCGGCTATTTGCTCTCGCGATGCATTGTCGAAGGCATCCGGCAAAACAAGCTCGGCCTGGCGAAATACATCGTGAACGATGCCGGCAAGTTCGACCCCGCGCACCCGGTCCCGCTGCCCGACGATTTCAAGATTCCGCTCGAGCCGCGCCCGGCGGGGCCTGGGCCGGGACGCGGGCGCGGGGGGCAATGAGGCGGGCGGCCGCGGGATTCTACTTCGGGTGCGGAGTGATCGTCACGATTAAGTACGTATCGTCCCGGATCAGAAAATAGAAGCGCCAATCGCGGTTCACGCGCGCTTGCCAGAGGTCTGCGGCCTTGTCGTACTTTTTGGCGTGCAGCGAGGGATGGTTGAGGTTCGCCGCCAGTAATCGGCTTGCTTATCAAAGGCTTTCTGAATTGCGGGCGGCGCGCCGCGGTAATCGTTCTCCGAACGCCGGGTGTGTGCCCAGGTCATCGGCATCAGGAGGCTTTGGCGACCGGGCGGCGCTTGCGCCCTTTGAGAGAATCGATCATCTCGTCAACTGTGTTGAAAGGACCGCGCACCCGTCCCTTCCGCACGTCCTCCAGCCCTTCAGCGATGGCGCGATCAACCACCGACTTGGGAGTAAGCGTGATCTTTCCGCGCTCCACCTTCGCCTCCAGGATGTCGCCGACGGCAACGCCAATCTGCTCCCGGACGCGCAGCGGGATGACGACTTGGTATTTATTCTTAACGGTTACGATGGACATGGCTGTTGAATAGTTGAACTGTTCATTTTCATCTTAGCAGGCATGGGCGCTCCATTGCTCCGTGAGCTTTCGGTAAGCCTGCATGACTGCGCGCGGTCGTAATTGGTAACGTCGGTCTTACACCCGGCAGGGGTGAGGGAGGACCGACGATGACCGCCA
>Ga0209039_10003262_pt1 | contig 12825 bp, 12 predicted proteins | sample BogFormECP12_OM1_FD_188238 | JGI IMG/M metagenome (GOLD analysis project Ga0209039, IMG submission 188238) | Bog forest soil microbial communities from Calvert Island, British Columbia, Canada - ECP12_OM1 (SPAdes) (version 2) | ecosystem: Environmental > Aquatic > Freshwater > Wetlands > Bog ...
TTGTCCCCAGGGGCTAAAGCCCCAATTCTCAGGCGGGCCACGGCGGCGCGGCTGGAAGCCGCGCCCTTTCAAAGCAGCTTCATGAATAATGCGGGCTAGACCTAAGACCGCCGCCGAGATTCCTACGACTGAAACTGAAACTGACAACTGACAACTACGGATGCGTCATCTTCTCCGGCTTGACCAGTTGATCAAATTCCTCGCCCGTGAGATGTCCGAGCTTTAGCGCTGCTTCGCGCAGGCTGGAATGATCCACGTGCGCTGTGTGCGCGATCTGCGCGGCCTTGTCGTAGCCGACCTTGGGTGTCAGCGCCGTGACCAGCATGAGCGAATTCTTCACATACCAATCCACCTTGGCGCGGTCCACCTCAATGCCCTTGACCATGTACTCGACATAGCCGTGGCAGGCGTCGGTGATGAGCGTGACCGAGTGCAGGAAGTTGTAGATCATTACCGGCTTGAACACGTTCAGCTCGAAATTGCCTTGCGATCCGGCGAAGCCAACCGCGGCCGTCGCACCGTGAACCTGCACGCAGACCATGGTCATGGCCTCGCACTGCGTGGGGTTCACCTTGCCCGGCATGATCGAAGACCCGGGCTCGTTCTCGGGAATCACCAGTTCCCCAAAGCCGCAGCGCGGACCGGAGGCCAGCCAGCGAATGTCATTCGAGATCTTCATGAACGATGCGGCCAGAGTTTCCATCGCACCCTGGGCGAACACGATCTCATCGTGCGCGGAAAGCGCCGCGAACTTGTTGGGATGCGAGCGGAAGGGAAGGCCGGTGAGTTCGGCGATCTTCTTCGCAGCGCGCTCGGCAAATTCTGGATGCGTGTTCAGCCCCGTTCCTACGGCTGTACCGCCAATGGCAAGGTCGTAAAGCCCTTCGAGCGCCTGCTCCAGTCGGTGGATGTCGCGTTCGAGCAGGCTGGCCCAGCCGCCGAATTCCTGGCCGATGGTCAAGGGCACGGCATCCTGCAGATGCGTGCGGCCGATCTTGACGATGCCGTCGAATTCCTTCGCTTTGGCAGCAATCGCGTCGCGCACGGTCTTGACGGCGGGGATCAGCGCGTTCTTGACGCGATCGGCAGCCGCGATGTGCATGGCCGCCGGAAAGGTGTCATTCGACGACTGCGACATGTTGACGTGATCGTTGGGATGGATCGGCTTCTTCGATCCCATCTCGCCGCCGGCAATCTCGATGGCGCGATTCGAAATGACCTCGTTCACGTTCATGTTGGTCTGGGTGCCGCTGCCGGTCTGCCAGATGCGCAGCGGGAACTGGTCGTTCAGTTTGCCGGCGATGACTTCGTCTGCGGCCTCGACGATCAGCTTCGCCTTGTCGGCGGGCAATTTGCCCAGGTCCTGATTCACCAGCGCGCAGGCCTTCTTGAGGATGCCGAAGGCACGGATCAGTTCGGGCGGCATGGTGTCTCGGCCAATATTGAAGTGCAGCAGCGAGCGCTGCGTCTGCGCGCCCCAGTACACGTTGGCGGCGACTTCGATTTTGCCCATGCTGTCGGATTCAATACGCGTGCGCGTGACCGGTTCGGCGAGGGTAGACATGACCGTAATCTCCTGATGCGCGGGACCGGAGCGGGAGGCCAGGTCCCGGCGGGTATGAAGAACCGATAATTATACGGCGGCGTGAAAGGGCTCTTGCTGAGAATAGGAGCGTCAGCGCCGGCTTGCAGAAAAGTATCCACTCGGATACAATAGATAAGACGTGAATACGCTGCTTCGGTCGTCCGATTTCGATGAGTGGCTATCCAATTTGTCCGACAACAAGGCGAAGGCCAGAATTCTGGCTCGCGAACTCAAAAGGGCGAAACAATGAAGAAGAAGAAAACAACCTACAAACCATTCGACGCGGCAGCGTATCTCGATAACGATGTGGTCATTGCGGAATATCTTTCGGCGGCTGCCGAAGACCCCAAACCCGAGGTTTTCGTCGCAGCGCTCGGCAACGTGGCCAAGGCGCGAGGCATGGCCCAGATCGCCAAAGACTCAGGCCTAGGTAGGGAGAGCCTGTACAAAACTCTGAGTGCAGGCGCACACCCACGCTTCGAAACCATCAATTCCGTTCTGCACGCCCTCGGCGTGAAGTTCGCCGTCGTGGCTGAGGGCGAGAATTGAAGCTAAGCCCGACCATTCGCACGATCGAACGAGAAGTGCACCCTGCCTCGCGGGCGGCTGCGAATTCGCTTTCCTGATTTTCGCGGCTGTCCCGTTTCCCCGTTACCCCATCATGTCCTGATAGTTCCGCGTGCTAGAATCATCGGTTTCCGAGCTGCCGCGAACTCCGGGCACCTCGGACGACTCCGCTCCTATGCCTGAGTTCCTTGCCGACGAAGAGCTGGACGTTCTGCCTCAGACCAAGGCCCTCCCGAACAAGGAGATGCGCACCGACGTGCTCATCATCGGCGCCGGGCCGACCGGCCTGGCTTGCGCCATCGAAGCGCAGAAGGTAGGGCTGCAGGTCATCGTTCTCGACAAGGGATGCCTGGTGAATTCGCTGTTTCACTATCCCGCGAACATGGTGTTTTTCACCACGCCGGAACTGCTCGAAATCGGCAACATCCCCTTCACTACCGCTCAGCAGAAACCGACGCGCGAGGAAGCGCTCGAGTACTACCGCAAAGTGGCCGAGCACTACAAGCTCGACGTGCGCCAGTACGAATGGGTCAAGACCGTGCTCGGCGAGGACGGAGACTTCACCATCACCGCGACCGATCGCGCCGGTCGCCCGCACGACTATCGCGCGAAGAAGGTCATCGTTTCGAGCGGCTACTACGATCTGGCCAACAAACTGGGTATTCCGGGCGAGGAGTTGCCCAAGGTTTCGCACTACTACGGCGAGCCGCATCCCTATTACGACACGGATGTGCTGGTGATTGGCGGCAAGAATTCGGCGGCCATCGCCGCACTGGATCTGTGGCGGCACGGAGCGCGGGTCACCTTGGTGCACCGCGAGGCGCAACTGCACCACCACGTCAAGTACTGGATCAAGCCCGACTTGGAGAATCGCATCAAGAACGAGGAAATCGAGGCCCACTTCAACAGCTGGGTGCAGGAGATCGGCGTGGACCATGTGGTGATCGTCACACCCAGCGGCCCGCTACGGCTCAAGAACGACTTCGTGCTGGCCCTGATCGGCTACCACCCCGATTACGATTTTCTGCGCAGCATGGGCATCGAATTGTCGGACCAGCAATGCCGTCCGGTGTGCGATCCGGTTTCGCTCGAAAGCAACGTCAAGGGAATTTATGTCGCGGGCGTGATTGTGGCCGGATCGCGGACGAACGAGATCTTCATTGAAAACGGCCGCTTCCACGGCAAGCAGATTGCCGCCGATTTGAAGATCAAGCTGAAACCCTAGCGCCGCCCCTCCCCGTGGCCGACTGGCGGAGACGCGCGGATCGTTCTGCCGGCGATCACGAACAGCGGCCTGGCTCCGGTTACACTACTCCGCCTGCAGCCGGTCAATCTTGGCGGCCATGATGAAATCGCTCTCGGTGAGGCCGTCAATCTTGTGGGTCCACAGGGTGATCTCCGCCTTGCCCCAGGCCAGCAGAATGTCGGGATGATGTCCTTGCTCCTCGGCCAGCGCTCCCACGCGATTGACGAAATCGAGCGCCTGTTTGAAATCCGAAAAGCGGAACTCGCGGTGAAGGTGATGTTCTTTGGCGACCGTCCATCGGGGAACGATGCGGCGCAACTTCTCCAGTTCCGCGCCTTTCAGCGGCGGAACGCCTCCACGGCACGGGACGCAGACTTTGTCGGCAAGATGTTCAGTCATGAAAGTACCCCACAGAATTTGGATTGCAGTCTTACCCAAAGCAACGGCCAACCGTTATCCCGCCTGCAGCATCATCCCGCCTGCACCGGGACTGCTTCCGCCCGAGACGGCGCGGGCGGAATCCTGAAGTAGCGCTTTACCCACAGCAGATAGCCGAAGAATATGACCAGCGAAACCAAACTCCACCACAAGATGACATGGCTGCGCAGGAGCGGGCTGGACTGCATCATCTGCAATTGCGCGTCAGACAACCCCATCTTGGAATACGCCTGCATCAGGTCAGCCCTGGCGTAGGTGTATGCCATCGAGAAAAGGCGGACGGGCACGGTCACGGCCGCGATCCACCAGCCCACAGACCTGAGCCGGAACAGGGCGACGGCCAGGTAGGTATCGAGCGCAGCTAGGAGGAGAAAGCAGCCGGCGCCCGCAAATCCGGTGAGATAGCGCCCGAAGAAGGGAAAGACTGGGGTCGAGACGCCTGTGGCCAGCAGATACAGGGCGCCAACGAAAAAAACCAGGCTGGCGCCGAGAACGGGCAGGGGCGTGCGGTCGGTCCAGGGCTCGACCGGATCACGATCGCGGCAGGTCGCGGCGACGTCCTCGCGGCTGTAAAACACGACAAACGCGATGGGCACAACGACCAGAACAATCGTCGAGAAAACGATGATGATGGTGAGAATCACGGCCATCACGCTGGTAGAGACGGCAGCCGGAGGCGCCCCGGGGGCATTCTGCTGCATCTGTAGCGCTGTCCGCATGCTCACCGGCAAGGCCGCGGTCAGCAGAACAGTGATCAGTACACCCAGAATCATCCAGTACCAGGAAACGACCAGCGTGAGCGAGCGCGCCCAGCGTTTCGTGCGCATCGATCCGACGCCCAGCCAGATAAACACGACGGCAAGAAAAACGTAGGTAGCGGTTGCGGACAGGAACTGGCGGGGATGCATGGCTCCGCCCGGAGCCAGACGCGCCATAAACGCGCCCAACGCAATCAGCGGGACCATCAACGCGGCCATCAATCCGAGGATGATCTGGAGCACGCCAAAAATCACCATACCGGTGCTGCGATCGGCATGCGCTGGGGGGCTGGGGACGGGCGGAGATGCTGCGACGGGAAGCGCTGCGGATACTGACGTCGGCCCGGACGTTTGCCGGGACGTCGGCCCGGAAGCCGGCGCGGACGTGGGCTGGGATGCCGGCTCGGAAGCTGGTACGGGCTCGGGCGTGGGTTCGATTTCCACGGAGGCCTCCGCGGGGGAATGCGCTATCTTAGCAGGTTGGCAGGGCTGCGCCTCAAAGCCGGCCGCGGACGAGGCGCCTGATTAGATTCCGCGCGGGCTCTGACTCGCGGCCTCGCATTTGTAGAGGCGAGCCGTGAGGGGTAGTGTCCTAATTTGTCTTTTTTCACCACAGAGTCACAGAGTCACGGAGAAAACCTCGAACCTGTAAGAACCAGAAAAGTTTGCCAAGCAGTTGGGTCTCTCTGTGTCTCTGTGACTCTGTGGTGAAAAAACGAAACTAGGACAGTAACCCACGCGGCGATTCTCGGGCGCGCGCGGCAATAACCCGTATAATTCGGTATTCCACGCCAGGCATCGAGAGGGTAGAGGAAAGCAATTAGTTCCAGCCCTTGTGTGGCAGTCTGAGTTCAAGCCGCAGCAGGAAAGGGAAAGACGTGGTCGTTCTGGTGGTTGGCGGTGCAGGGTATATCGGCTGTCATACGGCGCGGGCGCTCGGGCGCGCGGGTCACGAAGTAATCGTGTTCGACAATCTCAGCACCGGGTATGACTTCCTGGCCGCGGGTTTCGAGCTGGTGAAGGGCGACGTGCTGGATGGAGACGCGCTGGCGCGCGTTCTGCCACGAGCTGACGCGATTATGCACTTCGCCGCGCACGCGTATGTCGGCGAGTCGGTCACGAATCCGAAGAAGTATTTTCGTAACAACGTCGAGGGCGGGCTCTCGCTGCTCAACGCGGCGCTTCAGGCAGAAGTGAAAAGGATCATTTTTTCTTCCACGTGCGCCGTGTATGGCGAGCCGGCCAAAGTTCCGATCGAAGAGAGCGCGCCGCGTCAGCCGGTGAATCCTTACGGAGTCTCGAAGCTCTTTTTCGAGCAGGCGCTGGAGGCCTATGACCGGGCTTACGGCTTCCGCTTTGTCAGTCTGCGCTACTTCAATGCGGCCGGGGCAGACGAAAGTGGAGAGATTGGCGAACTGCATGATCCGGAGACGCATCTGATCCCTCTGGCGCTGGCAGCGGCGGCGGGGCAGGGGCCCGAGTTGGAAGTGTTCGGGTCGGATTATCCGACTCCCGATGGGACCTGCATCCGCGACTACATTCATGTAAACGATCTGGCGGACGTGCACGTGAAGGCGCTGGAGCACCTCGCCGCGGGCAGGGACAGTCTCGCCGCAAACGTTGGCACGGGCCAGGGATATTCCGTGCAGGAAGTAATCTCAGCGGTGGAAGGAATAACTCACAGGCGTGTGCCGCGCAAGATTGGGGCGCGGCGCGCGGGAGATCCTCCGATGTTAGTGGCGAACCCGGCCAAGGCGCAGGCACTGCTCCAGTGGAAGGCGACGCGCGGGCTGCATGATGTGGTGGCTACGGCGTGGAATTGGATGGAGCGGCGGCGGGAAGCCCGCATGCGATGAACGCGCCGCGAATGGTCCGTAAACCACAGGGGGCATGGGGGAATGCCTAAAACTGGTTTCACAAATAGGGGTTTGGAAGGGCACGGCTTCAGTTTCTAGCCTGCCCTGAGCGAGCGCAGCGAGCCGAAGGGTGCCGTTCGGGGCCGCAGGTTATGCGGGCTTTAGCCCCTGAGGGCTCGGTGTTCGGCGCGGGCAAAAGCATTTGTGAAACCACTTCCAGGCTCGGACTCTGTGTCCTCTGTGGTTGAGACTTCGTAAAGTGCTGGTTAGGTATCTCCGAGGAAACTATGGCCAATGATCTGGCAGGGAAGAAAGTAGCGTTTCTGGGTGCGGGGAAAATGGGCGGCATTCTTCTGCAGGCTCTGTTGCGGAAAGGCCTGCTCTCGGCGAAATCCACACGCGCTACGGTGGCGCACCCGGAGCGCGCCAAGGCGCTGGCGGCGAAGCTCAAGGTAAAGGTCGGAACCGACAATGCCGAGGCGGTGAAGGGCGCGGACATCATTGTGATTGCGGTGAAACCGCAGGTGGTCGAAGAAGTGGTGCGCGACATCAGCGCCCACGTTACTCCCCGGCAGGTGATCGTATCGGTGGCGGCGTCGGTGCCGACCGCGACCATCGAGAAAGGCCTGCCGCTCAACGTTCCCGTGATCCGCGCCATGCCCAACACCCCGTGCCTGCTGGGCTGCGGGATGACAGCGGTCTGCAAGGGCAAGCACGCCAGCGCCAAAGACGTTGCCCTCACCTGCCACATGTTTGACGTAGTGGGCAGGACCGTTGTGGTGGATGAGAAGCACATGGACGCGGTGACGGCGCTCTCGGCCAGCGGCCCGGCCTACATCTACATCATTCTGGAATCGCTGGCGGAGGGCGGGGTGAAGGTTGGTTTGCCGCGGGATATCGCGACCCTGCTGGCAGCGCAGACTACGCTGGGCGCGGCGCGGGTAGTACTGGAGACCGGCGACCACCCGGCGCTGCTCAAAGACGCCGTGACCACTCCGGCCGGCTGCACCATTGACGCCATCATGGAGCTGGAGGAAGGAAAGCTGCGCGTCACGCTGATCAAGGCGGTGGTGAAGGCGACGCAGCGGGCCAAGGAATTGGTGTTCGGATAGAGCTGGTTTCACAAATAGGTTCATTGACGGCGCAACCGGGGTTCTGAGTGCTATTTGCCTGATAACAGAAGTTACCGCGCAACCACCTCGGCTTGATGCAAAGGGAAGCCGCCCAGACAGCGGGCGGTCTGCCGCGCATGGGACTCTCCGATGAATTTCCCTCCCTGAGCCCCCGAAGCCAAGGAGAGCCATCGGCCTTGGTGAGCCATTACTTTCACCCTTCGTGCCAAGTAACCCTGCTCACCTTGGGCGCTTTATGTACCTTTCTCTCTAATAGCTCCCAGACCGCAGCGCCAAGCACCACGAGCACCGCCAGCACCGTAATAATGCCTATGGCGAAGTGCTCAATGATGAGCCAGAAAGTCCAATCGTCTCCGGACATCGTTGACGATCTCCTTGTCACCGGAAGCTCTTTCGACACTGCCATGAAGAAAAATGTCTGGAGAGCGTTGATCGAGGTAACAGAAAAGCCGAGCCGGGGCGGCGGCCCGAGTCGGCTTTCTGCAGGAGGCTAGGTCATGAAGAAGCCACACTGCTAGTTAACATGAGCGTGGCCAGTCTTGTCAGTGACGCGCATCACACAGCATCGCCCGCTGACTTCCCAGCGTTAACTGTTGAGACATCGCGATACCATGCATTGACCCCACTCGGCCAACCCTCAGCTTATGAAATTGCCCGGTTGTGCCACCGGGCGCATTGCCGCGCCGGCTGCATTACACTGTGCTCACGGTAGTTTCTGAACGCGCCCTTCTAAGCGCGTTCTGTGATTAAATTCTCGCAGCCATGAAACTACTGATCGTCGTACATCACCGGCTTGAGCTGTGGAACGTTCCCGCGTGGTTTGGGGCGCGGTTGGGGGATGAGTTTCCGCAACTGCAAGTGGTGCAGCGCAATAGCTATGAGGGAATCGAAGAACATCTGCGCGATGCCGAAATCATCTTTACGATTTCGTTGCGGCCGGAGCAATTCGCCGTGGCGCGCAAGCTGCGATGGATCCACGCGCCCACGGCCGCGGTGCATCAACTGTTGTTTCCCGAGCTAATCAACAGCGAAGTGGTGCTCACGAACTCAACGGAAGTGCACGGTCCGGTGGTCGCCGAGCATGTGATGGCGCTGATCTTTGCACTGGCCAAGAAGATTCCGCAGGCGGCGGTGCTGCAGCAGAAACGAGTCTGGGGGCAGGAGACGATGTGGAAGGAGGGCCCGCCTTTGCGCGAAATTGCCGGCGCAACTCTGGGGCTGATTGGCCTGGGCAGCATCGGGCGGCGTGTGGCGCGGATGGCGTATGCCTCGGGCATGCGGGTCATTGGCGTACGGGAACATGTGGAGAAAGGAAGGCCTGAGGGCGTGGAGGTTGTGTTCCCTCCGTCGGCGCTGGACGAAATGCTCAAACAGTCGGATTACGTCGTGGTAGCCGCGCCGCTGATGGAAGCAACGCATGGGCTGATCAATGCCGCCCGGCTTGCGGTCATGAAACCGGAGGCCTGCCTGATCAATGTAGGACGCGGGCCGCAGGTGGATGACGCCGCTTTGTCCGAGGCACTCCGCACCCGGCGCATTGCAGCCGCCGCGCTGGACGTGTTTGAGAAGGAACCGTTGCCGCCGGACTCGCCGCTCTGGGGCGCCGAGAATCTGCTGATCACGCCGCATACCGCAGGCCTCACTGATAAGCTTTGGCCGCGGCACTATGAGCGGTTCTCGGAAAATCTGCACCGTTATCTGGCCGGGCAGCCCTTGCAGTTTGTGGTGAACAAGCAGAAGGGATATTGAGCGTCTGCTTCGTGCTACAGTTCTGTCGAAGGGACTTCACTGGCGCCATCGGCGCGCAGCGAAACCACAGCGAAAACCATGGAACCGCGGCTCATCCTTATTCATCTCGTGCTGAAGCTGGGCGTAGCGGCAGTCGTCTCCAGCACTCTGGTCCGTTCCCTGGAATTCAAGTCGCTGCTGTTTCGGGAAGAGCGCACTCTCCGGCAGAAGATCTACCTGGTTCTGTGGTTTGCTCTCCCCATTATGGTTGGGGTATGGATTCGCATCGCCCAGAAAAGCTTTCTGGCTGGCGATCTGAGTTTTGAGACCACGCTTCTGCTGGGCGTGATCGGCGGGCGCTGGACGGGCTCACTGGCGGGCCTGCTCATGGGATTCCCAGCGCTGCTGCACGGCGAGTGGGCGGCGCTTCCATTCCTGGTGCTCTGCGGATTCATTTCCGGCCAGCTGCGCACCATGGCGCACGATAAGGAAGATATCTGGTCGTTTTCTCCTTTTATTGATCTCAGTATTTACCGGTTGATCCGCCGCAACCTGCCGCGGCCGCACCTGTTCGATTGGCAGATCATGTTTTTCACGACGATCGTAGGATTACGATTCGTCGAGACCGAAGTATCGCGTTACTTTCCGCGCTCCATTTTCGCGCTGGAAAGCCCGGGCAATCTCTGGGTGGAAGGCGCCATCTACGCTGCTGCGGTGATCGCAATCGGAATCGAGCTGAAGATTTTCAACAGCGTGCGCATCCAGATCAAGCTGGAGGAGCAGGAGCGGCTTCTGCTGCACGCCCGCATGGAGGCGCTGCAGAACCAGGTCAATCCTCACTTCCTCTTCAACACCCTGAATTCGATTTCCTCGCTGGTGCGCTTCGACCCCGACATGGCGCGGGAGATGATCTTCAAACTGGCGACGATTCTGCGGCGCCTGCTCAGTACCAGCGAGGCTTTCGCGCCGCTGCGCGAGGAATTCGAATTCATCGACAACTACCTCGACATTGAAGTGGTCCGGTTTGGCCCGGACAAGCTGCGCGTGGTCAAGGATCTCGACCCCGCGTCCCTCGACGTTGTCGTGCCCAGCATGCTGCTGCAGCCGCTGGTAGAGAATTCCATCAAGCACGGGCTGGCCCCGAAGGTGGAAGGCGGGAGCATCTACCTGCGCAGCCGGGTCACCGATTCCAAACTGATTATCGAGGTCGAGGACGACGGCGTCGGCATGGGTGGGCCGCAGCTGGAGGAAAGCAGCAGCTGGTCGGGGATGGGCATCGGCATGGCCAACATTTCCGAGCGGCTGCAGGTGCTCTATGGCGACACCGCGCGCCTGACCATTGACAGCCATGAGGGAAAGGGAACGCTGATCCGGATTCGGTTGCCGCTGGTGGAAGCGGCCAGTTCCGTTCCGGAGGGTTTTTACGCCGAGCGCTCCAGCACCCGCCGGTAAAAGTCTTCGTACTGCTTCACAATCTTGGTAGAACAAAAGCGCTCTTGAGCAGCCGCCCGGCCCTGCCTGCCCATTTCCCGCAACAGCGGTTCATTGCGCAGCAACTCCACGGCGTAGCGCGCCATGGTCTCCACATCACCCACGTCGGCCAGATAGCCGCTTTTGCCGTGCTCGATGACTTCCGGGACCCCACCGGCGCGCGTGGCAATTGGAACGACTTCGCACGCCATGGCCTCCAGTGCCGCCAGGCCGAACGACTCCAGTTCGCTGGGCATCAGCATGATGTCGGCGACGGCCAGCTTGTCGTAAATCTGATCCTGCTTGCCCAGAAACAGAACATCGTCATGAATGCCTTTCTGCACGGCCAGCCATTCGGCGACGGAGCGGTCCGGGCCGTCTCCAATCAGAAGCAGCTTAGACGGAATTTGTTTACGGACCCGGTCAAAAATCTCAATCACGTCGGGGAGGCGCTTCACCGGGCGGAAATTGGAGAGATGGACCAGCACACGCTCGCCCTTGGGCGCGTATTCGGCGCGCATTTGTGAAACCGCCTCGGGGTTGCGGTAGTAAACATCGCAATTCACCGAGTTGTAAATCACTTCGATGCGGTTCTTTACGTCGAAAACGCGCAGCGTGCGGTCGCGCAGATAGTTCGAGATCGCGGTGACGCCGTCGCTCTGCTCGATCGAGTAGCGGGTTATGGGCAAATACGACCGGTCCAGGCCAACCAGCGTGATATCCGTGCCATGCAGGGTGGTGACGAAGGGGAGGCGGCGGCCGCGTGGTCCCACGGCCAGCATCTGGCGCGCCAGCAAAGCGCTGACCGAGTGCGGGATGGCATAGTGAACGTGCAGCAGATCCAAATCGTACAACTGCGCTACTTCAGCCATGCGGGTCGCCAGCGCCAAGTCGTACGGGGGATAGTCGAACAGCGGATAACGCGAAACTTCCACCTCGTGATAGTGAATGTTCGGCTCTGCGCCCCGCAGACGGATGGGCTGGGCATAGGAGATGAAATGTATCTCGTGCCCGCGCTGCGCCAGCTCCAGGCCCAGTTCCGTGGCCACAACCCCGCTGCCGCCATAGGTTGGATAACAGGTGATACCGATCTTCATGTGCGGGAAGCCGCCCTCTTGCATTTCCCTAATTCGATGGCTGGAGTGCGCAGCGGTTGCAATTTTTGCGCCTGCGGCTGGCCAGCGCCGCGCGCCGGCGTCACTGGTCTCTCTTGTGCCCCACGTTAAGTCCGGGGTCGAGTTTGTCGAGATGCGCCTGAAAACGCTTCTTGGTCTCTTCGGGCAATCCGGTGAACTCGATGCCCATCCCGACTCCAGGATCGCGGGTGCGAACGATAGCGGTGGGTGAGAGGTGCTCCTCACCGATCCAGAAATCCACTCGCAGTGCAGTCCCAATGGCCAGCGGCATGACGGTCTCTACATAACATCCGTTGCCGCTGATGTCGGTGGCATTCACCCGCAGCGGCGTATTTACCCGCTCGTCGCGCACTTCCACGGGAAAGGAAATCCTGTGCCGGGCGAATTTTCTGCGGTTGTCCTGAGTTACCCGCGTCCGTTCTTCGGATTGCATTTCATGAGGAAGAGCTGCGGTCCACGGACACTCCTGGTCAGCGACGAGTTGCACGCCGATTTGAGTTTTCTTCAGCGCTCCCGCGTCCACCACCCAGACCACTTTGCAGCGGGCTTTCTTGGCCTCGTATTGCACGCCAATGACATCGCCGACCTTCAACTCGGATTCAATGCCGTAAATGCAGGCGCCGGTGGCGCTCACGTTTTGCGCCACCGCATTCTGAAAGAAGGGTTGGTCATTGGAGCCCATTCCCCACACGCGGACCTTTAAGTCCAGAGTCGCACGTGGCGCTGATCCGTGGGCCGACATGAGCGAAAAAAACCTCCACCACAAGAACGCTGCATTGTAAACCATCCTACGCCTTGAGGTTAAATGAGAGTCTTATCCAATACAAGATGAGCCTGAAGGGGAAGTGAGATTCCAACACAAGATGAGCCTGGAGCGGATGGCATGCTGAGGATTGACCATCCATGTG
>Ga0209039_10003263_pt1 | contig 12822 bp, 7 predicted proteins | sample BogFormECP12_OM1_FD_188238 | JGI IMG/M metagenome (GOLD analysis project Ga0209039, IMG submission 188238) | Bog forest soil microbial communities from Calvert Island, British Columbia, Canada - ECP12_OM1 (SPAdes) (version 2) | ecosystem: Environmental > Aquatic > Freshwater > Wetlands > Bog ...
CGATGAGGAGAAAGACGAGTTCGGCGAGCTCGCCGCGACGCTTGGTGTTGCGTTCACGGCGGAGAGAATGGACTGGCGGGATAGTTCTTGGGCACGACGCTGGAGGGCGTCGGGTTAAGGAACGGGTCCCGGACATGGCGCGGAAAAGAAAAAAGGCGCAAGCTCCGGAGCCTGCGCCTCAATTTCTACTCTCTAAGTTCAGTATAGCATTTTCATGAGGGTAAACTGGACATGTTCTGAAGTTTATTGTGGCTTATTATTCAGGTTGTTACGGGCATTTCCTCAAGTTTACCCTCTTGACAGGATTTAGGGGCTGAGGACAGGAAGTCGAGCCGCCGAGCTTTGCTCGGCCTGTCCGGGTTCCATCGGCTTCGCTCAGGACAGGCTCCGACCCGGACCCACACGGGCTGCAGCTAGGGATCGAGACAGGATTCTGGCGAGCGGGCATCGCGACGGAGCGGGGATTTCAGCGGGACCAAGCCGACGTCGGTGTAAAGGTAGGGCGCGATGGTGGTCGAATCCCGCTGCGAGGCGCTGGCCTCATAAGAATGGATGAGCAACTCGGCCCAGCCGTCGTGATCGGCGTCGAATTGGTTGAGGATGGTGGCAAAGTCGAGCCGGTCTCCCAACGAAGGCGAAGCTTCGCCTTCGCGCATGGCTAACGCCCAGCTGGAATCGGCAGAGAGCAGGACGAGTTGGGCATCTGCGGGAGAAGAGAGAATGGAGGATGAGTCGCCGCTGGCGGAAGCTGCCGCCGGCGGTTCTGGATTAGACAAATCTGTTCTAGAAGGATCTGTTTTGGGCGAATCTGCCTTAGACGAATCTACTTTGAACCAGGCGGTCATGAGGAATGCGGGAGCGTTGTTCAACTTCCAGCGGGCGCGGACGAACAGGCGCGGGACGCCGTCGGGAGTGAGGCGAAAGGCGCGGAGGTCGTAGTCGAGCGTGCCTTCACCACGGGCCAGGCCGCGGTCGGCGTGGATCCATTCTTTGAGGCGCGGGCGGGCATTGCCGATGGGAAGTTCTCCAGCCGACATGCCCGGGCTGTTGGCGTTGGCGAGCAGGCGGGCGTCAATGTTCGCGACTTCCTGCTGCATGCGCTGGTTCAGTTGCTGCTCGATCTGGTGGGCGAGGGCGGGAGGAGTCTTCCAGTCGGTGAGTGCGGCGATGAGCGCGGCCACGGGCGGATCAACGGACGCAACCGGCGTGCGGCGAACCAGGAAGTACTCTCGGTCGGAGGCAGCGTAGGCGGCGCGCTGATGCGGCGGGACGGAGGCGAGGAAGCCGATGCCGAGCGAGCATCCGCTGGGCGCGATCACCGTGCGTTCGATGACGACTGGAATGGTGGCGTCGGGCGAAAGGCTGAGCGTCCACTGGTCGCCGGCGTGCGTTTTCTGGACGATCTCAGGGAAGAAATGCAGGGCCGAGGAATCGGGCTCCCATAATTCATCGAGGCCGGCCAGCGGAGCGACCGGATGGGCCGGGCCCGGGATTTTGGCGTGAGTTCCGTCGATGATGAGAGGCGAGGGGGAGAATCTGGATTCGGTGTCGGTGGTGACGATGAAGACGACGTGGGTGGCGTCGTAACGCGCGGCGACGAAGGCGGGCGCGGCGGCGTTGAGGCGGGCCTCCGCGAGAAGGGGCTGAGTCTTGGCTTCCTCTTCGGCCTCGCGAGCGCGCCTTTCCTTGAACTTGCGCATTTCCTCGTGCTGGATGTGCTCGAGGATGGGACCGTCGGTGGGGCGCTGGCCGACCGACCAGCGGTAGGCCGACCACATGACGAACAAGTAGAGCGCGACGGCGGTCGCCGCCCATTTGCGGTTCTTGCGGCGCATCGTTTCTCCGGGGACGCTTTGAATGTAACTCGGCTACTGCCCAGGCGGGAGTGACTTTGGTTTTCGCAGTGGTACTGGCTTAACCCTTGACCATCTTCACCCTCCTCGACTGAGTCATCCCGGAGGATTGGGAGTGGAGCAGTTTTCGTCACTATGCGACCGGGGAGACACTTGGGGTAGAGATTGAGTCGCAGTGGACAGCCACAAAGCGGGAGCGCGCGGGAATCTTTCTTACGCTGAAGGTGCGACCCCCGACAGAAAATCCCCGCCCAAGCAAAGCTTGGACGGGGCACCCTCCGTCCGGTTCTCTTTCAGGAGCGCAGCCGCTTTTCAGGCGGAGCGAGGGATCTCGCGTGGGGCGTCTCGGTGGTGCGCGCCAGATCCCCTTCGACAAGCTGAGGGCAGGCTCGGCCCGCTCGCTTCGCGAGCCCCCGGCTCAAGCCGGGGGTCTACCAAAGAAAAGCGCGGGCCTTCGGGATGACGCCTCCGGACGCCGTATGCGAGCGAGCTAGAACTTGTATCCCAAGCCGACGGAAATAATCGGATACGCCTTGAAGAAGCGCATGCTGTTGTTGAGCTTGGTTTGCTCCGACAGGATGTTGGCCTGAACCGTCGAGTCGCTGGCGACAGTGCGGCAGTTCGTGCCATCGGTATTGCACACGTTTCCAGCCAGATTCAATGTGGCTTTGGGAGAGCCCTGGAAGGCGACGCCAAGCTCAACCGGAACGCTGAAGTGTTTGGAGGCCTTGCGCGGAATCAGGTTGCCCCAGCCGATGGTGGCCATGGGCGCGGCCTGGTTGAACTTGATGTTTCCGTTGCCGGTGACGGGAGCGCTCTGGTCGCTAAGATAGCTCGTTCCGCCGAGGCTGAACGTCTGATTTCCGGGCACTGAGGCGTTGGCGGTGATGGGTGTCGCGGCATAGATCAGCACGCCGGGGCTGACATGGAAGGCGCCGGCAAACGGGAAAACGTCGTAGTGCGCTTCCACGGTTTTGAAACTCAGCTGGCCATTGTAGGCGACGCCGTCTTTGTTGAAGGTGCGGCTGTAATCGAAGATGTTGAATCCGGCGCGAAGGTTAGTGTGGTGAGTGACGCGCACCGCTCCTTCGACGCCTCCACCGAGCAAAGATCCCTTCACGCCGATACCAAAATTGCCCGAGTCTCCTTTGGACTGACCATAACTGACGGCCGCCAGCAGCACAACGCACACAAACATCCCACAGTGACGAACCACTTCCTTCATTTCTTCTCCTTAATTTTGTTTGGGTTGCGCCCAAGCGAGTGCTTCAAGCTAGCATCTGCCGAACGAAAGGGAAGATCAACGGCACGAAAGTAAGGGCTTGGCACAAACGGGGGGGGAGTACGGGGGCTAAACAGTTTGCTGAAAACTCAGTTGAGGCGCCTCAGGGGCTGAAGCCCCACAGGAAGGAAGGGCTTTATCGCAGCGCTGAAAGTGTGTGCGTGAGAACTCGTCTTCCGCCCCTTCGGGGCTTGGTCATTTCCCACTTTGCACCCCACGGCTTGCGCCGTGGGCTGCATTCTTGCGCCGCTCCGCGGCTAAAAGCGGCGGTTTTGCTCCACCACAAAGCCGAGAGTCGAGTTCTCACGCACACGCTGAAAGCGCTGCGCCACCCAAAATCGAGTTTTTCAGCGAACTGCTAAAGCCCGCATCTGTCGGGCTGTGAACGGCACCGTTCGGCTCGCCGCGCTCGCTCCGGGCAGGCTAGGAACTAAAGCCGTGCCCTACCCAAAACCTTTTTGTGAAACCAGTTCTGACGGCTCCAACGCGACGGGCTCTGCTAATCCGTGAGAGTGAAGTTGACCTGGACTTGAGTCTCAACCTCGACGGGTTTACCTTCCAACAGGTAAGGCCGGTATTTCCACTGTCTGACGGCGTCGATCGCAGAGTCAGCCAGCAACGGATGCCCGCTGATGAGTTCAACGTCGTAGACGTTCCCTTCGTTGTCGATCTTCACCGCCAGCACAACGACTCCCTGAATGTGCTGATCGCGGGCCTCGGGCGGATAGAGCGGATTCACCTTGGTTTTCAGAAGCCCTGCGGTAACGCCGGAGGAAACGCGGATGCGGTGCGGCAGCGCGGGAGCTGGGGTCCCCGGGGGCGGAGTTGTAACCTGCGTACCGATGACTCCGCCGATGATTCCACCTTGGGGTAAGACATCGAGTGGAGCGTCGCCCACGACGCCCTCGTATCCCTGGTCGCGGGGCAGGGTGAAGAGCAGGCGCACGGTCGTTTCCACTTCGACGGGCTGGCCGTTCAGCAGATACGGTTTGTACTTCCACTGCTTGACCGCCTCGATGGCGGCGGGCGCGAGCATGGGATGGCCGCTCATCAGGCTGATGTTGTCCACGTTTCCCGAGGGACTGATTTGGACGGTGAGAATGACCAAGCCTTGGACTTTGGCTTGCAACGCCGCCGGCGGATAGATTGTCGGAGTGATGTTTTCGGTTCGGAGGCCCCGCATCACCAATTCAGAAACCCACACGTGCTTCGGGTTGCCGGAGTTGGGTTCGCTTGGCGGCGTGTCCGCTCGGATGGAACCCACGGTTCCTGGAGGCGCTCCACCCGGAACGTCTCCGGCCACTCCGCCGGGGGCATCATCGGCGATCTTAAAGATCACCTGTACGTTGGTCTCCACTTCGACCGGGTCGCCGTTCAACAGGTAGGGCTGATACTTCCACTGCTTGACGGCTTCCATGGCAGCCGGCGAAAGCATGGGGTGGCCGCTGACCAGTTGCACATCGAAAACATCTCCGGACTTGTTGATCAACACTTTCAGGATCACGATGCCCTGGATGCGCGCCTGCCGCGCCAACGGCGGATAGACGGGCGCGACTTTTTTCACCAGCACGCCGCGCATGACGTCGTCGGAAACCCGGACCCGCTCCGGAGCCGCTTCCTGAGGCGCGGCCAGGGACGCGCAGCCGATAAGAACAAGAAGAGATGCCGCCAGTCGAAGCGTCATTGCGAACCTCCGGGATGACTTGCAAAGTACAGACTATCTCATCGGAGCTAGAAGGATCTCCCCGTCGTGTAACTCCAGTGAAACGCCGGCGTCCCTCAGGGGCTAAAGCCCGCATTTTTCAAACCGCTTACGCGGCGCTGAAGCGCCGCTCTTCCACAGTGGCGCACGCATTCGCGACTTTTTCTGCAGCCTGTGAAGCCGTGCCCGCCAAAAACCCGTTTATCAGATGGCTCACTGGGAAACAAAAGATCAGACCCCCCACCCCTTCGACTGCCCCTCGCTGTGCTCGGGGTCGCTCAGGGCGGGCTCTATCCGCAAAGAACGCGGATAGGATGGGGCACCCAGTGCAGAGAAAAGCCGCCGAGGACGCGAAGAAGATCTGCCGGCTTGGATCAAACTAGCCACTGCCCTACGTCCGAGTTGGTTCCATGCAACATTCAAAATATCGTAAGCTATGGGTGTAGAGATTAAGGATCAGGAGGGTCGGTGCGCTGCTCACGCTGCGGCAATGAGAATCCGACGACCAACCGCTTTTGTGGCATGTGCGGCATGTCGCTGTTGCAAGCGCCATCGCCGGCGCAGGCCGTTCCGCCGGCAAAGCCCCCGGGCGTAGCATCGGTGGCGGGGACGGGAGCAGGCTCGACTCCGGCTGCGGTGCCTGCGGCGGGGAAAGTGGCCAGCGCCGCGCCACCTGCGGCTACTGCGGCCGGGAAGGTAGCCGGCGTCGCGGTTTCTGCACCTCCCGCGCCACCGGCGGTCCCCACAGCACCGGCACCCTCCGCGCCGCCGACGCCGCGACCTGTGGAGGAAGCTCCCATCATCAGCGGGCCGTCGTTCCTGGGATTGAATCAGCCGGCGCCCGCGCCCCGGCGGACAAATCCGCTGAGCATCGATCCGCATACGGCGCCGAGTTCCAGCAGTCTCGATTACTTGCTGGAAGATGATGAGGAAGAGAAAAAACGCGGCGGAGGCTGGAAATTCGTTTTGATGCTGATCGTGCTGGTGCTGGCGGCAGGATTGGGATATTTGCGGTGGAAGGGGCAGCCTCTGCCGTTTCTGGGATCAGGTGCGAATAAACCATCGGCGGCTTCGCAGAATTCTGGCGCGGCGGATACAAGTTCTCCGGCTCCGTCTTCGCCGGCCGCGTCCCCGGCAGCGAGTGCGGCGCAGCCAGCAGGTGGCGCATCATCGGGCTCGGCATCGGGCTCGGCACCGGGCGCGACCGATGGGGCGGGGGCGAGTCCGTCCTCGGTAACTCCAAGTTCCGCAGGTCCAGCATTGGCAGGTTCAACTCCAGTTCCAGTAGGTTCAGCTCCGGCTGCTCCCGCGGACGCGAGCGGGGGTGGTGGCGCTGGTCCGGCGGCAGCTCAGCCGAGAGCGAGCAAAGCCTCGGGCGCGAGTGCTCCCACGACGGCGCCAGCGGCAACGATGAAGCCCAAGCCTGCGCCGGTGATGAAACCGAGTGCGGCCGTGTCGGCCCAGTCCGCCGATTCCGTGGCCCTGGCGCAGAAGTATATCTACGGAAAAGGCGTACGGCAGGACTGCGACCGCGGGCTGCGCATCTTGAAACCGGCCGCGGACCAGGCCAATGCCAAGGCGATGATTGAGATGGGAGCGCTGTACTCGGCGGGCTTGTGCACGCCGCGCGATCTCCCGACGGCGTATCGCTGGTTTGCGCTGGCACTGCGAAAGGATCCGACGAATCAGGCGCTGAATGCGGACCTGCAGAAGCTGTGGGGGGAAATGACGCAGCCGGAGCGGCAACTGGCGATCAAGCTGAGCCAGTGAGAGTCGTTACCATCGGGACTCCGGCGCAAGCGTCGCACATGTACGCAAACTTATGTGCTGACTTTTATGTCGAACCGAGTCGTTCGGAGAATCATCGAGTTTGTGGCCGCAGTGGCATTCCTTGGCTGGGTCGTATCGCTTCTCACTCCGCTCGGAAAGAGTTGGGAATGGCTACTGGCGGCCGACTCGTTGATCACGTTTTACGTTTGCGTTCGGGTGGTGTCCCGCTTGGCTAGTCGCCAGAGTAGTGTTGAACGGCTTAATTGGCCCGATCGCAAGCTATGAGATGGAAGACAGGGATAATGGACATCTCATAAATTGACATGAGGGCAAGATGTCCACGACCCTCAGGGGCTAAAGCCCGGGGTCTTTTGTGGGCTTGGGCGGCATGGCTGAAGCCGTGCCCTTCCCAAAGTCGATTTGTCAGAGGGATCGCTGGAAATAGAAGTCAAAATCCCCACCCTAACCTCGCAAAGAGCGCGAGGTTAGGATGGGGCACCCGGCCCCGGACGAATGCGTCCGGGGCTACACAATCACTTCACCGCGGCGGCTTTGCGGGGGAGGATTTCGCCGATGCGGCGGATTTGCGCGCCGACTCCCTTTAACTTTTCTTCGATGTGCTCGTAACCGCGGTCAATGTGGTAGACGCGGTCAATGATGGTTTCGCCGTCGGCGACCAGAGCGGCGAGCACGAGCGACGCCGAGGCGCGCAGATCGCTGGCCAGCACGGCAGCGGCGCTGAGCGGAGTCTTGCCGCGAACCACGGCGCGGCGTCCTTCAATCTTGATGTTGGCGCCCATGCGCACCAGTTCCAGGGCGTGCATGAAGCGGTTTTCGAAAATGTTCTCCGTAATGACCGACGTGCCCTCGGCTTGCGTGGCCAGCGCCATGAACTGTGCCTGACAGTCGGTGGGGAAGCCGGGATATTCTTCGGTGCTCATGTCGGCAGCGGTGAAAGGATTGTCTCCCATGACGCGGACCGAGTCGGGAGAGGATTTCGTCTTGACTCCGACTTCGTGAAGCTTGCCGAGAAGCGCTCCAAGATGCGAGGGATCGCAGGCGGCGACGTTGAGATCGCCTCCGGTCATGGCGGCGGCGAGGACGAAAGTGCCCGCCTCAATGCGGTCGGGAATGATGCGGTGCTTGGCGCCCTTCAGATGGCCGACTCCTTTGACGCGAATGGTGGGCGTGCCGGCGCCTTCGATGCGGGCTCCCATCTGGTTGAGCAAGGCGGCGAGGTCGGCGACTTCAGGCTCGCGGGCGCTGTTCTGGAGAATGGTTTCACCTTCCGCGAGAGTGGCGGCCATCAGCAGGTCTTCGGTGCCAGTGACGGTGATTCTGTCGAACACGATCTCGGCGCCTTGGAGGCGCTCGGCGCGGGCTTCGATGTAGCCGTGTTCCTGCGTGATCCGGACCCCGAGCTGCTCGAGTCCTTTGATGTGCAGATCAATGGGACGAGCGCCGATGGCGCATCCTCCGGGAAGAGAGACGCGGGCGCGGCCGCAGCGGGCGACCAGCGGTCCGAGCACGAGCGTGGAGGCGCGCATGGTCTTGACCAGTTCGTAAGAAGCTTCCGGGGCAGCAAGGTTGGCGCAGTGGATGGTGGTGCGGTGTTGGGCGCGTCCGTAGCCGAGTTCGACTTCGGCGCCCATGGCGGCCAGCAGATTGCGCGTGGTCTGAATGTCGCGGACTTGAGGAATGTTTTCGAGGATGACGGGTTGATCGGTGAGCAGGGCTGCGGCCATGCAGGGAAGGGCAGCGTTTTTGGCGCCGCTGACGCGGACGGTGCCGAGCAGCGGCTCTCCGCCGCGGATGACGAACTTGTCCATGGATGAGTACCTTTACACGGGTATTGTATCGGGGAAGATGGCGGGATTGGTTGATTGAGAGGGAACTGCGGGACGGGAGGACTAACCACAGAGGACACAGGGGACACGGAGGAAAATCCCCACCCTAACGTCGCAAAAAGCGCGACGTTAGGATGGGGCACCCGCACCCGCTTTCCTTTTGTGGAATTTAGTGTTTCGCTATCGCGATGGCTTCGCGGACATGGCCGTTCGACTTTCTCAGGGCGGCGGCGGCCTGGGCGCGGGTGACGCCGGCGGCCAGCATCACGACCGCGACCGGAGTTCGGTTGCCGCTGGCTTGGAGAGCGCGGCGGGCGGTTTCGTGAGTGGTTTCGGTGGCTTGCTCGACGATGCGGACGGCGCGCTCGGCGAGTTTTTCGTTCTTGGTCCACACGTTGACCATGAGGTTGCCGTAAACGTAGCCGAGACGGCACATGACTCCGGTGGAAATCATGTTGAGGACCATCTTGTGGGCGGTGCCGGCTTTCATGCGCGATGATCCGGCGAGAACCTCGGGGCCGACTTCGGTGACGATGGCGAAATCAGCGGCGCGCTCGAGCGGCGAGTTGCGATTGCAGGTCAGGGCGATGGTGCAGGCGCGGCGGCGGCGGGCATACTTAACGGCGGCGATGGTGAATGGTGTGCGTCCGCTGGAGGCGATGCCGAGAACGATATCGTGACGGCCGGGCTTGCGCTTTTTCATTTCGGCGATCGCGGGGGCGGAGTCGTCTTCGCTGGCTTCGGTGGAAGCGGCGAGGGCCTTCGGGCCTCCGGCCATGATGAATTGCACGGTGCGGGGATCGGTGTTGAAAGTGGGAGGAATTTCGGAGGCGTCGAGAGCGCCGATGCGGCCGCTGGTTCCAGCCCCGACGTAGATGAGACGTCCGCCGTGGCGGAGACCTTCGGCGACGACATCAATGGCGCGCGCAATCTGCGGCAGTGAACGGCGCACGGCGGCGGCGACGGTGGCGTCTTCGCGGTTGATGAGGCGGACGATCTCGAGCGGGGACATGCGATCGAGATGGCGGGCGGCAGGGAGGATCTGTTCAGTGGACAAGCGTCGGAGGTCGGATTTGGTCTTGCGAGTGCGGGTCAAGTATTGGGCCTTTCGAGCGGTGGTGAAGAGCAGATCATTTTAGTACCTCGGAGGCTAAAGCCCCAGCCAGAACAAGTTTCAGCAATGTCTCAGCTTGGTGGCTCGGACGGACTGCGCTGTCGAGCTTCGCTCGACCGGACAGCCGGGGGCGGCTGTCCCCACATAGTTGTTGCCTGCCCGGAACCTGTCTGTGAAACCAGTCCTAGGCAGAGTCGAGCAGAGCTTCCATTACGGCGTCGTGAAATTGCGGGCGGACCTGCTTGATGGCCTGGTTGGCGCAATCGGGCCAGGTGCGATTGGTCAAAAGAGTGATCGAAAGCCGGCGCACGGGGTCGATCCATAACGAAGTTCCAGTGTAACCAAGATGGCCGAAGGAGGATGGGCTGAAATATTTTCCCGACTGCGAAGGGGAGGAAGGCGTGTCCCAGCCGAGGGCGCGAGAAGTGCCAGCGGGCGCGGATTCGCGGCGGGTGAAGAGCGCGACGGTTTCGGGGCGGAGGATGGGGTTGAAGATGCCGGGAGCGGTCTTCGGGCTTGCGCTTGACGATGCCGGCGCTGCGGGCATTTCGCGGGCAGAGCCTGCCCTGAGCGAGCGCAGCGAGTCGAAGGGAGTGCCCGCGCCACATTCAGGAGTGCCTGGGCCACATTGAAGCATGGTGTGGGCGAAGCGGGCGAGGTCTTCGGCGGTGGAGAACAGGCCGGCGTGTCCGGCGACGCCGCCGAGAACGAAGGCGTTTTCGTCCTGAACTTCGCCCTGGATGATGCGGTTGCGGAAAGTGCTGCGGGGATGTGCGGGGCTGGCGCCCGGCGGTTGCGGCCCGCCGGGAACAGCCGTGCTTCGCGCGGCCTGGCCGGGTCCCCTCGCCTGCGCTCGGGACAGGCTCCGACCCGGCCCCACACGGACCTCTTTTCGCTCATCTGCCGTAGGAGGGATTTGGCTGCGCATCTCGGCGGGCGGATTGAACGTGGTGTGGATCATGGCCAAGGGGCCAAAGATTTCGCGCTGGCAGAAGCGGTCGAGCGGATCTTCGGCCAACCGTTCTAGGGCGGCGCCGAGAATGATGAATCCGATGTCGCTGTATTGGGCGCGAGAGCCGGGATCGGCGGAGAGCGGCGTGGTGAAGGCGGCGCGAAGAAGTTCGTCACGGGTGTGGGCGTTGAGGAATAACTTTTCGTAGGCCGGAAGGCCGGAGGAGTGGGCGAGGAGCATGCGAAAGGTAACGTTGCGGCGGCGCGGGTCAGGCGGGCCCGCGGAACTGGCTAGGAATTCGGGAACGAGGCCGGCGACGGGGGCGTCGAGTTCAAGCAGGCCGCGTTCGTAGAGGATCATCGCCATGGTTGTGGTGGCGACTACTTTGGTCAGGGAAGCGAGATCGAAGAGAGTGAGAGTCGTCACGTCGGAATCAAAATCCCCGCCCTGTCGCGCCAAAGAACGGCGCGACAAGGACGGGGCACCCGGATTTTCTTCATACTTGAAACGTCCGAAGGTTTTCAGGGCTATCAGTTTGCCGGCGTGCGTCACGGCGATTGAGGCAGCGGGGAAGGCGCGGTCCGTGATGGCTTGACGCAGGATGGAGAAGGCGGAAGAGAAGAGTTCGTCCTGATTCTCGAAGGCCGGGAGCAGCGAGGCTGAGGTGGTTGGATTCAGGGCGTGCGCTCTGGCGAAGTATCGTGATCCTGTGCGGGTTATAGCAGAGTTGGGAGGGAGGGTAAAGAAGGTTACGACAAGTCGAACGTCAGTCGGACGAACTGCGCTGTCGAGCTTCGCTCGACCGGACAGCCGGGGGCGGCTGTCCCCACATGGTTGTGAACTGGCAACCAACGCGCGATTACTTGTGGCGGTTGAGTTGTGGAGTTTCGTTGTGTAGAGTCAGAGCATCTTCTGTCCCAATTCCAAAACGAACGGTTCCTGGTCAATGAAGCCGAAAATCTGCTCGCTGGTCTCGGGTACGTCTTTGAGCGTAGTTGCTGTTCTGGCGGTGGGTGCGGTTCTTTGTTCCGCTGCGGGTATGCCTGCCGAGGGCAGGGCGACGCGGGTTCCTCTGGCTCTCTCTGCCGGTGCCGCGCCGGTGCGGCTGGGTGAGGTTGATTCCATCATTGAGCAGGCGATTGCGGACAAGAATATTCCGGGAGCGGTGCTGATCGTCGGTCACGACGGGAAGGTGGTGTATCGCAAGGCCTACGGCAATCGCGCGCTGGAGCCGCGGCGGGAGGCGATGACGCTCGATACGGTGTTCGATCTGGCGTCGCTGACGAAGGTGATTGCGACCACGACCGCGGTGATGCAGCTGGTGGAGCAGGGCAAGGTGAGGATGAATGATCCGGTGGCGAAGTATTTGCCGGAGTTTGCGCAGAACGGGAAAGAGGACATCACGGTGCGGCAGCTGATGACGCACTATTCGGGCCTGGAGCCGGACCTGGATCTGAAGACGACGTGGGAGGGCAAAGACACGGGCTACAAGATGGCGTTTGCCGAGCCGCCGGCGGAGGCGCCCGGGTCACAGTTCACCTACAGCGACATCAATTTCATTGTGCTGGGTGCGCTGGTGGAGCGAGTGTCAGGCGAGACGCTCGATGAATATACGGAGCGGCATATTTTTGTGCCGCTGAAAATGATGCGGACGCGGTTTGTGCCTCCGGAGAGGTGGCGGGCGAAGATTGCGCCTACGGAGTACGACGAGAAAGAGCACATGCTGCGGGGAGTGGTGCATGATCCGACGGCGCGGCGGATGGGCGGCGTGGCTGGGCATGCGGGATTGTTTTCGACGGCGGACGATCTGGCGAAGTTTGCGCAGGCGCTGCTGAACGGGGGCGACGGAATTCTGTCGGCGATGGCGGTGGAAAAGATGACGTCGCCGGAGCAGCCTCCGGCGGCGCCGGTGCTGCGCGGGTTTGGATGGGATATTGACTCTCCGTTTTCGTCGAATCGCGGCGACTTGCTGCCGGTGGGATCGTTCGGGCATACGGGATTTACGGGAACCTCGATCTGGATTGATCCGACGACCCAGACATACATCATCCTGCTGACGAATGCAGTGCATCCGCGCGGGAAGGGCAACGCGATCGGGCTGCGGGTGAAGGTGGCGACGGAGGTGGCGGCGGCCCTGCCTTTGACTCCGAGCGAGAAAGAAGCGCTACGGTGGAAGAGCCTGACCGGCTACAACGAGGCGCAGAGCGCGGCGCGGCGCATGAGCGCACGCAATGGGACAGTGAAGAACGGGATTGATGTGCTTGAGGAGCATGGGTTTGATGTGCTGAAGGCGGCGGGGCAG